>ENA-USUJ01000463-USUJ01000463.1-human-gut-metagenome-genome-assembly--contig:-NODE-463-length-36137-cov-12.459179_pt1 | contig 36137 bp, 24 predicted proteins | sample MGYA00250061_ERZ773398 | MGnify/ENA primary metagenome ERZ773398 (study PRJEB29103, sample SAMN06111992) | human gut metagenome | biome: human gut; feature: ankylosing spondylitis patient; material... | reverse complement strand
TTCCTTAGCTCAGTCGGTTAGAGCATCTGACTGTTAATCAGAGGGTCCTTGGTTCAAGTCCAAGAGGAAGAGCAAAAGTCACCTTTTCGGGTGACTTTTTTTGTGATATTCCATTCAATCCGCCATCGCCAAAGTCAACACACTAGTCCGTGTTCCTTCGACCTCCGCCAGCCGTGAAGCACACGCGATAGTCGTGGCCCCTGTAGTCAATACATCGTCCACAATCAAAATATGCTTTCCGGTCAGAGAATCCGCATGATTCAGTTCAAAAATTCCATCTACATTCTCCCAACGTTCGAATACGGATTTGCGTGTCTGTGTCTCCGTATTCTTTCGGCGAACCACCGATTCTACACATACGGTAATACCCGTCACAGCCGCAATACCCCGTGCTATACATTCGCTTTGATTATAGCCACGAATCTGTTGCTTCTTTTTATGCAACGGTATAGGAATTATCACGTCAACTCCTTCGAAGAAACCCGAATCCGATAGCTCGGCAGCCATATATCTTCCCATGATTATTCCAACCTCTTTCTTTCCCCCATACTTCAACTGATGAAGAATCTGTCGGAAATCGCTCCCTTTCCGGTAGAAGAAAAAAGAAGTGGCTCGTTCTAGAGGTATTTGTCCCCAGAAAAGTCGCTCTACCGGATTATCCTTCCAGAGATGATAGTTCGTACGCGGGAGATTGATATTGCACATAATACAAAGACATTCTTCACCTTTTGCCAGCGGTCTGCCGCAAACTACGCAACAATGAGGGAACAATAAAGATAAGAATGAATTGAGCCAGTCTTTTATAAAAAATGTGTGTTTCATAATAGTAGCAAGGGTTTAATAAGCAGACCGTTTCTCCTACATATCTAACGGAGGGACCTCCGCCAATAGCTTCTGAAATAAAGGATGAAGGTATCCGTTCGTTGCAATGATATGATGTCCTTCTATAAAGTGGTCCTCACCATAGAAATTAGTAACTTTTCCTCCTGCTTCCTGCACAATCAAAGCTGCTGCCGAATAATCCCACTTTCCAATAAAAGCTTCCGCCCAAGCATCAAAACGCCCCATAGCCACATAACAAATGGCTGCGGCGGCCGAACCATTCATTCGAATACCACCTACTACCCCATAAAGCCGATCTATCAAATGGAGAGCCGTTTGTTTATATTGCAGATGGTTATAAGGCAACTCGGTAATGACGAACGCATCTTTTACATCCCGAATATCCGATACATGGATTTCCTTACCATTCATAAAGGCCTTTCCACCTTTCCACGCATAAAAACATTCATCCCGACAAACTTCATAAACGACTCCTAATAAAAGCTCGGTACGATTGCGCAAAGCGATGCATACACAATAAGGAGCCTCATCATGGATATAATTCGTAGTGCCGTCCAACGGGTCAATCACCCAAAAATAAGGTTCATCCTGGTAAGTGCCCGACCCTTCTTCCGTTATAAATCCAGCTTCGGGTAGTAAAGCGGAAAGAGCTCTCACTACACGTACTTCCGACTCCTTATCTACATAAGAGACATAATCATGCGCATGTTTCTCTTCAACACGTTCACGACGGAAATTCTTACGTTCTTCTTTCAAAAAATGTCCAGCTTCAGTTGCAATACGACACACATCTGCTGTAAGTTGCTTTAAATCTAACATTCCAATATCTATATTAAAAGTGCCTCGAAGGTATAGCTTTTCTCACGAAAAACCATTGAAAGGAATTGCTATTTTCATAAGAGTAGCAAACTTTAAACATTCATAGTAAGAAAACAAAAATCCCAGCATACTAGAACGTTTTTTTATTTTTCATCTCTCATATCTCTCATAAATTACAGTTAACACATACATTATCAATAGAATAGCAAATGAGAAATGATCCTACCAGCCTGTATCTCTCATACTTTTCCCATCATCTCTCAGCAAGCGTCTCGGCGATGCCATATTTTCTATCTTAATTTTTCCTTTTAGCTTTACGTCATAATAAAAAACCACATCTTATGCCCCAAAAGTTAGATACTAAACTTTTGGGGTGAAATTCAATTCCACGATTCAAGCTATCATATACATTATTCAGACCGTTATATCCAACAAAGTTTCTCCCTTTGCATTCAACACCCTGACTCTGAGCTCTTCTTTCCTCTTCTCAAGAATCATCACGGTAGCACCCTCCATCTTATATCCTCCACCTATAATAACCGGAAAATGATTCCCCAACTCACCTTTCGGGTGATAAGCATACTTATGAGTATGAGCATTCAGACAGATATCAAAAGGAGCTTTTTCCAGCAGTTTAGTCCATAGTTCAGCACAAAGATTCTTCCCATCATTGCCATAAAGAGGGATATGATGCAGGAGGATACGTTTCTTCGCTTTCTTAAATTCTTTGGCGGAAAGTTCCTTTTTCAAAAAATCCACTTGTTCATTTCGCAACTGGGTAAAATCATTCAAATCATAATAGACCCAATGGGAATCCGGTTTATCCTCTCCACAATCAAGCATAACGATGCGGGTATCTCCCCAGTTGAAAGAACCGTATGTTTTATTTCCTACATAGTCGTAATGGTCACGTAAACCGATAGAGTAAGCATTGCGAATCTCATGATTACCACGCATAAAGAAAGTCGGTACACGGTCACTATGTACACCTTCGGTCAGTTCACAGATAAAAGAGGTAGCTTGTTCATGATCGACAGGCTCGTCTACACAATCGCCATTGAAAACTACAAAATCATAGTTGATATGCTGTATCTGTTTACATAAAGCACGGAAAGTTTTCGTATGTTGGTGCAAATCATTGAAGACAATAGCAGTAAAGGAATCCGCATTTGTTGCCGGAAGAGTAAATTCACTGAATTCCGACCGGGCTGTATTTCCGAATATCTTTTTATATGCTTGATAAAGCAACATTTCTTGTGAACATACACGATAATAATATTTCTGTCCCGGTATCAGATCGTTGATATGTATTTTATGCAGCTTATTATTGCAGACTACCTGTCCGTCAACAATTGTACGAGCGCGTTTCAGTTGAGTAGTGTCTGTTCCATATTCCACCCAACAATATGCCGGAACGGTAGTTTCCCACATAACTGTCATACCATTACCTATGGGATTCTGTAAATAAGGTTTAGTACGAAATATTTTATCTGCCTTTTCAGCTGTACGCAACTCAACAAGTATAGGACGATGGTCGGAGGCCATCGGTTCATCCAACACTTGAGAGGATATAAGAGCGAAGCCATTAGCATTTGACTTCAATGCGGTAATATAATCTATAGTCTCCTTGGGATCAGGAGCCGGATAAGTAAATTGTTTAGGATTGGAGAGCATCTGAAAGTTTTTCTGTAACTCCTTTATAAAGTCGGATTCCGGTTCAGCATTCATGTCCCCAGCCAGAAAAAGAGGCTTTTTATAAGGAGCGACGAATGATTTCACGACCTCCAATGACTTCATACGGTCTTTTTCGGTCAACGACATATGAGTACAACAATAGATATAATCCTCAAATTCTGCCAGAATCAAGGTGCGGGCCTCTTCTCTACCAGGTAAAGGGATAGTTTGTAAACGTAGCGGAACTTGCTTTGTCAACAGTCCGATTCCATATTTACCTCCTTCAAACTCTATAGCAGGTGCAAAACAAGCATGCATTTGTGTACGTTCAGCTATCTCACCCAGCACATATTTCTGTCCGCTCCGACGGGTCATACTGTCCACCTCTTGTATAGCCACGACATCAGGAGAAGCATTATTTATCACATTGGCTACCCGTTGAAAACTACAAATATCATCCATGCCATTCGCATTTTTAATATTATAAGTCATCAGTCTCAATGCATGTTGAGCCTGTACCGGAAAAATAAATAAGATGACGGAAATGAGTAAAAAGATCTTTTTCATGTTCTTCATTTTTGGGGGTTATGTTAAGTTCCCCCAAAGGTAAGAAAAAAAATAAAAAGCCGCAAAGATACGGATTCATACCTTTGCGGACTCTTAATTGTCTTGTTTGTGTGTCTTTCATATCTGAATATATCAGATAATCCCTCTCACTCTATCGTCAAATGCAGAAAGCGCAGCTTTCGCTCCTTCGCCCATAGAGATAATGATTTGCTTATAAGGAACCGTAGAAACATCTCCGGCTGCATAGATACCCGTCACATTCGTACGGCAATGTGCATCAATCATGATTTCGCCCGGACGGTTGGTTTCCACTATGTCGCGGAATACACTGCTATTCGCAGAAAGCCCGATTTGTACAAATACACCATCCAACTCAACCAAACGTTCTTCTTCCGTTTTGCGCTCTTTGATGCGCAGGGCAGTCAGTTTATCACCATTTCCTATCACTTCCGTAGTCTGTGAACTTACAAACACTTCCACGTTCGGCAATGATTTAAGTCGATCTTGAAGTACACTGTCTGCTTTCAACTCATCCATAAATTCAAAAACAGTGACTTTGGAACAGATACCAGCCAAGTCAATCGCTGCCTCAATGCCAGAATTTCCTCCACCTACTACTGCTACATGCTTTCCCTTATAAAACGGCCCATCACAATGAGGGCAGAAAGCAACACCACGACCGATATACTCCGCTTCTCCCGGAACATTCAGTTTACGCCAGCTTGCACCGGTTGCAATAATCAGTGCTGGAGCCAGGAATTTCTCCCCAACAGAGGTAGTTACTATCTTTTGCTTTCCAAGTACTTCTACTTTCTCTATTTTACGATGTTCCAATAAATCTACCGGATAACGCAGTAAATGAGTTTTCAAATTATTAGCAAGTTCATTTTCCGTGGTTTCTGGGACAGAAATCAGATTCTCAATGCCGACAGTTTCCTTTACTTGCCCTCCGATGCGTTCGGCTACAATAGCCACACGCAGCCCCTTACGAGCTGAATAAATAGCGGACGATACTCCGGCAGGACCTCCACCAGCTACAATCACATCATACTCTTTCACCTCATTCATCGCTTTGGTATCGTCAATACCATATTGTTCCTCCAGCTTGGCGAGCAGCTCACCGAATTCACCACGGCCTACATGAAGCAGCTTTCCATCGGCAAATACAGAAGGTACTCCCTGTATCTTCAATGCATCTACTTCATCCTGATAAAGTGCGCCGTCTACCATTTCGTGAGTAATGGCAGGATTCAGCGTTGCCATTGCATTGAGAGCCTGTACCACGTCAGGACAATTCGTACAAGTCAGTGAGACGTAAGTAACTAAGTGTATAGGGCCTTTCAGTGCTTTCACACGGTTACAAACAGCCTCATCGGGGAAGTTCTTCCCTTTACCATCCAGATTGAGGATAGCAAGCAGCAAAGAAGTAAATTCGTGTCCGTTCGGAATACCGCGGGAAGTAATTCCTGTGGCGTTACCATTCTTTAATAAAGTAAATTTCAGCCCGTTTCCTTCATTCACCGAATAAGTGATATGATCGGAACAGTCTGCTATATCTCCCAAAAGTTCCAGCAGTTCAGCACGATTCTCATGACTGGACGATACGGATATATCAAAAGCGAAATTTGCCTCCAGTCCGGCAAAGATACCCTTCAGTTGTTCTTTTAATGCAGATTCTAACATACTTTTTCTCCTTTATTGTTTCTTCTCTCGCTTATTCTTTTTCTCTCTCTTTTTTCTCTTCATTACTCGTACTCTCTCCACTGCTTAAAAAAGGCCGGCAGCGTTTCCCGTTACCGGCCTCCCATAATCACCATTATCAAGATCTATCAAATCTTACCTACCAGGTCAATGCTTGGTTTCAGGGTAGACTCACCCTTCTTCCATTTAGCCGGGCAAACTTCTCCGTCATGGCTGGCTACAAACTGTGCAGCTTCCACTTTACGAAGCAATTCACTTGCATCACGGCCAATATTGTTATCATTCAGTTCCACCACTTTAATCTTTCCTTCTGGATTGACAACGAATGTACCGCGATAAGCCATACCCTCTTCTTCGATATATACACCCAGTGCACGGCTCAAAGCGCCAGTCGGGTCTGCCAACATTGGGTATTGAATCTTGCGAATACTTTCAGAAGCATCATGCCAAGCTTTGTGCACGAAATGAGAGTCAGTACTTACCGAATAGATTTCTACACCCATCGCCTTGAACTGATCGTACTTTTCAGCCATATCCACCAATTCGGTAGGACATACGAAAGTAAAGTCAGCAGGATAGAAGAAAAGAATCGCCCATTTACCTTTCAGGTCATTGTTGGTTACAGTCTTGAAAGCTCCGTTGTGAAAAGCCTGAACGCTGAATTCAGGAAGTTGAGAATTTAAAATTGGTTCCATAATCTTTATTGCTTTTATTGTTATTAATTGATTTGACTTATAACATCAGAAACAATCTTTTGTTTTTTGTTTCTGATGCAAAGATAAAGGCAGAAGCCCCGCCTTTACAAAAAAAGTCCAATCGAATATTTCTATGCGGTGATAGATGAAATTAATAAAAGCATTTTATACCTTTGCGTGCATAAACAAAAACCTGGAAAATATATACGATTATGGAACATCCTCTTGCCCAATTCTTATATTGCCCTGAATGTGGTTCCTCTCATTTTGAGGTCAACAACGAGAAATCTAAAAAATGTGCAGATTGCGGCTTTGTCTATTACTTCAATCCTTCTGCTGCCACAGTAGCACTCATCTTGAATGAGAAAAATGAACTGCTTGTCTGCCGACGTGCCAAAGAGCCAGCCAAAGGAACTCTCGACCTACCCGGCGGATTCATCGATATGAATGAAACAGGCGAAGAAGGCGTTGCACGCGAAGTGCTGGAAGAAACAGGGCTGAAAGTTAAAAAAGCCGTTTACCAGTTCACACTTCCCAATATTTATGTTTATTCAGGTTTTCCTGTACACACACTCGATATGTTTTTCCTCTGCACTGTAGAAAACATGAGCCATTTCTCTGCCATGGATGATGTAGCAGATGCTTTCTTCCTGCCTCTCTCCGAAATTAATTCGGAAGATTTTGGACTGGATTCTATTCGCCGAGGACTTAAAAAGTTCTTATCTGGCAGATAATTCGTTAAAATATAACAAACTACAGAAACATATCCCCTTTCATTCTGTACTTTTGCATAAACACCCGATTATGAAAAAAGAAATTACTAGACTCATTTGTGCGGCTATCTGCTGCACGCCTATTATAGGATTTGCCCAGACAAGTGATAAGTTCACTTCGACCGACAACCTTTATAAAGAAGGGAAAGAACTTTTCCAGGAAAAAAATTATGCAGCTGCCCTGCCAGCACTGAAAGCATTTGTAAAACAAAAGCCTGCCACCAGCCTTCTTCAAGACGCAGAATACATGCTGGCCAGTTCCGCTTATGAACTGAAAGACAAAAACCGGATCGAAATCCTGCGCAAGTATCTCGACCGCTATCCGGACACTCCTTACGCCAACCGTATTTATGCACTATTAGCCTCCTGCTATTTCTATGAAGGAAAATACGATGAAGCACTGGCGCTCTTCAACTCTGCCGACCTCGGTCTGCTGGGTAATGAAGAACGGGATGACTGCACTTACCAATTGGCTACCTGTTATCTGAAAACCGATAATCTACGAGAAGCCGCAATTTGGTTTGAAACATTACGTGCCAACAGTCCCAAATATGCCAAAGACTGTGATTATTATCTCTCTTATATCCGCTATACGCAAAAACGCTATAACGAAGCACTGAAAGGCTTCCTGCCATTACAGGACGATTCGAAGTACAAGGCACTTGTCCCCTACTACATTGCCGAAATTTATGCACAGCTTCAAAACTACGATAAGGCACAGATTGTAGCACAAAACTATCTGTCGGCCTATCCAAACAACGAACATACTGCAGAAATGTACCGCATTCTGGGAGATGCCTACTACCACTTCGGACAATATCACCAAGCAGTAGAATCATTTAACGAATATCTTGATAAAGATCACTCAGCACCTCGTCGTGATGCACTTTATATGCTGGGACTTTCTTATTATCAGACAAAAGTCTATTCCAAAGCAGCCGAAACATTAGGTAAAGTGACAACAACCAACGACGCCCTTACACAAAACGCATACCTCCACATGGGGCTCTCTTATCTGCAACTGGCAGAAAAAAACAAAGCCCGTATGGCTTTCGAACAAGCAGCCGCCTCCAGTGCTAATATGCAAATCAAGGAACAGGCAGCTTACAATTACGCTCTTTGCCTGCATGAAACCTCCTTCTCCGCTTTCGGCGAATCCGTTACTGCTTTCGAGAAATTCCTGAACGAATTTCCGACTTCTCCTTACGCTGAAAAAGTCAGCAGCTATTTGGTAGAAGTTTACATGAATACCCGCAGTTATGATGCAGCCCTGAAATCCATCGACCGGATAGCCAAGCCAAGCGCTCAGATATTGGAAGCCAAACAGAAAATATTGTTTCAGTTAGGTACACAGTCCTTCGCCAATGCCAACTTTGAACAAGCCTTGAAATACCTGAATCAATCCATAGCTATCGGACAATACAACCGTCAGACGAAAGCAGACGCGTATTATTGGTGCGGAGAATCCTACTATCGCCTCAACCGTATGACGGAAGCCGCACGTGACTTCAATGCATATCTGCAACTGACAACCCAACCCGACAACGAAACGTATGCACTTGCCAATTACAATTTAGGATACATCGCTTTCCACCGAAAAGATTATTCCCAGGCAAGTCACTACTTCCAAAAATATATCCGGCTGGAGAAAGGAGAAAATACAACCGCGCTTGCCGATGCCTATAACCGTGTTGGCGACTGTTACCTACACGTACGCAATTTCGAAGAGGCCAAGCATTATTATTCACAAGCCGAACAAATGAATACTCCCTCCGGAGACTATTCTTTCTATCAATTGGCTCTTGTGTCCGGTCTACAGAAAGATTATTCCGGCAAAATCACCCTACTGAATCGTCTGGTAGGAAAATATCCGGCTTCTCCATACGCTGTGAATGCCATTTATGAAAAAGGACGGTCGTATGTGCTGATGGATAACAATAACCAGGCTATTACTTCCTTTAAAGAACTAATGAACAAATATCCGGAAAGCCCTGTCAGCAGAAAAGCCGCTGCAGAAATCGGTTTGCTGTATTATCAAAAGGATGACTACAACCAGGCAATCGAAGCCTATAAACAAGTTATCGAAAAATATCCGGGCAGTGAAGAAGCCCGGATGGCTATGCGCGATCTAAAATCGATCTATGTAGATCTCAACCGTATCGATGAATTTGCTGCTCTTGCCAATGCCATGCCGGGACATATCCGCTTCGATGCCAATGAGCAGGACTCTCTGACATATACTGCTGCAGAAAAAATCTATATGCGGGGACGACTGGAAGAAGCAAAAACAAGTTTCAACAAATACTTGCAGACTTTCCCGGAAGGAGCTTTCAGCTTGAACGCACATTACCATCTTTGCTTGATCGGAAGCGAACAGAAGAACTATGATATGATTCTTCTCCATTCCGGAAAGCTATTGGAATACCCCAACAATCCGTTTGCAGAAGAGGCTCTTATTCTTCGTGCCGAAGTACAGTTCAATCAGCAACAGACTGCAGACGCTTTGACCAGCTATAAAATGCTGAAAGAGAAAGCAACTAATGTGGAACGCCGCCAGCTTGCTGAAACCGGAGTACTTCGTTGCGCTTTTCTGCTGAGAGACGACATCGAAACAATTCATGCCGCTACCGACTTGCTGGCAGAAGCCAAACTTAGTCCGGAGCTAAGAAACGAAGCCCTTTATTATCGCGCCAAAGCATATACCAAGCAGAAAGCCGCTAAAAAAGCTGTGGATGATTTGCGTGAGTTAGCCAAAGATACACGTAATGCATATGGAGCTGAAGCCAAATATCTGGTGGCGCAATCGCTTTACGATGCAAAAGAATACAACGCCGCCGAGAAAGAACTTCTCAACTACATAGAGCAAAGTACACCACACGCTTATTGGCTGGCACGCAGTTTTGTCCTTTTGTCCGATGTATATGCCGCCATGGGCAAAGACTTGGATGCACGCCAATACCTGTTGAGTCTGCAACAGAATTATCAAGGCAACGATGACATCGCAACTATGATCGAAAGCAGACTGAGCAAATTGAAAGTTAAAAATTGAAAGTTGAGAACTAAAATATAAAACTAAAATGAAACGATCTCTTTATATAATAGGTGGAATCACATTGGCAATCTCCATGCCATCCCATCTCCTAGCCCAAACGACACAGCCGAAAGATACGACCATGAATCGTACCGTCGTTGTGGAACAAGAATACAATCCGGACATCATGGATGCTTCCAAAGTGAACGTCCTGCCTAAAGTCGAAGAACCGACTGTCAGCAAAAAAGAAGTGGAATATGCTACTACATTCTTTCCGGCAACTTCCGTTCCGGCAGGGTTGATGAATCCTTATACCGGAAAAGAAATACAACCCGGAAGCGCCCCCGGATATGTACGTGCCGGTTACGGCAATTTAGGCAATCTGGACATCCTCGCCAATTATCTATTCCGTCTGTCGAAGAAAGACAAGCTGAATGTACGTTTTCAAATGGACGGTATGGATGGGAAATTGACTCTCCCTTACACAGACGGCGAAAAATGGAATGCTTTTTACTACCGCACACGTGCCAATGTGGATTATACGCACCAGTTCAATAAATTAGACTTGAATATTGCCGGAAACTTCGGGCTAAGCAACTTCAACTTCCTGCCGGGAAGCGTCAACAGCAAGCAGAAATTCACCTCCGGTGACTTCCATGCGGGTATTCATTTCATTGATGAGACTGCACCACTGCGTTTCAATGCAGAAACGAACCTGTTGATGTACGAACGCCAACACAATATGATCAGTGAAAATGATGCAAATACAGCCATCAAGGAAACAATCATACGCACCAAAGGTGATGTCACAGGAGCCATCAACGATCAACAATCCGTTACTATCGCATTGGAAATGAATAATCTTTTATACAGTGGATACACTAAGAACCCATCTACGGGAGATGAATATTTCAAGAACTATACGACTCTACTTGTGAATCCATATTATGAATTGAATAATGACGATTGGAAATTACACATCGGAGCCAATGTAGATTTATCTTTCGGATTCGACAAGTCATTCCGTATTTCACCGGATGTCACTGCACAATACATTTTCTCGGACAGTTACATTGTTTATGCAAAAGCAACTGGCGGTAAGCAACTGAATGATTTCCGAAGATTGGAAAGCCTTTGTCCATACGGAGACTCTTACTTTTCAACAACATCTGCCGAATTAAGCAACCGCCGTCCTTATGACACGTATGAACAACTGAACGCTAGCCTAGGACTGAAAGCCAGCCCTTATCCAGGTATATGGTTCCAACTGTTCGGTGGATACCAGAATTTAAAGAATGACTTGCTTTACTCCTATTCAAGTTTGTCCGATACAAGCATCGGAACAGTAAGTACCATGCTCGCTTTCACACAAATACACACCGATAATGTCTATGCCGGCATAAAATTAACTTATGACTACAAAGATGTACTGTCCCTGTCCGCCCATTACATATACCGCAACTGGAACAGTGACAATAACGAATATCTACTTGCCGTAAAGCCTGAAAATGAAGCATCCATCTCTCTCAACGTACATCCCACCTCTGCACTCCAACTGAATGCCGGTTTTGATTACATCAGCCGCAAGGAGGAAGCAACATCTTTCAATATGTCAGATATTAGCGATCTGCATATCGGAGCCAGCTATAATGTATTCAAAGGAGTATCCGTTTATGCGCAAGTACATAACCTGCTAAACAAGAAATATCAATATTATTTGGGCTATCCCGCCGAAGGATTCAACTTCTTAGGAGGACTGAGTTTCCGGTTCTAAGATAAAGAAAAAGGGGGGCAAAACGTAATCTGATGAAAGGACAACTTTTAATCTGAAACTTGACTCCCTAAATCAATGATGAAAAGAGCCATATCATTACTCAAAAACAGAGTTTGATATGGTTCTTTTATAATTGTTAGTTACAATCTGTAACTTTTTAGAGTGGTCATTTTAGTTTCGACACACCCTCTTTACAAACCAAAACAATCTTCAATTATTTTGTTATCCTTATAATAAATCCACCATAGAAAATATAAATCTGATTGCCTTTGTTTCTGTGCAATATATATCCAAACAAGAGAGCATCCGTTTATTGTAATTGAAAAAATATCGTAAAACTACACTTTTTCTCACCGTCATACCGCCGTCTTACTTCTATTTGTTCTTAATGTGAACGATTTTATCATTACTCCTAAAAAAAATGTCCCATCTCAATCGTCCTGATATAAAATCAGAATAATTCAGATAAGACACACTAAATTTATAAGAAAAGCTATCAGTGATAACTAAATTTTCAAATCACGTATTTTTTCTATTTCCAGTCCCGTTATCTGTGAGATAGTATCAAGGGGTATATTCAAAGACTTCATATTTCGTGCCATTTCTTTCTTTTCTTCCTCACGTCCTTTCGCAAGTCCTTCTTCAAGTCCTTCCGCACGACCTTCTGCACGACCTTCCGCACGGCCCTCCGCACGACCTTCCGCACGCTCCGTAAATATATTATCTCTCAATATTACAATATTATCCAAATGCCGATAATAAGCTTCAAGCTCGGTTTTCGTCATTTTATCAAGTTTCAATCGCTCGCGGGCCTCCTCCAGTCCCGGTGCTGTGGCGCTGTCAGGGATATCACCTGTATTCAAATAACATATCCACTCTTCCAACGGGCTCTTGGCTACCTGATTGAAATCATTCACTTTCAATATATAATATTCCGGATAAAGTTGGCTCACAGCATCTACCTTGAACGTTTGTCTCTGAAAAGGAGTCAACTCCAGCACATCATTCTGATGAATACCTCTGAACTCCGTTTTTCCGTGATAAACCGTATCCTTTCCGCTACCTAATGAAAAATAGACAATATTGATACTATATATTTTACGTACTTTATCATAGCCTTCTCCACGATTAATGTATTCGGTCACCAACTTGGAAGTGCCGAACAGCATACGTTGAAAATAAGCATACTCATTATTATTCTGAACTTCGATCAGAATAAGCTCTCCCTTAGAGTTTTCGGCAAGCATATCTACCCGATTATACTTGTCAAACTCGTCCTCTTGATTGCTTTCGCTTTCCAACAACTTCTGAATAACAATTTTTTCATTGAGAAGTGTTGTCAAAAAGCCCTCAAGAACTGCAAAATTGGCTTTATTACGCAATAAGCGCTTCATGGCCCAATCGAAACGAATATAATTACTTGCCATAGACTCGTCTCCTTTCTCGTTATCTTTTTTCATGCAAACAAAGGTAAGCAGAAAATGTTTAATATCAAGTATATATATCCAATAAAATGATTTACTATACCTTTATATATACTACCGAACGCCCCACTCCATACTTCTTCAAAACACCTTGTTCGATGAAAGCATTAATATCCTGCAATGCCTGTGTTTTCGTTTTTCCAACGAGCAGGGCATAATCCTGCCGATTAATGCATGGGTGCTCTTTTAGAAACCTTTCTAACCGTTGCAGGCACTTTTCCTCTGGCAACGGATTTTTCACACGAAAGGGTGAATGATAACGCCGTAATTCAAGACCACTCTCAATATCCTTCTTAAATTGGCGATTCACACGAAAATTAATATCTTTCAGAGATATAGACGGCGAACGCAATTCTTTTGCCTCCTTCACCTTCTTGTCAACACTCAACGAAAGGCTAAAATAACCGATATCCCCTAATTCAACAGAGAATCCTTTTAAAAGCAAATGCCTCAATTCTTTTGATATAGCCTCTATGATACCCACCACCTGCGCATGGGGCATATGCTGAAGCGCAGTCACTTGTTCTACAAATTCTTCGGCTGTATAACTTCCCTTCAACACTACACGTGCATGCAAAGGCTGTTCTTCTCCGCTTTTAGCAAGGTCGGGAGTTTCATAAAGATCATAATTTACACTCATTATTGATTAGTTCTTTATTAGGAGAGATAAACATCTTCCCTCCCATAGATTTATTTTCTAAAGTACATTTCTATTTTCGTTTGACTTAACTCAAGCGATAGTTCAACTTAAGTCATTCTTTCGTTTAACTTAAGTCAAACGAAAACAAACATACTAACGAGACAAATGTACATAGAATATACAGATACTAATCTATACTAACCGAGATTTAATTTCATCCGATAAATTATTCCAAAGAGCATAAACATATTCACCAGTAATTATCCAAGATTTGAACGATTTTTTTTGTTCGTTTTCAAAAGTTTTGTTCCACCGCCAAAAAGATTGCCTATCATTTGTTTATGCAACTTATTCTTCCTAATATTGTCCTATACTAATGAAAACCAATACAGATAAAACGAATCCCCATGCAAAAAGTATTTCTTTTGATAGCCATACAAATCCTGTGCTTACATTCATTCGTGGTGAATGCACAGCGTATTTTCTCCACCTCTTATACAATGGATGATGGATTAGCCGCCAACAGAGTATACAGCATTTTCCAAGATTCATGTGGTTCGGAACCGATGACGGCTTGAGCAGGTTCGATGGCATCTCATTCAAGAACTACTATCTATCAGAATATATCAACGCAACAACCAGTAACAGTGTCAAGAAAATATTTATCGACCGCAGGGGCAGAATGTGGATAGGATTGGATACCGGAATCGTCATTTAGAACTCGAAGACAGACACTTTCCAACCTTTCCATGCCAAAACTGAAACCGGAGAGATGATACAAACATACGTCACCGATATGAGTCTATCGGAATATTCCCGGAGAAACGAACAGCATTTCGCAAAACATCATCATGACATTACAGCAGGACAGCAAACAAAACATTTGGATAGGTACTTATTCAGAAGGTTTATGTTGTTTCAATAAACAAAGTAACACGTTCGTCACTTACAAAAAGAGCAGTCACCCTGATAGTTTATCAGATAATTCCGATTTGATGCCAAAACTCAAGAAATTACCCCTTTCCGGGATGCAGCCAGTATAGGCACAACTTACTATTGTATACACGATCTGCTGGTAGACGGAGATAAACTGTATGCCGCCACTTATGGAAGAGGTTTGGAGGTGATTGATTTAAAAACAGGAAAAGTGGAAAGTTTTCTCAATAACCCGGAAGATTCAACATCTATCCCCTCCTCACGGCTATTCACTCTATATAAAGCCAGTAATGGATGTATTTACGTGGGCACCTCTGCAGGATTCTGTTACTATAACCCCGAAAAAAACAATTTCATCAGAATCGGTTCTTTTACAGGCAAAATATCGGATAGCATTGAAGATTACTTCGGAAGAATATGGATAGGAACAAGCATCAGTGGATTATATTCATACAATGTCAGAACCCAAAAGATAACATCTTATCAACGTTCGGATCATCCGAATTCACTAACAAAGAATGTAATCACCACGCCAGCTATCGACAACAAGAAACGACTATGGGTGGGAACTTATGGGCAAGGACTTTGTAGATATAATGATGAAACAGAAGCTTTTACCAAGATTATCAGCAATCTACTAAGCAATGCCTTGAAATATGCCAAAAGCACGATTCGTATTACAACTACAGAAAAGGATTCCGAGATAGTAGTCACCGTAACCGATGACGGTATAGGCATCACCGATCAAGAAAAGACTAAAATATTCGACGCATTCTATCAGGTTAAGAACAACAGTGAAATAAATAAACTGGGCATTGGTATCGGGCTTCACATGACACGCTCACTCGTCCAATTAATGAATGTACGGAAAGTAAAATCAAAGGCATTATTGGCATGACTCCCAATGATTTCATCAAGGTCACCCGACTAAAGAAAGCCTGCAAAATGATGGTAGAGGGAGAATATCGGGTTACCGAAATAGGATTCCTCGTCGGGTTCAGCTCTTCTTCCTACTTTGCCAAATGTTTTCAGAAGCAATCGGGAATGTTACCGACAGAGTTTCTCAAAAAAATAAAAGAAGCCCCCTCATCCGCAACAAAATAAGTTGGCAAGCATTCTCCCTCTAAGCTAAATCTTAAGATTTTATTAAATTCTCCTTATAATATAAGGTAAGGAGAATCTTTTTTTTTACTTTTGTCCCCAAATATTATGGTACAAGCCATTCTAAAAGAAAGAATTATGCAGAAAAACCTTGTCATTGTCGAGTCTCCGGCAAAAGCAAAAACGATTGAGAAGTTTCTTGGGAAAGATTTCAAGGTCCTTTCAAGTTATGGACATATACGCGATCTGAAGAAAAAAGAATTCAGCATTGACGTAAAGAAGGACTTCAAACCCGACTACGAAATTCCGGCAGACAAAAAGGCTCTGGTTAGTACACTGAAAGCAGAAGCAAAAAGCGCAGAAACCGTATGGCTCGCATCCGATGAGGACCGCGAGGGGGAGGCTATTGCCTGGCATCTGTACGAAGTCTTAAAACTAAAACCTGAAAACACCAAACGAATCGTATTTCATGAAATTACAAAGAGCGCAATCTTAAAAGCGATCGAACGACCACGCGATATTGATCTCAACCTCGTAAATGCACAGCAGGCACGACGGATTCTGGACCGTATCGTAGGTTTCGAACTTTCACCTGTACTCTGGAGAAAAGTAAAACCGGCCCTCTCTGCCGGACGTGTTCAGTCGGTTGCTGTTCGTCTGATTGTAGAGCGTGAACGTGAAATACATGCCTTCAAGACAGAAGCCGCTTATCGCGTCACCGCCATATTCCTCGTTCCGGACACAGATGGCAAGTCGGTGGAGATGAAAGCGGAACTGACACGTCGCATCAAGACGAAGGAAGAAGCAAGAGCTTTCCTCGAAGCTTGTCAGGGAGCCACTTTTACAATCGAAGATATCACTACCCGTCCGGTAAAGAAAACACCTCCTGCACCGTTCACCACTTCTACGTTGCAACAGGAAGCTGCACGTAAATTGGGATATACCGTTGCGCAGACCATGATGCTTGCACAACGCCTGTACGAATCGGGATTTATCACTTATATGCGTACGGACTCTGTCAACCTCTCGGATTTTGCAACAATAGGAAGCAAAGAGGCTATCATTAAAATGATGGGAGAAAACTACGTACATCCCCGTCACTTCGAGACAAAGACCAAAGGTGCACAGGAAGCTCATGAGGCTATCCGCCCCACCTATATGGAAAACCAATCCATCGAAGGGTCAGCGCAGGAAAAAAAATTGTACGACTTGATATGGAAACGCACCATCGCTTCCCAGATGGCAGACGCGGAGCTGGAAAAGACAACTGCTACAATCAGCATAAGCGGTAACAAAGATGTATTCACAGCTACCGGCGAAGTGATCAAGTTCGACGGATTCCTGCATGTATACCGTGAGTCCTACGATGATGACAATGAACAGGAAGATGAAAGCCACTTATTACCTCCTTTGAAAAAAGGCCAGCGACTGGAATACGGCCCTATCATCGCAACCGAACGGTTCACTCAACGCCCGCCACGCTACACGGAAGCAAGTCTTGTGCGCAAACTGGAAGAATTGGGTATCGGACGTCCGTCTACGTACGCTCCGACAATTTCCACTATCCAACAACGCGAATATGTAGAGAAAGGAAACAAAGATGGGGAAGAACGCCTGTTCAACGTATTAACCCTGAGAGAAAATCAGATTAAAGACGAAAATCATACTGAAATAACCGGTGCGGAAAAAGCGAAATTATTTCCTACGGATACAGGTATCGTAGTCAATGATTTCCTCACTGAATATTTCCCGAACATTCTGGATTACAACTTCACAGCCAGTGTAGAAAAGGAATTTGACGAAATTGCAGAAGGAGAAGCGCAATGGACTTCCATCATGAAAACTTTTTATGATAAGTTCCACCCGTCTGTAGAAAACACTCTGGCTATCAAGACTGAACATAAGGTAGGAGAACGCATATTGGGAGAAGATCCGGTAAGTGGCAAACCTGTTTCAGTTAAGATTGGACGTTTCGGTCCTGTCGCACAGATCGGAACGGCAGATGATGAAGAAAAGCCTCGCTTTGCACAAATGAAGAAAGGGCAATCTATGGAAACCATTACATTGGAAGAGGCACTGGAATTATTCAAATTACCCCGTACATTAGGCGAATACGAAGGAAAAACAGTAAGTGTGGGTGTGGGGCGTTTCGGTCCTTATGTTTTACATAACAAGGTATATGTATCTCTGCCGAAAGCTGCCGATCCGATGACCATCACTTTGGAAGAAGCGGAGCAACTAATTCTAGAAAAACGCCAGAAGGAGATGGAACGTCACCTCAAGAAGTTTGAAGAAGAACCGGAACTTGAAATTCTGAACGGACGTTACGGACCTTATATCACTTACAAAGGTTCCAACTATAAGATTCCCAAAGATATTGTTCCACAGGATTTGACATTGAAGAGTTGCTTGGAACTAATCAAGGTACAGAACGAAAAAGAACCTGGTACAACCAAGAAAAGGAAAACGGCTCCAAAGAAAAAATAAACGGAAAAAAGGTGTTGCTCTGATAATCATTGCAACACCTTTTTTCCGTTTATAACATATTGTTCAAGAGAATATTACATTCTGGCAGGAACTTCAATACCCAGCAGTCCCATTCCTAAACGAACGACTTTAGCCACATTGGCAGAAAGAGCGATACGGAATACTTTCACCGCTTCATTCTCTTCACGTAAAATGCTGAAGTCATGATAGAACTGATTATATTCTTTCACCAAATCGTATGTATAGTTGGCAATAATAGACGGGCTGTAATCTTCACCGGCTTGCTTCACAACGGCTGCAAAATCAGCTACCATCTGAATCAGTCCTTCTTCCTTTTCACTCAATTCGATTCCTGCCGGGATTTGTTCGGGAACAACAATACCGGATTCGGCCGCTTTCCGCAGAACCGATTGGATACGCGCGTAGGTATATTGTATGAACGGTCCTGTATTACCATTGAAATCAATGGATTCTTTCGGATTGAATGTCATATTCTTACGGGCATCAACCTTGAGGATAAAGTATTTCAAAGCACCCAACCCCACAATACGAGCGATATCATCCGCTTCTTCCTGTGTCAAGCCATCCAACTTGCCAAGTTCCTGTGAGGTTTCTTTAGCGGTAGCGATCATCTCTTCCATCAAATCGTCGGCATCCACTACTGTACCCTCACGGGATTTCATCTTACCTTCCGGCAATTCCACCATTCCGTAAGAGAAATGCACCAGACTCTTTCCCCACTCAAAACCCAATTTATCGAGCAAGATAGAAAGTACCTGGAAGTGATAATTCTGCTCATTACCCACAACGTAAATCATCTTGTCAATCGGATAATCAGCGAAACGAAGTTTGGCCGTACCAATATCCTGTGTCATGTAGACAGAGGTTCCGTCACCACGAAGAAGCAGTTTGTGATCCAATCCTTCGGCAGTCAGGTCCGCCCATACGGAACCATCTTCTTTCTTGAAGAAGAAACCTTTCTCGAGCCCTTCCATCACCTTCTCTTTTCCTTCGAGGTAAGTATTGGATTCATAATATATCTTGTCGAAGCCGACACCCATCATCTTGTAAGTCTCATCAAATCCTGCATATACCCAGTTGTTCATCATCTCCCACAATCCGCGTACTTCCGGGTCACCGGCTTCCCATTTCACCAACATCTCACGGGCTTCCTGCATCAACGGAGATTCCGCTTCGGCTTTCGCCTTCGCTTCTTCATCGTTCATCCCCTGAGCTGTAAATTGAGCCATCAGTTCCTTCACTTCGGCTTTATAATGCTTATCGAAAGATACATAATAGTCACCCACCAGATGATCGCCCTTCTTGCCCGAAGTCTCAGGTGTTTCACCGTTTCCGTATTTCTTCCATGCCAACATGGATTTACAGATATGGATACCACGGTCGTTTACGATATTAGTCTTTACTACCTTGTTGCCGTTGGCAGCCACAATGTTAGCCAATGCGTTACCTAAAAGGTTATTGCGCACATGTCCCAAGTGAAGCGGTTTGTTTGTATTCGGAGAAGAATACTCGATCATTACCAACGGAGAAGTTTCGGTAGCTTTTACCAGACCATATTGCTCGTCAGCCTGAATCTCATTGAGCAGTTCAATCCAGGTAGCCGACGCAATAGTCAGGTTCAAGAACCCTTTTATCACATTAAAAGCAGCTACAGCCGGTTCGTTGGCTTTCAGATACTCACCGATTTCCTGGGCTGTCTGCTCCGGTCCTTTTCTTGACATTTTCAGGAAAGGGAACACGACCAAAGTCAGATGTCCTTCAAATTCTTTCTTCGTTTTTTGCAACTGCACCATCTTTTCAGGGACTTCCTGACCGTAGAGTGCTTTGAGTCCGTTGATGACGGACGCTACAAGTTTATCTTCTATCTTCATAATCAAGTTGTTTCTTGGGCGCAAAGATACAAAAAAAGGAGACGTTTCACGCCTCCTCTCCTAAATTAAATTCTTTCAACTATCTATCTTATTCAATAGCTGCAGATAATTCAGCACCGGCTTTAAATTTAGCTACTTTCTTAGCGGGAATAGTAATAGTTGCTTTTGTAGAAGGGTTAATACCTGTTCTTTCAGCTCTTTCGCTTACAGAGAAAGTACCAAAACCAACGAGAGATACTTTCTCACCGGCTTTCATGGCATTAGTAACTGAAGTGACAAAAGCATCAAGTGCCTTTTTTGCATCGGCTTTGCTCATTTGAGCTTCGGCAGCCATTGCATTAATAAGATCAGACTTATTCATAATACGTAAAATGATTAATTAATATATATGTTACACAAAAGATTCTCCCACAATGGATTAATTCTACAAATATAGCCGAACAAAACAACATATCAAATAAAAACATAAAAAAAACGCAGCAAATTATTGAAAAAGAGCTAATAGGAAGTACTTTTCATGCTTTAAAACAGAATTTATTCGTACTTTTGCATCTATTATCATAATATTCAGAATAAAAAAATGATGCCAACTGTAACTAAAAACCTGATAATTATCAATGTACTAATGTTTTTCGGTACATTCGTAGCACAACGCTATGGAGTAGATCTGACTAATTATCTGGGATTACATTTTTTCCTCGCAAGTGACTTCAATCCGGCACAGCTTATCACTTATATGTTTATGCATGGCGGATTCAGCCATATTTTCTTTAATATGTTCGCCGTTTTCATGTTCGGTCCGATTCTCGAACAAACATGGGGACCCAGACGTTTTCTGTTCTATTATATCCTTTGTGGTATCGGTGCGGGAGTTATCCAAGAAGGAGTACAATATATTCAATATGCAACAGAACTCAGCCAATACTCACAAGTAAATATAGGTACCGGTATTATTCCCATGGAAGAGTATCTGAACATGATGACTACCGTAGGTGCTTCAGGAGCTGTCTATGCCATATTGCTGGCATTCGGTATGCTGTTTCCTGACAATCGGTTGTTTATCTTCCCGCTACCTTTTCCGATCAAAGCCAAATTTTTCGTAATCGGATATGCCGCAATTGAGTTATGGTCAGGACTTGCCAACAACATAGGAGACAACGTCGCCCACTTCGCCCATTTAGGCGGAATGCTGTTCGGACTGATACTGATTTTGTATTGGAGAAAAAAAAGTAATAACAATGGGACATATTATAGCTGATTTGAAGGAAACATTCAGAAGAGGAAACATTTTTATCCAACTGATTTATATCAATGTCGGTATCTTTGTGATCGGCACATTGATTCATGTTTTTCTACGACTGTTTGAAGTCAACACTCTCGATATATTCAACATATTCGCTTTACCGGCCTCTCTTGTCGGGTTTATCCATCAACCGTGGTCGTTGTTTACCTATATGTTTATGCATGCCGGTATTCTGCACATTCTATTCAATATGCTTTGGCTATACTGGTTCGGGAGTTTATTTCTTTATTTTTTCTCGGCAAAGCATTTAAGAGGGCTATATATATTGGGAGGTATCTGCGGAGGTTTGCTTTATATGGTCGCCTACAACGTATTTCCTTTATTCAGCTCACAAGTGACCGGAGCAACGTTAGTCGGGGCTTCCGCTTCCGTACTGGCTATCGTAGCGGCTACGGCCTATCGTGAACCCAACTATAGGGTGCAACTTTTTCTTTTCGGTGCTGTCCGTCTCAAATATCTCGCACTGGTCGTTATCGGAATTGATGTACTGTCTATTACCTCAAGTAATGCCGGAGGACACATTGCCCATCTAGGAGGCGCTCTTGCCGGGCTCTGGTTTGCAGCCAGTCTAAGCAAAGGGACTGACTTAACTTCCTGGATTAACTGGATTCTGGATGGTTTCATCTCTCTTTTCCAAAAGAAAACATGGGAACGCAAACCTAAAATGAAAGTACACTATGGCAGTAATGCTACCGAACGACGGAAAGATTATGATTATAATGCCCATAAAAAAGCACAATCTGACGAAGTGGACCGTATTCTGGAAAAGCTGAAAAAATCCGGTTACGACAGTCTGACGACAGAAGAAAAGAAAAGCTTGTTCGACGCAAGCAAAAGATAAAAGAATGGAACATATTGGCAAAATTGTCGCATATCTGATACTGGCTATCAACGCATTCTTCGTGGGAACGCTGATATTAAGCGCTTATAGCCCCTATCTCAGCCCCAAAGTCAATCCGTTAGTTTCCTGTCTCGGACTCGCATTTCCAATATTCCTGATTATCAATCTATTTTTCCTGTTTCTTTGGGCATTTGTCAATTACAGATATGCATTACTACCCGTCATCGGTTTTCTGATTTGCTTTCCGCAAATACGGACTTATATTCCTTTCAACTCTACTACCCGGACAATACCGGAAGGAAGTATCAAAGTTCTGTCTTACAATGTAATGAGCTTTAGTAATCTGAAGAAGAAAGATGGGAAGAATCCAATTTTATCTTATCTGAAAAACAGTAATGCAGACATTATCTGTCTGCAAGAATACAACACAGCCAGCAATAAAAAGTTCGTAACGGAGCAGGATGTAAAGAAAGCGTTGAAAGCGTATCCCTATCAATCCATTCGCCAACAAAGGAAAGGAGATGTGCAGCTTGCCTGTTTCTCCAGATTCCCGATACTCTCGTCACAACTTATTGAGTATAAAAGTGATTATAACGGCTCTATGAAATATGTGCTGAATGTAAATAATGACACTATTACATTAATCAACAATCACTTGGAATCCAACAAACTCACCAAAGAAGACAGAGGGATCTATGAAGATATGATAAAAGATCCGAATGCTAAAAAAGTAAAGACCGGGCTCCGACAACTAATTCGAAAACTAGGGGAAGCATCGGCTATCCGTGCCTCCCAAGCAGATTCCGTAGCGAGAATCATTACAGAAAACCATTATCCTACAATGATTGTATGTGGAGATTTCAACGACGGTTCTATTTCGTATACCCACCGGGTTCTCACTCAAGAACTGGATGACGCTTTCACACAGTCCGGTAAAGGATTGGGAATCTCCTATAACCAGAACAAGTTCTACTTCCGAATCGACAATATCCTGATTAGTCCTGACCTGAGAGCCTATAATTGTACTGTAGACCGTTCTATTAAGGCTTCGGACCACTATCCGATTTGGTGTTATATCAGCAAACGATAAAAACGGAGAATTCTATATTATAAAACACATAATGATGATTAAAAAGACATTAACCCTTTTAGCAGTAAGTTGTATGATGTACTCCTGTGCTACAAAAACAGAAAGTAATCCTTTCTTTGCAGAGTTCCAAACCGAGTATGGCGTTCCTTCCTTTGACAAAATCAAATTGGAACATTATGAGCCTGCCTTCCTGAAAGGTATCGAGGAACAAAATCAAAACATCGAAGCTATCATCGAAAGTCCGGAAATCCCTACATTCGAAAATACCATCGTGGCATTGGATAACAGTGCACCAATCCTGGATCGGGTAAGCGCTATTTTCTTCAATATGACAGATGCTGAAACAACCGACTCATTAACTGCGCTATCCATCAAGCTAGCTCCGGTTCTTTCGGAACATGAAGACAATATATCCTTGAATGAGAAACTTTTCAAGCGTGTAAACGATGTCTACCAACGAAAAGATTCCCTGAATCTGACCACAGAGCAGAAACGCCTGCTGGACAAGACCTACAAACAGTTTGTCCGTTCAGGCGCCAATCTTAGCGCAGAAAAACAGGCACGTTTGCGTGAAATAAACAAAGAACTGTCCACACTTGGTATCACATTCAGCAATAATGTACTGAACGAGAATAATGCGTACCAGCTCTTCGTCGAGAAAGAAGAGGATTTAGCAGGATTGCCCGAATGGTTCCGTCAAAGTGCAGCTGAAGAAGCAAAAGCCGCCGGACAACCGGGCAAATGGTTATTTACTCTGCATAACGCCAGCCGTCTGCCATTCCTGCAATATGCCGAGAATCGTCCGCTTCGGGAACAAATATACAAAGCGTATATCAATCGGGGAAATAATAACAATGAGAACGACAACAAAGAGAACATCCGCAAAATCGTTTCTCTCCGTTTGGAAAAAGCAAAATTGTTAGGTTTCGACTGTTACGCAAATTTCGTGCTGGATGAGACGATGGCTAAAAACGCGACGAACGTAATGGACCTTTTGAACAATCTTTGGAGCTATGCACTGCCTAAAGCCAAAGAAAAGGCCGCCGAGCTTCAAAAGCTGATGGACAAGGAAGGTAAAGGCGAAAAGTTGGAGGCATGGGACTGGTGGTACTATACCGAAAAGCTACGAAAAGAGAAATATAATCTGTCCGAAGAGGAGACAAAGCCCTATTTTAAATTGGAAAATGTACGTGAAGGTGCTTTTGCCGTAGCCAACAAGTTATATGGTATCACTTTCAACAAGCTGAAAGGAATTCCGACCTATCATCCGGATGTTGAGGTGTTTGAAGTGAAAGACACTGACGGTTCTCAACTCGGTATTTTCTATGTGGACTATTTCCCGCGTGCCGGAAAAAGCGGAGGTGCCTGGATGAGTAATTACCGTGAGCAACAAGGAGCAACCCGTCCGTTAGTGTGCAACGTTTGCAGTTTCACCAAACCGGTAGGCGATACTCCATCACTATTGACAATGGATGAAGTGGAAACCTTGTTCCACGAATTTGGACATGCCCTACACGGCTTACTGACAAAATGTGAATACAAGGGAACATCCGGCACAAACGTAGTACGTGACTTTGTAGAACTCCCTTCTCAAATCAACGAACATTGGGCTACCGAACCAGAGGTACTGAAAATGTATGCCAAACATTATCAGACCGGAGAAGTAATCCCCGATGAAATCATCGAAAAGATACTGCAACAGAAGACTTTCAATCAAGGATTCATGACTACCGAATTGCTGGCAGCCGCTATCCTCGACATGAACCTGCACACAATAACAGATGTAAATAATATTGATATACTTTCATTCGAGAAAGAAGCGATGGACAAACTCAATCTGATCCCTGAGATAGCGCCACGTTACCGCGTTACTTACTTCAATCATATCATCGGTGGGTACGCTGCCGGATATTACAGTTATCTGTGGGCCAACGTATTGGATAACGATGCTTTTGAAGCTTTCAAAGAACACGGAGTTTTTGATAAAACCACCGCAGATCTGTTCCGCCACAATGTTTTGGAAAAAGGAGACAGTGAAGACCCGATGGTGCTTTATAAAAATTTCCGAGGAACAGAGCCTAGCTTGGAACCATTATTGAAAAACAGGGGAATGAAATAATTCTGCAAAAAAGCCCTTAAACATCAAATATTTGAGGGCTTGTTACATATAAATGTGAAAAAAAAACTATATTTGCAGCCTTGTATGCGGCAAAAAGAACTTGTATACGACAGAATTTAACTGAATATTAAATTAAAAAAGTAATCATCATAAATTAAAAGTAAAATGCAAAACAAAGGATTTGTAAAGGTTTTTGCGGTATTACTCACGCTGGTATGCGTGTTCTACCTCTCCTTCTCCTTCGTAACACGCCACTATACCAACAAGGCGAAAGAAATTGCGAACGGCGACCCGAAAGTAGAACAAGACTACCTCGACTCTCTCTCCAACGAGAAAGTCTGGCTGGGTAACTGGACGCTGAAACAATGTCGTGAGATGGAGATTAGTTTAGGTTTGGACCTGAAGGGTGGTATGAACGTTATCCTCGAAGTTTCTGTACCTGATGTTATCAAAGCACTGGCTGACAACAAGCCGGACGAAGCTTTCAACAATGCATTGGCAGAAGCAGCAAAGCAGGCAATCAACAGTCAGGATGATATCATTACCCTGTTCATCAGAGAATACCACAAAGCTGCTCCGGAAGCGAAACTTTCCGAACTCTTCGCAACACAACAGTTGAAAGACAAGGTTAACCAAAAATCAACAGACACTGAAGTTGAAAAAGTATTGAGAGCAGAAGTAAAAGCAGCCGTTGAGAACTCATACAATGTACTTCGTACCCGTATCGACCGCTTCGGTGTTGTTCAGCCGAATATCCAAAGTCTGGAAGACAAAATGGGACGTATCATGGTGGAGCTGCCGGGTATCAAAGAACCGGAACGTGTGAGAAAACTTCTCCAAGGTTCTGCTAACCTGGAATTCTGGGAAACTTATACAGCCAAGGAAGTTCTTCCTTCCATGCAGTCTGCTGACGCCAAATTGCGCGCTATCTTAGCTGAAGAAACAACAACTGATGGAGATACAATAGAGACTGCCGTTCTTACTGAAGCTACTCCGGTGGAGACAAAAGCTGTAAGTGCTGCCGATAGCCTTGCCGCTGCACTGAAAGGTGACACAACAGCCTCTGAAAAGCCTTCTGTAAACATGGAAGAGCTCAAGAAACAATATCCTCTGTTGTCTATGCTTCAATTGAATTCAAGCGGACAAGGTCCTGTTATTGGTTATGCAAACTATAAAGATACTGCTGATATCAACAAGTATCTGGCTATGCCGGAAATCAAGGCAGAACTTCCGAAAGATCTTCGCCTGAAATGGGGCGTTTCTCCTTCTGAGTTCGACAAAAAAGGACAAACATTCGAATTATACGCGATCAAATCTACCGAACGTAACGGTAAAGCTCCGTTGGAAGGCGATGTAGTAACAGACGCTAAAGACGAATTTGACCAATACAGCAAACCGGCTGTAAGTATGACAATGAACTCTGACGGTGCACGCCGTTGGGCTCAGCTGACAAAACAGAATATCGGTCGTTCTATTGCTATTGTTCTTGATAATTATGTATATTCTGCACCAAACGTAAATTCAGAAATTACAGGCGGACGTTCACAGATTACAGGTCATTTTACTCCTGAACAAGCAAAAGACTTAGCAAACGTATTGAAATCAGGTAAGATGCCGGCTCCGGCTCACATCGTACAGGAAGATATCGTTGGTCCGTCGTTGGGTCAGGAATCTATCAATGCCGGTATTTTCTCATTCGTTGTAGCTTTAATCCTGTTGATGATCTATATGTGCTCTATGTATGGCTTCATCCCGGGTATGGTTGCCAACGGTGCTTTGTTCCTGAACTTCTTCTTCACATTAGGTATCCTTTCTTCTTTCCAGGCTGCATTGACGATGTCCGGTATTGCCGGTATGGTATTGTCGTTGGGTATGGCAGTGGATGCGAACGTATTGATTTATGAACGTACTAAAGAAGAACTTCGTGCAGGCAAGGGAGTGAAGAAAGCATTGGCTGACGGTTATTCTAATGCCTTCTCCGCTATCTTTGACTCTAACTTGACATCTATTATTACAGGTATCATTCTGTTCAATTTCGGTACAGGACCTATCCGTGGTTTTGCAACGACTTTGATTATCGGTATCCTCGTATCGTTCTTTACCGCAGTGTTCATGACTCGTCTGGTTTACGAACATTTCTTGAGTAAAGATAAATGGCAGAACCTGACATTTACCACTAAGATTTCAAAGAACCTGATGGCCAATACACACTTCGATTTTATGGGAACAAACAAAAAATCCCTTATTATCGTCAGTGCAGTTATCATCGTTTGTATCGGTTCGTTCGCTATCCGCGGGCTAAGTCAAAGTATCGACTTCACCGGTGGACGTAACTTCAAGGTACAGTTTGAAAACCCGGTAGAACCGGAACAGGTGCGCGAGCTGATCTCAAGCAAGTTCGGTGATGCGAACGTTAGCGTTATCGCCATCGGAACAGATAAGAAAACGGTTCGCATCAGTACCAACTACCGTATCGAAGACGGAGGCAATAATGTTGACTCGGAAATCGAATCATATTTATATGAAACACTGAAACCGTTGTTGACTCAGAACATTGATCTGGCAACTTTCATCGACCGTGATAACCACACAGGCGGCAGCATTGTAAGCTCACAGAAAGTAGGGCCGAGTATCGCAGACGATATCAAGACCGGTGCTATCTGGTCAGTCGTTCTGGCATTGATTGCCATCGGTTTGTATATCTTGATTCGTTTCCGTAACATTGCATACAGTATTGGTTCTATTGCAGCATTGACTTGTGACACAATCATGATTATCGGTGCTTATTCATTATTCTGGGGTATCCTGCCATTCTCACTGGAAATCGACCAGACCTTTATCGGTGCTATCCTGACGGCTATCGGTTACTCTATTAATGATAAGGTGGTAATCTTCGACCGTGTACGTGAGTTCTTCGGATTGTATCCGAAACGTGACAAGCGTCAGTTATTCAATGACTCTCTGAACACTACACTGGCTCGTACCATCAATACTTCATTGAGTACATTGATCGTATTGTTGTGTATCTTCATCCTCGGTGGTGACTCTATCCGCAGCTTTGCATTCGCGATGATTCTCGGTGTTGTAATCGGTACTTTATCTTCACTGTTTATTGCATCTCCGATTGCATACAACTTTATGAAGAACAAAAAGACTGTAGCAACAACTACGGGAGAATAAAATATTCCAGAAATAGAAAAAGCCTCTTCCGAAGTTCGGAGGAGGCTTTTTCTATTGATTATTAAAACAAATAGAAGCTATAAGACGTTCATCTTAAAAGAAGCCATTGTAAAACTTAAAACTCGATACAGCATGAAAGCATCCAACACAACTTCCTATAGATTCTTTGTAGTAGCCCCGAGGGGAATCGAACCCCTATCTAAAGTTTAGGAAACTTCTATTCTATCCGTTGAACTACAAGGCCGTTCCTATTTTGATTGCAAAGATAACGGTTTCTGTTGATTTAACAAGAATAAAAATACAGGTTCCTTCCAGATATTTCAAATATTTTGCGTCAATAGGACAATAAAGTACGTTTTATTTTGATAATTCGATTAACTTTCCGACCTTTGCGCTCACAAATTGAAAGTAAAAGCAGTTTTTAAATTAAATATAGTAATTAAAGTTATGGCAGACGAAATGATGGTTAAAGAATTGGAGGAAGTAGTAGTACGTTTCTCCGGCGACTCCGGTGACGGTATGCAGTTGGCCGGCAACATCTTCTCGACCGTGTCGGCTACGATTGGCAATGACATCAGTACATTCCCCGACTATCCGGCAGACATCCGCGCACCGCAAGGTTCGCTAACCGGTGTTTCCGGTTTTCAGGTACACATCGGTGCAGAAAAAGTTTATACTCCGGGAGACCAATGCGACGTATTGGTAGCTATGAATGCCGCCGCATTGAAAACACAATATAAATTCGCAAAATCCACCGCCTGTATCATCATCGACACAGACGCCTTTCAAAAATCAGATTTAGATAAAGCGGCATTCACCACCGATAATCCTATTGAAGAAATGGGTATCAAGCAGGACGTGATTGCAGCACCTATCTCGCAGATGGTAAAAGACTGTTTGGCAGATACAGGAATGGATAATAAGTCCATGCTGAAATGCCGTAATATGTTTGCCGTAGGACTAGTATGCTGGTTGTTCAACCGCGACCTTAACATAGCGGAAGACTTTATCCGCGAGAAATTCTCCAAGAAACCGGAAATAGCGGAAGCAAATATCAAAGTTGTTCGTGCCGGATATGACTACGGACACAACACACACGCTTCCGTAGCACATACATATAAGATTGAAAGTAAAGCAGCCGTTCCCGGAAAATATATGGATATCACCGGAAATAAAGCGACTGCATACGGATTCATCGCAGCTGCAGAGAAAGCCGGACTGAAACTCTATTTAGGGTCTTACCCTATCACTCCTGCAACAGATGTACTGCATGAACTCTCAAAACATAAATCATTGGGCGTAACCACCGTGCAATGTGAAGATGAGATTGCCGGTTGTGCTTCTGCTATCGGTGCTTCATACGCCGGTGCATTAGCTGTTACTTCCACTTCAGGCCCTGGTATCTGTTTGAAATCAGAAGCCATGAACTTGGCCGTTATCATGGAATTGCCATTGGTCGTATTGGATGTACAACGTGGCGGTCCCGCTACCGGTCTACCGACCAAATCGGAACAAACAGACCTGTTGCAAGTTCTCTTCGGTCGTAACGGTGAAAGCCCTATGCCTGTCATTGCTGCGACATCCCCTACAGACTGTTTTGACTCAGCCTATATGGCTGCTAAGATCGCTTTGGAACACATGACTCCGGTCGTGTTGTTGACAGACGCATTTGTTGCCAATGGTTCTGGTGCATGGAAATTGCCTAAATTGGCTGATTATCCTGCTATCAATCCTCCTTACGTACGCCCGGAAATGTCTGAAACCTGGACACCGTATCAACGGGACCCGCAGACAGGCGTTCGTTATTGGGCAGTTCCGGGTACAGAAGGATTCACTCATGTATTAGGAGGTCTTGAAAAAGACAACAAGACAGGAGCTATCTCAACTGATCCGGAAAACCATGACTTGATGACGCGATTACGCCAGCAGAAAATTTCCAATATCGAAGTACCTGACGTAGAAGTTGAAGGCGACAAGGAAGATGCCGAATTGCTGATTGTAGGTTTCGGAGGTACTTATGGACATTTACACGCCGCTATGGACGAACTCCGTGCTAATGGTAAAAAAGTAGCATTAGCACACTTTAAGTTCATCAATCCTCTTCCAAAGAATACGGCAGCCTTGATGAAGAAATACAAAAAAGTGGTGGTAGCCGAGCAAAATATGGGACAGTTTGCCGGATATCTCCGTATGAAGGTGGACGATTTCGTTCCTTATCAGTTCAACCAAGTGAAAGGACAGCCCTTTGTTGTCAATGAACTAGTCAATGCATTCACTGAGATTATCAACAAGTAAAATCAAGAAATTATGAGCGAATATACAGCTAAAGACTTTAAAAAAGGACAGCCACGCTGGTGTCCGGGATGTGGTGACCACTTTTTCCTGGCTTCGTTACACAAGGCTATGGCAGAAATCGGTGTCGCTCCATGGGATACGGCAGTAATTTCCGGTATTGGTTGTTCCAGCCGCCTTCCTCACTATATGAATACATACGGTATGAATACAATTCACGGTCGTGCTGCCGCTATCGCGACAGGGTGCAAAGTCGCCAATCCCAAACTAACCGTATGGCAGGTAAGCGGTGACGGTGACGGTCTTGCTATCGGAGGTAACCATTTCATTCATGCCAACCGACGCAATATCGACATCAACATGATCTTGCTCAACAACCGTATCTATGGTCTGACTAAAGGACAATACTCACCCACTTCACCGCGTGGTTTTGTCAGCAAGTCTTCTCCCTACGGCACCGTAGAAGACCCGTTCAATCCGGCTGAACTATGTTTTGGCGCACGCGGACATTTTTTCGCACGTGCTGTTGCCACAGACGCTCCCGGTACAATAGATATATTGAAAGCTGCCTATAATCATAAGGGCACTGCTGTCTGCGAGATTTTACAGAACTGCGTCATCTTCAATGATGGTACACACAACTCTGTATATAACAAAGAAGGGCGTGCAAAAAATGCAATTTATTTGGAACATGGCAAACCGATGTTATTCGGTGAAAACAAGGAGTTCGGATTAATGCAGGAAGGTTTTGGGCTGAAAGTTGTGAAACTAGGCGAGAACGGTATCACAGAAAGAGATATTCTGATACATGATGCACACTGCCTGGACAACACACTCCAGTTAAAACTCGCCTTGATGGAAGGTCCTGACTTCCCCATCGCACTTGGTGTCATCCGCGATGTAGACGCTCCAACTTATAATGATGCAGTAGAAGCACAAATCGAAGAAGTAAAAAGCAAAAAGAAATACCATAATTTCGAGGAGCTTTTGATGACTAATGACATTTGGGAAGTAAAATAATCACACTATCCGTAGAAAGATAAAGGCGTAGATTGAGAAGTAATTCTCTTTCTACGCCTTTGTCATTTTCCAAGATAACCCATCTTTTTGGGGAGATGAGGTTCTATTACTGTCCTCTTTTGTTTTTCTTATCAAATAAGCCTGTTTTAAGACAGATCAAATGTGACTTTACGAGGAAATTAGAACGAGTATGAACCGGAAAGTTCAACTGTAGCTTTCAAAGGTAATTGATTAGAAGCCGGGCCTACAAGAATCTCAAACTCGCCTTTTTCCACTACAAAGCGGTGCTGATTCATATCGTAATAAGCGAATGCATCCTCATTCAGCACAACAGAAATCCGCTTCTTCTCCCCTTTCTGCAAGAAAACCTTTTCATATCCTTTCAATTCTTTCAAGGGACGGGGGACAGAGGACTGTACATCATGTACATACACTTGTGCCACTTCCGAGGCATCCATCTTCCCTGTATTCTCGAGATCAAAGCTAACGGTAACCTGATGCTCCCCCGTTTTCTCCGCAGCTATATTACTATAAGCGAAAGTAGTATAGGACAAACCGTAGCCAAACGGATAGAAAGGTTCTTTTCCCGAACGGTCGTATCCACGATAACCGACAAAAACACCTTCGGAATAATCTACACGTTTAATCTCTGCCTTTAAGTTCTCGTAATAACTACCATGCACCGGATTATCTTCCCATTTCTTTTCGATAGAAATCGGTAGCTTTCCGCTTGGAGAAATCTTGCCGGTCAGGATTTCAGCTATCGCTTGTCCGCCTTCCTGTCCAGGATACCAAGCCATAAGAATAGCTTTTGCGGCATTATACCAACCTGTGAAATCCACACCGCCACCGGCGTTCAGCACAACCACGACATTAGGGTGCATAGAGGCAATCTTTTTGATAAACAATTCCTGATACCGAAGCAAAGCAAACGGACGGTCAAAGCCTTCGCCTTCGGTATTACTATTGAAACCTGTGCAGAACACAACATTATCCACCTTTGCCAATCCTTGACGAAGTTTCATCTCATTAAGGCTATAAGCATTAAAACGAATGATGCCCGAAGAAATATTATCAAAGAATTCAATCCGGAAACGGTATTCCTTACCACCCTCAACAGGAAGTTCAACTTCACGGCTGGAATAAGAATGATTACCCCAGTCGCCTGTAATATGCTTGTCATTCACAAACAGGCGGTAACCGTCATCACCACCGATGTGAAGTTTCAACTGGCCGTCTGCCTGTGGGACATAACAGGCTGTCCAACGGACTGAAAAACCATCCGTCGGAAAACCGTCCAACGGTGCGCCATAGCCCCAGTCATAATCAACAGAGGATTCCGTGCGTACAACTTCCGGCTGTCCCGAAAGAGTCTTGTTCTTAAAGTATTCAGCCTTGAAGCCTTTCACCTCACGATTGGCGTCAGTATAAAACTCATTAACAATATCTTCATAAATCACATCATCCGTCAATAATACCAGATTCTTTTTCTTCAGTTCCTTCAAGCCTTGAGCCACTGAGACGGTAGAAAAAGGAATGACAAAACCACTGCCGCCACCGGTAGGTATCAAATCTGCATTAGGACCCATTACGGCTGTTTTTCCTTTCAACGGGAGCAAGTTTGCTTCATTCTTCAACAATACTACTCCCTCGCGTGCCAGTTCTAAAGCTGTCTGGCGAGAGAATGGATTATCCAACGGAATATTACTGTCTTTCTGTTCCTTATCCAACATTCCATAAGCTATTAAAGTCTGCAAGATATGTTGTACTTTCAGGTTAATGGTTTCTTCGGTCACCGTGCCCGTTTTGATAGCGGGGATAAGATTGTCGGCATTCATGAAACGCCCTTTGGGCATTTCGAGGTCAAGTCCGGCGTTAGCTGCTCCGATAGCGGAATATACCGAAGTCCAGTCCGACATCAGAATACCTTTGAAGTCCCAAAGATTACGCAAGACATCAATATTCAGCCATTTATGTTCAGTCGCATGAACACCGTTCAGGAGATTGTAGCTGTTCATCACAGCACTCACGTTCGCTTCCTGTACAGCCTTGCGGAAAGCCGGGAAATAAATCTCATGCAAAGTACGCTCGTCTATGTCCGAACTCGCATGATGGCGGCTCCACTCCTGGTTGTTGGCGGCAAAGTGCTTGATGGTCGCAATGACTCCTTCCGATTGCACGCCAAGAATATATTGCTTGGCTGTCTCACCCGTCAAGTAAGGGTCTTCACCGAAATATTCAAAGTTACGGCCGCACAACGGAGCGCGATAGATATTCACGCCCGGCCCAAGCAGGATATTAACGCCTCTTGCCTTGGCGTCCTGCCCCAAGCCTTGCCCTAACTTATAAAGCAAGTCACGGTTCCAGGTAGAAGCGGAAAGGATACCGGACGGATAAAGGGTGCTTTTAGGAGCATGGTTACGGATTCCCTGCGGGCCGTCGGCAAGACGTATTTCAGGAATTCCCAAACGGGGAATGGCACGCAGGGAAAAGCTGGTATATCCGGAGATATACTCTATTTTCTCTTGCAAAGTCATTTTGGATACAATCTCCTTCGCGCGTTGTTCTACTTGAGGAGTAATTGTCTGTGCATGGGTCAAGATGCTGCATGCGAGCATACATAAACCGATAATGCCTGTTTTCTTTTTCATGGTGATCATGTGTTTTAGTCTATCAATTCTATTTTAACGGTCTGTCCCAGTACGTGAATATTGTATTCTCCGGTTTCGAGGAATCGTTTACCGTCCTCATTGACAAATCCGAAATCACGTTCCAGGTCTATGTCGAAACGGAAAGTTTTCGTTTCTCCGGCTTTGATAAGCTGCTTTTCAAAGTGTTTCAGTTCTTTTACAGGACGGGTAATCGAGCAATACGGGTCGGAAATAAACCAGTGGACAGTTTCTGCTCCGTCACGGGCACCGATATTGGTGACAGTCACTTCCGCTGAGAGCTTCTCGCCACGCTTCACTTTAGTGGCAGAAGGGGTAACAGTGCCATACTTGAATTCTGTGTAGCTCAGTCCGTGACCGAAAGGATATAACGGGGCACTTGTGATATCTTTATAAAATCCCTGATGTCCACGTCCGCTCTTACGGTGGTTATAATAAATAGGAATCTGCCCCGTCGAATAAGGGAAGGTCATGGCAAGTTTACCGGAAGGATTAATACGTCCGGACAATATCCCCGCCATCGGCAGTGCGCCATTCACACCCGGCTGCCAGATTTCCAGTATAGCATCAGAAACCGGTTCCAGACGGTTTAATTCCAACGGACGACCGTTGACCAATACCAGTACGACAGGCTTGCCGACTTTCTTCAGTTCTTTTGCCAGTTCTTCCTGCATCTGTGGTAGTGCGATGGAAGAACGGGAAGCATTCTCTCCGCTCCAAGTCATCATCTCGCCCAAGCAAAGAACAACAACATCAGACCAGCGTGCAGCTTCCAATGCTTCTGCAAATCCTTCGCGGTTATCTCCTTTTGTATTGCAACCTAATGCGTAACGCAGTTCGGCTTTTCCTGCAAATTCAGCAGCCAAACCATCATAAAGCATTACCACATCGGTATCCTTTCCGTGACCACGCCAGGAGCCTAACAAGTCCCAGCCATTTTTTGCCATAGGACCTATCACGGCAATCTTCTTTTTATCTGTCAGTGGTAAAACGTTGTTTTCGTTTTTCAGCAATACCATGGATTCTGCCGCAAGCCGGGCAGCAATATCCATGCTTTTCGGACGGAAGAAACGTTCTTTCTCTGTTGTAGCGGGAGTATAAGGACGTTCGAACAAGCCGAGACGGAATTTCAGAAGTAGGACACGGCGGACAGCTTCATCCACTTGAGCCATTGATACCTTGCCTTCTTCTACCAACTCCTGCAAA
>ENA-USUJ01000459-USUJ01000459.1-human-gut-metagenome-genome-assembly--contig:-NODE-459-length-36348-cov-8.045629_pt1 | contig 36348 bp, 33 predicted proteins | sample MGYA00250061_ERZ773398 | MGnify/ENA primary metagenome ERZ773398 (study PRJEB29103, sample SAMN06111992) | human gut metagenome | biome: human gut; feature: ankylosing spondylitis patient; material... | reverse complement strand
GCTAAAAACAACCTAATTTTACCCCGATTTTCTCAATTTGACAGTTAGACGTGCCGTAGTCTTTGATACAAGTGCGCGCGCGTACGCGTGCGCACTTGTATCAAAGACTACGGCACGTCTAATCGCCAACGTGTAAAAATCAGTTAAAATGTACATTAAAATTGTAGCATTTTTAATGAAAATAAAACAAGATTTTTATGCCGTTGACAAAGGCTTTTATCGGTGCTAAACCGCCATGCCGAAAGGCAATAAAAACGCAGAGTAATTAGGCAAGATATCATACATTTTGGTTGCGCACATAATTTGTGCGCAACCTCTTTTCCCTAAGATTAATCAAATTATCTTATATTATGTTTTATTTCGCAATTTTTGCGTTTGACAAATTTTGCGAAACAAGGTATATTAACTATGAGGTGTTATTCTATGAAACTTATCGAAAGACCGGCTTATCTTCAACAACTTATCGATGTTATGAACACTCCGGACATCAAAGTTATCACAGGCATTCGCCGCTCAGGCAAATCAAAATTGATGGACGCGTTCATTGATTATGTCAAAAAGCAATCTGAAAATAATAACGTCATCCGCATCAAACTCAATTTGAAAGAATTTGAGTCATTGAAAAACGGTGATGCCTTATACTATTATATTGACCAACACTATTCTGCGGATAAAGAAAACTTTGTATTTGTGGACGAAATTCAACTTTGCACGGGATTTGAAGCCGTTATCAATAGTCTGTATGAAGAAGAACGTTTCAACATATTCCTCACAGGTTCAAACGCATTCTTGCTGTCTAGCGATTTAGCAACTCTCTTCGGCGGTCGAGTCTTTGAAATCAGCATGTTCCCGTTTTCTTTTGAGGAATATCTTTCCTACTATCCGCAAAACGATATTGACGAGGCTTTTGACAACTATGTATCTGTCGGTGGTATGGCAGGCTCTTATTTATATAGCAATCAAAGCGACGCACGGAAATATCTTGCAAACATTGTACGCACCACTATTACAAAAGATATTGTTAAAAAATTCAAAATCGAAAACGAAGACTTGCTTAATATGATTGCGGATTATCTTATGGACAACGTGGGCAACAAAACATCCATACGCAACATTTCGAATGCGCTCACGTCAAACACCTACAAAACCAATGATAAAACTTGCGGTGCATATATAGATTATCTTTGCCGTAGCTTCCTATTCTACCCTTTTAAGCGTTACGACGTAAAAGGAAAGCGATATTTGGAATCGGATAAAAAATATTATCTTGCGGATCTTTCTTTCCGCTATGCAATTATCGGCACAAAAAATGCCGATTACGGTCATTTATATGAAAACATAGTAGCAATCGAATTGTTGCGTCGCGGTTATGAGGTTTACGTGGGGCAACTCGGCGAAAAAGAGGTTGATTTCGTTGCTATAAAAGACGGCTTCAAAACCTATATTCAAGTTTGCGACGATATGAGCCGTCCCGAAACTCAAAAACGAGAATTAGCCCCCTTGCTATCAATCAAAGACGCTTACCCCAAAATCATCATCGCACGAACGAAGCATCCTGAAAGTCAAACAGAAGGCGTCCGAATCATAGATATCGCGCGTTGGCTCATTTCGCAAAATTAGCATAAGTTTGATTTTGCGAAATCGAGCATCTGTAAACTTTTATTAAAAATCAAAAAGAATATATCATTAATCACACCATTCGTAAAAGTGTGCGTTGCGACACATTTTTATGGACGTACACAATATAAGTGTTCTGGCATTAAAAAAGTGTATGAATCGCATTGAAACATAAAACCGACAATATCGATTGTTTTCTTTCAAAAAACGTTGACATCAAAATTTGACTTTTTATATTCATTATGTTACACTTAATCCGAAAAATAACAGCAAGCTGGATTTTCCCGAAGTAGTATTAAGGTGTGATTATGAACGACAAGGTTATAAGACGTGACAAATATCTCAATCAATTGATTAACAAACAAGGTAACGGAATGATAAAAATCATTACCGGTCTTCGCCGTTGCGGAAAAAGTTATCTGCTGTTCAACTTGTTTTATGATTATTTGATTGAACACGGCACAAATCAAAACAACATTATTAAACTTGCATTGGATGATGACAGAAATATCCAATACCGCAATCCGGATAAGTTGTCCGAATACTTGTATTCTCATATCAAAAACGAAACAGATACATTTTATGTATTATTGGATGAAGTTCAACTTGCAATTTCGGATGAGAAACTAAAATGCAAAGCACCTATACGGCTTTACGGAATACTGAACGGGTTGGCACGTTTGAGAAACGTTGACATCTATATAACGGGTAGCAATTCCAAGTTCCTATCCTCAGATATATCTACGGAATTCCGCGGCAGAGGCGATGAAATTCGCGTAAATCCACTATCGTTTGCCGAGTTTTATTCTGTCTTTAACAGCGAAGATAAATACGATACATGGGACGAGTATGTAACTTACGGCGGCATGCCCGGCCTTGTTTCTATGACTACCGACGAGGAAAAATCCAAGTATTTGCTTGACCTGTTCAAAAACACATACATAACCGACATCGTTGAGCGTTACGGTCTGAGAGGCGATACCGTTCTTGAAAACCTTATAGATGTTCTGGCATCTTCTGTCGGCTCACTTAGCAATCCGACCAAAATTGCGACTACTTTCGTTTCAAACGGAATCAAGGTTTCGGACAAAACGATATCTGGGTATATCGGTTTTTTGGAAGATGCTTTTCTCATAAGAAAAGCGCAACGATATGATATAAAAGGAAGGCGATATATCGGCTCCCCCCTCAAATACTATTTCACCGATATAGGCTTGCGCAATGCGAGATTGAATTTCCGCCAACAAGAGCCGACACATTTGATGGAAAATATTGTCTATAACGAACTTATTGCTCGCGGTTTCAATGTAGATGTCGGAATTATAGAGCATAACGTAAGAAATTCCGACGGGAAACAACAAACAAAGCATCTGGAAGTGGATTTCGTTTGCAACCGTGGAAGCAACCGCTACTACATCCAATCTGTGTTTTCCATTCCTACACGAGAAAAAATGGCGCAAGAGCAAGCGTCTTTGGATAGAATCGACGATTCATTCAAAAAAATAATCATCACTCAAGACAGAACAAAAGTATGGCGCAACGAAAAGGGATATGTGATAATGAATCTACTTGATTTTCTTCTCAACCCAAACAGCCTTGATCTATAATTTGCATGTCCTTTTCCAATGCGACAGCACGCAATAGGCAAAATCGACTATGGCACAATCCATATGTGATAGTCCCCCAAAGAACAACAGCCGATATCTTCAATTTGCAGTTCAATTAAAGCACAATTTTGCTCACCAAAAGCCAATAATACGAACTCAGATAATGGGTTCGTATTATTTTTTCTTCGAGAATTTTTTGCTACCAAATTGCACCTACAAATTCAAAGAATTTATAAAAAACTCATATTGCTGATTTTGTGCAATTAAAACACCACTCTATTTATCCATGCATCTGCTTACGCACAGAATTTGCGAGCATCTTCTTATATTATCATTCAGACTCATCGTTTAACATTGCCTCTTGTGCAATACCATATACGTTTGAAAACGGTGAAATATCATCTGTTGAGCGGTTCATATCTCGTAATAGTTCCTTATAAAGATAACGCAAGTCTTTATTGCGTTCTCCAAAACCGACATGCAAATCATTTTTCGCGATGTGACCGAACATTAAATCTTTTAATCGTCGATATTAACTTTTTCGACGCATAGTCGGACGGAGCACGCCAACTCCAATTTCCTTGTGCAACGGACGGCGTATTCATTCTGCCTTCTTCGTTTCCAAGCAAAAGCCAGTCCTGCAACGGTATCACCGCAAGTTCCGCAATTGAATCAAACGCCAGTTTAATCATCTTATATGTCGGGTTTAACCCTTTGATGTGCGAACATTCTCTTTTGAATCGTTTGAGCGTATCTCCGTCAAGGTTTTCCGTCCACGTACGAGTACAGTCGGCGTCGTGAGAACCTGTATAAACCACATAATCTTTATTTGCATATAGCCTCGGCAAATATTCGCTGCCCTCGTCAAAAAACGCAAACTGCAATATTTTCATCCCGGGATATCCGCAATACGCAATCAGTTCTCGCACGTCATCGGTCAAAAAACCAAGATCTTCCGCGATTATTTTTATATTCGGAACGCTTTGATTTATCGCATCGAAAAGTTTTTCTTTAGGACCATTTTCCCAGTGTCCGTTGCGAGCAGTTTTCTCGCCATACGGAATCGAATAATATCCCGCAAACCCGCGAAAATGGTCTATCCTTACAATGTCAAATAACGACGCACAGATTTTGATGCGCGAGCACCACCACTTGTAGCCGTTCTTCTTCATTTTCGCATAATCGTAAATCGGATTGCCCCACAATTGTCCATCCGGGGAAAATCCGTCGGGTGGACAACCTGCAACGAATGTCGGATTCAAGTTCTCGTCAAGAAGATACTCGTCTGTGTTGCTCCACACGTCAACGGAGTCGTAAGCTACGTAAATTGGTATATCGCCTATAATCTTTATCCCTTTCGAATGTGCGTAAACGCACACCTTTTTCCACTGGGAGAAGAACTCGTATTGAACGAATCTCCAAAAATCCATTCTCGAAGAAAACTCCTCTCTGCACCGGATAGCATTTTTGTAAATTCTATACTCCTCCGACCACGACGACCACGGCGCATAATTAAATTCTTCTTTGAGGGAAAAGAACAGCGCATAATCGTCAAGCCACCAGGAATTAGAATTGCAAAATCTCGTAAAAGCGGCATTTTTCTTAAAGTTAGAGTACGCTTTTTTCAAAACGTTTATGCGCGTTTCAAACAATCTCCCGTAATTCACTCGCTCGCAGCAATCTTTTTGTGATTCCAAATCGGTGTCCGAGAGCAAACCCTCGCTTTTCAACTCATCCAAATCCACAAAATACGGATTTCCCGCAAAAGATGACGGCGACTGATACGGGCTGTCGCCGTAGGCAGTCGGATTGAGCGGCAAAACCTGCCAACACTTCGTTGAGGTTTTGTCCATGAAGTCAATCCAATCATAACACGGCTTGCCAAAAGAGCCTATACCGTACTCGGATGGCAAACTGCTAACTGCCATAAGCAATCCGCTTTTGTGCGAAAAACCGAATTTTTTATTTACCGCCATATAACAAACCCCCTATGCCGACTTGCGTTATTTCAATCTGATTTGATCCTCGACGTCGAATATAGACATCTTGTCAACGGGCAATACAACGTCAATGCTTTCTTCATTAAAATCATCCCCGACCTTGGCGTATAATACCACTCCGTCTCTCTCGCATTTTGCATATCGTTCGGTACCGTAATCTAAAATCTTTTCGACCGAAAACGGTATGCCGTCCGTCGCAATTTCAACGTCTTGTGGCGAAAACTCAAAACTCAACGCCTTGCCGATAATTTTCGTTCCGCCGATTCCAACCAACTTCGACGCAAGTTCTCTTGTGCACTCAAACTTATGTCCCATCGTCTCGAACGAAAATTTCGGGATTGCGGCAGACTTAACGATTTCCTTAAACGTTCGCTTGTCTTTATTCCTTTGACGAAGCATTTTTCCGCTTAGCGTATTGAACGCAGGTATTGCCTCGTGAACAATCTTGTCGTCTGTCGAACACGCAACTTTTTTCAGGTCGATACCAAGCGTAATCTCTCCGCTCGTTTCTTCGTCAAATAAAGCAAAAATTATCTGACCGCCTGTTTCGACGTAATGCAAATACTTTCCGTTGACTTCTTCGACCTTTTTCACCGTTCCGACAACGTCGTTTCCTTTTCCGACAGCATCGACAGGAATGGTCAACTTATAATTTCCGTCTTCCATTGAAAATGCCGACGGCAATTCTATCCTTGACGAACCGATTTCTACTGCATGATTTTTCACAACAACGCTTATACTCGAACAATCGGGAATTCTCGGAATCATATTCGCTTCGGTTTCCGCGTCGAAAACTTGCATGTTTTCGATATCAAACGAGATTTCCGTGACGCTTCCGACTTCGAAGCGCGTCATTGTCGGCGCTTTTATAACAATTTTGGTCGAGCTTTGCAAGCCGAGTTCTTTGTCAAAGTTCAAATCTCCGAACACCTGGCTTTCGGTTCCCAATTCCTCGATGTGCGAAACCTTGATTTTTGCCTTTGCCGTATATTTTTCGGCGTCGATAGAGATATGTTCCGCGCGCAGTCCAAGCACGACTTTTTTCCCGTGGAACACGTCCGCTTGCTTTGCTTTTGCAAAGAAGTCTTTGGGCAACGCGATTTTTAACGGCGCGTCGGTAGCGACAAACGATATATCGTCGCCTTCGACATTGATTTCCGCGTTGATGAAATTCATTTGAGGCGTTCCTATAAAACCTGCGACAAACACGTTTTGCGGATATCTGTACAAGTTGGTCGGCGTATCGATTTGTTGCACAAAGCCGTCTTTCATAACGACTATTCGCGTGCCCATCGTCATTGCCTCGACCTGATCGTGCGTGACATAAATAAACGTTGTTTGCAACCTGTGATGCAACGCGCTTATTTCGCTTCTCATTGCAGTACGCAATTTTGCATCGAGATTTGACAACGGTTCGTCAAGCAAGAAAACCTTTGGTTCTCTTACAATGGCTCTTCCCAAAGCGACTCTTTGACGCTGTCCGCCACTCATTTCCTTTGGTTTTTTGTCCAGATATTCGGTTATATCCAACGTTTGCGCCGCTTCTCTGACCTTTTGATCGATTACCGCTTTGGGCAATTTTCGCAATTTCAGACCGAATGCCATATTTTCGTACACCGTCATATGCGGATACAGCGCATAATTTTGGAATACCATCGCAATATCTCTGTCCTTCGGTTCTACGTCGTTTACGAGCGTATCGCCTATATAGAGTTCGCCGGCAGTGATTTCTTCAAGACCGGCTATCATACGAAGCGTGGTGGATTTTCCGCAACCCGACGGCCCGACGAATACAATAAATTCCTTATCTTTTATATCCATCGTGAAGTCGTTTACAGCTTTTGTTCCGTTGGGATAAACTTTGTATATGTGATTGAGTTTTACGTCTGCCATAATTACCCTCTTATTGTTTGACGGCGCCGGCCGACAAACCGTTTATCATATATTTAATCAAGAAGAAATACAAGATTACAATCGGGACGGCGATAAACACCGCACCTGCCGAAAATCTTGCGAATTCGGTTTCCGGAAGAGACATAAGCCCGACCGCCGCCGTCCACATGTTTTTGTCTTTGAGAAGAAGCTTCGGAAGGATAAAATCGCTCCACGGCCACGCAAATTGCGTCAAAAGCGTATATACCAAAATCGGTTTTGACAGCGGAAGAGTTACGTTAAAAAATATCCTCGCATTGCTTGCTCCGTCGATTCTTGCCGCTTCGTAAATCGAATTCGGAATAGTGTCGAAAAAGCCTTTTTGCACCAAATAGCCCATCGGAGCACCGCCCGCATATATAAGAGCAAGCCCTATATGACTATTGATGAAATTGAATTGCGTCATAAGCAAATACACGGCAACCATTCCCATAAACGACGGGAACATCCCGAGAATCAGTGCGCCCTTCATCAATGCTTTTCTTCCCTTAAACTGGAAAGACGAGATGACATAAGCCGTTAAAATAACCAAAACAGTACCCAAAAGGCTACTTATCGTCGCCACAAGCAAAGTATTTGCAAACCACTTCGGATAGTCGTACATAACGGTGTCGACAAACAGCGCCTTAAAAGAATCAAAGGAATATTCCGACGGAAAAAAGCCGTTGAAACTATATATGCTTCCGCTTGCGGAAAAACAACTCAACACAACCCATAGAATCGGAAATACAAATATTATCGACACCAACAACATAATGGCATACGTAAGCAAAACATTTGCCGTCTTTTTGAGTTTTATACCGGGTTTCTTTCTCATTTGAACGTATCCTCCCTCTTGTATGCCGACGAGCGCATATAAACCAACAGGCTTATTGCCGAAGTGATGATAAACATAATCAGACTTATCGCCGCGCCTATCGAGTAGTAGTTGTTGTCAATCGACATTCTGTACAACCAGTTGATAAGCAAATCCGTGTCGCTCGCAAGGAAATATCCGTCGCTAAGGACATCGCTCCTTAAGAAATAGAACACGCCGAAGTTGTTGAAGTTGCCCATAAATTGACTGATGAGAACGGGCGTCGTAGAAAAAAGAACGAACGGAAGCGTAATTTTTCTAAACTGCATCCACGCACTTGCCCCGTCTATTCTTGCCGCCTCGTACAAATCGTTATTGATATTGGACAATATACCCGATGCAAGCAACATTATCGACGGAACGGACAGCCATGCGTTTACGAACAAACCTATCCCTCTTGCCATCCACTTGGAATTGATACCCAAAAAGTCGATGATTTTGCCACCGTTTTGGACGATAAGTTGATTTATCGGACCGCCGTTGCTGAACATATAATGGAATACAAGTAAGGATATAAATCCCGGCACGGCATAGGCAAGCACGGGGAATGCTCTCCACAACGCCTTTGGTTTTACACATTTTTTGTTGTAGAGAATCGCAAGCCCGAGTCCTAAAAAATAGTTGATAAACGTCGAAAGAAAAGCCCAGAGCAAGTTCCAACCGAGTATCTTTCCGAAAGACTGCGACAATTCACCCAAAGCCACGAGTTTTCTGAAGCTGTCAAGGCTCCAATCCACCAATTCGGGCGGCACGATTTTTCCGCCGTAGTTGGTGAATGCAATCAAAATCATAAAAATTATCGGCAAGACATTGAATATCATCACTCCGACAATCGGAATGACGAGTGCCGCCTTATAAAAATTGCGGTTCATCAGCGACGACAAATCGTCTTTGAACGACGAAACTTTTCCTTTGAAAAGCAAGTCTTCTGCTCCGCGATGAGCGTCTTTTATGTTTGCCACATAGACGATTATGAGCGCAATAAGAGCAATACAGGCAAAAATGCCCATAAGCAACATAATCACCGAATCGTCACCCTTTATGCCGAGCCACGGATCTGCTTTTACCGTTCCCAAGGTGAAAAATCCGAACAAGTCCTTTATCCCGCGGAGAGCAAAATAGGTAATGAACCCCACTTCCAACAGAATATATATAAATCCCTTTATATATTGTCCGTTGACAATTTGCCCGGCTCCCATAAAGAACATTGACGCATACGTTGCCCTGCCCGACGTGGCAAAGAACTCTTTTAAGTTCTTTCGGGATTGTTTCGCTTTTTCGGAAACGTCCCGACGCTGCTTAGCGGCGTTCTCTTTTAGGTTTTTATATCTTTCTTTCAAACTTGTCATAGTTATGCAAAGGTATGAATAGCCTTGTAAATATTCGACGATATTTCTTCGATAACGCTTTGAAGTTTTGCCGTATCGAAGGAACGCTTACCGCATCCGTCGGTTGCTATTTGTTTGAATCCCGATGAAATCGGCGTCCAGATTTGCTTGACCGCGCTGATGGACGGCATAACCTCCAAAACGCCCGAATCGAGGTTTCTATAGGTGATTTGAGACGCTAAAGACTCTGTTTGTGCAATTACGTCGCTTCTTGCGGCAACAACGCCGAGCATATCCGCACGAGCTTTCACCATTTCGTAACCCGTTGCGAATTCGACAAACTTGACAGCCCAATCACGGTTTTTGGTATAACTGCTCACCGCATATCCGTTCACGCCGCCCATGGTTTGTTGCTCGATCCACAGATCACCGTTTTTGATATCTTGTTGAGTGGTTATATCTCCGTCCTTTGGAAGTTTCGGCAATCCTGTAATAACGAGATTCTCTTTCGCCTTTGCATCCGCGCTCGCCTGATCGAGTCCCTCTTTTTGATATTGAAGCGACATCTCTTTCAAAAACTGTGAAGTGATATCCGGAGTGGTTATCGTTGCAAAAATCGTTCCGTTTGCAAGCATGGGCGCGCGACCGTTTGTAAACGAATCGTCAATACACTTTTCATCCATGACGCCGGCAAGCTCCCACATAATCTTTGCACCCTTCACCGCATTGCCTTTTGCAATACCTATATCCTTGTCGTCGGTGTTGTTGTTGCCAAACACGTATGCGCCGTACGAAAGCAAGAAACCGATATTGAAATATTCGTTTCTCAGCTCGATGGCATAACCGAATTTATTGCGGTCTGCTTCGCGAATACCTTTGCTGTATCTGTACATTTCCGTCCAATATTCAACCATGTCCGGCACGTCGTTGCCATTCTTATCCCATTCGGTTTTCCAGTTGTCGGGAAGCGCGTCCTTGCGATAAAACAGTAACGGTTGTTGAACGTTTACCGGCACTCCGCAATAAACCGTTTTGCCATCGTAATTATACTTAAAGGCATTCCATGCGTTTTGCGGAATTTTATCATAACAATCCATTTGCTCTATATCGAGCGGGATTATATGATGTTTTTCGACGTACGACATGAGAATATCGTTTGCCTGATACAATACGTCCGGTCCGTGACCGTACGGTCCGTCTTTTTCAAGGTCGCTGAACTCGTCCATATTCGCATCGACGGCTTTTACTCCTTCGCTTGCATACTTTGCATTGAATGCGTCCAGCAATTCCTTGAGATATCCTTCTTTTTTTGCCGTATCGTTTTCAAGAATACGCAACACGACCTCTTTTTTATCTCCGTCATTGTTGCACGCGGAAAAGCAAAATGCTACCGTCGTCAGCACCATAACAACGACCAAAAAAATCGTCACGAGTTTTCCCTTTCTCATAATTTTTCTCCTTCTATAACAAAGGAATCGGCATTGCCGTCCTTACTGTTATTATATTCTATCAACGGCTTTGCGCCAACCCCCTTTTTTTTGCCTCGGCGCACAATCAACCGCAAAACCTGTTCCTCGCTTGCTCGTTCAATAACCAATGATTCGTTTTGAGAAAAAATCTTTAATTTTCCGCTCTTTATTGCAGGCTGACGTTTCAAAGCGAGCAATTCTTTGAGCGAGGTTTGAAACCTTTTTATTTCCGCATCTTCCAGTCTTGAAAAATCGAACGTTCTTCTGCAATCGGGATCATATTCCCCTTCGAGCAAAATATCCGTGCCATAGTACAGATTGAAACTTCCCGGCAAAAATATCAGCGTCGCTATTGCACAAAGCAATCTGTTGCTGTCCTTTTTTATTTGTGTGTAAAATCTCGCCGTATCGTGACTATCGAGCAAATTGAACATCATATTGTTTGTGACGTCGCTATATCTCATATAAAGCGAGTTGAGCTGCCCGGCAAATTGCTTTTCGTCTATGCTCTCATCAACCCAAAAATCTATCATGCGCTTTGTGAGCGCATAGTTCATAATGGAATCGAACTGATCTCCTCTCAAAAAACTCTCGCTGTTATGCCAGTTTTCTCCAATCAACGCCGCGTTCGATTTTTGAGCTTTTACCGCTTCTCTCGCCTTTCTCCAAAAACCGTGCGAAACCTCGTCGGACACGTCAAGACGCCACCCGTCCACATCGCATTCTTTCATCCAATATACCATTACGCCAATAAGATAATTTTGCACTTCCTTATTGCAGGTATTGAGTTTCGGCATATATTCACAATCTCCGAAGCATGCATAATTAGGCGGATTCTGTTCGACTTTTTCACCGTCTATGACAAACCAATCGAAGTATTTTGATTTTTTGCCGTATTTAATTACGTCTTTGAACTGCTCAAAATCCCTGCTGACGTGGTTAAACACGGCGTCAAGCACGACTTTCAATCCTTTGTCATGAGCATTTGTTACCATTTTTTTCAAAGACTCTTTGTTGCCGAAAGACTCATCCACACAATAAAAATCTATTGTGTCATACTTGTGGTTCGAGTTGCTTTTGAAAATCGGCGTAAGGTAAAGCGCCGTTGCGCCAAGTCCTTTGATATAGTCCAAATTTTCCGTTATTCCGTCAAGATTGCCCCCGTAAAACGAAGTCGGAGTGGGCAATTCGTCCCATTTGGCATTGATTTTTGATTTTATCTTGCCTGAATCGCAAAACCGGTCAACGAAGATTTGATAAAACACCGCATTGTTCAGCCATTCGACGTTTTGCATCACGTCATCGTCGTTGATATAAGCAAACTGAAAGCTATTAAAATATGCTAAGTTAAAATTGTATGTGGAAACCAAGCCGTCCTCACAAAAGTAGTACGACTTGTCATTGTTTTCAAAGTAAAATACATACGCAAGCCTTGGATCGTCAAGACAAAGCGTCGTGCCGTAATAATCGAAATTCGCATCGCTTGCAATCAGTTCCAATTCTTGTCTAAACTGTTGTTGCGCAATATGATATTTTGTATTATACAAAACGGACAATTTGCAAATTTGTTCGCCCTTTGCAAAGCGAATTCTCAACACTATTGTTTTATGGTCCGTTGCGAAGCAATAATTGCTTTCGGGACGATGGTAAATTGCCTGAATGTTCATTTTCATATTGATTTTTTTCTACTAAGATTGTATAATCCGATTATTATGAGCAAGAAAGTCACAATGAGAGATATTGCAAGAGAGGCAGGCGTTTCTGTCGCTACCGTGAGTTACGTCCTTAACGACAAGGACGATTCGCGCATAAGCGAGGACACAAAACGCAAAATCTGGCAACTTGTCAATCTCTATAATTACCGCATCAACTTCTCGGCAAAATGCCTGAGCAGTGGCAACACCGACGTCGTAACGATATATATCGGCGACAACGACGCCTCTGCCTACAAAGCCGAAACGATGCTCCTCATCCAAAGACTTTCCGATAAGCTCGCAAGCGTCGGATATTCCTTGCAAGTTACTTTTGACAAAACCGTCAAGCGTGTCACGAATTGCGACGCAATCATTTGCTACAACACCGACAACTCGTTTTTCCGTGCGCTTGGCGAGGTAAACTTTTGCCCCCTTCTCGCGCTCGATACGGTCATTCCGAACGGCGATTTGTTTTATCAAATCACAACCGATTACAACGCCGTGGCACAAAAAGCGAACTCCCTTTTCGGCACGGACAACTGGACTGCCGTTGCGTTGAAACCAAACAGCGAAGAGCTGAAAGAACGCATGTTGCAACAATTGAATCGCGTTCGGTTTATAGAAGACGATTCCCCCGTTTCAACAGAGTCGCAAAATGTTGTCATCCTGGGCAGCATGGTGTCGAAGTTTTGTCAAAAAAACGCTCCTGACGTTTTGACTATTGATTCTCATTCCGATGAAAAAATCGACAAAATCGTAGAGTGTCTTGACATCGCAATCAACCGAAAAGAAGCCGTGTCAAGCGATATACGAATCTGATTTTACACCGAAATTAGTTTTGCCCCTGCAACAAAACGTCGCAGGGGCATTTATTATTGTTATGCTGTTGCTTGTACTTTATAAATATCGATGATGCCCGTTTTATAGTTGTAAGTAACTCGATACTCGCCTGCTTCGGAGCAGCAGAGATTACCTTTGCCATCAACCGTGAACGTTGCGTTTGCGTCGCCGGTCGTGCCGAGCTTATCCTTTCCAACCCAAACACCGCCTTCTTGCGCACCGATATTATACACGTCCAGACCGAATTCGACATCTTTTGCAAACGTCAAAGTAATTTCATAAACGTCTTTGTTTTCGCTGTTTGCGGTCATCTTGAATTCATCTTTAAACTCGTGTGCCCAGCCGTTCATCGTGCCTTTGACAAAAACGTCTTTGCCTACTTTTGCGATGGTCAAAACCTTGCTGTAAGAGTTGAACGTTATGTTATAAGTTCCGCTCTCGCCGACTTTGACGTTTTTGCTATTCTTGCTTACTGCCGAAAAACCTACCGAGCCGACAAGATATTCCGCATCGTATGCAAAAGCCACATTGTCCCATGTAAGTGCTTCGTCGGTTGTTTTGTGTGCGCGGACAACCAACTCTTCGTCCTTGTTGAGCACAACGTTTTCCAAGGTGTAAACGTCACCTTTTTGTATCATTTTGTATTTTGCTTGGTTTTCCGACTTTTGATAGTCACCCCACGTTCCACCGAGAATGCTACCGTCGATGAAGTAATTGTATACCGTTTCGTCAGACGCTCTCTTGGTTGCGGAGATAGTTTTGCTTTCGGGATCGAGAACAAAGTCATATATGCCTGCTTCTTTGGTTTTTATATTGCCCACAAGTTTGCCGGTTTCATCGGTTTTCCCGGTAAACAATGCGATACTTGCCTCATCAACGTTGGTAATGTTGAAATATTGGCTGTTTTCTTTGATCTCATCGCCTTTTGTTACGGCGCCCATGAACATGAATTCTTCACCCGCTTTGAGTTGAACTGTCAACGTGTGTTTGCCGTCCGCTCCCGCTACGAAACGAGTTGCCGGCGAGAAAACGTTTGCCCAGTTGGTGATTCCTGCGCCTTTGATGTAATAATTGACGACTTCTTGCACTTCAACGGGCTTTGCGTCGCCGTTACGCGTGACGGTCAGGCGGTTGTTGCTTGTGTTGGAATCGGTTGTGAGCGTGAGCGTGTAATTGCCGTCTTGCTTGACGCTGATATTTTTATTTTCATCAAGACCGGTGGCAGCTTCCATGTATTCGTCCGCACCTACAAGGTTTCTGAAAGAAGCGCGTGCGCCGTCTTTATTGTTGTAATCAAGAATACCCGTATCAAGCAACACCGTGAGTTGGAAAGCGTCGCCGACGTGCAAATCGATTTTCAGTTCAAACACGTTGTTTTTGCCCTCTACTTTGGTCATATGATAGTTGGTTGCAAGATCATTTCCCCAACCGTTCATAGTACCGGAAATAACCCAGTCTCTCGTATCGACAAAACTGTTGTCTTGCCATTGCGCATACGCTTTTGCGTCCTCTTTCATCGGAGCGTCAAAATCGAACGCCTTTGCACTGGTCGGAGTAACAAACCAACCCTTGAAAGTAAAGCCTTCTTTTGTCGGTGCTTCCGGCATGGTAGGCGCTTTGCCCTTTTCAACCTTTTGCGTTGACAAAACGGTTGTTCCGTCGTTGTCGTACAAAGTGAGCGTAACAGTTTCCGTTTCGTTGCAAGCAACCATAGAAAGCGTCATCGCCACAATGAGCAACGCAATCGATACAATAGATAAAACTTTTCTCATAATTCCTCCTTGAAAAGCATTGCTTTCTCTGCTTAACCGTTTGCTTAATCGTTAAGCAATTTTATAATACCCCTTAAATCTTGGCTTGTCAATACCCCGTTTTTAGTTTTTTATTAGGATATTCTTCAATATTTCAATTTGTGAAAAGTAAAAAATATAACAACACAAGAGAGCATCATGCATTTTGGTTATGTACACAATTTGGGTGCAACCTCTTTTTTCAAAATTATTCAAACTAACCTTGCTATGTTTCGTTTCGCAAATTTTGCGTTAGACATTTTTTGCGAAACAATATGCAGAATGAGAAACCGCTTGCAAGCGAAAAACCTTGTCAGAATGACGGTTTTCACAAAACTCGCTCATTTTTTAGTTGTTTCCGCGGTAGAAGTGGCTCATTTTTTTGTATTAGCTATTTGTTCAATTCTTTTCTGATGTCATAATTTGCATAATTTTTACTCCATTTTTCATCAACATTCTCTGCTATGCTACAAAAATTTCTATTCGCAAAAATATTGACAAGTAAAAGTTTTGCGAGTAGAATAAACTTGCAGGTTCAAGGAGGGCTTATGTATATCAATCGACAAAAGTATCTTGACAAACTAGTCAGCCAGAAAGACAAAGACATTATCAAAGTTATAACCGGAATACGACGTTGCGGCAAATCGGTGTTGCTTTTTGACATCTATGCAGATTATTTGCTATCTAACGGCATCGATAACGCGCATATAATCAAAGTAAATCTCGAAACAAAGAAAAACGAAGCGTTGCGAGATTCAAACGCTTTGTACGATAGCATCGTATCAAAAATTATTGACGCTAAGCGGTATTATGTTTTCATAGATGAAATACAGCTTGTTGACGGTTTCGAGGATGTTTTAAACGGGCTTCGCTTGGATTATAATTGCGATATTTACATCACCGGTTCCAATTCAAAACTGCTCTCGAAAGACATCAATACAAAAATGCGCGGACGAAGCATAGAAATAAAAGTGTATCCGCTGTCTTTTTCGGAATATTACGGTTATTATGGCGGGGATAAAAGACAATGTTTCAACAATTACCTTATGTACGGCGGTCTCCCCTACCTTTTGTCCGAAAATGATAACAAGAACAAAGTCGAATACTTAAAAATGATTTGCGACACCGTTGTAGAAAAAGATATTATTGATCGGCACGGCATAAGGCAGGAAAGCCTGTTCGATGCAGTAATTGATTTTCTTTGCTCTAATATCGGTTCTTATGTGAGCGCAAATAAAATTGCAGACACGCTAAAGAGTAACGGATACGGAAAGGTTACACACGATACCATCGGCAACTATTTGGATTACGTTTGCGACGCATATTTGTTTTACCGCGCACAAAGATATGACATCAAAGGCAAACAATATCTTAAAACGCTAAACAAATACTACATTTGCGACCTCGGAATCCGCAATAGCAAATTGAATTATCGGCAAATAGAGATAACGCACTCGCTTGAAAACGTAATATATCTTGATCTCATACGGCGCGGATATATTGTCGACATCGGCAAAAACAATTCGAAAGAGATCGATTTCGTCGCAAAAAATGACAAAGAATTGTTTTATATACAAGTAGCGTATACAATTTCTGATCCCGATAAAAACGAACAAGAAGTATCCTCGTTCTATGGGCTTGATGACGGTTATAAAAAGATAGTCATCACAATGGATGACGATCCTTTTACCAACCTAAAAAACGGCTACAAAAAAATCAACGCAATTGATTTTCTTTTGGACGACCATTCTTTGGAGCGAATTTGAAACAAGATTATTTTGCAATCAATTAATGCATTATTTTGCTCACCACAAGCCAATAATACGAACTCAGATAATGGGTTCGTATTATTTTTTCTTCGGAAATTTTTTACTGCTAAATTACATCTATAAATTCAAAGAATGTGTAAAAATCTCGTATTGTTGATCTTTTTGCAATTAAAACACACCCTATTTAACAAGCACCAATAAGACCCGATGCGGAATGATGTGAACCCAAAACGTTGGACAGAAACGTAAAACTTTTGGGGTGCATTTCAAAACGGCGTCAGACCTTATAATTGCAATTCAAATGGTAATAAAAAAAATATCGAGCCGTCAAAAAAGACGGCTCGTTTGCTTTGTTGCTCGTGTACAAACTTACAGTGTTATCCAGAGTGCGGGGACTACACCGCCTTCCGCGACAAGGTCCGGGGAATTTATAACGCCTTCATTATCCCTGTACAGAACGAAGGTCGTGTATCCCTGATTGCCGACGGCAAGAGATGGCGAACGAGTATACCAGGTAACGTATTTCTTTTCGGTGATATCCATCGACACCCCGTGGAATTTGGCAAAATCGGATGCTTGCAGGTTTCTTGCGGGATCTTCCGCTAATACGTCCTTATTAAATCCGTATGCCGTGGTGGTAACGTCTCGCAAAGACAACAAGAATATCTTATCGTCCGTATCTTTGCATTGGTCTGCATACTTGTTTTTCCCTGCGTTTTCCCCGTAGCCGTAATACTTCGGGTTGTCGTTCGGATTGGAACTTCTCGCGCTGTTGTCGAGACGCGTGGTCTTTATGATTTCTTTTTGCAACTCGTTGAAAACCTCGTTGTAGAAGGTCTCGTTCAGCCAACGGCGTATGAAACTATATTCCCAGTTGTTGGCGTAAATTCCGTCCGGGACACCCGGCGAATTGTTGTACGCAGCAAGTAAGTCGTCGCGAATCTCGCTCTTTCTGTCGGGCTGCATCGAAAAGAAATCCAAAGCAATATCGCTCATAATAAAGGCGGAATTGCTACTTGTGGTCAAAATTCTCCACTTTATCGGTTCATACTTAAAACAGTACACGTTCAACTTATAATAGCCGTTGTCCGTAATTTTATCGTACAGAGCATAAATCCCATTCGCACGATAGTCGTTCATTTGAACGCCGAGGTATTTCGTGCCGTTATATATAACGATTTTTTGCCACATATAAGTAGCACCCTCGTGACTTTCCCAATTGTAGGGATTTGCGTTTTTATCTTGCGGAAGGGGCGGCGTCCCTGCCATTTCGTTGAGTTTCGCAACGACGTTTTCGTCGCGCTCTAAGGTTTGCGGCCAGTAACCGAAATAGATATAGTTGCCCTCGCGCGTGTATTTTACGGGATTGCACTCATTGCACGTGGTGCATACGTCGCAAACGTAACTATGCTTGCCGTTGGCGGGGATTTCCACCTTTGTATTATAGCCGCAACCTTTGCGCTGACATTCGTCGTACGCTTCCCAACCGGGCAAGCAGTCCGCTTGTTTCGCGTCGTAATGTTTGAGATTGTGTCCGAGAGCCTTTTCGACGTATCTATCCGACTTTGACGAATAGTCGCATCCCTTGCGATTGCATGTAGAATAGCTTCCCCAATACCCGTCCTCGGTGCAGGTTGCGTCGTATCGCTCGTGCCATTGCAAATCGTGTCCGAGAGCGGGCAAGCCATTATAATCTGTGTGATAATCGCAACCCAGGTTGGAACACTTTTTGTATTCCTCGTTGCCCCACCTTTCGCAAGTCGGCTCAACGCGCGGAACTTGTATGGTCATACTATGTCCCGTAGCGGGGATTTCCTCATACCCTTCGGTTTTTCCGCAGTAATGGGCACACCTTTTGTATGCTTTCCAACCGATTTCGGTACAAGTCGGCTCTTTGGCGGCAACGACCTGCATATCGTGTCCGATAGCGGGTATCGGCTCCTGCTCGGTATAAGTACATCCCGGATTTATGCAACGTTTGCCGTGTTCTAGTCCGTCTCTTTCACACTGAGGATCATAACCTTTTTCTTCGCGCAGGTTGTGCGGTGCAAGTTCGCCGTATTCAAAGGTTTCTCTGCCCAGACTGCCGCAAATACTGCAAACAAGGCGATACACCGCCTTTCTTTGGCATGTCGCATTGTCCACAAGGTTCCTATCGGTAATTTTTCGACGTAAGTGTGTATATGTTGTTGATCGATATTTACTAAGCCGGCAACGACAAAATACGAAAAACTTGCCGTTTCAAAGTATATATTGTTGCCATCAACCGTCGTTGCGAGTTCTTCTACCGTGTTATCGTCCTTAATGTGGTATGTGACATAGCCGTCAGACTCGAACGGTTTCGGCATAGTAACTTTCACTTTACCGTTCGGTTGAATTTTTTCGCCGTTCTTTGATACGGAAATGTCAAAAACGGCAACTTTTGCGCTGTCGTAAGGCTTGTCGATTGCCGAAATAGCAGTCTTGCATTGTTCGCTATCGGCAGCGTGGAGAGTGGCTGACAGAGCGGAGCCATTGTCAAACACACCCACAACGCTCACGCCACTGTCGCTTCCGAGCTCGATTGCAGCATTCCCCTTATCACCGCAAGCGACCAGCGCAAGGCACAGCGACAACGCCAGCGCAAGCGCAAGAAAAAGTGATGATTTTTTCTTCATTGATACCTCCATATTTGTAGGAAATGATACGGACAAGCGGGTTTTTACGCCCGCTTATCCGTTTTTTGATTAGATAATAACTTTTAAGTTATTTTGCCATATCCGCTGCGGTGATGCCAACGCTTAAGTTCCGGAACCGAAAGCTGGCTAGGCAACCTTGTAAATAAATTTATATGTGCCCAAACCCGGTTCGGTATTAGTCTGTATAATGGTTGTTTTATCTGCGGACAACTCAAACGTTGAGCCGGCAATCAATCCGTAATTGTGAGCGGGAATTTCTTTTTCCATATCTTCCTGGCTGTCGTAGAACACGATGGCAGTACCTTTGATTTTATACAGCACACCGAAGCTGCCTTGACCGCCTACTTCACCCGGACCTTGATCATAGGTCAACGTCGCGGTATTTTTGTCAGCCGCAAACTCAAATGTGATCTTTGATGATGCGACGAATTGAATATACTGCTCCTCCGTCATTTCCATTTCTGTAAGGAGCGCTTTCTTGACGGCTTCGGACTCCCACTCGATGGTTGCGTCAACTTTGTTGAAAGTCTTGCCCTTTATGTCGGGAGTCGCCCATTTTGCGTAAAGCGTGAACACCCTTGCAGGCATATATGCAAAACTGAATTCCGTATCGGAAAGCGTTACTCCGCCGTCCGTGCTTTCGTACCAGCCTGCAAAAACAAAACCGTCCTTGGTGGGAGCGACAGGAGCCGTGATTGCCGCGCCTGCGCTTGCCTTGACGGGTTGCACCGCGCTGCCGCCTTTGCTGTCAAAGGTTATGGTGCCAACTATATATAATATTTGCAATTCCAAGTCGTGTGTGATAAACTGCTTGTGTCATTCATTTGATCCCCCCCCTTGCAGTATGTGTGTGAGTTTTGCGGAATACATACACATTCTGGCAAAAGGGGAATTTTTTTCACCGCTAAAACTCCACCGAACCACCGGACTACTCGGTGGTTTTATAATACAGATAAACTCCGTCGCAAAACGGAGTTTATCTGACTGTTGTCATTATTGATTCTAAAAACAATTATAAGTCAATGTTTTTCAGCATACGTCGATGCCGAGCATTATCCTGAACGGAACATCGTTGTCGCAAAAAATACGGTTCTTAGTTCACTCGAACAAAAAAACGAACGGTAAAAAAAATCAAAAGAAGAATCGTAGATGCGACAGAAATTCTTTTTGAGAATTTTCCCCTAGCACTTATACTCTGCTCGGCAAGGCGTTTGCTTGTTAGCGAATTGTGAATTTACACTCATCACCTTATCGACAGGATACAACAAATTCGACAAAAACTCTACCAACATATGTTTACATTTTGTCAACAAAACTTTACATTTTTATAATATCATAAAACGCTTGTGTCAAAATTATTTGAAAATGATACAACATCATCCAATGCTGTTTGAGATTTCCCCCAACACTATTTGCTGTGGTTCTGTGAAAGCAATGTCTACCTGCATAACACTGCTTTAAATTCAATAAATAATATATACGATTTCGACTTCGAAAATAAGTTTGTACCTGATTTCCTTATCACAAAACGACCATATAAAACAATATCTTCCTTTTTCTTGCACTTTAAAATACGGTGCATGAAAATCATCAACTTCATTCGAAAACGGCACTTCACTTACTGATATTGTGTTTGTTCCATCTGTATACTTTGAATGACAACTAACTAACACATAGAATGCATCAAAATCGTCAATATTTGTCCACTCATCACCAAGAGATTGATCATAATATCTCACCCTGTCAAGAGAAATGACTTCTTCTTTTCCCGAATATGGTCTTGCAATACAAAAAATTCCCATTCCATCAACAAAAGTTTCATATGTATCTCCGCAATGGAAAGCCACTTCAATTTTTTTTGTTTCACTTGTTTTATCGCAAGCAGAACAACAGAACAATAAACTAGAAACTATAATTAATAAGCATAATGCACTTAGAATTTTTTTCATCTCTAATCTCCTATACGATGATAACTTAGTTTGGATATGCAACTGTTAGATATAGTGTAAAAATCGCATCGTCTGTTATGTTTTCGTATCCGTCTTTCAATTTCCACGTAATAACATAGTCTCCTGCATCACGAATATTTTCCGGGTGGTAAGTTTCTCCCCTAGAATTTGTAAAAAGTGTCTCTTTAGTTAATCTAGGCACGGTCAAAAGCATATATTCTGACACATCATATTGTCCGGATTCGGTCTTATAATATGTATAAGGATACAACAAGATTTTTTTATCTAAAGAAATAACTCGAGCATGTGCTTCGAAATTATAATTACCAAAATTGATTACATTATATTTTTTGGGAACGTTGCCATCAAAACTAATTGCCACAAAAAACGGAATGTGGCTGCCACCATCTGTTATGCTGCCATCTGAGCTTTTGTCGCATGACGAAAAAAACAAAGAAGATAAAACAAAAATCAGTATTAAAAAAATATTTAAAACCTTTTTATTCATAGAGAAGTCTCCATTATTCCTATATTTAATCAATCAGAGCATTGCTCTTATTTGTTATAACCGCATAACTAAACAATTTATGATATAAGATATAATAAAATAAGTTGAAATGATACCAACCTATGTTTACATTTTGTCAACAAAACTTTACATTCGTATTATGCGTGACAAAATTGCGTTATGCGACGCTCACGAAATTGCCGTTTGCATCGTAAATGCAGACGCCTGTCTTCATTTCTTTCCATGCGCCGTTGTCCACTTTGTATCGAGTTCTTCCGAGCCAGTATTTTTGCACGCCGCCGGTTGACGCTTCTGCCGTTATCGTTTTTCCGAGATTGAGATCGCCCGTCTGAACCTTTTGTTCGAGCGTCATATTCTGATAGGATTCCTGATACGTTTCGGAAGAATACAACTCAACGATAACAATAACCGTTGACGGGAATATCGTGACGTCGTTCTTCACCGTCGTCCAAACTTTTCCGTTGCCGCCGTTGATTGAGATCGAAAGCGACGTGTAAATCCCCCTTGTGGTTGCGTTTCTCGCGCTTTCGTTTTCATGTGCAGAATCTAACGCTTCGGCATACGATCTTGAAGTCGTGAACGTTGCGACGAGAATAATCGCAAAAAGTATAACCGCAATCACGGAAACCAAAATCGGAAACAATCTTTTTTGTGTGTTCATTTTTTTGTCCCCCTTTTCTTTTAGGATAACATTTCCGCGAGCGTCCAAACAAGCAACATATGTTTACATTTGTGTAAACAATAGTTAACATTCGGTGTTCTTTTGGCATTTAGATGCTCTGACGCTCAAAACGATTGCAAAAGAGAAAAACAACGCGAAAGCGACAATACAAATCACAAAAGCTCCGGTGTCGAACTTGTAATTGCTCACGGTTACGTCACCGCTGTTTGAAGAAAACGCAACGAATCCGACGACAACGCTGAGCACGAGCATAATTGCCGACAATACGGAAAGTATCACGGCACTTGTTATATAAATCGCTCTCGTTTTTATATCGTTCTTTTCGGGAGTTTTTGGTTTTTCATCGGAAGCCGTCGCAATATTGTCTGCGTTTTCGTCGTCTACGGAACTTATGTCGTCGTCAACGTCTGCCGCCGCTTCGTCCGCACAATCCGCAACTTCTTCAAAATAACTCAAGGAAACTTGAAAAACGTCACACAAACTTTTCAAATTTTCAAAACTCGGCTGAACAAAACCTGCTTCCCACTTCGAGACGGTTTGTCTCGATACGCCCAACTTAAATCCCAAATCTTCCTGTGACAATCCGCTCTTTTTTCGCAAATTGTAAATCTTGTCTTTTATATCCATTATTCCCTTCGGCGTTCCGCAAATTTGAACGGATTACGCATTCATTTTACAATTATGGATTATATCCGAAATATAATGTTTTGTAAATATAAAACGATATATGCGCCGATATTTTTTCACTATTTACACAATTTTTCAAAAAGTATATCGTTTATTTCTTAACTTTGAAAATATATTTTTGAAAACGTACTCAATTTTCGTTTCATACGACAAATTCTCGGTCTTTTTTCAAAAACTCAATCATCTTCGCAATCTCCGCCGCAATCATCGCACTCGCAATCTTCGACGGGATCGCCGCAATCGTCACACTCATCGTCGTATAGCCACGGATCGCGCGATTTTTCGGTTGTGTTCTTTTTTGTTGAATTATCGTTTGAAGTGCCGAACAGCCAGTCCAAAAGCCCCATAAGCATCTCCTTTTTATTTATTATATCATATTCAAAATTCATCTGCAATAGCAACGAAAAAGCATTCTTTTTACAGATTTTCAAATTCAGTTTATTTCACACAAAACAACGTTTACTTATTATTTTCATAGCAATAAACCGCGTTTTTGCAAAAAGAATAACGGCATAAAGCCGTTATTCTTTTCGTGTTGTTTCTTATCGTTTAAGCCTTTTTCGCGAGTACGATTGTCATATTCACCGACACGCCGTTTGCACTTTGTCTGTTCGAGTAGGTGATGACGCCGTTATCCCATTTCATTTCTTCGACAACCGTAAAACCGCCCTGCGTGCTTTTGAGTTTAATCACGCCGTCTTCTTCAGTCCACGTGCCTTTGTTTTCGATATATTGACCTGCGCCACTGCCCTTTGCTTTTACGATTGCCGTACCGTCTTTTTTGAATTCAATCGTGTAGTATTCGTAAAGGTCGCGAGTAAGTCGAGTTGTAGTGCCGTTGTACGTCATCGAACCGGAAATATCCGTCATTTCATATACGCCGACGATTTTGGAATTGTTGCAAGCCACAAGCGAAAACATACAAGCAAACAGAAGAACTGCAACGATAGACAATGCGAGTGTTTTTTTCATATTTTTTCTCCTTCTTCCCTATGGTTTTCAAACCATTATATGGAAATTATACAACGCGCGTGACGCTATGTCAATACAACATAATGCATGCTTTTGCATATTCTTGGATTTGCGTTTTAACAATGCCAAATTCAACTCGATTTTATAATATATTGAACTTTGTTATACAAAAATGGCCATCAGACTACCAGGTGGTTTTGTAATACAAAAAAGCGATACGCACAAGGCGTATCGCTTTTGAATTTCGATTGAAACAATCAGTCGTTGCTCGCGAGAATCTTGTTGAATTGTTCGAGCAAGAGAGCCATTTGAGCCGCTTCTTCGCTTTGTTGTTGAGTTTGCGCGGGAGCAGCGGGAGCCGGTTGCGGAGCGGGAGCCGGTTGCGGAGCAGGAGCTGCGTATTGAACGGGCTCTGCCTTGGGTGCTGCAGCCTTCTTTGCAACGGGTGCGGGCGCGACTTTCTTGTAGCCTGCGTTGAGCACGGTTTGCGTGGTTGCGGTGGCATCGAGCATGATGACCTTGTTGCAAAGCACGGAGTTCTTGTCGGGTTCTACAACGCCTGCGACGACGTCTTTGCCGTATGCCTTAAGGTATGCAATGAGCGGAGTGATGTCGCCGTTGCCGTAGATAAGGAAGAAACCGTCGATGTTGGGGAACTGTGCAAGTCTTGCCGCGTCGATGACTTGGCGAAGGTCGAGCTTACCCTTTCTCTTCTTGGGAAGTGCGGAAAGTGCGTCGTAACTGTTTTCCTGGATGAATTCGCCGTAATCTTTGGTACGTTTTGCGGAATAGCCGTAGAATTTGCACGCTGCAATTTCGCCGATGCGTGAAAGTTCTTCAAGTGCGGATGCGAATACGCTGAAAGGAACTCTGACGCTTTCGATGTCTGCAAGAACAACGTATTTTTTTGTTGCTGCCATAATCTTTCTCTCCTCTTCCAAGTCGCAAAAAGCGGACTTGAACTATACATTTTATATTGATAAACCTATTTTAATACATATTTGGCGATTTGTCTATACTTTTTTCACTCTTTTGTAATAAAACGCCCATTGCTGTGCAAAACCTGCGTAATTTTGGTATCTTTTCACCAAAATTTCGGACATTTTTTCGGCGTCTTGCACGTTATACTCGTCTTCGTATATCTTTTTTATCCACGTATCGACGGGAAAGACGTCAAATTTTCCGAATCCGAACAACAAAGCGCAATCCGCAACTTTACGTCCTACGCCGTGCAATGACAAAAGGTTTTTGCGCAATTCGACCGTAGAAAGCGCGCTCCACTCGTTCACGTCAGTGCCGACGAGTGTCTTTGCAACTCTGTCGAGATACTCCGCCCTATACCCCGCACCGACGTTCTTATAAAAGTCAACGCCTGCGCTTGCGAGTTTTTCAACGCTTGGAAAAGCGTGATAATCGCCCATATCGTCGCCGAGCGAATTGCAAATGCGCTCAATAATTCCTTTTATGCGCGGAATATGGTTGTTTTGCGAGATAATGAAAGAAAAAATCGCTTCGACAGGGTCTTGCTTGAGAATATGTATGCCTTTGCCGAACTCGATTGCTTCGTGCATAAACTCGCAATCATCGACCTTGGCTTGTATCGCCGCGTAATCGGTGTCGAAATCGAAGTACCTTTCAAAAAACTCCTTATCGTCACATCGCACGACGTATTCGTCCCCGTTTTCACGGATGTATGCCACGTGGTTTTTTGCGTGCACTTTGTACTCTTCGCCGTCGAAAACGTAGCGAAAAACCTGTCCGCAATCGAGCGTTTGCCCAACATCGAAAGTATCCGTTTTCTTAATCGTAAACTCGTTGAGTGCCATATATTAAATACTATTATATAACAATTTGATTTATCAATAAAATCGTACGCCCGTACGCCCGTGCGTGCGAACGCATTTGTCTTTTGCGTTGCGACAAAACTCGCCGAAAGCGAAAATTGCCACATAATAGAAAAACCGCCCGATTTGTTATCGGGCGGGATTGATTATTGCTCTTGTGCGTAAACAGAAACTTGTTTTTTGTCTTTTCCAACACGCTCAAATTTCACGACGCCGTCGATGAGTGCAAACAACGTATCGTCTTTGCCGATGGAAACGTTGTTGCCCGGATGATATTTCGTGCCGCGTTGGCGAACGAGAATGTTGCCTGCGAGAACGAATTGACCGTCAGCGCGCTTCGGTCCAAGTCTTTTTGACTCACTGTCACGACCGTTGTGAGAAGAACCCGTACCTTTTTTATGAGCGAACAATTGTATATTCATAAACATATTATTCTACCTCCAATGATATATAGTCCGAAAAGTTTTCATAGAGATCGGACGCCCCTAGATAAGCCGTTCTCAAAATGATATCTGCGTCGTGTTCTTGCGACTTTGACATAGATTTGGGAAGCATTGCGTACAAATATCCGTCTTTTGCATCGGTTTCAAACGCTATGTTCACTCCGACTATGTGCATAATTCCAAGCACCGCAGTCTGTATCACGGACGATAATGACGCACAAACGATATCTTCGCCTTCGTCACCGTATTCGCAATGTCCCGAGCATTCAACGCCCACGAACTTGCCGTCCTGTGTTGAGAACTTAACCTTGACCATCGTTTAACCCTCGATTGAAACAATCTTCAACTCGGTATACGGTTGACGATGACCTTGACGCTTTCTGATGTTCTTCTTGGCTTTGTAATGGAAAACGTAGACTTTGGGGAATTTGTCTTGTGCGTTGACTTTTGCACTGACCTTCGCGCCGTTTGCGTCTGCGCCCGCTTTTACGTTGCCGTTGTCGTCAACAAGCATGAGCGTTTTGAGTTCGACCACGTCACCGATTTCGGCATCGATTTTCTCGACCTTGACGAGCATGTCTTTCTCAACTTTGTATTGCTTGCCGCCACATTCAACTATTGCGTACATTGTTTTACCTCCTCTAACCAGTCTCGCCGACATAGGTGCAATCTTTTGATTGACTTAAAAACCACTTTCGAGCGGCTCGACATCTAATTTACCAAACCGCGCGTCTTTTGTCAAACGATTTTGAAATATTGGGTAAGAAATAGCTATATTTATATATATAATATAGCGCAAAAAAGCACCGACACTCGTTCGTAACGCACTTATAAACGGTATGTGCATATTCGGAGTGAGCGTTCGCAAGGCGAACGCCAAGATAAGCGCCGAGCTTGACGAAATGTACGAGCGACTGCGCCGTGTTGTTACGTAGCCGGCGCACAAGGCGTGGTGGCATAATAAGGGGACGATACTTTTCTATGCGAGTGCCGACTTCCCCTCTTCGAGCGATGTGTAGCTAAAAAGAGAAAGCACTATGTTCGAGAAGTAGGGGAAAGCCCGAAGGGAAGGGGTAATATTGCATTTAGGGTATTAAACGCTTCCCTTTTGTAGAGCCGTGCCACTATTAAAAACTATCGGGCGCAAAAAAAGTTTGCCGTTTCGTTTCCACGAGATCCTTCGACCAACTCAGGATGACAAACTTTTTCTGCGCCCGTGCTGCAATTAATAATTATTCATTACTTTCCACGTCTTCGTTTTGCGCGGCGGCAAGTTTGCGTTCTTCGATAACAGCCATCATTTCCGCCATCTTCGCCTCGTTGAGAACGCATTTTTTCTTGTAGATGATAAGCGCGATTGCAAGGAACACCATCGGGATAACGCAGGTGAAAACGAGCAGTTTGATTTTGCTGTCTCCCGGCACTTGCGCGATGACGGTTTCATAGGTTGCGTCGCCGCCGAGTCCCCTGTCGATATCCGTGAGTTTGTTGGTGTAAGTCAAAACACCTGCAATGACGTACACGAGCGACACGAGACCTTGCATGAGCGCAGAGCCCATTTTTGCGGTGAAAGGACGAAGCGAGAATATGAGACCTTCGTCTCGTTTGCCCGTTCTATATTCGTTGTACTCGACGGTGTTTGCCATGTTTATGACCATAATCATATAGAAGCCGCCGCCCCAACCCGCCACGGTGTACGCAAGGAACATGAGCACGAATCTGAGCGTTATCTTCATACCGAGAACTTCAAAAAGAATCGTATTCGGAACGGTGAGTCCTAAAATCATCATAAGCGCGTAACCTGCGATGATTGCGATTCCGCACGAATACAGAATTTTATTTCTACCGTATTTCTTGGCAAGCCACGGATATATAAGCGTAAACACCACCGAAACCACGGCATAACCTACGCCGAACACCGTCCAGAGCATTCCGCTGTAACCGAACTCGAAATATACGTACATCATTCCCAAACCGCCGCCGACTACGTTTGTGCCGACGTTGAAAAGCAACATGACGAGCGCGCACCACATAAGTTGGTCGTTTTTGAACAGCACGCGGAACATGTCCTTGAGTTTCATGGGCGGAGTTTTGACGAGATTTTTCGGCAAGGGTTTTTCTTTTACACCTAATATGGTGAACAGTTGAAAACCGCACATAAGCACCGCCGCAACGATTGCAAGCACGCCGTAACCGGTTTGCGCATTGCCGCCTATCGCCATATCGCCTGCGGTGAGCGTCGGAACGATAAGTCCTGCCGAGCCGCCGCCTATAGCGACGATGATTTGTGTGAAAGACATGAGTTTATCCCTGTCGTGCGGATCGCTCGTGAGCGTGGGCATCATTCCCCAATATGAGATGTCGTTCATCGTAAACGTGATCGAGAACAAGAAATACATTACCGCAATCAACGCGATAAAGCCCCATCCGTCCGCGGGGATATTGAAAAGAGCGATAATAACGCCTGCCGTAAGCACGCAACCGATGAGTTGCCACGGTTTATATTTGCCCCACTTCGTACGGGTGTTTTCAACGATGCCGCCCATGATCGGATCGTTGAACGCATCGAAAATTCTTGCCGCCACGATGATGAACGTGATTGCCGTAAACTGCGCAACGTTAAGGTGCTTTGTCAGCACGCAGAACGAAAGCAAATATCCGTTGAAAAAGTTGTACAGAAAATCTCTGCCCAACGTTCCGAGCGGAAACATAAAGAAATTGCGTTTCGAGAGTTTTGTGTCGTCGGACGGCAAAGCCGTGACTTCGTTTTTCGTCTCTTCCATAATTTTCCCCTTCATTTTTGTATAAAAATATTGTATCAACCTTACAAAGTTTTTTCAATAGGCAACTTAAAATCGGCATACATTTTTTGAAACATCACCGTAAACCGATTGCAAAACGCCGTGAAAAAGTCTTGCAAAAAACGGCATGAAAAAACGCCCGACGTTGAAAAACTCAATTCACACTTTTCTTTTGCAATCGGACGTTTATATCGTTCTTTTCAATGCTTAAACCGCGTTTAGTGCGAATTGACAAAATTCTCCAAATCGCTGAACCAGTCAAAAGTCATACTCTTTCCGTCCACCGTTATAGTGAGCGGAAAATGGCAAAAAGCAAACTCGCAAAGAGCCTGCCTTTTATCTTCGTAAACTTTGTCTTGATACTCTATCTTCATCTTAGCAGTTGATGAGACGAAGGATGGATTTTTTGACGATCATGCAGATGATGTCCGCAATCCAGATGATGTTCCAACCGAGAACGAGACGAAGAATACCTGCGACGATTTTGCCTTCCATGAATCTGGTGACAAAGCCGCAAACCCAAGACGTTACAGGAATTATCGCCAAAATAACACTAACAAAATAACTGAGTCCGAAGTAATCGCTTTTACGTTTTGTTGCCATGATATACCTCACAATACGTATATTTTTAGGTTTTATCCTACAAACAGTATATTATCATAAATCCATAAAAATGTAAATAGCAATATGGATTTTTACTTATAAAAATCCGTTTTTTTCAGAGTTGAATTTCGCATATATTCAAACCGTCGTTTTAAACGGCGATTATAACATAAATGAAGAACAAGAAAGAGCCCAATTGAACAGCAACCCTAATGTACAAACCGTACATGAGTTGATGGGCAAGGGGCTTTAACAAAGTCAGTCGCTATTTAGTACGTCGTGGAAAAAACAACGCGATAAATAGATGAAGAACAAGAAAACACACATCCGAAACAAAACCCAACGTACATTTAGTACGTGATTTTGGAGCGGATGGGCGTTGTAAGGAACGAAGTGACGGAATAGCGATTGTTACGAAGTCAATCGCGTCCGCAGTTATTCGCTATTTTTGTGCGTTGTGGAAAAAACAACGCGATAAATAGATGAAGAACAAGAAAACGCCCTGTGGGGAGCAACCCTAACGTACTGTGCGTACGTGAGTTGTGATCCACAGGGCGTTGCCGCAGTTATTCGCTATTTAGCGCGTTGTTTTTGGAAAGCGGGTGCGATTGGAGTTGTACGTCGTATGCAACAACTCGTGCGCAAGATGACTGTTTGGCGAGCCAAGGAATTCGTCGTAAAGTCTGATGACTTGCTCGTTTTTGTGAGAAACACGGATTTGCTTGCCTTCGTCTTCCTGATAGAGGGCGGCAGCGCGTTTGTCACGGAAAGTGTCGAGAATGTCGTCGGCTTCGTTGGGAAGGAAGCACGGTTTGACGTACGGTTGTCCACCACCTGCGACGCATCCGCCGGGGCAGCCCATGATTTCGATGAAATGATAGGGGCTTGTGCCTGCTTTGATTTGTTCAAGGAGCACTTTTGCGTTCTTCATGCCGGATGCAACGGCAACTTTGACGTCCATTCCGCCGAGCGTGTAAGTTGCTTCTTTGATGCCTGCCATGCCGCGAACGTCTTCTAGTTCGACATGTTCGAGTTCTTCACCGTTGAGAACGTATGCGGCCGTGCGAAGTGCCGCTTCCATAACGCCGCCCGTTGCGCCGAAGATGACGCCTGCGCCCGTGTATTCACCGACGATGTCGTTGTCAAATTCTTCGTCGGGAAGACGATTGAAGAGTATGCCTGCACGTTTGATCATCTTGCCGAGTTCGCGAGTGGTGAGCACTGCGTCCACGTCTTTGAGACCGTTGACCTGAAGTTCTTCCCTGTTCTTTTCGAATTTCTTTGCAGTGCAAGGCATTACGGAAACAACGAAAATGTCTTCGGGTTTGATGCCGTTTTGCTCCGCATAATAGGTTTTGAGAATTGCGCCGAACATTTCGTGCGGTGATTTACAGGAAGAAAGATGATCGAGCAGTTCGGGATAATAATATTCTGCATAGTTGATCCAACCGGGAGAGCATGACGTGATCATCGGGAGCGTGCCGCCTTCTCTCACTCTCGTGAGCAATTCGGTTGCTTCTTCCATGATAGTAAGGTCCGCGCCGAAGTTGGTATCGAACACTTTCTTAAAGCAGAGACGGCGAAGTGCCGCGACCATTTTGCCGGTGACGAGCGTGCCGATAGGCATATCGAATTCTTCACCGAGTGCCGCTCTGACTGCCGGTGCGGTCTGAACGACGACGTATTTGCCTGCCTTGAACGCGGCGTCCACCTTGTCGATTTCGCTAACTTCCATAAGTGCGCCCGTCGGGCAAACGCTGACGCATTGTCCGCAAAGAATGCACGGAGAATCCGCAAAACTTCTGTTTTCGGCAGGAGCGACGATAGTCTTGAATCCGCGTTTTTCAAAGCCGAGAACGGACAGACCGTGCGCGTTCTTGCAACGTTCGATACATCTGCCGCAAAGCACGCATTTTGACGTGTCGCGTTTTATAGACGGAGTGATTGCGTCCACGGTTACGGGTGTTTGTTCACCGCCGTAGATGCCTTCTCTTGCGCCTGTGAGAACTGCCACGTGCAAAAGTTCGCATTTGCCGTTCTTGTCGCACTCTTGGCAGTTGCGGTTGTGGTTGGAAAGAAGAAGTTCGACAGAAGATCTTCTTGCCGCAGTCGCTTTGGGAGAAGAAATGGTGATTTCCATGCCTTCTGCGACGGGATATACGCAGGACGCCACGAGACCACGTGCGCCGGTTGCTTCGACGAGACATACACGGCAAGAACCGCGAGAGCATTCGCCGTGATTGTACGCGCAAAGGGACGGAATTTCGTATCCGCAAGCCTTTGCCGCTTCGAGTATGGTCAAGCCTTGTTCGACCTGATAAGGCACGCCTTCAATTTTTATATTTATTTTAGCCATAGTTCTCTCTCCTTATTTTTTCTCGATTGCTTTCAGGCGGCAAGCAGACATACATGCGCCGCACTTGATGCATTTTGCGGGATCGATTTGTCTTGCGGGGAGTTTGTGTCCCGGGGACGGAACGCCCGTTGACGTGATTGCGCCGACCGGGCAGTTTCTTTCGCAAAGTCCGCAACCGATGCACTTATCCGCAACGATTTCGTAGTTCATAAGGCTCTTGCACACGTGTGCCGGGCACTTTTTGTCCACGATGTGCGCCACGTATTCGTCTCTGAAATGGGCGAGCGTGGAAAGAATCGGGTTCGGAGCAGTCTGTCCCAAAGCGCAGAGAGAGTCGCTCTTTATGTAGTTGGCAAGGTCCATGAGTTTGTCAAGGTCTTCCATGGTTGCAGTGCCTTTGGTTATCTTTGTGAGCAGTTCGAGCATTCTCTTCGTGCCGATACGGCAGGGAGAGCATTTGCCGCAAGATTCGTCGCAGATAAATTCCATATAGAACTTCGCAACGTCAACCATGCAGTTGTCTTCGTCCATGACGATTGCGCCGCCCGAGCCCATCATCGAGCCTTTTGCAACGAGATTGTCAAAGTCGATGAGCGCATCAAGATCGTCTGCCGTAAGGCAACCGCCGGACGGACCGCCCGTCTGAATGGCTTTGAATTGCTTGCCGCCCGGGATTCCGCCGCCGATGTCGTAAATGAGTTCGCGAAGAGTCGTGCCCATAGGAACTTCGACAAGACCGACGTTGTTGACCTTTCCGCCGAGAGCGAACACTTTCGTGCCTTTGGACTTTTCGGTGCCGTAGCAGGTGAATTTTTCATAACCTTCTCTCATGATGTAAGGCACGCAAGCGAGAGTCTCGACGTTGTTGACGATCGTCGGAGATTCCCAAAGTCCCTTCACTGCCGGGAACGGCGGACGGGGGCGCGGCATACCGCGTTTGCCTTCGATCGAGTTGAGAAGAGCCGTCTCTTCACCGCAAACGAATGCGCCTGCGCCGAGACGAATATGCACTCTGAACGAGAAGTTCGTGCCGAGAATGTTGTCGCCGAGAAGTCCCATTTCTTCCGCTTGGCGAATTGCTATGCGGAGACGATTGACTGCGATCGGGTATTCCGCGCGAACGTAGAAATAGCCGTTTTGCGCGCCGATTGCGTAACCTGCAATCATCATACCTTCGATGACTGCAAGCGGGTTGCCTTCGAGAATGGAACGATCCATAAACGCGCCCGGGTCGCCTTCGTCGCCGTTGCAAACGACGTATTTGTCGCCGTCGGGTTGAGCGTATGCAAACTGCCATTTTCTGCCCGTCGGGAAACCGCCGCCGCCACGTCCGCGAAGTCCTGACGCAAGGATTTCGTTTATGACGTCCTGTCTGTCCATTTTAAGAGCGCGTGCAAGACCGCGGAATGCACCTGCACCGAGTGCTTCTTCAATCTTTTCGGGATTTATGATGCCGCAACCGTGCAAAGCGATACGCACTTGCTTTTTATAGAACGTAATGTCGTCTTGTTTGGAGATTTTTTGTTGAGTGGTGGGATCTACATAAAGAAGTCTGTCAACCACTTCGCCGCCGATAAGGTCTTTTTCGACGATTTCTTCAACGTCGCTGATTTTGACCATTCTGTAAAGCGTATCTTCGGGATAAATCTTGACAAACGGACCTTGAGAGCAGAAGCCGAAGCAACCGACCTGATTGACGGTGACTTTGTCTTGCAAACCGTTTGCGTTGATGAGTTTCACAAATTCTTCTCTGATTTCCGCAGAGTGGGACGAAAGGCAGCCCGTACCGCCGCAAAGCACGACGTGTCTTCTTCCGTCGCTGCCCGTAAATTTAGCGTCAAGACAAGACGCGCAATCTTTGCAACTTCTTTCGAGTTCTTCAAAAGTTCTTATCATAGATCAGTTCTCCTTCGCACGATATTCCGCAACGATGCCCGGCACTGCGCTCACGGCAACCTTGGGATAAACTTGTCCGTTGATGGAAACGGCGGGAGCAATGCCGCACGCACCGATACAACGCAACGCGTCTATGGTAAACAACCCGTCGGGAGTTGTCTCACCCGGCTTGATACCGAGAACTTCACTGAATTTGTCGATAACCTGTTGCGCACCCTTGACGTAGCAAGCCGTGCCAAGGCAACAACCGATAACGTATTTTCCCTTTGGAGTGAGAGAGAAAAACGAATAGAAAGTTACGACGCCGTAAATTTCCGCAACTGAAATCCCCGTCCTATCAGAAACGATTTCTTGCACTTCAAGCGGAATATAACCGTATTCCTTTTGAATGTCGCTCAAAATCATCATAAGCGGAGTGTTTTCTTCGACGTATCTGTCGCAAATAGCATTGATTTGCGCAACCGCCGCCTCGCTTAAATGAGCCATGGTAAGCCCTCCTTTGTTGAATAATGATAACCTTTAATATGTTAACATATAAGCAAGCGCGTGACAAGTACATTTTTTAAATATGATAAAATTTTATCGTATATAGATATTAAAATATGGAAAAATAAAAGTGCGCTCTTCAACCTATTCGTGGTGTGCTTATAAACGTAATGTGCGCCTTGCGGCTGGATGTTTCGACAAGCTACTCGCAACTGCTATGCTTATGCATAGAACCTACGGTTTTGCCTTTTTCAAAGGCATTGCTACGTGAATACATACGCTACGCAACCCTTGCAAGCAAGTTGCTCCGCTTTGCATTGACAACATGACAATATGGAGAATTTTGAATTTTACCACTAGTCACCAAGCCGACAATCTTGCGAAATTGTGGCAGAAGTTTTTGTCCGTGATTGAACTGATAGCAAAGATTTTCGGCGCGGTCAGCAGAACAATAAGCCTAATGCGGCTCTCGGCGTTGCTTGCACGCAAGCGATGCCGTTGCGGCAATGACGGCTTTTGTTCGGATGAGTGACAAGAAAACGCCCCTTGAACAGCAACCCTAATGTACAATAGTACATGAGTTGATGAGCAAGGAGCGTTGTAAGGAACGAAGTGACGGAATAGCGATTGTTACGCTTTGCGTCAATCGCGTCCGATGTTATTCGCCGTACTTCATTGGCATACGGAGTTTGTGTGCGGATCTGCGTTTTGCGCTTTCGATTTTTGCACGAACGTCGTCGGGGATTTCTCCGCCACGGAGATATTTGTCAACGTCGGAATACTTGATGCCGAGTTCGGATTCGTCGGTTTGTCCTTGATAAAGTCCGGCGGACGGAGCTTTCTCGATTATGGTAATCGGAGCGTTTAGATAACGCAAATGTTCGTATATTTCTCCGACGGTAAGATCTGCGATGGGGTTAAAATCGTGCGCGCCGTCGCCCCATTTTGTGAAGTATCCGAGAGTGGCTTCGTCAAGGTTGCCCGTGCCTGCGACGAGATAGCCGCGAGCCTGTCCGAGTGCGTAAAGCGTGGTCATGCGAAGACGCGGATTGATGTTGACGCTTGCCATTTTGAGACTGCTCTCGCCGGCGTTGTTTTCTGTGAGTCGGTCGCCGAGCGCATCGAGAAGAGCCTGCTTCGTTTGAGACAAATCTATCTCGATTTGTTCGATGCCGAAATGCTTGCCGGCGCGAAGCGCGTCATCTCTGTCGCTGCCGTAGTTTTGCGAAGATTGGCAAGGCATAATGACGCCGAGAACGTTGGGTGTTGCGAGTTTGCAAAGCGCACCGACGAGCGTGCAGTCCTTGCCGCCGCTGTTGCCGTAAATGATACCTTTTGCGCCGCTGTCGGACAAGATTTTGCGTATCCATTCGACGCGTTTTTCGATAGATTGTGAAACGTCCATAAGGCACTCCTTTATATGTTGTTTTTTATTGTTGATTTTTATTGTTTTTATTATAATACGATTTTGCCAATATTCAACTTTTTTGATATAAATCATTAAAATTTTATGAAAAATC
>ENA-USUJ01000455-USUJ01000455.1-human-gut-metagenome-genome-assembly--contig:-NODE-455-length-36422-cov-25.713853_pt1 | contig 36422 bp, 32 predicted proteins | sample MGYA00250061_ERZ773398 | MGnify/ENA primary metagenome ERZ773398 (study PRJEB29103, sample SAMN06111992) | human gut metagenome | biome: human gut; feature: ankylosing spondylitis patient; material... | reverse complement strand
CCTTGGCATCCTCTCAAATATTACACTATTCTTCATAAACCTCATACGTATTTTCTTCATTGCGCCTGCATCGCCACCGTTCTCCTTTAACGCAAACATGCAGCACGAATAGGGATCGAGTTTGAAAAAAGGTTATGCCACCTGCCAGATCAAGCATGAGCTTTCAGCCCCTGGATCAGAACACGAAAAAGTTCCGGTGGGCATTCAGGCATCACTTCAATCCAAATAGCGTTTGTGATAAAAATGCGAACAGGAGACGGGCTGATATTCAAAGTCTCATTCTTTGAGATTTCTGTTTCCGTTGGCATCTTGACAAAGATCATATCTGTATCCGATTGTTCGTCCAATGTTTTCAGCTTACGCATCCAGTAATTCATTGTAGGGACTGGAACGTGATGTTCCCCGCCGTGCTGTAATATTCAGAATACTTCCATTTTTTGTATTGAATAATGCTCCATCGATATCAAGAGGTATTATTTTTATATTTCCACATACTTCGGCGTTGTTAAAAATGATATCTTAACTCGTTTTGAATACTCCTTTATGACGCTCTTCATACCAACATTCATAGCATCAAGAATAGCGTTTCTTGTTATAACCTCCATGTTTTTATCAGCATAATTTTCCATTGTGTCGTGAGAATATCCATCAAATCCCGCTAACTTTATTTCAGAAATATCATAATTCATAAGAAATCTTATCGCCATCAGTCCAGCATTATCTTTCACTGCTTCCACATTATTTAGAAGACTCCTATATTTCGTTTGCATATAAACCCCATCTGATGCAATATTCGAAGTTACAATACATTTTTTGTATTTATCCTTTGGTAATTCTCTGTATCTTCTCAAATTACTAAGAAAAATATAATCAGACAATGTGTAGTCAAAATTAACACTTATAACTACACCGTCTTCATGTTTTATCTTGTCCATCTCTTCTACTGAGCTTTTCCCTGGTGCAACCAAAATAATGGTTTTACCTTTTAATTGTTGCTCTAACTCTCCTTTATGTTCGTGTTGAACTTTACCAGCATCAAGATATTTAACATATAACTCTTCTATATACTTACTATCAAATTCTACCTTTTTATCTTCTTCCATAAGTAGGAAAATATTTTCCATATCTTCTACAGTCAGAGTTTTTTTATCATCTAGAATTTTTGCATAGTTGGGATGTGCATTATTTTTTGCAGATATATAGTTTGGTAATGAATATCCCCAGTAGTTTTTCTTGTAAAATGAGTCTAAAATATCATCGACAATCACCAGCATAGGCTTTAATTTATAATTAGCATTATGATTTTCATTTAAATACTCTGTAAATATTTCTGTATTTAAATTTCCTGCCCCCCTGCCCATTCCATATACAGAAGAATCTATAATAATAGGTCTATCACTCTGTACTTGAGTCAGCAAAAGACAATTCGAGTATGCCAACTGCATATTATTGTGTGAATGAAATCCTATGCTTATAGAAGAATCCAAGTTATGCTCAACAATATAAAATAATCTAAGAAGATCTTTGCTTTTCATCATTCCAAAACTATCAACTATGTAAAAAGCATACGGCTTAATCTCATTCGATCTTTTAATAAAATCAATAAACTCCTCATCTGTAAATGATAAAGAAACCATTCCTTGTATAAATACCTTGTATCCCTTTTCTGCTACCTGTTTGCAATATTCTAATGCGTCAAACCTTTTCTTTTTGTGAAAACAAACTCGAATACCATCTACAGATGAACCATCATAAACAGGAATATCATCAATATTAAACTCTCCATAATTTATCATAACAACAAAAGATTTTCCTTCTTTATCTGCCGGTATAAATCTTGACAATTGTTCGAAAGATGAATATTGTGTTCTATCTATATTATATTCTTGCTTTTGTGATAAATATCCACATTCGATTAAATCTATATTAGCCTCCAGTAATCCATTAATAATCGAATGAATATTATCTTGGCCAAATGTCCAATCATTACAATAGCCACCATCTCGCAGGGTGCAATCTAACAACTGTATTTTACTCATTTGCGCTCACATCCTTTTTGAACCAAAAATTATAGATAGCATCAGCAATTTGAAAATCCTCTGCTTCATCAATATCAATACCTTCAATTTCCCCTACTTCAACAATGTAAGGCTTATCACCGATACGTCTATGTAATTTATCCATAACTTCTTTTTTATAAATATAGAATCCACTAGTTTCTTCATACAATGGTTGTAAATCCTGAGTTCGTGGAATCTTAGTAAGATCGTAGTTAAATGGTATTCCATCTTTCCATAAAAAATCTTGTAATTTTTTTGCAGCAAATGCAGAATCATAATCACCACTTAACACTGCCTCAATCCCCTTTTTGATTGACTCCTTAGATATAAATGGAGCAGTTGTATGGGTCATGACATAATAATCTGCAGACACTTCATTGGTAAAACATGTTAGAACTTCTGTCATACTAGTTGTATCCAAGTCTAATGTTTCCGAACGTTGCAAGTATTTAACCCCCTCTGGAATGAATTCTTTTATATCGGAATTACTGCAGTATACATATACTTCATCTATTTCTTCTACAGACAATAACGTTGACAGAATATAATAACATAGAGGCTTTCCATTAGTAAAAGGCTTTGTATTTTTTTGTGGTAATCTACGGTTGTTAAGTTTCATTGGAACTATAGCAATTGTTTTCATATTATTTTATGGAATCGAGAAATCTCAAATTCCTACTCTCCTTCTCTATATTACACATTTTTCACTTATACAAATATTTATATGATTTTATCATCTAAAATCATATAAATATTCTTTCAGATTTTTTTCAATATATTCAACCTCATTTGCATATTTCCTTGTCTTTTTAAACAATTGAGTATTATTAATTGACTTATTAGGATTGAAGTACATATATTTGTTTAGATGATTTTTTATATTTAAAAACTTCTCTATTTTTTTGATCGTCTCATCATAATCATAATCTAAATCTTCATACTGTATACGAAGAATCCTGTCATCTAAAACTTTATCTTTTATTCTCCATGCTGAATAATACTTAACAAAATCTTCTATATTTTTAGTAGGAAAACATTTTGCATATTCTTCTACTGCACTTATATATAAATCTCTAGGATCTCTATCAACTATAATAACTTTACCATTTTTGATATACCGCAAACACGAAAGTGGATCGTTTGCCGTAACTAAATGTTTTACAACATTTATCTTTTGTTTTTTCCCCCCTGCCGCATTAACTAATGCATCTATATAATTCATTGTCTTATCAATGAAATCTCTTGGATTGACTGCTAAATACATTTTTCTATCACATAAATCTAGCTTTTTCTTTGTTAATTTGTATATAGCAATATCAATATATCTTTTTACATTCCATAACATGCTTTCAACACCAGACAGTCTATATACATCAAATACAGAATTTCCTATCCATTCAGCATCTATCAATGAATCGATATATTCTTTTGATAATTGTTCGAATTTACCGTTAGTTACTTTATAGTAGTCTTTATGTTTTTTTACAAACTGTATAAATCTCTGAATGGCTACATCCCCATTAAAATAAGAACCATCTCCACAACAATGAATTTCTAAATCTCGTATTCCATCAGGTTGATCAATCAAATACCATTCTGGACTTCGTATAACTTTACACTCTTCATATTCATTTAGAAGATCCATCACGGCACCACTTCCACTCCAATTATATCCACTTATACTTAAAATCATTGTCACCCTCCAAATCATTACCTTATAAGCCTCGCATTATGAATTCTGCTTTTATGCGAATACTCTTTTTGCATTTTTAGAACAAGAAAATCCCATCAACACCCAAAATAGCGGTTCTTGTAAATAAGAATGTGATAATAACAATGGTACAAATCCGCAACAAAACAAGATGCAAAGTTCTTCATTTTTAAAGTGAAATATTATAAATGTTTTAATAATTCTATATAATACAAACAAAGATAACATCCCGCCAATTATGTACCCAAAATCCAGCACTATTTCCAAGAACAACAGATGTGGGTATTGTTCCATACAAACCACATCACCGGCAATGCCCCATCCCAAAATAGGCTTTTCATGTATGTTTTTAATTGCTAAGTCATAGAAAATACTCCTACCACTATCAACAGCAATATTCCCCATAAGTAATTTTTCTATCGTTCTAACCGAAATCCCTTTATTGTTAAATATGTCTCTGACAAATAACAAAATTTCTCTATAAAAGAAGCATACAATAATTACAGAGAATACTAATATCATACGCCAAACAAAATTTTCTGCATTCCTTTTTTCTTTGTCAAACAAGAATATCATCAGTGTAAAAATCATTACTGCTAATAATGGTCCTCTTGATCCATATACTAGTATTATCAAACCACTCATCAGTACTAGACATATGTATTTTTTATTTTCCCTTATTCGGCTCATACTAAAACAAATAGGGTATAATAAGATATATCCTACGGTCATATCATAATCAGCTTGTCCTCTGTCAGCCGTAAGTGTTACAACTAGCATAAGGACAATGACAAAAGTCACTGCATGTGATGTCTGTGCTAAAACCATATTTAAATTTGAAACTTTATAAAATAAAGCAAACATCGGAATACAAAATGCTATTGTCCAAAAGCACCTTATCAAAATTACTCTATTATATCCAGAATACCTAAGTAATGTAAAAACTAAAAAAGCAAAGAAAATCATCTCCATAAAAATCATACTATTAAATGCACATTTAATATAATTTATTCTAACCATAATAGAAATTGCGAAACATATTCCTACTATGATCATAGATGATTCAATAACATAAAAGTTTCTTACAAATACATTTAAGGCATATAAACACAAGAAATTTGAAAAAATTTTTCCCACTGAAATATCGTATTGTTCTTGAATTTGATCATCCATACAGCCTCTCACCTCCTTAAATATTTTTTTATTTGGCTAAATAGTATACCAACTATTTTTACAACACTTTCATCCCTAAGAAATAACAATACAAAGAAATACATACCAAATGATAAAATTCCTCTAATGACAAACCTTAGATAAATATTTAACATTGCAGTCATTGCATTAGATCCTTCAACAAACAAATACATAAGTATACATGCCACTATCATTTTCCAATTTTTGCTCCATGTTTTGTTATCCGTAATTCTTATATGTTTATAATTAAAATGCAGATACATAGATATATAACAAACCCATTCAGCAATGATCGTGCCAATAACTACGCCAATCATTCCCAATTTATGCGATAAAGCTACAGATACTCCTATATTTACAATAACGCCAGCTATACTAATTTTCATTGGATTTTTTGTATCATTAAAGCTGTAGTACGCTTTCACAATAATAGCTTTCATTACTAATGGCATTAAACACAAAATATAAATTGCTAGTGCCTTAGCCGTCATAGATATAGCTTCTTGTCCAAAACTGCCTCGACCATACACTATTGTTACAATTTCGTTGGCCTGTCGAAATACAAAAATCATAATTGGAATACTGATAACTACTATTATTTTCAACGTTTCATTTAATAATTTACGTATCTCTTTTACTTCATTTCCAACAGCCAGCTCTGATATTTCTGTAAACAATACTGTCGAAAAAGAAATGCTCAAAAGTTGTGTAACAAATCCATTAAGTACGCCTGCATATGCTACCGCCGTAACGGCTCCAGCTTCCGCACTTGCCAGCAATGCCTTATCCACTATTTCATTAATTTCAATAGTTCCCTGACTAAAAAATATAGGAGCAGATTGTATCAAAAGCAACTTTATAGAATCATCCCATATCCCATATCTGAAAGTGAACTTTGCATACTTTCTGCCTCTATATGCAACAACTATATTTTGTGCCATCATAGAAATAATAATTGCAACTATTAATGACCAAATGCCTATATACCGATGAAGCATTACAATACAAATAATAACAACAACGCTATTTACTAATGAACTTACAGCAGAATAACCATATGCTTTTTCAGAATTAAGCAATTGCTGAAATATATTTGTTCCAATTGAAAAACAAAATCCTAAAAGCAATACTCGAAAAAACAACACTGTGTTGGCTAATTGCTCTCCATTATATGATGGTGCAGCCACTTTCATTAGTGGTGTTGCAAAAATAAATATCACAATAGCAATACATCCGCCAGCCAAATATAAAAACGTAACAGTCCTACTCGCCATTTGTTTTTCATCTTGTTTGTCATCAAGTCTGTATTTAGTATATACAGGAACAAAAGAAACCGAAATAGCTGTAGCAATCAAATACAAAATATTAGTCGAAAAACCATTTGCTATATTAAACGCATCTGTTACCTCATTCGCACCAAAATATGACGCTTGGATCATAGATTTTACAAAACCAAGTACTTTTGAAAGCAATGTAAAAACCATAATAAGTGCTGTAGATTTAATTATACTCTTTTTCATTACTCTCCTTCTCGCATAAATTATTTGTAAACCTCATCCAATATTTTTACAGCTTCATTCCAGTCATACAAATGAGCATCTCTTTTCTCATTCTTAGAACATTCATCCCAAAACTGTCTTTCTGTTTTCAGTTTAATTATTGCTGACTTCACCTGCTCCACATTCAATGTATCACATATAATTCCATATCCACTAGAAACAATACGCTTCGCCATGCTTGTATACACATCAGTGAGAATAATTGGTGTTCCCGTCAGGATGCATTCAAAAAATTTAACGACCTCCGCATACTCCCTTGTATCTGAATCAGGGCGATATCCAGCATACACAATATCAATATTCGCATATAAATCCGTCAATTCTTTTGTTCCGTCAAAAGGACCTCCAACTGTAACGTTAGTATACTTTCTTGACAATTCCTGCAACATCTTTAAATCTGGACCAGTTCCTCTAATCATAACTTCCACATCATCCATATCTTTTACTGCATCAAATAAAGTAGTAAACTGCGGAATCTGTGTCCTAAGACCACCAAAATAGCCAATTCTAAATTTTTCTGCTGACAGCTTATTCATCGGAACAATCAACTTAGAATCCGGATAATTTTTCAGTGGTTTTAATTTTGACCTAATATCTCGATAATTATCATTTAAATATATATCATTCTCATAAAGTGCTGCAACACATCGTTTAATCATTAATTTTGTAACAAATCTGAGAATTTTTCGTTTTAGTTTATGACCTTCTCCAACATCTTCGTATAGTTCATGCATATCAAAAACCAATTTACTTTTATGATTTGAGGAAATATAACCAGCTATCATTCCATCCAAATCATTACAATGCACATAATTAACATCGTTAGCACATAAATATTTTTTACATCTTATTATAAATTTTGTATATGCAAAAATTTGTTTTTTACCACTTCCGTATTCAGATGGAATTTTATATCTTACTACATTGATCCCATCTATTGATTCTTTAACCGGATTATTTCTATTAATATCCCTATCCCAACATAGTACAGTAACTTTAAATCCTCGGTTTACTAAATAATATGCTTCTTTGTATACACGAGGATCTGGATCAAATCCGTTTGTTAATATCATTACTATCTTTTTCATTAGAGTATTTATCTTTCTCCATATAATTGACTTAAAATTTTATCTACAACTTTAGCACTTGCACCACCTGCATAAGGGGTGTATTTTTGACTGAATTCCTTTGTACGACTTATTGCCTTTTCTAATTTTACATTTTTAATATTAGAAATAAGAGATTCCTCTGTCCTATCAATTTCACAAGGCAACTCTTCTTTTATATTCAAGTACAAACCACGTTTCTTCTCATATTCTTCCAAATCATATGCGAAACAAAACATAGGTCTATTTAAAATTGAATAGTCGAAATAAGTACTTGAATAATCAGATATCATCATGTCTGATATGATATACAAATCATTTAAACATGGATAATCCGATACATCTTTAACAAAACTGCTTTCTGTTATATTAAGCGCATTAGATACAGCATAATGAGCACGAATCAAAAGAACATATTCATCACCTAATTCTCTTTCCCATTTCATTAAATCCATTGGAGGTGCCAGAAATGTATTCCGGTTTTCATCTATCAAGTATTCTCTATATGTAGGTGTATATAGTATTACTTTTTTTTCAATGCCTATATTAAGTTTATTTTTTATTCGTTCTATCTCTTCTAATGAATATCTAAACAATGCATCATTTCTGGGCAAATCACATAATAAAATTGCATCCTTATCTGCATTAAATATACGTGCGAATATGTCTCTGTCAAACTCACTTTGCGCACATCTAATGGTTTTATTGTCCGGCTTCCCCTTTGGTGCAACCATTCCACCGCCTAAAGAATTCTGATTCTCATCTCCACCTATTTTTTTTAAAGGAGTTCCGTGCCATGTTTCAACAATCACATTTTTCTTTCTATGTAACTCAATACCACGGTCCATTCCCGAATTGCTCACCCACACTCTACTATAAAGAAGCGCATGAAAAAATCGGATAGTGTCAATTTTAACTTTTTTGCCTCTATGCAATTCAAACTTTTCTGGCTCTGTAAACACCCATATCAAGTTCCAATCGTCAAATTCTTTTCTAGAACATACTTCTTCATAAATTGCCTTAGGGCTATCATCAAATTTACGACCACCAAATGAGCAAAAAATCATGGTCTTCTTTTGAATCGGAACAAAAAATCCCCAAATATATAAAAAAGTTCTAGCCACATTCCAACATAACCTAACAAAAAATGGATGATTTTTCAAAAAATTTATTATCCTCTGTCTCACTATTTATTCTCCAATAATTACATCTACTAATTCGCTATACGTATTCCTTCTATCAAATTTTTCTTCTGCGCATTTTCTTGCAGCTATTCCCATGGTATCCCTCATAGTTTTATCACACAAAAGCTCTTTTAATTTATCTGCTAATTCCTCTGCATTTGCATTGCTACAATTATACCCCATCCTATACTCTTCAACTAATTTTCTATACTCATAACTGTCTTGCGTATTAACACAAGGAACGCCTGATGCCGCATAGTCCGCATGCTTGTTAATGATTGTTGCTGCAGATCCACCTTTGATTGGATTAACAACTATATCACATTGATGTAGAACTCCACACATTTCATCATAAGGAATACGCCCTGTAAAAAGAGTAAATACATTTTTTTCTATAGCATAAGTTTTATACTCTTGATATTTAGGTCCATCTCCCATTACAACAAATAAAAGCGGCTCAATTTCCTGCTTATTTATTATAGATAATGCATCAATTACCAAAGGGATATCATAACTACTGCCGAGAGTTCCACAATAGCCTAGCCATTTACCAAACTTTGTTAGCGGTACCCCTCCCACAAGATTTGTAAGTTCAGAATAAGTACGCTGTCTGTTAAACTTTTCCTCTGCACACCTTCTGGCATTATTTTCCATTCTTATCCTCAGCTTTTGATTGTCTGTTAATACTTTAATTTTATCTGATAAATCTATAACATCATCCTTCTTGCAATTGAATCCCATTTGATACTTATCTACCAGATTTCTATACTCTTCACATTCTTGGGTATTAATTACTGGCAACCCCAAAGCAGCATAATCAGCATATTTATTAATTATACTTTGTGCTACATTATGTACTATCGGATTAACAACAATATCACAAGAAGTCAAAACTGCACACATTTGATCATATGCAACTCTTCCAAGGAATTCATATTTCACTTCTTTTTCTTCCGCGTACAACTCAAAATCATTTTTCAAGTAGCCATCTCCCATAATAATAAACCTAGGTGGATTTTCAATTATTGATAACGCATCTACAACTATTTTTAAATCATAGCTACTACCAAGTGTTCCGCAATAGGCTAGCCACACTTCACCATCATTTTTAATTAATGGTGAATGCGTACTTGCATTTTCGTCAAAAGTATTAAGATCAGTTCCCAAGAATACTACAGTGCCTTTCTCACACCTATTATTAACACTAAGCGCCCTATCTGCATATGTACTAGAAACAGCACAAATCGCATCTGCACTACTATATACCTTATTTGCAATCCATTTAAATGGCCAAAACAACAGCGACGATATTAATGGAATGTTAAACACCATTTTAAACGCCTCTGGCCATAAGTCCTGAACATCTATAATGAAGCGAATATTATTCTTCTTACAATATTGCGCAGCCTTATAAGGAGCTGAGATAGACGGCACTGCACAGTATATTACATCTGGTTTCTTTCTATTATCTAAATATTTTTTTACGCTCTTTCCCCATATAAAGTGACTATAAAAACGTTTAAAACAAACATTTTTGGAATAGCCAGCCTCATGAAGAAATGTAATCTTAAATGACCATTTACTTTCCGTTTTGCGCCTATATTCTTTCTTTTCATGACAAAAATCACTTGTAACAATTTCTACTTCGTTTTCTTTTGCTAAGATTTTTGCCAAATATAAGAATCTATCATTATCTGTCTTAGAAAAAGTAGATGTGAAATTTGTCAATATAAGAATATCCATCTTTAATCCTTTCTGAGCATAACCTCATTAAATTTCATCATATAAGTGCCAGATTCATAGTTATTACCAATCACACACTTGTTTTTGTCACCACGAAGATTGTTTACAATTAATTCCATGTGATCTGCACCACTTTCATAGGCATGTGGATATCCACCACCAAAGCGAGGATTAACCTCACTGATATAGTACTCTCCATTAACTTCAAAAATATCGATATCTATTTGACCACAATACCCTACTTCAACTACAAATTCTTTAATTAATTCAAAAAGTTTCTCATCTTTAAATGACTCAGCCTTATCAGTTTCGCCTGCACGCATTAAAATCTTTTTCTTAGTAAAAATTGAAATAACTTCTTTGCTAATCATATCTATATATACATCGGCACCAATTTCTTGACCATCGAGAAATTCTTGAATCATTAGATTTCTAGAATTACTAAATATCAACTTAAGAGTTTCCTGATCATATACTTTAGAAATGGCAATACTAGCACTGCCCCTTGATGGTTTAACAATAACTGGATATTTTGCCTTTCCTAAATTAACATCTACCAAAAATTCATCTAAATCCATATAAGACTTTGCACATCTGTATCCATGAGAACTAAGCCACTTATACATTTGCATCTTATCTAAAGATAACTCACATAATTCATATGACGATCCAATCACAGTTGTGCCAATTGCCTCAAACTTTTCTCTATTTTTTGCTAGTAGAGATAACTCTGGATCGATAAGGCTTAACACACCTTCAATTTTCTCTTTTTTGCAAATGTCAAGTATAATCTCTATGTATCCAGGAGTTGTCATTTTCGGTACTATATAAAACTTATCTGCTTCGTAAATAGATGGAGCAAGATTACTCATGTCTGTGCATATAACATTTCCTCTGCCCTTTAATGTTTTTTTGAAATATTGTACAATCTTATTTCTTGTTCCCGAACTTAATATCAGTATATTCATTAATTCAATCTCCCAATTCCGACTTCATTACATATTCTTTGGCAGTCCATGGTTCTCTAACTATACGAAGTTGTCCCTCTTCCTCTACATAAACTGCTGGAAAATATTTAATAAACAGTGGTGTTAAGCACATTGTATACGCCCCCACCTTATTATAGATAATACGATCGCCTACACAAAGCTCCGGCTCATCTTTAGCAACAAACAATCGATCGTGTTCCATACATGTATATCCACAGATTACTTGTTTGGCGATAGTGTCATTCCTATTTATACTTTCATAATTAACAAAGTATGCAGATTTAGTCATCAAAGGGTCAATACTCATTCTTGTTCCATCTGTAACAACAAAACGATTATACGTTGTATCTTTCACATCAATTACTGTGCTTACATAACTAACATATCCACCAATGACTGCCATCCCTGGTTCAACAATCAACTTTGTTTTGTTGGCATCGAAACATTTTGACAATCTACTAGTTATCTGTTCAATATACTCTTCATATTGGGGTTTGGAAGGAAGCCCCCCAAAAAATCCACCACCAATATCTACATAATCTAAGTTCAGCTCAAAATCTGTCTGAATTTTGCATGCCATCTCAGCAATAGATCGATATATATCTATTCCTCTAGTTTTGGAACTTGTATGTAAATGAATACCGCAAATCCTAATATTTTTATTTTTCAATTCCTTTACTACTTTAGAAAATTCTCCATTTTCATAGCAAAATCCAAATCTTCCACCTTCGTCAGCACACTGAGACTGCCCCGGACACATTTTTTCAATATCAAAATTAACCCTAATTCCTATTGCTTTTCTATCTAAACCTAAACTTAAATCACTCAACCATGAGATTTCACGTTGCGAATCAATATTTACAATACAACCATTTTTTACAGCATCTATAAATGTTTCTTTTGATTTAATTGGTCCATTGTAAATAATTCTTCCATTTTGAACTCCAATCAACTTTGCTAAGTTATACTCATCTTCCGACACAGTTTCTGCGAAACACCCTAATGAGTCGAAATGTTTAATAATCCAAGGAAGAGCATTTGTTTTATATGAATAACCAATGATGTAGTTATTCCAATATTTCTTTAAAGCATTTTCTAACTTTTTAAAATTAACGTCAATTTCTTCCCTATGAATTACATAATATGGGGTTTTGGGTTCCATACTCTTCTCCTTAATTTGTTCCATCAAAATCTTCCATTGTATCAGATGTGGCAGAACTAATCCCTTCACGCTTAATAAACGCTTTTTCGACTGTTTGAATGATAATTTTCAAATCTCCTAAAAATGTAATCTTGTTAACGTACTCGCAATCAAGTTCAAATCTATGAGTCCATGTGATAGAATTTCTTCCATTTACTTGAGCATATCCTGATAACCCAGGTCTTACATCATGTCTATGCATCTGTGCTTCCGAATAAAGAGGTAGATATTGAACTAATAATGGTCTTGGTCCGATTAAACTCATATCTCCCTTTATAATATTAAAGGCCTCCGGAATCTCATCAAGGCTGACCTTTCTCAAGAATCTACCATACCGATTCAAACGAACTTCATCTGGCAATAAATTACCATCTTTATCTTTCCTATTATCCATAGTTCTAAACTTAATAAGCATAAATACTTGACCATTCTTCCCTGGGCGAGCTTGTGTAAAAAATGGATTTCCTCTCATAAAAATCAACCCTAAAATACTTAAAGCAAGATAAAGCCAACTAAAAATTATAACAGCAAAAATCCCACACAATAAATCCAATGGTCGTTTAAAATATTTCTCATATGGTCCATATGGTTTATGCTGCATATGACTACTCCTTTTACATATATTATTGTACCAAGCATTTTTACTTTGGATCAGTATTAATCTCATTATGACTAGTTCTGCTTTCACCATCAACAGCATTTGCATCGTATAAATCTTTCTTAATCTTGCTTGAACTAATCTCTAGTGTTCTTGGCAGATAAACAACTTCAACACCCTCTTCTTCCAAGAAATCAAACTTTCCTTTCCAGTCATCCCCCATTACAAAGATATCTACATGATATTCATGCATATCTGTTCTCTTCTGTTGCCAATTTTCTTCCGGAATAACAAGATCTACATAACGAATTGATTCAAGTAGTGCTTTTCTCTCTTCATATGAAAAATATGTTTTTTTATGTTTCTCGCTCCAATTGAACTCATCTGATGAAACAGCAACAATTAAATAATCACCAAGCGCCTTTGCTCTTCTAAGCAGATTGATATGTCCATAATGTAGCAAGTCAAATGTTCCATATGTAATAACTCTTTTCATATCATCTCTCCTCGTATAAGCTTCCCTCTCCAAACATACCTTTCATTTCAATGCTGGCAAAATTCTCTAATGGTAACTTAATAGGCTGTCCGGTTAATTGACTCTTGTAAATTGCAAGTACAATTTCAAGTGCATTACGGCCAGCGTATGCGTCAACATATGGTCTTCTATCATTTTTTATTGCATCAATTACATCTGCATACAGACTTGTGTGACCATTCCCATATACATTTGATGTAGTTTCATGAAGACCAGATTTATCACCATCTCCTTCTGCCTCTTCTGCAAACTCCCAAACATCGATATTGTTGCAAGAAGTACCACCCAATTTTACTGTTCCAGTTTCGCCAAACATATACAGGGTCTCTTCAAGATTTCTAGGATAAACATTTACCGTTCCTTCAATAGTACCAATGGCGCCATTTTTAAACTTAAGAACAGCCATACCAACATCTTCACATTCCAAATAATCATGAAAACGCTGACGGGTTACACCATAAACCTCTTCAACTTCATCACCCATCATCCAACGAAGAAGATCGATTCCGTGGATACATTGATTCATAAGCGAACCACCATCAGAAGCCCATTTACCTCTCCAAGGAGCCTGCTCGTAATATGCTAAATTTCTATTCCATCTTACATTAATAGAGCCATGAGAAAGCTTGCCAAAGCGTCCACTCTCGACAGCTTTTCTCATTTCCTGAACAGCAACATTGAATCGATTCTGATGACAAACAGAAAGCTTCACTCTCTTCTCTTCACTCTTTTTAATCATTGCCGTCGCATCTTCCATCGACATAGCCATTGGTTTTTCAACAATGATATTCATTCCATGATCCATGCAGTAAAGAGCAATCTCTGCATGTACACCACTATCAGTTGCAATAGCAACAAGATCTATTTCAGGATGTTCCTCTACCATCTTTTTATAATCTGTGTATCTATGAGCAGCTGTTAAAAAATCGTTTTTTTCTAGAAGAACATCGATATGATCTAAGTCAAGATCACAAAGAGCTACTAACTCCAGCCCATTATTTCTAAATGCTTTAATATGATTAACCGCGATTCTTCCACATCCAACAAGTGCGTACTTCATTTTTTATCCTCCACCTTATTCTGCCAATGCATTTTTTACCTGTTCGACAATATAATCTCTTTCTTCGTCATACATCTCAGGGAAAACAGGAATCGCAAATGTAGTCTTACTTAAATCTTCCGTTACCGGTAAATCACCTTCTTTATATCCAAGAGAAGCAAATGCTCCTTGAAGATGAAGTGGTACTGGATAATATGTTCCACACGGAACACCGTTTTCTTTAAGCTTTTCCATTATTTCTGTAGCATTATTATGCTTAAGCGCATAAATATAGTAAGAATGATATGCATCTTTAGCTTCCGTAGGGGTAACACATTCAGTTTCAGCAAATGCAAGGTTAAACAAATCCGCGTTTTTTCTTCTTCCACCAATAAACTCATCAAGATGAGTTAACTTCTTACGAAGGATTGCCGCTTGAATAGCATCCAGTCTTGAGTTGTATCCAATCAAGTAGTTGTAATACTTACTCTCTCCAACAGGCAAATTTGTAGGTAATTCTTCACCTCTCAACGCATATTCTCGCTTTAGTGTCCATAAACCATCTTCACCCGATCCATGGACTGTTAAGGAACGGCATGCTCTTGCAACATCCTCATTATCTGTAAGAACCATCCCCCCATCTCCATCACAACCAAGATTCTTAGTAGGGAAGAAAGAGAAGCAAGATACATCTCCCAAAGTACCTTTACGAGACCCTTTGTATTCTGTTCCAGCTGACTGTGCGCAATCAGCAATCAGATAAAGCTTATGCTTTTTACAGATTTCTCTAATTGCATCCATATCACAGGAATTACCATAAAAATGAACCGGAAGAACTGCCTTTGTCTTCTCAGTAATCTCAGCTTCAATCAATTTTGGATTCATACAGTACGTATCTGGACAAACATCAATAAATACAGGCGTTGCTCCAACTGCGGCAATGCTTTCTGCAGTTGCAAAGAAAGTCCAAGAAACTGTTATAACCTCGTCACCCTTACCAATACCAAGTGCTCGTAATGCCAATACAATTGCATCCGTTCCGTTTCCGCATGAAATGCCGAATTTAGATCCCTCATATGCTGCAAATTCTTCTTCAAAGGAAGAAACCTCTTCTCCACCAATATATCTACCTGAGCGAAGCACCCTAAGTGCTGCCTCCTCATATTCAAAAGCATAAGTTTCATGCTGTCGCTGTACATTCATAAGCTGAATTTTCATCTAATAAATCCTCCAAAGCAACTATTCTTTTAATCTCTTTTAAAAATATCTCTTGTGTAAACCTTATCTTGAACATCATCAAGACAAGGGTCATATCTATTTGCAATAATCGCCATCGATTGATTTTTAAACTCATCCAAGCTATTGACAACTTTCGAGCCAAAAAATGTAGTTCCGTCTTCAAGCGTAGGCTCATAAATTATCACTGTTGCCCCTTTAGCCTTGATTCGTTTCATTACCCCTTGAACTGAAGACTGACGGAAATTGTCAGAGTTTGACTTCATAGTAAGTCTGAATACACCAATTACTAAATGCTGTTCTTTCGCTGTATCATATTCGAAATCATCATCATAACCATAATATCCTGCTTTTGTTAGAACCTGATTTGCTATAAACTCTTTTCTTGTTCTATTCGACTCAACAATTGCTTCAATAAGTTTTTCCGGAACATTCTGAAAATTTGCCAAAAGTTGCTTTGTATCCTTGGGTAAACAATATCCACCATATCCGAAACTAGGGTTATTGTAATGCGAACCAATCCTAGGATCCAAACACACACCACTAATTATCTCCCGTGTATTTAAACCTTTCGATTCAGCATATGTATCCAATTCATTGAAATAGGAAACACGAAGTGCCAGGTATGTATTAGCAAACAGCTTAACAGCCTCTGCTTCTGTAAACCCCATAAATAAAGTGTCTACATTTTCTTTTAACGCGCCTTCTTGTAATAACCCCGCAAATTCCTTGGCTTTATCTCTACTTTCTTTATTACACGAAACAATGATGCGTGACGGATAAAGGTTATCATACAATGCTTTCGACTCTCTTAAAAACTCAGGACTAAAGATTATGTTATTTGTACTATACTTTTCTCTAACTCTTACCGTAAAACCAACAGGAATCGTTGATTTAATTATCATCATTGCATTAGGATTGACCTTAATAACAAGATCAATAACAGCTTCCACAGCACTACAATCAAAATAATTTTGCTTTGCATCATAATTGGTCGGCGTCGCAATTATAACAAATTCTGCATCTCTGTAAGCAGCCTCTCCATCTGTAGTTGCTAACAAATTTAATTCTTTTTCTATCAAGTATCTTTCAATGTATTCGTCTTTAATTGGACTGATTCTCTTGTTGATTTTATCTACCTTCTCTTGCACAATATCTACAGCCATTACCTCATTATTTTGAGCTAATAATACAGCCAGTGATAACCCAACATATCCAGTTCCCGCAACAGTTATTTTTTTGTTCATCTGATCTACTCCTTTATTACACCATGTCAACATCTGAATTAAATTATTTATTCAAAACAAGCCTTCATAACTGCTACTGCTTCCTCTTGTTGCTCTGGTGTCATCTTGTTATCGCTTGGCAGACATAAACCTCTGTGAAATATATCCATACCAACATCAAACGGATTTCCATATGTATCGATAACTCCACCACTGATATAAGCATTGGTCTTAGCCCTACCAGTGCCCTCTCTTCCGATAAAACCATTCATTCTGTAAATTGGCTGCATATGCATAGGTTTCCAAATAGAGCAGCGCTCTGGATTATTATAGAATCATAACTTCAAGTATCTCTGTTGGACAACTCTTACCACGTTCAGGAGTATAAATCACTTCCTGCCCTCCCTTACCTGCTTACGCATTGCTTCAGGACATATAATCATGCAGCCAATTCAGAAATTTGGTTCACTTTTTTCTGAATCGTATGGATTCATTTCTATCGTAAGTCCTTTTAACCCTTCTTTGTATCCTTCATAGATAGCTTTCTTCTGCGTGATATACTTATCTAAATAATCAATCGCACTCCGACAACACCGGCAATTACGCTTGACATTCTATAGTTGGATCCAAGTTCTTCATGTTAGTGTCAATCAGTATTTTCTCTTGTCTAAGCAGAGACCAACTGTGAACTTGTTTGCCACTTTCAAATCATCTATCAGTGACCTTCCACCTACTGATCAGTTAATGATTTTGTTACCATTCAAGCTGATACAGTTATATACTCCAAATGTACCTGTCTGAATTCCTTTGTATATAGTTCCCAAACACTCTCTGTTGCCCCTTCTGCAATTGCGGCTTGCATGCCATCAAGCACACAGACGGTAGATGCATTACATTGCTCTTTTCAACAATATGGTATGCTTTGTAAGTAAGTGTTATAGTTGATTTTCTTTATTCTTACTCAGGACAATCTACAACTACCATCACAAGATTTCACGCTTTGATTGTCTGTTTAAGTTCTTTAAATTTTTCTTGTTTTTATCTATCTAACAATCTATAATTTGGCTACACTTTTTACATGACAAAACGACTTTTAGCATTTATTTAAGCCAAACGTCTCCCCTCTATTGTATCATTGCTATGAAATCATTAGGAAACCGGTTGCAACCCTTAAAGAAATATATGGGACTAACCTCACGAAGCCCTTTGTTTTCTAGGCTTTTTGTGGTTTTTCTTATTATATCGTTGCCCTCCAACGATGTAGCCCGAAGTGCCTTTCCGAACTTCGTCAACCGGACTTCATCCGGCAACAATGCTCCATTCTCATCCCTTGCATCCGTCATAGTCCGGAACTGATACATACTGAAAATTTTCTCGTTTTTGCCCGGTCGTTGTTGTTTAAACAGCACCGGAGATCCTAGTTTTACACGAACCAGAATTGCTAGAATTATGTACAACCACCAGAATAATGTCAAAACAGCCAATGAACACACAATGTCTACCAATCGTTTTACATATTTTCATAAAATCCCTGTTTATGTTGCATCGTAAACTCCTACCTATGCAAAACATTCTCTAATTACTTTTATAATTCGATCCTGCTGCTCCGCTGTCATTTTATTGTCACTAGGCAGACACAATCCGCGATGGAAGATATCCATTCCCACATCAAGTGGCTTTCCATCTTTTCCAAGCGATCCTCCACTGATGTACGCATTGGTTTTCGCTCTCCCGTTACCTTCTCTTGTAACAAATGCATTCATGCGATAAATCGGCTGCATGTGCATCGGTTTCCAGATTGGGCGTCCTTCCGCATTGATACTTGCGATCGCATCCAGAATTTCCGTTGGACAGCTCTTTCCTGCCTCACCGATATAGAGTGCTTCTAGTCCGCCGCGAACTTGCTTACACATAGCCCTTGGCTCGATGATCATACAGCTTAACCAGAAATTCGGTTCGCTGTTGGTCGCATCATATGGATTCATATGTACCGGGAGTCCCTGTAATCCCTTCTTATATCGCTCATAGATTGCTTTCTTCTGCGCAATATGTTCTTCCAGATAAGGGAACTGACCTCTTACAACCCCCGCGATTACATTGCTCATGCGATAATTGTAACCCAATTCCTCATGCTGATACCACGGTGCATTCTCTCTCGATTGTGTCGACCATTTCCGTACTTTCTTTGCTGCTTCCTCATTATCTGTAAGAAGCATTCCTCCTGCGGAACCGGTTATGATCTTATTTCCATTGAACGAGATGGCATTATACGTTCCAAACTGACCGGTCTGTTTTCCTTTATAAGTTGCTCCCAATGATTCCGCCGCATCTTCGATCAGTATTGCACCGTGCGTATCACATACTTTCCTGATTTCATCGACTTTTCCCGGTGTGCCATACAGATGCGCTGTGACAACCACTTTTACCTCCGGATACGTCACAAATGCTTTCTCCAATGCTACCGGGTCCATGTTCCAAGTATCATATTCCGTATCGATAAATACAGGAACTCCACCTTCATAAACGACCGGATTGACCGTTGCATCAAAAGTCATGTCCGAACAAAATACTTTCTTTCCTTCTAATGTGCCATGTTCCACGTCCGGCATGCCATACGCATCCATCCCCGCCAGCTTCACTGCCATATGAAGTGCCGCTGTACCTGCGGATAAAGCAACTGCATATCTGCAGCCTACTTTTTCACAAGCCAGCTTCTCCACTTCGTTGATATTCGCACCAACCGTTGACATCCAGTTGGTTTCATATGCCTCTTTTATGTATTCAAGTTCCGGTCCATGCATCGTCGGTGAACTGAGCCATACTTTATTTTCAAATGCTTCTCGTTTCTTCGTGAAGTCAAACAATGTATTTCCTCTTTTCTCTATCTTTAAGTTCTATCTTAAACTAAATAATTATATCATATATATACAGATATATCCACATTCTTTCCGTTTTTCAACGCGTTTCGTCATTTATCGCCGATTCCCCCTGCGTTTTTCACATTGTATTGGTCATTCTTTCCCTTCATTCCCGCTCATACGGTTCACGACCTTCGCGTGTGATTTTCCCAAGATAATCAAGGAACCGCATCTCTCTCCGATTCTCCCAATCGCACACATATCCATCCATTTCACCGAAGTCGCGACAATCCTCCTTCGATAACATTACAACCATGGTATTTGCTCCTCCATACAGCATTACTTCCGCTACCAGACCATTCGGAATCCGTGTGATGCATATCATATGCCTCCACACTCCAAAGCCTTTTGCATTTTCTAATTTATTTAATACATCCGCATGTGAATTTTCCTTTCCCGGCATCATTACCATCTGTTCAATATCTTTTCCGGTAAGGATCGCTTCCCGAACAGGATCAAATTTCTGTTGCATGACATATTCCCTGCCTCTGACTTCCGCAAGACAGTTGAAGGCGATCTTTGCAACCACGCGATAATATGCATATAAATCGATTTCCTGCCGCATATTAGACGTAACATGATTTTCTGCTCTATGTGCCGTTCCAAAACCCTCAATACCTGTTGGTCGTTTATCCTGCAAGCACGCTCCCGACTGATTCAGCAGTTCCTGTTCATACGCAGCCCCTAATAATCGCAGTTCTTTTATCAGGTTCGCTTTTAATGTTTCTTCTTCCGCTGTTGGAGCAGCAAGATACCATCGTCCGCTTTCTTTTCCTAGTATGATTTCATTTTCCGGCATTCCCTCCTCCTGCAGCATCGTTGCCTGGCCATCAAATTCCTTTAATTCGCGCATCCACTCTACTGTCCGGTCGAGGAAGTTTTCTTCATCGGCATCTTCTGAATCGAAGCACAATGACACCTGATGCTTTCCATTCTCCATGTGTATGATTTGAATCTGATCTATGGTAATCGGAACTCCCATGCGTATATACCCAAGGCTGTACTTTCCGGTTTCCTGGGACTTCATCACCGATACCATCTTACTGGCTCCGCCCCTTCGCTTCGGATTATGGCTTCCGCGTTTTCCCGGCCCGACAAACATACGCACAAGCGTAATCGGCGAATTTCTTGCCAGTTTCAATTCCAATCCCGAAAATAATGTGTTCACTTCATCCGAGACATACCCCTTCGGAAGCTTCTTCATCCCACCGATACATGCCGGAATGATGTGCTCCTGATTCTTGAAATATGCCTGTGTATCATCTTTGTTGGTGTAGATACATAAATTTTTCGTTTCCTCCATGTCAAATCCCCCCTGTATTGCAAAATCCGCTACACAATGTCAAACATTCTGTAGCGGATTTACAACACTTCATATTAAGACAAATCCTATTGTCCATTTTTTTCATATTTTTTTCTGAAATATTCATTAATGTTCATCGCCGGAAGTAAAACTGGTGCAACATTTGCATTGGCAGTGTATGTGGACACTATCGCACGCAAATATGGGAACATGATTGCAATTGCATTCTTTTCAAATAATTTTATATCAGTCTGAATTCCTTTTACTCTGAAATATCCCTTTAAAACAACCTCCATTTCAAACGGATAATCATTTTCTTCTGCATTCTGAAAAATCGTCGCACCTAACTCAATAATCATTTGGTTATTTTCATACTCCGTTTTCGTTTCAAAATCGAATGGAAGATCAATCTCTTCTGCTTCGCTCATACAATTTTCATTCGTTTTGTAGTAAACTTTATCTACTATATATTTTTCAAATCTTAATACACTTTTATTATCACTCATCAAGCTGCATCTCCATAAAATTCTACATATTCATTTTCTGTTGTGATTGGGCTGATCATTCTTTCTTTTACAACAAAACAATCCTCTGCCGTCTCTTCCCCATAGAGCCATTTTTCAAATTCTTCTCCATTTACGCTTGTATCAGAAGTAATAATTGGACCTCTTTCCTTAATTTCATTAATAATTGTGTCTGCATACTTAATTGCCATAATTACCACCTCTCTAATAATAAAACTCATCATAGACTGGTCTATAGAAATTATTATCAAGCCGAAGGCTATGTTCTATATTTTCTACAATCATTTCATGTTCTCGCCTAACATAAAAGCCATTATGCCTATACAGATTATTCGGCTTATTCTTAAACGTACTTCTGAATCCCGCGAAAATTCTACTAATGGGATATGCTTTACTTATAACATATCCACCATTTTTTGCAAATCTCTCAGCAATCCGTGGAGAAGTCGACCAGCATTCAAGCCCCGAAAACACATATTTCTTCACTTCTCCATCATGGCGAACACCTCTATAAAGAGTTATCGACATATCTTCCTGTTTTCTTATCTTTGTCAGATACTTTTTTAGAGTAGAATAGGTTACAACTTTTTGTTTCATGTAACATCGCATATTTAAGGCCTGCTGTTCTCTGCTTAAAGCTCCTACAACTTCTAACATATGTTGTTCTTCTGTAGAATCAAATGTAAACACATTATTTGATAGTCCTAATGACATAGCTGCCAACTTAAGTTGTACCATTCCATCCTGGTTGATAATCTTGTACCATCCATTGTCTGCAAAAAACAATTTCTCCAGTTGAACCTTTTCCAAATCGTCCAATATGCTGTTCAATGCTATATTAGCATGCGAAATATTCGTTGTGGTTAATTTTTCAACTTTCTTCTCATCCACTTCATATGTAGGCCATAATTCTAAAAGTTCGTTTTCATCTAAGCCAGGAAATAACTCTTTTATCATACGCTTATTACCATTCTTAGATTATGTATTTTTTTTGCTTTTATTCTATCATATTACAAATCAATAATAAAGAAGCTTTTTTACTTTTTCAATTCAGCTTTCTGTTTTTCACCAATTCTGTCTAACTTTGCCGAATGTCCCAATATAATTTCTATCACTTTTCATCATCTTCGCTTTCCTCCCCCACCGGAACCATCACGTCGCCATATGCCCACACCAATTCTTCCATCGTCGGGCAGGCTTTCGACAAATGCTTCTCCAGCATATCACAGACTTCAAGCATCTCCTCCTGTTCTCCGTCTGAAAAATTTCCCAATCCAAAGTTTCCGATTTGTACTGCTTGATAATCCGATGCTCCTTGTGCCCTTTTCTCATTTGCAAATCTGGATCGTCCATTTTCCAATGGATGCTGACCACGCGTAAAGAAAATTCGATTGTTTTCATCAGCCCCTATAATGTTATGGTATGCGACATCAATTTCCCAGCCAAAATCCGGAAATATCAGCCAGACGTGCGCCCTCTCGCCTTCGCCCGATGAACCCTTCCATATAAAGCGTTTCAACGGAATGGGATTGGTACATCCAAGAAGCAATCCTAAAATCACGTATTCTTTTTCTGCCGGTTCAATCAAAAAGTGCTTGATCCTCTCCTGGGTGGTCTCTTTAGCCAACAGAAACTCATTGGTTCGTTGAATATCCCGAATCGTATCCAAAATATACAATATACGGACCGCAAAACAAACGACCATATAATAATGATGCATCCACGGGGCATATTGCTCAAGGGATACCAAATGTTTTGTCCTGCGATATTCTTCATAATATTTTTTGCAGCGCTCATATTCATCCAAACGATATGCATAGAAACTCATTCTTATAGCAATCTCATTTATAACAGGATGTTCTTCAAGCATTGGCAGTCCCTTTTCCACCTCATCCATAAGCTGCTGCATCCTGTTTCTATAGATCAATTCTCCATATTGATTCTGATTCAAGAAGTGACAACCTTCATCGATCATTCCAAGTTTACACTTGAGTTCTTCCAATTCTAAGCCATTTTCTTTATAGAGATGACATGCATTGACGAAATCTTCTTCCACATGTTCCCACCGGTAGGTTTGAGGATGATTTTTCTGTAATCCCGCCTCTTCCTGAAAGCAAAAGCATCTCTCATACACAGCCTCCTGCGGAAGAGACTTCCGATATTCTTCCAGATCCTTTAAAGCCTGCTGATCCATATATTCGGCAGCGTCCTTATGCAGATCACTGTATTGTTCAACAATGGTTCCATGCAAATCCGTGAAGAATAATTGTATTTCTTTATAGCACTGGTATCTTGCCGGCATTGGCAACTGTTTGATAAGTGCTCTGTCGGATTGTAACCCCTGCAGAACATAGGTTGGATTCAAACGTGAACACCATATCATTCGCGCCATTGACGCCTCAAATCTGCAGCGGTTTGTATCCGGCATATCACGATTCCTGATATATTCAAATGTACTATACACATTTTCTTCCAGCTGTTTTCGATCTGCACCTGTCTGACGCAGCAATTCCAATTCCACATTCTGATATGCGATATAATCTTGCGGATTCTCCATATCAAGATGTTCCTGCAAGGCTTCCAGATCCGTTTTCCATTGCGCAATCGTCATATCAGGATTCAGACGCGTTTTATTAAAGACATAATTATAGTACAAAATCGTCCACAGTTCCGATGTCTGCAGATTATTCTCATCGCAGGAATGTATTGCCTTCTCAAAAGTATCCTCTGCGTCCTTGTACGCTTTTGTCAACACATACGCCACGCCTCGATTGATCAAAATCTGGCTTCGTATAACAGCATCTGTATCTGCATTGCACAATTCTTCCGCCTGCCGGATATGTTCATTTGCGAGCTCTATATGTCCCGTCCGCTGGCATTGGATAAATTGAAGCAGATGTTGAAACGCGGTATCTTTCTTTCCTTCTTCTCGCCATCTTGCTATTTCCAGTTCATTTGCATGAAAGCTCCCCATCTGTGCACGCAAAAACAATTTATATTGCTCGTATGTTTTCTTTTGTTTCTTAGTCATCTTCGAAGGTGCTAATTTTTCCAGACAGTTCCACGCCTCAATCAGATTGTGCTCATAATTCTCTGGTTGTGCATACAAGCGACTCGATTGCAGTTCTCGCCGCATCATCCAATAGATGCGTATGCTTCGATACCCCACCCACATCATCACAACAAGAATCAGGCAGCCAACTCCGTAAAGACTCTTCAAGAATTCCTTAGCTTCTGGTTTTGGTACAATTCTTAACCCATATATGCTTATACAAAGGATCGTAAGAAAATAAATTCCAAACATCTCGCTTGTCACTGCAACAAACATATACTTTGGCATCTGCATCCATCTCTTGTTCGCAATGCAAAGGCCTACAATCCCCATGGTAATCAGAATTGTCGGAATATACAAATTTGTTCCACCCATAATTTGTTCTAATAATACCTGCCATAAATCTATCATTCTCGCTCACCTTCCCCGTATATTTTGTCCTTGCCTTTATTATAACGAAATCCGCCACAAAATGTTGTCCATTTTATAGCGGATTTTCTTTCACGCAGAACGCATCATGCCAATCGACACTGTCCTGCACCTGTTTCAATATCTAATTGTACTTTACAGTGTTCCAAAATTACTTTTTCTGTAAAATCGATTTCTACCGTATCACTGTTCCACTCTTTTTGCTCAGATGATCCTGTGCTCCCCGGCTTTGTTTGAAATCCATATCGAAGTTTTGCCGGATTAGAAGCATCATTCAATTTATCATTTCGATATACAGTATATACTTTTACCTTTGTCAGATCAATTTCTATGCCAAGGACTCCCGCCAAAGCATACACGTTCTGTAAAGCTCCGGAAAATTGCTTTTTAATATGTATCCACTCTTTTGCTTTTACAGTTCTTTTTAATTCAAAAATATGTACAACCCAATCTTCATCCTTATTTTCAAACAAAACATAATCCGCACAGGTTTTAATTTTAAGATATGGCAATTTGTGCTCATCAAGTTTTCTAAACAAAATACTGGACGATGTTAATGACACTTGCAAATCCGCCACACCTTGCCCCACTTCGGTTAAATGAACTTCATCCCCTGATATTTCAACTAATTGGCATGGCTTCTCACTCGCACCCAACAGTTCCAATCTCTTTTGTACCTTCTCTTGAAACATTTTTACTCCTCGGCTTCGATTTGATCAATTTCATTACTCATCTTCTGTAATGTATCATAGAATGTTATTGCTTCAAATCCATAATCCCCACAAGGCAACTGTTGAATCTTAGTTCTATGATTTTCCTGCACATCAAACTGATATACCCTGATATTGTCTCGATCCAACAGATCCTCTTCCTCGTAATCAGAGGCTTGCAAAAATGCCTCCTTATTTTTCATTTTGTTCGCCTTGATCATGTTATTAACATGTTGCAGGATGAGATCACTGTGCGTTGTAACAAAAACAGGCAGTCCCATATTGGATAATCGTATTAACACCCTTGCCATCTGCCACTGTAGTTGAGGGTGTAACGAAATTTCAGGTTCTTCAATCAATAACGTCGTAAGATCTACATACTTAAGGAACAAAATCAAAGGTGTTATCTCCGTTACAACACCGGATGTAACATATAACGGCAGCGATTGTTCCTCACCTACCGGTGTATAAAGAAAATCCTGTGTCGGAGCATCCGAGACATCTATGCGTCCGTCAATCACCCGTTTTTCCATAAATTCATACACTTTGCAATAGTCCCGCATCACTACTGATGTATCCATACCACTTAATTCACTTAGGAAATCACTTGTCGGCTTTGTCAACAGATTTTTGCGAGTTTTTTCCAAAGTAAATTTTTCTTTCATCGCGTTTCCGATTAAAGTCTTATAAGTCAGCATAAAACCTGTTCGGGCCGTAGGTAAATAAATACACTTTCGTTCTTCTTGATCAAAAATTCCTCCTTGTAGCATACTTTGCATAATATAATTAATAAAAAACGAATATCCTCCACCATCTTCGGTAAAACTATCTGCCAGAGCACCATACCCTACTACATCTTGTTCATGCCCACGCTCCATTAGACATGCGGAAATTTTCATTAGATTTGGTTTGTATCCATAATGTGAAATATAAAATTTCATCTGGCAATTATCTGAAAAAATAATTTCTATCTTCTGCGCACTCATTTCCTTATTAAACAATCTCAGCAAAAAGGAATCTTTATTCTTTTCTATAATCTCATTAATTAGATTTTCAAATAATCTTACCTGATCAAAAGATAAGCAATATTCATGGTCATTTTCTTGTGAAATCATTTTTTTAACAGCTTCACAACATCGCTTATAGTTATCGCCATCCTGATCAATTTCGTAGTCATCCATTAAAAAATCCATCGTTAAAAGGCCATAAATCAGCGTCATCATATAGCTTTTTCCGCTATTATTATCTCCCACAAACAACGTTAATGGAGCGACTTCTACACTCGCCTCTTCGATTTTTCCAAAATTCTTCACATGAACGGTCCAACGATTCATTCAAAACCTCCAGGATAAACTACATTCAGCTAATCTTATTATATCCTTTTCCCCTAAAACTTATCAACTATTTTTCAGCCCGATAGGACGGAACCAATTTCTCCACCACCAGCTTCATCTGCGGATCATCCTCATACGCGGTCTTCTTGAGATCTGCCAGCTGCTCAAAGAACTCATCCCTGTCAAAGTCGATCGGCTTGCCGATAAAAATGAGATCATTGGCGGTCTTCTGCAGTCCTTCTTCTTCCTTCAGGCACTCTTCAAACATTTTCTCTCCCGGTCGAAGTCCCGTATACACGATCGGAATATCCACATCCGGCTCATATCCCGACAAACGGATCAGATTTCTTGCCATATCATCAATCTTAACCGGCTCTCCCATATCGAGGACAAAGATTTCGCCACCCTTGGCATACGCTCCTGCCTGAAGCACCAGCGATACCGCCTCCGGAATTGTCATAAAGTAGCGGATGATTTTCTTATCTGTGACCGTAACCGGTCCGCCCTCTGCAATCTGCTTCTTGAAGAGCGGAATCACACTTCCGTTGCTTCCAAGCACATTTCCGAAACGTACTGCAACATAATTGGTCTCCGGGAAACGATGCTGCATTCCCTGGATGATCATCTCACAGATACGCTTGGATGCGCCCATGATATTGGTCGGATTGACCGCTTTATCGGTAGAGATCAATACCATACGCTTCGTTCCGGTTCTTCCGGCAGCGGTTGCAACATTATATGTTCCAAATACGTTATTCTTGATAGCCTCATTCGGGCTGTCTTCCATAAGAGGTACATGCTTGTGTGCTGCTGCATGGAACACAATCTCCGGATGATAGTCTTCAAAGATGCTATCCACGCGGTGCGTATTGCGCACTGAACCGATCAGCACCGTAAGATGCAGATTCGGGAACTTCTTCTGCAACTCAAGCTGCAGGCTATACGTTGTATTCTCGTAGATATCCAGGATAATCAGTTGCTTCGGGTGATGCGCAGCAATCTGTCTGCACAACTCGCTTCCGATAGATCCGCCGCCTCCGGTTACAAGCACGACTTTTCCGGCAATATAACCCATGACTTCATCCAGATTCGTCTTGACCGGCTCACGCCCAAGCAGATCCTCAATCTCCACTTCTCGGAAATTCGATACGCTTACTTCATCATTCACAATCTGTGCCATACTCGGCAGAATCTTGATCCTGCATCCGGTATTCTTGCACAGTTCGAGAATCGCTTTCTTCCGCGGCCCCGGAAGATTCGGAATTGCGATAAAAATTTCCTGTACGCCAAATTTCTCTACTGCCCACGGAATCTTGCTGTCATCACCAACGATTGGAGCTCCAAGAATCTTACTGCCAATCTTGCTTTTATCCGCATCCATCACACAGACAACCTTATTTCGGATCTGGTTGCTGCTTGTCATGTTTTTGATCAGGAAATAGGCACTATCTCCGGCTCCGATAATCATTGTAGGTACTGCATGACCAATAATCTCTCCAATATAATTATGTCGAATGATACGAAGCGCACGATACACAAATCGACTTCCCGCGATCATCGCAAGCAGGAAGAAGAAATACAGAATATAATAGGAACGCGGCATCGACCACTGCAACATATGTAATCCCAGCGACTGTAATGCAGCACTCAGCAAACATGCAATCACAACATTAAGCAGCTCCTGCACGCTCGCATACTGCCACAGACTATTGTACAGATGCATGATCACAAAGATGATCAATGTAATTACAATATTGATCCACAGATACTGCATCGCAGTCTCCAGATAAGGAATTCCCTGCTCGTTTTTCAGGCTGAAATCAAATCGCGTCCAGATCGACAGTACTTCTGCCAGAAAGATGGCGATCATGTCATAGATCACTAAGACTGCAATTCTGATATACTTGGCTTTCTCGTTTCCGATTTCGTTCTTTTGTAACATATTATTTGATACTCTTACTTTCTTATTTTCTTTTGTTGTGATGAAATCTTTCCACACATTGGTATCATACTGTATTTTTTGCGATATTGCAATATTTCACTATTCCGGCAGATGGCAGCTGCTGTGCGTTTCGTTTTTCTCGCACGGTTTAGATATTCGTCTTGCGCCCAGGCTCTATGCTTCTGATTCTCCAGCTTCTCCCGCAATACATTCCAATAGTCCACGATTTTCTGAACGAGTTTCCCTGTCTCTTCCTTCGCATTATGGTAACTTCGCAAGAGCTCATTGTTTTCCATAAGCATTTGTAACATCTGAGAATTTTGTTTGTTCAGTATACGAACGCCATTCACTGTCTCCTGCTGCATACTACGTTCTACCGTAATCGGAGCCTTCTCACGCATACGTTTTTCTATTACTTCAAGGAAATGTTTCTCACAGATTTCCTGATTTCGAACAGACATACCACTCGCTTTTAATTCCGCACGAATCCCCTGTTGCAAAACTTCAAACCATCGAAATAGATCTTGATGATACATATAATCTGCGAGTTCTCGCATATTTCCTTCACAGAAAACAATGCTTCTCAATTCCGATTCTTCGGTTCCATCTCTTTCATAATCGTCAACCCATCTTCCGGCTTCAATAAACATTTCCTCAAATTGCTTTTTGTCCCATATGTTTTCAATTACTTTCTTGGAAATTGTCTTAACCGGTTTCAAAACAATATCTGTTACAGGCTCTTGAAAATTTTCTTGTGCCATACGCTCACCTGCTTTCTTTGAAACAAATTGTCAGATAGCTGATATTCACATTATAGCATAGGTGGGGTGGGTGATGGATAATAAGAAATTATCTGTTGATTGAAAGGAGAAAACTGTCATGTTTGAACTTAGTGTTATTGTTCCTGTATATAATGATTCTAAACATATTTCTGTCTGTTTAGAATCTCTATTAAATCAAAGTGGTGTTAACATAAAAATTATTATTGTAAATGATTGCTCAACAGATGATACATACAAAATAGTAACAAATTATGCCAATGAAAATAGAAATATACAAGTTATAAATATGCCGACGAATTCTGGCCCGGGATTAGCAAGAAACACTGGGATTAAATATGTAGATACTCCATATATAGCATTTATCGATAGCGATGATTGGGTTGATTTAAATTTTTATAAAAATTTACTTGATGAAATGAGAAAATACAATTGTGAAATAGCGATTGCTGGGATTTCAGATGAGTATAATAATAGTATGTCCTCTTCATTTAGATATTGTTATGATGATTTTTCAACAATTGATGGTAATACAGCATTAAAGTTAATGACAAAATCACATAATTTAGGATTATTTATAACGCCTATAATGAATAACAAAGTATATAAAACAGAGTTTATTGTTCAAAATAATATTTATTGTTCTGACAATAAAAGCTGGCAAGATGATTTTTTCTCTTTCTTTGCAATTTTGTATGCAAAGAAAATATGCCTTGTGCCTAAAGTTCAATATCATTATTGTCAGAACAATATGTCAATAACACATAACTTAAATAATGCCAAATTCAAAATTGACAACTGTATAGATGTGTTAATTAAAATAAGAGAACGTTTATACGCTGAAAGACTTTATAATATATACGAAATAGAATATAATTCGTTTGTTGAACGTTGCATTTCCTCTTTGCTGGCAATGTTAAAAAGAGAACCTCTTTCATCTCAAACAGATAATCTTATATATTTATTTGAGCAAATTATTAAAAATTTTGATTCAAAAAAAATCATACAATACTTAGACAATGAAAGGATTTACAATTTTTTTAATTTATAGCGCCTACTTGGTTTTCGTGCATGTACTTTTTATATTTTTTTAGAAATTCATCTGCGTGGTTACCATTATTAGAATCTAGCAATAACAGAGCATGGAACAAATGTTTCAATAGGAAAAATTGTTTTTCTTCTATCATTCGTTGTCCATTCATAGCTATCCATTTTTCTATGACTGGTAAGCCGTCTTCAGATGTTGCGACTCGACCAATTGCTTCAACTATACTTCCAATTGTAAACCAGTTTTCTTCGACCATTAATTGCGTTTTTAATGCATAAAAGCCCTGCTGTATAACCTTTGCTCCGATAATATCTGCCATATGCTCTCTTATATGACAGTCTTCATTATATATAGAATTTATAATAGCTTCATTAACATTTTCATTATCACTATTCATAAGAAAATGTTCAAGCTTATATCGATTTAAATCAATAGAAGATGATTTCGATTTTGAAAAATATCCAATGATCCAAGGCAAACATAAATCTAATAATTTGTTATCATTTGCCAATGCCAACATTAAATCCGTTTCTTTTGCAATACGACTGTCGTCATTATTCATGCCAAATTGTAATAATCTATCATCAAAACGTAACGCATATTTCTTTGAAATACCTTCAATTTCACATCTAGTTATTAGTTTTATATATATTTGAATAATTCCGTCAATTATTTTCTCTTTTCTAGTAGATATAATTTCTCCAACTAAGTTTTCATAGTTAACAAAAGCCTTTTCAATCTCTGCCTCTTCATACGATGCTGTATTTTGGTTTAATATATCGGAATATATGCTAAGTTTTTCAGCAAAATAGTTTTCTATATATTCTATATAGTTATTATCTCCATTAATTGTATAATCATATATGTCATTTAACGCAAGTGCATCTCGAAAGTCAGTAATGTAGCGAGATTCTTTAATAAAGGTAGATATTATTGTTTTTAACCTAAATATATTATTGGGATCATACTCTTGATAAGGTAAATGCGATATATCAAAAGGATATTGCGTATCCCTCTGTTTTATAATTAGAATATTTCTTGCATCTCTAAACGAATGTGCTATTCCTAATTCATAGAATACATTAGGTTTGGCATCAGTTATATCAACAATTATGTATTGAGATTCTAAAATTCCTTTTATAATTTTGTTTACAATTGGTTGTGAGCCATTCATTTCATCAGCTCTAATACAAATAACCTGATTTTTTTCGGCGGTCTCTTTAATGGTAGCATATACGCAATTAAATTTTTCATCAAATGGCATTATCATAAAACATTTATTTTTTTGAACCATTACTTTATCAAATTGAAATTGTTTTGGATATATTTTATATTCCTGCATATATTCTCCTTTCAATCAACAGATAATTTCTTATTATCCATCAAATACGTACTTCGTCTTGCTTCGGTACACGATATCCTGCAGCAACCATTTTCTTCTCAAACTCCTCAACGGAAAGATTGAGTTTTTGTGCTCCACGTGCAATGTCATAATCACAAGCCTGAACAGAAGAAAACACTTCCTCTCACCTTCCATCTGAGACGATATCCATTTTGTATATTATAACATCCCGTCTAAAAATTTGGAAGATATCTTTTCCCTCCACCCCCATTTTCAATTATCTTTCTCCATATCTGCCAATTTATCATCATATCATGTACCATATAATTCGAACAAATAAGCATAATACACAAAGGAGAACCCATGAATAATTTACAAACACAGATCAACATCTATCTGGAATATTGTCAGGATCAGAAGCGCCTGGATGCCAAAACCATTAAAGCCTATCGTATCGACCTTAAACAGTTTCAAAATCATTTTTTCGATCGGAACATCTCCGATATCACACCGGATATGTTGGAAGAATACATAAGCGCCCTGCACCAGGAATACAAGCCGAAAACGGTCAAACGGAAAATTGCTTCTATCAAAGCACTGTTTCACTATTTGGAATATAAGGAAAGTATTTCTACGAATCCATTTAATAAAATACAGATAAAATTTCGCGAACCCGTAATTTTACCAAAAACCATCCCCTTACATACGATTGAAATATTCCTATCCACTATATATCAGCAGCGCGCCTGTGCAAAGACAGCTTATCAAAAGAAAAAAGCGTTACAAGATATTGCCGTTATCGAACTGCTTTTTGCTACCGGAATACGTATTTCAGAATTATGTGCACTGCGGGACACTGATGTCGACTTGTATGACGGCACAATTCTAATCTACGGAAAAGGCTCCAAAGAGCGGATTGTTCAAATTGGAAATAAGGATGTATTACAAATTCTGATAGAATATCATAATAATTACCTTCCTCAGATTCAAGTCTGTAGCCATTTCTTTGCCACACAGAATGGTGCCGCACTATCCGATCAGGCTGTACGTCGTATGATAACAAAATATACTACACTTGCCTCTATCGACCAACATATTACTCCTCATATGTTCCGACACACATTTGCAACCAGTCTCTTAGAAGCAGACGTTGATATCCGTTATATTCAAGAAATGCTTGGTCACAGTTCGATTCATATCACAGAAATCTATACCCATGTCACCACATCGAAGCAACGCGCCATCCTCACTGCTAAGCATCCCCGGAATTCATTTCATCTATAAAGCAAATGAGAAGAGAGCCAACACTCTCTTCTCAATCACAATGTTATTTCTTTTGATTTTTTCGTTGCTTTCTGGACTGCTTCTTATTCGATGTCTGCTTTGGTTTCACCGCAACAGCCTCATCCTCTTTCATGACTTTCTTGTTCGGCTCAACTGCCAACGTCTCGGTCTGTCCCTCGTCACCAACTGTTGTAACCACATCTTTGACAAAAAGCTTCTCTTTCTCTACAAGCATACGATTCGTTGCCATTCCCAAGCCAAGCATTCCCCAGAATACCGGTGCTGTACAAACATTCGAATCATTCGCAATACCTGCAATCAGATATACAAGTACTGCTGCAAATAAGCCAAATCCGATCCAGCTCAGACTCTCATGCAGATCCACACGACGATAGATGCGAATAGACTGCACCGCATACCACGCCATAAAAATAAGTAACGCAAGTGTTCCAATCAAACCACTCTCCACCCACTGCTGCAGATACCAGCAATGTGCTTTTACTTCATAACTGTTAAATCCATAGATATATGCCTGCCCCAAATAATCATCTTGCGGGTACTCAAACATATAAGTATTGGCACCGGAACCGATCAATACATGCTTTCCAAGAAGCGGAATCGTCACATTCCACATATGACCTCGATAACTCATCGCATCTTCATTCAAAAGCTTTGCATTCTTAATCTGCTCCCACTTAACCAGCTTACCAGCCTTATTCAAATAGCAGTATCCCGCTTCCTGGGTCTCAACAAAATCCCATGCAATGCCATCATAAGTAACGGATATTGCTGGAATATTATCATCGCCCAATAAGATTGGTTGAATTGATCCACCTGCAAATCGCTCATCATTAATCACATAAATCTGATTATCAGCATCTGTCATAGCGAGTTCGAGTGTCTGCCCATTTTCATCCGTGCAATTCGGCACGATAACACCGCTTTCATCAGTCGTATAAGAAACATACATCTTATTTCCACGGACATTCAACATTACACTATCCGTTCCAGTGTCGATATCACGAACTGCATAGCGATCATCAATGCGAAAGGTTCCAACGATTGTATTCTTGATCTGGATTCCCACGTCTGTCTTGCTTCCAACCGCAACTGCTGCAACTCCACCAATCAACATAATTGCCAACGCAACACAGAATGCTTTCTTTTTGCGGCTCAGCAATACAAGTGCCAGAATTACACCACCAACGACAAGGGCCATCCAACCGGTATCACTTCTGCTTCCCTTTAGGCAAATCAGGCAAAGCACCTCTGCAACAATAATTAAAACACGCTGCCATGCCTTTTTTGCTGCAATAAACACACACACAAGCAGGGGAATCAGCATTCCAAAATAAAATGACAGGAAGTTCGGATTATACAATGTTGTATAAGAAGTTCCTTCCAACATATTAAAACTCAAACTGTCAAGGTTATCCCACCAACTTGGATTTGTGATCAAGTGCTTTCCAAATCCCGTCTTGAAGAAATCCATTCCAAAATACTGGAATACACCGATCAGTGTTACCACCGCCATTCCGATTCCTGCACCGCACAGAATAAACTTGACCTGCTGTTCTTGCTGTACAAAGTGATACGTATAGTAGCATAATAAAATATACACAAACACAACCCATACCGGCTCAAATAATTCGTAGGAACCTCTTACAACCCAATATTTATAACTGGAAAAAAGAGCAGACATCGCTACAAACATTGCGTAGAAAAACAGGAAATAGAATGCATTTTCAAATCGTAACCCCTGCTTCTTCTTAAAATACTGATAGAACAAAATGCCTGCCATCACAATCCCTACCACAATAATAGTGATCATCTTCCAGCCGAAGAAGAAATCCGTCTGCGAATCAGCACCACTCGGGAACCAATTAAACTGCGACAAATTGGAATTATATGAATAGGTATGTACAATCAATGGAATAATTCCCATTAACAATATAATAGGTATGAATACCTTGTTTGATGATTTTTTCTTTTGAGTTACCTGTTTACTCACTCTCGCACTCCCCTTTATCAGTAATCTAACCTATATCATAACGCACCACACGATTTTTGTCGACTTAATAACGCGTTATTTTCGAAAATATTTGTATTTTTGCAGTTTGTCGCTTGTATGTTACTTAATATTTTCAAGCTACTCTCCATCTATCATTTTCGTATACACATTACTCCTCATATGAGGGTATGTTGCTTATGCGTTACTTTTTATCAAAAATTATGTCCTTTCCTCATTTTTTACACCCTTTGTTCACTCATTTGATCAATTATGCTATCACAATATATCTTATTAAGGTAACTGCTAAGAAGGCTGGTAAGACAGTTTCTAAGACTCTTACAGCTAAGGCATCTGTAATCGGTGCT
>ENA-USUJ01000454-USUJ01000454.1-human-gut-metagenome-genome-assembly--contig:-NODE-454-length-36437-cov-33.550440_pt1 | contig 36437 bp, 34 predicted proteins | sample MGYA00250061_ERZ773398 | MGnify/ENA primary metagenome ERZ773398 (study PRJEB29103, sample SAMN06111992) | human gut metagenome | biome: human gut; feature: ankylosing spondylitis patient; material... | reverse complement strand
TATACGATACAAGGAGTGAACCATAACGAATGAACGAACCGATCTATGAACGAATGCAGCAGCTGATCCGGCAGATCCGGCAAGCGGATACCGCCTACTATAAGCATGACGCGCCAATCATGAGCGATCTGGAATATGACCGCCTGATGGACGATCTGGTTGCGCTGGAGGAGCATAGCGGTGTGATCTTGTCCCACTCGCCCACACAGCATGTTGCCGGCGAAACGCTTGAAACATTGGCAGAGGTTCGGCACACAAAGACTATGCTTTCTGCTGCGAAAACAAAATCTGGTCAGGATGTGCTGCTTTCATGGAAAATGGATGGACTTACGCTCGTCCTCCGATATGAAAACGGACATCTCTCGCAGGCCATTACCCGCGGCCGCGACGGTATCATCGGGGAGGACGTCACCCACACCGTAAAGACCTTTCTCAATGTACCGCTGACCCTTCCCAGTTCAGAGGCATTTGAGGTTCGCGGAGAGGGCGTTATTTCATGGAAGAACTTTGACACCATCAATGCGGACTTGGATGATGCCTACAGCCACCCTCGAAATCTGGCAGCCGGGAGCGTGCGAAAGCTGGACGCTTCGGAAGCGCAGAAGCGGATGCTGGAATTTTGGGCATTCGATCTGGTCAGCGACAGCTTGGAATCCGGCAGCAAGCACGCGCAGCAGAAGCTTTTGGCGTACTGCGGCTTCAGTGTGGTCCCATATCTGTATCTGCCTTTCTCATGCAGCGCCCGTGATATTGAACGTGCGATTCTCAGCATGCAGCCGACCAGGTTTGCCTATCCCGTTGACGGCCTTATCATGGAATATGACGACCTTGCGTATGGCAGGAGCCTTGGCGCTACCGGGCACCATGAAAATCGCCTGATCGCGCTCAAATGGGCAGATGAACTGTATGAAACCACATTCCGCAGCATTGAACTTGCAACGACGCGCACCGGAATGGTCAGCCTGACTGCACGGTTCGATCCCGTCAATATGGACGGCGCGACAGTTGGCCGCGCCTATCTGCACAATCTGGACAACTTCCGTGCGCTTCAGCTTGGTTCCGCTTCCGGCTGTCGATTTTTCATGATCGTTATTCTCCTCACACCTACATTGATTATAGCCGACTGTATGTAGGATACCCCAAATCCAAACGGGAATACATTTTTCCGAAACTCTATTCTGATAAAGATACAATAACGGATAGAATAGAAAGATTAAAAGAATTGATTAATCAAAGCAGTATGGGACATTTGCCTTTACCGCTAAGGATTGATTTGATGAAACGGATCAGTGATATACGTGTCGTACAGAAAATACAATGCGAGTGTTGCAAGAAGATTTATTTTTTTGCCGGAAAGAAAAACAACGTTCATGCACAAGTACTCTCCTGTATAAACAGCTATCTATATAAAGCTGAAAACTCTGTCGAAGATATATTGTTAGAAACAGAGAAATTGAGGATTCATATAGAAGATAATTATAAGGAAACGGATACAGCTGTGGGTTGGGCTATTGTGATGCTTGGATATACAGTGTGTTATGATGCAGCGTCTATATTGAACATCGAAGATTATTGCGGAGAAGATGACGGTTCTTTCGATCATGAAAGCTGGAATGCTGATTTTATAGGTTCAATTGTCTATTCAGGTGGAAATCCTTTTGTCAATGAAGGAAACGGTGATACGGGAAAACGAAAAGAGTATTGGCACTGGTATTTGGATATGATTCTTTCCATATATAAAAATTCAGAACGGGAAATTATCACTTTTGTCTTGCCGGAAAAGGCAACTGAAATACCCGATTTTCCGGAGGAATTGATAAAAGAAGGGTTGGAAGAAATTTCCAGTTCACCACAAGGTCACCTGTCCCGCCCGTTAAGATATAAAATTTTACAGGCATTCCGGTCTCCCCGTATAGCAGGAAGAGTCGGTATATTGTGTGCGCTTAAAGTTTTACCGATTTGGAGAAAATATTTTGGAGAAAACCATGAAATTATTGAATTGCTCCGAAAAGCGGAGTATTGCTTAGGAGAAAAAGCAACTCCGGATGAAATAAAAAAAATAGCGGACTACATTTCTAGTCTTGTAGAAGGACATGATTATGGAACCAATTTTGCCCCACTTATGGCAGGCATGGCAGCTGTACAAGCAGCTTATACAGTAACAGACGGTAACGATTGTGAAGAAGTTGCGGAAAATGATGAAGAACTTGCCTCCGACGAATGGGATGCAGCGTTTTTGGCAAGTCTTTCCTGCAATGGAGGTGCGGCAGACTTATCGGAAATCAATCCCGAATCGAACAGGGAATTTTGGAAATGGTATCTTACCGACTGTATTCCATACGTTTATGAAAACGAAAAATATTCCGGATGCCATGCCAGTAACAAAATCCGCATACCGACACCGACAAATTGCAATGTGACGCTGTCTGATAAAATCAACCGACTCAACTCTGCGCTTGATTCTTATATTCATGCCCCTACCAACAGAAAAGAAATATTGCGCATGCAACCGTACGCGACAGACGGAGAACTTATCCGCATAGTGGCAGATTTTCTACAAGGTTATCCCTGTATACCTTTCACGGCACAAGAGTTGGAAATTTATTGCATGGTCGGACTTTTCGATTACGATATTATAAGATTCTGGTATTGCGCAGCTTTGCTGGCCTTGTCTCCAGATTCTTGTGCCATAGCTTATCTGTCAAAACTCGCCCATACCCTTATGGAACAAGGTCCGGGAGATCTTCATATATTGTATCGCATTGTGCTGCTATTGCCGGAACAGAAGCATCTGCATGAACTGAACCGGGAACTTACCGATTATTACGAGAGGATAATCCCCACTCTTGTGAGCGCAAAATGGTTGGCAAAGGCCAATATTCCTTACCCTGATGATTTTGAATGGAGTATATCTTTCCATTTTACTTCCGACGGGGAAATGTTCCCCGTATCGGACAATAAGAGAGACGAACAAGCGTGGTTTGTTCTGACAGTCCGATTATTCGGACCGAGATCTCTTTTTTATGACTATGCCCGTTTCACGAGTTATCAAATTCACGTGTGCAACGGTGACAACAGCATTCATGGGGACTGGAACGAAAAAGACGGTTTTCTTGTATGCAATGGAGAATGGTTAATGAAGGATGAACCTTATACTCCCGACCAACTTGTACTTTTGATGCACAAACTCTCAAATAACGGTATTCGGTTTTCCAAAATACCTGCCAGTATATATACGACAAAAGGAATATCCAGAAAGGCTGTGGTGGAATGGATTAAGAGCGAAATGAAACTATATGAGAATGATCGGATGGAAGAAGTCCGCAACAAAGCCCTAGGACTACACAAATATGATGGAGATGTAGAAGATACGCTGGCAGAAATGAGAAAAAGATGGGGAAAAGATGTTCCCATATTGAAAGACAAGCGTTTTGATGAAATCATAACCCAATATTTCTGTCTTTCGCATGAAGCTGGTATAGCCGCCTTGGGGCAGGAACTTACCGCCTGCGGATACGTTCTCTATGACTTAGACGGTGATGAGATTTACCTATTGGAGTTGCTTCCACAAACGGAAATGCAGGCCTTTGAGAAGAAATGTAGTAAGTATGGTCAATATTGCCAGCTTCTCAAACAACCACACCGTGATTTTGGGATTACAGCCCGGCATATCAATCTACGGAAGCAAATGCCCCGTGAAAAAATGGAATGGCCGGATGACGGCATCTGTTATATCGTAAGAGGTTTTGCCGGATATTTTGCCGATGGCGAATGGAAGCCGAAAGATGAAGAGCAATGGTTGGGAACATTCATAGTCGATTTGCGTATTGTACCTCTTCAGCCTGTAAAATTCAAAACGAGGAAAATCCACAGTTTCAGATACTCGAAGGAGCTGGACTTTTATGCTGCACTTTATTCTACATCTTTGGGAGAAATGCCTATTGGGGGAAAGAACCCGTTGGAAGCGGAAAAATGGTCACGCCTGTGTGATTTGAGTGCCGATGAAAAGTATGATTTTCGATGGTGCGGACATTACCTCTGCTTGGGGGATGCTAAAAGTGTCATCATTCATACAATGACGGAACAGGGAGTAAAATATGTAAGCCGTATTATATTGCCGGATGGCTTGATGTATCCTCCCGGTTTCGGGATCGACGGAAAAGGAACGCTATATATAACAATGGGGGATTATTGCAGATCGGGCATCATCCGATATGACGATAATGGGAAATATACCACCCTACCATTCTCCATGTTCGGATATGAAACGTTCCGTGAAGGTTGCATACCCGTGCCGGACACCGCACGCATTATTTTGCTGCACGAATACAATGCAAGAAACAATAGCGGAATATGGTTGGAACCGGGATTGCTTGATCTCGATATGGCGACACGAAGATGCCGTATCGCTCCGTTGCACCACATTGGGGATGGTTTATTCGGATTGCACATATTTCAGGAGGACTGGATTTTGGTAGAGGGGAACAGTGACAATGGCAACCGTTCCGACTATGCCCGTCTCTGGAATCGGAGGACAGATGAAGTATTACGCATCCGTCCCGGTGTGTTCGGTAGCGAAGCATTCAAAAAGATTCATGCGTTACCTGACGGTACTATCGTAGTAAATACGCATCAGCATACTGATGACATACTGAGCCTGTCTGAAAACTTTTGGCATTTCCTTCGTACGGCAAGCCGTCCGAATAAATTGGGATACTGGCTCAATTACCCAAAGCCTTATCCGGACATAGACCTTTTATTACCTCCTATTTCAGAAGATATAACTCTGATGTCTACACCTCCGTGCGGAAAGCTGCCGATTGCCAAACCACGGTTGTCGGAAAAGGATGGTAAAGAGCAAGGAGGAAGTCCCGAACTATCGGAGGCAGATGGAGTGGAGATTGCGGAAGGCAGATTAAGGATAAACGGGAAATATGTCGGTCTACCATTGTCATATACAATCATGACAGATATTTTCGGCAAAGAGAAAGTCGTATTTACCTACCAGACCATGCAAGATGACAACGGTAAGACCATACAATATGACAGGCGAAGTTTTCTTGTTTGGGAGGATGCCGGAGTGACTGCCGCCCGAAACGAAGAGAATGTTTATAATATTTCTGTCATATACTTGTGGATAACAGAAAATAAAGTATCTATCCCTATCCTGCCGATTCCAGCCGGACTATTCGGTGGAGAAATTATTGTGGACGGAACAAAGTGGGACAAAACTTCCGATATGACAGCTCGTAGTGGAACAATGGAAATAGCTACGTCTTTGTCGGATGGTTACATGGAAATCACATTCGCCAATACCCGTAACCGGAAATTCTTCTGGCAGAACTGGCGGAAAATTATGGTTGAAAACCTTCAAGTCGCACTTGTAAAAAGAGACTGTATCAGGCAATTGGAAAGAAACGGTCATATATGCAGGTTCATAGCTTCGGATAACACTCGTTTGTTGGCAGAAATGAGTGAATCTTTTCTTGACCATGCGATTCAGGCACTTTATGCCGGATATTCCATGAGACGAAGCGAACGTTATCTAAAAGCGAATCTGCTTCCATGTCTGGTAGAAGCGGCGATCAAATGTATCGAATATAGCACCGTCCGGACTTCTGACATACTATTCGTATATTCAGGTTGTGTACTTCTTGGCTATGAAAAGATGAACATGAAACGATTGGGCGAAACGATGGCCAAAAAGGGCGTCCGCGATTTCGTTTTTGACACACTGATTCGCTGCCGCATTCCTGATTGGGAAGTCACGGAATATACCGTATTTCCGGAAATTAAGAAATGGATCCTCTCACAAGTGAAAAGTGGAAGCATAACGGAAGCGAAAGCTGCATTAAAAAATATTTCTTGTATTTCAGAGAATATCCTGATAACAGATGCGCTGATTACATCAACTTTAAAAATATAAAACGGTATGGAAACAACAAAAACAACCGAAAAATTCAAGAGTGTGCATAAAACTTTCAGTTACACTCCTCAAAGTGCATTGACCAACCAATGGTCAAGCCTGGCATTTGGGATAGGTATGATCGTCGTACCTTTGATTTACCCTTTTGGGTTACGTATCAGGCGGGCAGTCATCCTTTCTCCAGAAGTTTTTTCCACGATTTTGATTATTGGCGGTGTACTACTGCTTATAATGACATACTTTGACATTCGCAAAGCCCGGGTACTGGCAACACAGGGAGGAACCATTGCCGTGGATAAAGGACGGGTGACATATCCTGAGGTAAATAAAAGCAAAATCGAATACAACTCTTTCCTTATTTCCGACATCAGCTATATAAAAGACGATGATGAAGAAAACCAGTTTAAAGTAAGTCTTCCTGATAGATACATCGTATTCGAAACCAAATATTTCGCATCGCAGGAAGAGTTCGAAGAATTTCGCTCTTTATTCAACTAGTCAATTCTTTATTTATAACTTAAAAAAATAAAAAATTATGAATGTAAAATTATTGAAGAACCTGTTTGTGACATTGGTCACAGTAATTTCTATCTCTTCCTGTTCATCTGCAAATGATTGTGCAATGGCTTCCGATGAAGGTGTTGCTAAAGTAAAGGAACTTGTAAAAGCCCATGTGGATATAAACGAATGTAAAATTTACCGCATAGAATGGAAAGAAGACAGGACAGAACGCAAATTGGAAAACGTATTGAGCCAAATTAGCGTGGATTACATCGACAAGAAGGACAATGACTATAATTTGACCATTAATTATACGGATGGTGAATTTGTATCTGAAGAACCGAGAAAAGGAAAATCCGTATTAAACTCTTATGAATATACTACCGCCATTGAGATTGACGGAATGAATGCCGAGGAAATACGGCACAATATTGCCAGTGGCGGTGAATTGGTAATCCTTCAGGAAGAAGGCAAACAATATGAGTTCAAATCGGTGGAAAAATATATGCTGTATATGCGTCCCGTCCCCAAAGATTACGAAGACCGCTGGAAGAAATGGGGTGATGACAAAAAACAGGAGTATCGGCAATTGCGCCAGATGTTCGAACTCAATTTTATTAAAAAAGACGAACAAAAGGAGGTCAGAGGAAGACACGTCTGGACAAACTACTACACCGTGCCGTTTGAAATTAACGAAGTCGGCGAAGTCGAGATAGAACAATAATCCTGCATGTCTATGACACTGTTTGCCAATATGCCAACAATAACCGGCAGCGAAGCGGAAGAACTGTTCGCTGCCGGAATATCACTTCTGTCCTGCAAGGCTTTTCCTGACGCTTATTTATGTTTCAATCGCATTCCGAACAAGGATTTCAGGCTGTTGTACAACAAGGCGCTATGTTGCTTTATGGTAGAATGGTATGATGAATGCTACAGGTTGCTTTGTGAGGCAGAACGGCTTATGTCCGGTGGGGATGTTATCCGCATGGCAGAGTTGCCCGAAACATTCCTTCGTTATGATTATGATAGGGGACCTCTTTTTTATCCCATGCCGCAAGGTGTTCCGGAATCTTTGGCATACAGGCAACTGTTGCGATTAAAAGCGGAAACGGCTTTTAAATTGCATTTGCATAGTGAAGTTAAGGCCATTTCCGCCCGTTTGGGAGGCAGATACAAGCATATCGAGAAATTGATAAATAAAGGAAACGATAATGATAACCTGTGAAGAAATATATAGCCTGCATACAAGCAAGACTCCGGAATCCGATATCCACGTAGCATATAGGGATATCCCGCTTGACAGTAGGAACGGAATGCGGAAAAATGATACTCCCCTGCATGTGGCTTGTACATTTGCCGATGAGGATGCGGTACGCATATTGTTGGAACGTGGAGCGGATGTAAATGTAAAGAATAACGACGGAGACACTCCGTTATGTGTGTTGGCAAAACACAATTATTGTCGGCAAGAAGCTACATTTGCCGATATTGCCGGACTACTGCTTTCCAAAGGAGCAAGAGTGTTACGCTCGGGGAAAAACACGACCGCCCTGATTGAAGCAGTACGTAACCGGCATTTCCTGATGGCGGATGTCCTTTTGATGTCAGGCTACCGCATCGATACTGCCAATTCAAACGGCGACAACGTGCTACACGCCATTTGCCAGTCTGCTGGCGACATTGCATACGATATTAAGCGTACAGAGGAACGGATAGCGGATTTTTCCGAACGGTGGCATTCGGAAAGGGATAGACGGGAAATTTATGAAAACATGGAAAGTTTGCGAGAAGCAGACAAGTTATGTTTTCTCACCGCAAAACGTATTTTAGAAAATGGACAAATAGATCCGGAAGACAAGAATAACATCGGAAAGACCGCTTTCGACATCGCAGTAGAAGAAGGCGCACGACGGATCGGCGCATTATTGTCCGGTCAAGATCCTGAAACAGATGAACTTTCTGCATTGGCTGGAGGATTGAATGTTTTTCAGGCGTTATGGTACAAGGATATGGCAGCCTTGGATGCAATCTTGCGTTCGGGGGTAGAATTACAGACCGTATGCGAGGATGAAAAGTTGCATGATTTCAAAGGGAAGTCTCCTTTGGCCTGTGCTCTGTCATGGGATAATGCTAAAGCTGTAGAGATGCTGTTAAGGAGTGGGGCTGATCCGAACTTCAGAGACTCGGAAGAACGGACGGCTTTTGCCGTGTGGTTAAAGAAAAAAAAGCATGGCAGCGAAAAGAAAGAAGAATGTCTGTACCTTCTCCAATGCCTAATGCAATGCGGATGGCATCCGGAAAGTCCTGCCGATAAAGAAGGCAACACATCCTTGTCTCTTGCCTGCCGGAAAGCAGGGTATGAGCTAGGAAATTGGACTGTGCGCTATCTTGTAGAGAACGGAGCAGATGTCAATGCGATTAATCTGCAAGGACAGACACCGGCAATGAACCTTTATGGAGGATGTTTTTGGGATGGGAACATTCCACGTCTTGCCGCCCTTCCGAGGTCATATCCTTATGGAGGACGTTACTGCACGGAGGAGGATGCCGATGTGCTTGAAGTCTTACTTGAAGCTGGGGCGGATATAAATGCGAAAGACAAATGGGGCAATACCTTGTTGCACTACATCGCAGGTAGTTCTCAAAGAGGAGCCAAAAAAGCTGTTGGTTTGGTCATGGATTTCGGAAAACCGGATGTGAATGCTGTGAACAATGAAGGAAAGACTGCCTTGGATATTGCAACGGAAAAGAACGACGAGTCTCTTGTAAAGTTTTTATTGAAATATGATTGAGTATGGATAATAATGTGACTTTTTTAAATGCGTGCCGCAACGGGCAGAAAAGTATTGTACAGATATTCCTGAAAAAAGGAGGAATTGATGTAAACAAACGGGATGCGGAGGGTAATACTCCGTTGTATTATGCTTGCCTGAAAGGATTTCGAGATATTGTGAGTCTCCTGCTTGACAGCGATGCGGATGTTTCCATTGCAAACAACTGTTCGGAAACACCCTTGCATGCGGCTACCAGGAGTGGAAACAAGGAAATAATAGGAAAACTGTTACAATACGGGGCGGAGCTGGATGCAACAGACAAGGAAGGGCGTACCCCTTTAATCCGCCTCCTTGACAATAAGCGCACCGATGCAGCCTTGTTTTTGATAGAGCAAGGTGCGGATACAGAAGTTGCGGACAATTCGGGGCATAAGGCGATAGACTATGCTACAGCTCACGGATTGCGGGAAGTCGTGATGTTCCTATCTGTGGAAACAAGCGATATTCATGGTAACACACCTCTTCATCAGGCTGTTTTTAACGGGCAGTCAGAAACAGTTCGCATATTGCTTTCCACATCAGACGATATGCTGAATATTCCGAACGACGAAGGGGAAACACCGCTGATTATCGCCTGCATGAAAGGGAATCTTATAGTGGCGAAATTGCTGATTGATGCCGGAGCAGATGTAAACAAGGCTCTGTTAAACGGTAATACTCCTTTGCATTTTGCAGCTTGGTCGGGAAACAAGTTTGTTGGCCGAGACTTAATAGGGGCAAGTGCACAAATTGATGCACAAAATGAAAATGGAGAAACTCCGCTTATTCTTGCAGCTAGAGAGGGTAACAATGAATTTGTCGCACTTCTTGTGGAACACCAAGCGAATGTGAATCAGGCAGACAATTTTCAACGGACGGCATTATATTATGCCGGTGAACGTGGCTACAACGAGATTACGGAAATTCTATTAGCGGCAGGAGCCGAAGGATAATTTATTAACATCATTAAGAATTAGACGATATGACAAAAGAAAAAACAACCCCTCAAAGTCCTGAGGATATGGCAAAGGCGGCACAGGAAGCCGCAGTGAAGGCAGCAATGGAACAGGCGCAGTCCATGTTCGGTAACATTCCGGGATTCCAAATGCCGGAGGGTATGCAGGAGCAAATAATGACGCAAATGACAGCCGGCGTTCCTAATATGGCTGAAGTGCAAGCGCAGCAGGAGGCTATGTTGAAAGCAGCCGGAATAGACATGGGGACGGTGGCGGAAGCAGGCCAGCAGAACATGGCATTTGCACAACAGATGATGCAAGACTTCTATGATGCAGACGACTTGGATACAGGATGGACTATCAACAAATCCGGTGAGGGAAAACTGAATGTAAGACAACTTCGCCTATTGGCTTTCGGCGCACCCATGTTAGTGTACAATGACGAAAACGTGGACACGATTGATTGCGAAAACGATATTGACAACATTAAATGCACACTTCGGGAATGGTGGAATGTGACAGACCGGGAAAGTACACTGGATATCGTAAAATGGTTGCTTGAAGAGGGACATCATGTAGAGGCGGACCGGGTATTGGTAAAAATCCGTGAATGCGGATTGGAAAATATATCGGCAGAGGAATGTTGTAGTGAGGATAACAAGATGGAAGATGTCTGTTTAATTGCGGAGGAAATGCAGGAAAACGGTTGGTGTCCTACCGGACAAATACCGCAAAGCGTCATCGCTTGGGATTTGGTGCGTGTAGTGAACTTGGGGCGTTGGGCATATCTTTGCGGCTACGTCAGCGAAAACGAGATGTGGCAGATCATGCAGGTAGCGGCAGACATCGCACTCGAACACTTTTCTTCATGGGAAGAATACGGACGGAGTTTCATCATGGGACGTGGTGTATGGCATGGTGAGCCTGCTGACAGCGAAACGGCATACGAGATAGTAGAACTCTTGCTGGAGAATGATGAATCGCCGTGGAAGCAGTCGAATTGGGGAGAATAACAATAAGAACCTTAAAAAGCATGATAACAATATGAGCAACGATTTTTGGATATCCGTTACGATAGCTGCTGTCGTGGGCGGTTTTTGGCTTTTCAAGAAAGGGAAAAGCGCATTTTTATTTATCAGGAAAATACGCAGATCTTTTAAAGGCGTATGCCTAAACCCAAAATCGAAATTGAACGATGAGCAATGCAAAAGGATTGCTGTTGGAGCCATGTATGCCTCTCAACAAGGGGCTTATCAGAACTCGATAGAAACCGGTATTTCCGATATGCTGCCCAAGATACTCGGAGAATGGTGGGGTATTGAAACTACGGAAGCTGCCCATAAAGAATTGAACTACCTTTGTGGAAAAGGATATCGGTATTATTTTCCTTTTGTCTATCAAGCATTTTTGTTGGACAAACCTGAAGAACAAGATGAAATCTTTCAGCAGAATATGACTTCTCAAGAAGATTATGACAAAATTGTTATGCAGTTTCAAAACTTGCAGGAAACCTATGAGGAACTGCTTGCCTGCAAAGTGATTGCACAAAAGGAAGATTTGAAACGTTACGGTGTTGCCGGTTGGGATGCAGGACGCATCTGCTTCCTTGCCCGTGCTTGCTGTGAAATGAGCTATATTTCCGAAGCGGATGCTTGGAAATATATAGACATCGCATACGATATGGTACATTCCGAGTTCTCTTCATGGGGAGACATGGCTATGAGCTATGTTATCGGACGTTCCTTATGGGGCGGCAAGGGCGCATACAATTCTGTGATGAAAAGTACTGCCGATGAATTGTTGACACATGAAAACAGCCCGTGGAGAAAATACGCTTGGTAAGCGACTTCTTTACACATCCACTTTAGTGAGAAACCGCCTTTTGGCAGATGCTACATTTTCAGAAGTGTCCGTATGAAATGCGGTTTCTTTATTCTTATCAAGACATATCGCACCTATGGCAATGGGTAATGATTATTACGATTTTGACATACTCTATATGGTAATCTACTTTAATAAAGAAGATGTGCTGAAAAAATATGCCCTTCCCCGATATAAGGACATTAATGATAGAATATATAGTGATGAATATGGGCTAACGCTTCTGGTATACACCTGCAAATTGTCTCATGTGAAGTTAGCCCATATCTTACTGGAGTATGGTATTAACGTAAATGGTTGTCAAAGTCCATACGACACCTGCAAAGTATATCCGATTATGAAAGCTATTACCAATCATAACATAGAACTGGTGCAGTTGCTTTTAGAGTGTCATGCAGACCTTGATATAAAGGATAGTGACGGCAGCACCCCTCTTGCTTTGGCTAAGGAAACAGGTGCAAAAGAGATTGAAAATTTACTTTTGCAATGGATGAAACAAAAAATAATGCTAACAACGCAGGATAACGGACAAGCTGTTCCCTGCTAAACCATTAGCGAAAACATATCAAAATGAAACGAATAGAATTATTTTGGAACATATTATACTATTGCACTTATACACTTTTGTATAGGTGCTTCCGTGCAATCGATCCGTTCCGTTTGATTGACAACAAATACACACGGAAGTTTTATAAGAAAGAAAATATTTTTTGGCAATCACTGGATATTGTGAAGCGAACAGAAGAAAGAGAAAAGGATTTTTCCCCTTTTATTCTTATAGAATCCATTGGTGGAACTTGCATTTTCATAATATTACTAATCTTTACTTTTTTGAATGTGATAATGGTAATAACCCATATCCCTTTGTATGGCGTTGTATTTCGTGATTTTAATGGAAATACTATTAGTTTTCTGCTTATTGTTCTCTTGCTGTTATATGTTTCCAATCAACTATTTTTATTTAGGAACGGTAGGTATATCTCCTATTTCAAACAATTCAGGAAAGAGCCTACAAATAAATATCTGAAATGTTATTTTTTATCCTATATACTGGCTTTGATAGCTTGTTCCTTTAGTTTCATTTTGATAGAACTAACAAAGGATAAAATAGAATATTTCGCTAACAACGCAGGATAACGGCAGGCCGTTCCCTGCTGAACCATGTTTGCAATATGAGAATGATAATAATACTTTATATTTTATTCTTGCTTTTACCTTATACTTTTGCACAAAGCTATAAGGAAACTATTCGAACAGAGATTAATGCAATAAATAAAATGCCTTTGTGGATTGCATACCTTGTTCCTTTAGATAGTTCAGGAAAAGTGATAGAGGATGAATATATGGAATTTAATCAAATCCATTCGTATAAAATCTTAGATGATGATCAAATTAAAAATGCCAATATATTGTTCACTATGTATTTAGATAGAGATAACAAAATAAGAAAAGTATTTAAGCGATGGGCTGACGGGGGGGCATTGCATAGTATCGCATATTATAATTCTAATGGGCGATTGATATATGGTGTATATAATAGAGGTGATGAAATTCACGGAAAGTTGTATGCTGACGCTTCGGGTTTTCACATCGAGCAGTTTCCTGACGAAAATGAATGTAAGAATTGTTTTGAAGCATACCTGTTCCTATCTACGAAATGTATAGAAGCTCAATATAATATAATATTACAGAGCCCTCCAAATGCTAAAAGGACGATTTTTACGCCACAAGTTGGAAATAGTGCCATACTATGCAGTTCTTACATTTATTCTTTGCCTAATGGAGAAAAAACTACCAAAGGCGAAGATGGTATAGCAGTCAATTTTGGAATGCCTGTTGTCATAAGTAATTTAACAAATGACTGGTGCAAAATAAATTCCATTTTTAATGCTCCTATAGGTTATATACCTATTCAAGACATTGAAATCATTAAGTAAATATAGTCAGCAACTAACAAGGTCGAGATAACAGCTAAACGCTGTCCCTCGCCAAACCATTATAAACAATATGTATCGCATTGCAAACATAGTACTATTTGTTCTTGCCATTTTCGTGGTAATGGGTTGCTCTTGTAGTAAAACTCTGTGTGAACGTAACATACAAGATGATATACTCAATATTGATAAATTCCGTAAACAAAGTAAGAAAGAGTACCGCTATATAGAAGAAGGTGCGGAAAGATTGTTTGCAAATTCGGCAGCGGTTTATCCCGATACATTATACCGCCAACAATATACTTCATTGCAAGGTTATTTCTATGGAGAAACCGGATTTGACTTATATTGTATATGGTATGCACAGTTTAATGCCAATAATAGGAAACACTATCGTTGTGAACATAAGACGTTAAACAAAATATTCTATTGTGTAAATGATATGTTGAGATGTATTGCCGGGGGCGGAACTGGCTTTACACATGAAACATACCGCATACCAGCATACACAGAGTATTACATCTATAAATATCAGAATATGGAAGCCAATAAACAGTGCCAAGATAATGACATAAGCCAAACGATTTCAAATTTATGGCAGATAATGGCTACATATAATAACGAAGATATGCCCTTTGAAATATTAGCTTATAAAATGAAATACATATATGAAAATGTGGAATATATAAAATCATTACTTACTGCTGAAATATATAATTATTGCCTGCAAGAATATATGTGCAGACTAATAAACGAAAATGTAAGTGAGCAAGAACAATTAAGTTTATAACAACGAAAGATAGCATCTGACGATGCTCCTTTCTAACCATTATAAACAATAGTGTAAAATATGAAACAGAAAATATACCATATCATTATCTTTTTACTCTTTTGGTTTTGTGGAGTAGCCTATTCACAAAATCCCAAAGCGGATATTTTGCAGCAAGACCTTTCGGGCTTGTTTGACAATTTAAGCATGATCGGCATATTAGGAGAAGATTGTAGCCGAATTGATATTCATATTACCGAAGTTCGGAAAATGGATAGTAGAGAATATGAGATAAAGGGTATCAGTCGTACCCGATTATCCGTAATCTGTCCGTTTAAGGGAAAGGTTTGTGTAGATAGCATTTCTTCCTGTTCCCAAATGATAAAAAGTGAATCTACGGAAGTGGACGGTTTCATATACGGGCATTACTCGTTTGCGGAATACGGAGATAAACGATATAGCGGTACATTCTCCGGTTCTTTCAAGCAGGGGTATCGGATGAGCGGACAACAAATAGAGAAAGGACGGAATGAAATAGCAGAACTGAAATTGAACTTATCTGAATATCGGGGTAAGTGGAAATCCGCAAAGGGACTGACAAAAGTCTGTTCTTGGGCAGATGAGATTATACCCGATACTCCTGCAAACTTCTGCCTGTTTAATGATGCAGGCGAATGGATTGTATCACCGAAGTATCGTAAGAATGGTTGGGAAAATCTATATAATGCCTATCACAATGAGAATCTGACAACGGCCGAGATACAAAAGGCTCGTGAGGTGGAAGAACAGGAATGGTGGATAATTAAAAGCCAATCATGTAAAATAAATTGAGTTTATAACGAAGTGTGATAACGCCTTACAGCGTTCCCCGCTATCCCATTATCAATAAATTAAACAATAGGAGAATAAAATTATGTCAAGATTAGGTGTTTTATATGCTTTGAAAGAAGATGAGCTGAACAAACTTCGTTCCTTGCCACAGGATGAACGGTACGATTATATGTTAGAGGAAATAGAGGAAACCTTATTGGAAACGCCTCGTGGTTACGAGTTAGATAAAGCATGGGAAGGTATCCAATATTGTCTTGGTGGAGGTAAATGGAATGAGGAAAATTCTATTCCGACAAACATTGTGTTTGGTGGAGAATTTTTAGTTGAAACAGAAGATGAAATCATGACTCTGAAGAATCATTCTGAGGTAAAACAAATAGTTGCCTATTTACGTCAAAATAATCTGCAAGAAATTATACGAAAGAATTTCCCACTGATAGATGAACAAGAATATTCATTACCTAAAAATGATGATACTTTGAACTACCTTTTAGGTTGGAGTGGAGATATTCAATCGTTTTATGAGAATGCTCAAAAAGAAGGTTGTTCAGTCATCTTTACGGTAGATTTGTAATAAATATAAAAATGTTTATAACAAACACTTGTTCCGCCTAACGCCGGTAAGCTGTAAACCATTAAATAGTATAACATTAGCAGCAAATAAAAACAATGGGATTTTTCAAAAAACTGGTAGATATTTTGTTTGGAACACAAAAAGAATATGCAGTAAAAGATTTGGGCATCTTTCACTCTAAGGTATGTGATTGGTGGCAGAATGAGCACTACAATTGGTGGAGCACAATCCAGTTGCCACTATATTCGACGGAAACTGTGATTTGGATTGAAGGAGATGCTCAAGCTCCTTTGTCACAGCATATTTTGGATTTACAGGTATTGTTGAAGAATTGGGAATCAGTGATTGCCAAAGTGGAAAATTTATTACCCACTGAAAGCCGATTGGCACATAAAGAAGAAATATATACTTCGTGGCAGAATAGATTTTATCCGGAAGCAATAGAATCATCCGTCAAATACAACAATAGCTGGAAAATCACATTCACCACTGATGATTTGGATTATAGTTTCAGTATTATTTGGAAAAATAATACTGTGCGAGATTTAACCTTATATTAAAACAAGCATATATTGATGATGTTTCCACTTGTTCTGCAAAATGGAAATTAACAAAAATGTGATTTCTTTATTTAATATGATGCTAACATGCACCTTTTCTGCCTAACGGTAGCAAGCTGCAAGCCATTAACACCAATTCATAATGAAAGCCCAGCTAAAATACCCAATATTTTCATTCTCTCCCCAAAACAACGTGGTATATGTTTGTTGGGAAGAGAATACATATACTACGACCAGTATAGCATGGTTCAAACGAAACAAACGTGAAAAGAATATTGTAGTAGATGCTTCGGGGATGATGTACATAATAAAAACAGCCCATTTCATCCGATGGAAAGGCATACGTGGATTTATCGGTATGCAGCGTGGTATTATTGAAATAGAGAATGAATATGAGGAAAATCCCGTCCGCATTACTTTACGGACATTGCAGGAGATTGTCGTTAAACGATACCCGAAATCACAAGAATACCGTTCCGGGCTTTGGGAAAACGCAGATGAATTCACGCAGGCCGTATTCGGATGCAAGAGTTTTGAGGAACTGGCAGAGGTGTTCAGATGTCGCCCCTCTAAAAATATTTTATTGAAGATTTGGCGGGGGTATTGAAAGATGAAAGCAAAGTTAAAATACGCGATATTCAGTTTTGCCCCCAAAGGCAACATGATATACGTGTTTCACAAAGAAGAACTGTACACAACGACCAATATCGAGTTGTTGAAGAAGCGGAAGAACTACATTGTTGTGGATGCAACCGGGACGAAATATGTTGAAAAGGGGGCGCACAAAGTGAAGTGGCAAGGGATATTCGGACATTGCATCAGGATGCAGGGACGTGTGATTTTCATTGAATACGAGTACACCCCCGAACCGTTCCCACTACGAAAGCTGCAAGAACTGGTAGCGGAACGATACCCCAAGACACGGTGGTTCAAGGAAGAATGCTGGGACAGTGCAGACGAGTTCCGGCAAGCGATTTTCGACTGCAAGACCTTTGAGGAAGTGGCGGACATACTGATGCACGAACGAAAAATGAGCGTTTGGCAACGCATTGAAGAATATTTCCTGCGGGCAGGTTTCGTCATGCTTGCCGTCATGTTCCTTTATCATGTGGTCTGGCTGCTAATCCAAAAGGCTTGGCTATGGATTGTAGGATAGAAGATTGAGCATATGAGGACAAGAGAATATTCGACAGATGAGCTGTTGCTAATCGCCAACAATGTAACCGGCGAATATACCGACAAGCAGGTGCGGCAGGCAAAGCTGGAACTGTACAACCGAGGCGTGGACGACAAGGTGATTGCCGACATCATGGAAGAGAAGGAGGAAGCCTTCATGCGACGGCTGGATGCCGCCGCACGTGCTGAGAAAGCCCGCATGGACAAACAGAACGAGAAGAACAGGAATGTCAGTTACCGGTGGTGGGAAATGCTCGTCATATTTATATTTGCACCGTTCTATCTGTGCAGGCAGCACTATCTGCCAAGCGACTTCTTCCCCAAACTGAAACAGCTGAAAGCGGAAAAGTATGATTTGAAATTCAGGCAACGGATCATCTGTCTGCTTGCCGGAGATATGGTCTGGATTTTCATCTACTGGGTGTATTATTCCTTTGTAAAGAATTAAAGGATGAGATGAAATCCCTAATTCCATTTCCAGACACGGAAGCATTTCCGGCGAAAAACGGAAGCGGTTACCGGTCTATGGCGGTTATCTTTGCAGGATTTCATACATTACCGATTTATCCATTAAAAACACATTATCATGGAAACGAAGTTTATCGAACAGCTGGTGATGACCGTACCGGAATCACTGAGAGAAACAACCCTTGCCCTCCAAACGGAAGTGGAGGAACTGCTAAAGGCGAAAAGTACGAAAAAATTCCTTGTACTGGAACCCTATTCCCGGAATACGGAACTGTGCCGCCATATCCTGCGGCGTATGGAAAAACTGCCCGAACTGCCTTCCGTGTCATGCAAAGAGTACCGGCCATTGCTGATGCTGCTCTCCCTCTCCAAAGAGGTGGAGATACAGAACGACCTGCTGCACCATTTCGTCGAGCCTTACCGGAAAGCGTACCGCACGCCGGAGATGCTCTATCTGTGCGAGGTGCTGTACCATACCGGCACTCCACAACCCCTGTACAACATGTGTAATGAGGTATGCGACTACTTCTTCGTGGAACGGCGCAAACAGATCAGCCGGCAGTACACACCGCTTACCGAGCTGGATTTCCAGTTTGCCGAGAAACGGCTGAAGCCCCTGTATGCCGCCGTGTTCCGAATGAAGGTGAACCGCTATAGCTACCGGACGCACAGTGTGGAGGAACTCGCCGGAATGTTCTGCATGAGCGTTTCGACCTTCCGTGACAAGTTCCGCAAGATCTACCACCGCCCGGCCAACAGATGGCTTCAGGAACAACGTATCGGACAGATACGGCGGGACTTGAAATATTACTATGACCGTCCGCTAATGGAAATAGCCGAGAAGAACGGATTCGCATCGGCCAACCGTTTCTGGGAGTTCTGTACGGAACAGATGAAGCAAAGTCCGAGCGAGCTGCACAAGGATCTGTACGATGAACTGTGCAAGGAACGCCGTAAGTTCTATCTGGGCGAATAGACACCGGCATTTTCGGCGAAAAGCGGAACAGGCATGTCGGGCAAAGCGCTTACATTGAAGCCATTTTCATACTTAAACGAAAAAACATTATGAAATTATTCAATGTTACCCCTTATCTCCTGTTGCTGGAACAAGAGAACAGCAACGAGGAAACACTGTCGAAAGCCAATGCCGAGTTCGTAAAGGAAGTGTACGAGCTGCAACGTGCGAACGACATCACCATTGTCCTTTTCCAGCTGCAATACCTGAGTTGCAGGCTGGTCATCCTGCGCGAGCATTACCGCACGGCACAGAAGGAACATCTGATCTGCTACTCCTATATCATCGGCACTCTGACCTATCTGGAAGGGATGCAAGCCCACTGCAAGTTCGCCTATGAGATACATCCGGCGGGTGCGGATGTTTCCACCGTACCGGCCGGAACCCCTCCGGTCATCTGGACATCGGAAGTGATAAATCTGATAGAGTTGCTGTACGCCTGCCACGAACTGAAACTGTTCAACGGCGGTGATGTCACGCTGAAGCGTGTGGTGGAACACGTGTGCGGACTGCTGGGACTGGATGTGAAGAACGCTTCGAGCTACTACGCACGGATACGCAGGCGAAAGGCGGACGAGCGTACCTACTTCATCGACCGCCTGCGTGAAGTGATGCTCAAACGGATGGAAGAAGATGACGAGAAACATTACCATAGAAAGTAATCCGATTTCCGGAACGAACGGAATCCCCTGCAAGCCATAGCCGCTTACAGGGGATTTTTTCCGTTCGGCACATCGTCATTTGTTCAGTTCCAGAAGGTGCTTGAGGGCGGGATCGCTGGCGATGCGTTCCAGCTCGTCGGTCACGATCCGTTTGACATCCTCCTTAATCCGGTTGTAGTTTTCCTGTACCATTTCTTTCATGTGATCCACTCCGTCATCGTCCACGAAGCCGGTGATAACGGGTATCTTCTGATATGCCTTCTCTTCTTCGGCTATTTTCCCGGCATCGACGACAATCTCGCAGTGGAAGATTTTCTGCTCAATCCTCTCCCCGAAATTGTCGGCTACGGAGCCGACGAACATCCCCTGTGTCAGCCCGCTGATCTTGCTGGGTGGAATGAGGCTGTCCATTTGGGTGGATATGGAGGTGGAAACATCCTGCCGGTTGATGGAGATGGAGTGGCGTTTCTGAAGTATCTTGCCGAACCTCTCGCTGAGAGTCTTGGCCGTTTCCCCCACGACCTGCCCCGAAAAGATGTTGCCAACCGTGTTGATAATCACCTTCGCCTCCTTGTCGGTATAGTCACGGATAAGCTGGCTGAAATCCTGAAAACCGAGCAGCACGGCGACCTTGTTGCTGCGTGCGGTGGCTATCAGGTTATCCAGCCCCTTGATGAAAATGGTGGGCAACTCATCAATGATGATGGAGCTTTTCAGCCTGCCCTTCTTATTGACAATCTTTACAATACGGCTGTTGTACAGGCCGAGCGCAGCACCATAAATCGCCTGCCGGTCGGGATTGTTGCCTATGCAGAGGATTTTCGGCTCGTCGGGATTGTTGATGTCCAAAGAGAACTCGTCGGCAGACATCACCCAATAGAGTGCCGGCGAAATCATACGGGACAGGGGAATCTTCGCACTGGCGATCTGTCCCATGAGCTGGTCGGCGGCTCCCGCCAGCCACGCATCGAGGAAAGGACTGAGGTAGTTCTCCAGTTCGGGATAGGAGGACATGATGGGAAAGATCTGCTCGTAAGGCTTGTTGAGGAACTCGACGGCATGGGGGAAGGTGCAATACCTGCCGTCCTTGTACACCCGCAGAAACCAGATGATGGCGGCAAAGAGAATGGTGGGCGACTCAACGAAGAAATCGCCCTGCTTCGCCGCCCACGATCGGTTGAGATTGAGCATGATGCTGTACGAACTCTCGTAAGCATCGGAGATGTCGGTCATGAACTTCGGGTTGAGGGGATTGCAGCGGTGGCTGCGTGAGGGATCGTCGAAGTTGATGACATAGAACTTCGGCGGCACTTTGTACCCCTCCAAATGGTTGAGCAGGTGATTGTAAGCAATGGTGGAGAGGTCGGGAAACTTGAAATCGTAGATATAGGCGGCATAGCCTTTCTCTATCTGCTGCTTGATATAGGAATTTACCACTGCAAAAGACTTTCCCGAACCGGGCGTTCCCAGTACGATGGAGGCACGGAAAGGATTCACGACATTGATCCAGCCGTTGTTCCACTTCTTGCCATAATAGAACCGTGTCGGCAGATTTACAGAATATTCGTTTTCGATAAGCCTTGTTTCCTGCATGAAACTTTCGTTCTCGTTGTTGAACACATCGTCCATAAGGTCCTGTTTGAGAAGGCGGGAGATCCATACACCGGCGGCAAGCAGGCAGAGATAGCCGACGGCAAGAGTGAGTATATAAAAGGCGGTGCGTGCCATTAACGGTACGGGCAGGCTGAGCAGCCACCAGTTGAAAAAGAAGAGGACAACACCTGCGGAAAGGGCTGTCCAGATATGCGCCCATTTGATTTTTTCCTCCTTTACACCCTTCGTGCCCAGACACGACAGGGCAAGGAAGGTAACGGAGAAAAGCTTTGTCCAAAGGATGGAGCCGAACAACCCGGTCGTGCGCTGGAAGTTCAGCAGAATCCTGTCCACCACTCCGATACTGACATTCCACTCCCGGATGGCCGGATAGCAGAACCAATAGATATTAACAACTACGAACAACACGCTGAGGGCACGCATAAAGTCCATGACTTTTGCCAGTCCCCTGAGATCATCTTCTTGTGACATAATACTGAGTTTTAAAAAGTTATCGTCTTGATAATTATGTAATACGGGTTCAGTCCTGACGGCCGTAACGCCGACGGCGTTTCTTCTTGTCGGGCTTCAGTAGCCTGGGATGCCGGGGGACATAGTTCAGCTCCGGCTCCATGCCGGAAAGTAGCCCTCCCAGAATTTTCTCCCCGTTTCCGGAAACCACAGCGGACGGAACGGACGGCAGAAGTGGCGGCAGGAGATCTTGCGGCCGCTCCTGAAAGCATCTGTCCAGCGTGTTCGCCGAAAACTCCTTGCCCAGACGTGAGCCGTTGAGCACGGTGCGGCTGCGGTGGTCTATAAAGGTAACGCCATAAATCCTGCCGGTTCCGTTGCGGCGGAGAACCAAGTCTATCTGTTCTTTCGCCAGCCGGCTACGGAAATCCCGTTCGTCCACGGATCGGCGCAAAGCTTCGGCCACTAACGGCCGAAGCCGTTCACGGCACGGGTCGGACTTGATTCTTGCGGCGGATTCCCGCATCTTCCTATCCAACTGCTGTGCACCGGCCGTTTTTCCCAGCCGGGAGGACTTTATGGGAGTGGCCGCCGTTTCGCCGTTGCCGTCCAAAGCGGTATAGAGTATGCCGTGATAGGTGCGTCCGCCAATTTCCCCCTTCACTTCTTCCACTCCTATATTATACAGGGAAAGCAGGGCACGGAGTTCGCCCATTGTGCGGAAGCTGTAAAGCTCGAGCAGGGGTTTGAGGGTACAGGCGATCTGCCGTTTGATGTCCCTTTTGGCAACATCTACCGGCTTCAGCTGCCACTCTTCGCCTTTCTTCCGGCCTTCCGCCGGATGCAGGCCGTATTTCTGCTCCAGAAGTTCGGTAATCTCCTTGCTGCGACGGTATTCGAACTTGTCGGATACTTTCCTTCCCTCACTATCGACACGCAGGGAAACGATGTGGATATGATGCCGGCCGATGTCCTCGTGCTTGAAGACAAGATAGGGCTGGTTACCGTAACCGAGCCGCTGCATGTATTCCCTGCCGATTTCCGCCAGCTGCCCGTCGGTCAGCACGTCGTCGGGATGCGGGTTGAGGGAGATGTGTATGACCGGCTTCTCGGTGCGGTAATGGTTCGGCATCCATTCGAGAAACTGCCTCACGGATTCATCCGGACGGAAACGCCCGTCTTCGGGATAACGGAGGAGATGTGCCGAAAGGACTTTCGCACCGCCTTCATCGACCTTGTTCTGGTTGTAGGCCAATGCACCGTACAAGTTCTTACCCACGCTGATCCTGGCTACCATGTGAGGCGAGTTTTTGGGAAAGTTCGACAATCCGGCGGTTCAGCTCCACGAGTTCAAGGGTGAGCTTTTCAAGTCTGTAAAGCAGTGCCAACGCTTTCTTTTCGGTGAAATGGATGTGCAACTCCTTGACTGCCTGATTGTAATTCACTCCTATGGCACGGAACTGCCGGAACAGTTCCGTGAGCTTGGCCACATACTCCATTGTGGCACGGTCTGTCCGGATCACCCTGAACTCCTCGTTAAAGATCCGTGCGGCGATGAACTTGGATTTGGACAACAGGCCGGACTGCTCAAACATGGTGAGAAACCGTGCATGGCCGGCTTCGTCCAGATTGACGGTTTCACGGCGGACGGCCGGGTTCGACTTGGGCAACCTGCCCCCTTTTCCCCGTGTGCGGGGACGCTTTTTCTCGTTGTTCATATATACGTTTTTTATGTGGTACAATTCCACCGGGTGGCATTGCCGCCGTCTGTTTCTCCCCCACAATTTGCGACTTCGGAGCAAATTGCAGCCCCCTGCAAGGGCAAGCGTTTTTTGCTGCAAAACGGAGTGGTGCTGCAAAAAACACAGCTTGCTATGTTCGGGCGAACATAAATCTTTCCTCTCCGAAGAGGAAAGAGCGCTTTCGGGGGAAAGCGGGGATTGACGACCGACGAAGGCAAACAGCCCACTTCCGGTTGGATGCCGCAAAGTTAGGAAGTGATATAATCAGTTGTATATCACCAATATTAGCCACATTATGCCAAATAGAAGCCACTTGTACACACAGGTGGAACAGGAGGAAAAACGGGCGGCCGATGATGGCTGAACCAACGGCTGAGAATGTGCCTGAATGGGATGCGTAATGGCGGACTGAATGCCCAACCGGTCAGATAACCAATCAGACGGTCAGCCGTTGCAACGTTGGTGCGGTCGTCCGGCTGACCAGCCAACCAAGCGGATAACCTTTTGTTCGGGCAACCTGTTCATCGGTCGGTTGTTTCCTTGGCTGATTATCCGACAGGCAATACAATCCAATAATATCATGTATGGTCGGACAAGTATCCTATTGGCCAATCAGACGGACAATACTTCGGTCGGTCGGCTGTTCAGTCAGCCATTCCACGTCAGGAGCCGGCCACTCGAACCCCTCCGTTCCCAAACCATGAATTCCCCTTCTTTTTCCTTCTTTATTTGCGGCGTTGATTCAAAAGTATCATTTGTAAACAAACTGCATCATGGAAAAAGAAACACTCTTTATCGCCTTTTCCACGCAAAAAGGCGGAGCGGGAAAAACAACGCTGACCGTGCTGGTGGCAAGTTACCTGCACTATGTGAAAGGGATGAATGTAGCGGTGGTGGATTGCGACTACCCGCAACACAGCATTGCCGAGATGAGAAAACGTGACCTGAAAACGGTCATGGAGGACGAGCATTACAAACTGATGGCGTACAGGCAACTGCAACGGATAAGGAAGAAAGCCTATCCGATAGCGGAGAGTACGGCTGAGGATGCTGTCGCAAAGGCGGACGAACTGCTGGAAAAGATGCCGGAAACGGACATCGTGTTCTTCGACCTGCCGGGCACGGTAAACAGTACGGGCGTGTTGAACACGCTGGCGAACATGGACTATGTCTTTTCCCCCATTGCCGCCGACAGGGTGGTAATGGAAAGCACACTCCGCTTTGCGAGCCGGCTGAATGACACGCTGATCGCTACGGGCAAGACGAATATCAAAGGTCTGTACCTTCTGTGGAACATGGTGGACGGCCGGGAGAAATCGGAACTGTACAAGGTGTACGAACAGGTGATCGGCGAGCTGGGACTGAAAGTGCTGAATACCTTCCTGCCGGACAGCAAACGGTTCCGCCGTGAGCTGACGGGGGAACATAGGGCATTGTTCCGTTCCACGCTGTTTCCTGCGGACGGTACGCTGGTCAAAGGCAGCAACCTGAAAGAGATTACGGAAGAACTGTTGTCCATTATCAAAAAGTAGGCTATGGGAAACGAACGGAAAAAAAATAAACCTGACGGACATTGACGAGGACTCCATAGTCGCCTCGTTCAAGGAAAGCCGGCAGACGGACGGGCAGGCACAAGCAGTCGGAAATAATGGACAGTCCGGTGAAGAGAACGGATATGTCCGTCTGTTCATCCACGAGTCACCGGTCTGCGCACGGCTTGGCAAGACAATCTACCTTCGTAAGGAGTTCCATGAACGGATTCAGAAGATTGTCCAGACAATCGGGAACAACGAGATGTCCATTTTCAGCTATGTGGACAATGTGCTGGAACAGCACTTTTCCACCTATCAGGACGAGATTACGAAGGAATACAGAAAACGAAGTACCGAACTGTTTTAAACCCCGGAAATCATGTCAGCAATCTTATTCTTACTTACCGGCGGCTATCTGCTGTGGATAGCCGCCTACCTCTTCCACGAGCGGAACAGCCGGAGGAAGAAAGCGGAAAAAGCCGGGCAGATCCTTACCCGGATGGCGGTGGACGTGAGCGAGATTTTAGGCAAAAGCACATTTTCCCTTAGCCACTCCACGCCACAAACACCCGAAAAAATTGAAAACGAAAAATCTGTAAGTGAAGCAGATACTTTTGCACCGGAGAAAGAAAAGTACCCGAAAACAGTTTCCGCCGAGGAACTGGACAAGCTGTTTGCAGAAGGGAGTCCGCTGCCGGAAGAACTGGAACTGATGGAAGATATGGATGTTCCGCTGGAGTTCCGGAAAGAACCGGCGGATGACAATCCTCCGATAGATGATGACGAGCAGGACAGACGCCTGCCGGGATGCACGCCGCAAGCCACGGGCATCCGCTTCGAGGACATGGGACTGGCGGTGCGTGTGGCGGTCAGCGGTGAAGCAGCCAGTGAGGAGGAAAGGATTCAGGCCGGAAAGACGCTGGCGGAACTTCGCAACACCCCGATGTTCGAACAGCTGACCTCCGGCGATGCGGAACGTGAGGAACGGATCGGCTCGCTGATAGAACTGCACCTTGCGGCATACCGCAAGCGTAAACAGCCGGACAGCGAACCGGCGGCAGAAACCATACCGGACACTTTCTCCATAAGCGATATTGTCTAACGAATAAAGTAAAACGTACATGAAAAAAAGAGATTACGGATAGCTGACGGTTCATTCTTACCAGTAGAAATCCAGACAAATTTAATTAACAACCGGATACGGCGGACTCTTCCCTCCGTCGTGTCCCTCATTCAAATCCATTTATTTTATGAACACGAAACAACTTGTATTAGTGGCGGTCATGCTAATCGCCACAGGCTCGCTCCATGCGCAGGGAAACGGCTCGGCCGGTATCGCAGAGGCGACGAAAATGGTAACAAGCTACTTTGATCCGGGAACGAAGCTGTGCTACGCAATCGGAGCCGTGATCGGCTTGGTCGGCGGGATTAAAGTGTACAATAAGTTCAGTTCCGGCGATCCGGACGTAAGCAAGGTGGCATCCTCCTGGTTCGGTGCGTGCATCTTTCTGATTGTCGCCGCCACTATCCTGCGTTCGTTCTTCCTCTAAAGGACAGATTCGCCTATATATAATAATGTATATGGACTATGAACTGAACAAGGGGATCGGCGAGAGTGCGGAGTTCAAGGGACTCAAGGCGCAATACCTTTTTATTTTCGCCGGCGGGCTGCTGGCTCTGTTCGTGCTGTTTGTCATTCTCTATATGGCCGGTGTCGGCCAATGGCTCTGCATCGCTTTCGGTTTAACCTCCGCATCCGCACTGGTCTGGCTGACATTCCACCTGAACGGCAAGTTCGGAGAACACGGACTGATGAAGCTGCTGGCCAGAAAACAGCACCCCCGCTACCTGATCAACCGGATCAGTCCCCGAAAATTATTCACGATTAAAAAGAAGAATGTATGCGGAACACACTAAAGGCCGCCACATTGGAAAGCAAGTTCCCGCTTCTCGCCGTCGAAGCGGACTGTATCATCTCCAAAGATGCGGACATCACCGCCGTCTTTGAGGTGGAGCTGCCCGAACTCTTCACGGTAACGGCAGCTGAATACGAGGCTATCCATGCGGCATGGGCAAAGGCAATCAAGGTATTGCCCAATTATACGGTGGTACATAAACAGGACTGGTTTATCCGGGAGGATTACCGCAGCCAGACGGACAAGGAAAATCTAAGTTTCCTTTCCCGGAGCTACGAGATGCACTTCAACGAACGTCCTTTCCTGAACCACAAATGCTATCTGTACCTGACCAAGACGACGAAAGAACGCATGAGGATGCAGAGCAGCTTCTCTTCGCTGTGCAGGGGATTCATCATCCCCAAGGAGGTGGACAAGGATACCACCGCCCATTTTCTGGATACGGTGGGACAATTCGCCCGTATCGTGAACGATACAGGGCTGGTACACCTAAGACGGCTCGTCGGTGATGAGATTACGGGCACGGAGGATAAGGCCGGACTGGTGGAGAAATATTTCTGTCTGTCAATGGAAAATACCACTGCGCTGGAAGACATCGAACTCGGAGATGACGGCCTGCGTGTCGGCGACAAGCACGTATCGGTACATACGCTATCGGAACTGGATGCGTTGCCCAACAAGGTGGGTACGGACTGCCGGTATGAAAGGCTGTCAACGGACAAAAGCGACTGCAAGCTGTCATTCGCCAGTCCGGTAGGCCTGCTGCTCTCGTGCAACCACCTGTACAACCAGTATATCTTTCTGGATGACAGCGGCGAGAACCTGCAACGTTTTGAAAAGAGCGCACGCAACATGCAGTCGCTCTCGAAGTACTCACGGAGCAACCAGATCAACAAGGAGTGGATTGACCTGTACCTGAATGACGCACACTCTTTCGGGCTTACCTCGGTACGTGCCCACTGCAACGTCATCGCATGGACGGACAACCCGATGGAGGTGAAGAACATGCGCAATGACGTGGGCAGTCAGATCGCCATGATGGAGTGTAAGCCACGCCATAATACGGTGGACGCCGCCACGCTGTACTGGGCGGCAATGCCGGGAAACGGCGCTGACTTCCCGGCAGAGGAGAGCTTCTATACGTTCATCGAACAGGCCCTCTGCTTCTGGGTGGAAGAAACGAACTACCGCAGCTCCGTTTCACCTTTCGGACTGAAGATGTCAGACCGTATCAGCGGAAAACCGCTGCATGTGGACATCTCCGACCTGCCGATGAAACGTGGCGTAACCACGAACCGAAATAAATTCGTATTGGGCGGCTCCGGTAGCGGCAAGTCATTCTTCATGAATCATTTGGCGAGGCAGTATTATGAACAGGGCACACACGTGGTATTGATCGACACGGGGAACAGCTATCAGGGACTTTGCTCGCTGATACACCAGAAGACCGGCGGCAAGGACGGCATCTATTTCACTTATACGGACGAAAACCCGATAGCGTTCAACCCTTTTTTCACGGATGATAAGGTTTTCGACATTGAGAAACGAGAGAGTATCAAGACACTGATCCTCACACTCTGGAAAAAGGACAACGAACCGGCGACACGTTCGGAAGAAGTGGCGCTGTCCAATGTGGTGGCCCTGTATATCAGGCGCATCAAGGAGGATGAAAGCATCGTTCCCTCGTTCAACACCTTCTACGAGTTCGTGAAAACGGACTACCGGAAGATACTGGAAGAGAAGGGAGTCCGGGAAAAGGATTTCGACCTTGCGGGTTTCCTGAACGTGCTGGAACCTTATTACCGTGGCGGAGAATATGATTTCCTGCTTAACTCCGACAAGCAGCTCGACCTGCTCGGCAAACGGTTTATCGTATTCGAAATCGATCAGATCAAAGACCACCCCATTCTTTTCCCGGTAACGACTATCATCATCATGGAGTTGTTTATCAACAAGATGCGCCGTCTGAAAGGGGTGCGCAAGATGATCATCATAGAGGAAGCGTGGCTGTGACATGTAAGTCTTGTATATGATTGTTCAACTTTCATTCCACGAGTTGGAAATAGAACGATTGAACCTGTTGTTCCGTCAACAGTAGCCTATGGGAACGTGCGGTATTAAGCAATGAACCCGTGCGGTAACAGAACCAACAATGAAGCCCTTCCGAAAGGAGAAGTCTGAACCGTGAGGGGATGACAACTGCCGTTAGTATCGAACGACAGGGGAGCTAGGCTGAATGGTATGAATAACGTAATGTGAACCGTTGATAAACGTCGTAACTTCGAATGAGCTGCTAATGATACTGGGCTCTAACCCAAAAGGGATGCAGTCGGATAACCTTCTCCATGCTAAGGTTACACGGACATAACGACTGCCGGCGGATAGACGGATTCTAACCCATTCGTTTGTCATATACAAGAAACATGGTAAACCCGTACTTCTCCTGTTAACAGCAGGTAAGCAGACCGTAAGTGAAGCCGAATGGAGTGCGGGCAGAGGAATGCGGAGAAAGCGAATGCCGTTCTGTAACGGAACGGATAGAGGTTGAAACATCACCTCACACGAAAGTGGGCAGACTTCCGCATGGTGGATGTTTTACAAGAAACTTATAGAACTTATTAAAGGAGAAAAGCAAATGAACGAGATTAAAACATCGTGTGCATCTACTGACCGGAAATGGAGCACTTGGGAAAGCATAGACTGGAACAAGTGTGAGATAGCGGTTAATAAGCTACAAGCACGTATTGTAAAAGCTCAAAAGGCGGGCAAACACGGCAAGGTGAAATCCTTGCAATGGGTGCTAACGCATTCGTTTTACGCTAAAGCTTTAGCCGTAAAGCGTGTTACATCAAACAGTGGCAGTGACACCGCAGGCGTTGACAAGGTGAAATGGTCAACTCCCAATGCCAGATTCAAGGCTATCGGTGAACTGAAAAGAAGAGGCTACAAGCCCCAGCCGTTAAAAAGGGTCAATATCAAAAAGAGTAATGGGAAACTACGTCCTTTAGGTATCCCGACGATGAAAGACAGGGCTATGCAGGCATTATACCTGCTTGCGTTGGAACCTGTATCGGAAACAACTGCGGACAGTAATTCCTACGGTTTCCGTAAAGAGAGAAGTACTGGAGATGCAAGGGAACAATGTTTTTGTGTCCTTGCAAAGAAAACTTCTCCCGAATGGATTATGGAGGGTGACATCAAAGGTTGTTTCGACCACATCAGCCACGAATGGCTGCTGAACAATATCCCTATGGATAAAGTGATGCTGCGGAAATGGCTCAAATGCGGTTTTGTCTTCAACAAGGAGCTATTCCCCACGGAAGAGGGTACCCCACAGGGCGGTATCATTTCACCAACTCTTGCGAATATGACACTGGACGGGCTGCAAACTATGCTTGCAGAGAAGTATCACAAGAAATTTGTAAACAGGAAAACGACCTACTATCCCAAAGTACATCTTGTACGCTATGCGGATGATTTTATCATCACGGGTAGAAGCAAGGAAGCTTTGGAAGAAATCAAACCGTTAGTAGTAGACTTTCTCAAGGAAAGGGGATTAACCCTGTCGGAAGAGAAAACAAAGATTACACACATTGATGACGGATTTGATTTTCTTGGGTACAATATCCGAAAATACAAAGGAGTGCTTCTAATCAAACCGTCCAAAAAGAGCCTGAAGAAATTCATGCAGAAAATCCGGGGAATCATTGATTCCAATAAAGGAAGCAAACAGGAATCACTTATAAGGCTCTTGAATCCTGTGATAACAGGCTGGGTAAACTACTATAAGAATTGTGTGGCTTCTGACACATTCAGAAAAGCTGACTACCTGATATTTGAAAAGTTATGGCAATGGGCTAAGAGACGACACCCCAAGAAAGGCAAATACTGGATTGCCGACCGATACTTTACACGGGTAAAAAACCGCAACTGGTGCTTCGTGGCAAACTTCAAGAAAGGCAAGACTGATGACAGGATTGCACTGAAAAGGCTGTATGACACAAAGATTACCCGATATGTCAAGATAAAAGGTGAAGCAAATCCCTTTGACCCCGAATGGACAGAGTATTTTGAAAAGCGTAAGACTTACAAGATGCTACAGTCGCTCAACGGTAGAAAATCATTGCTGTACATGTGGGAAAGACAGAACCATTTATGTCCCGTATGTGGTAAACCCATAGACAAGGAACATCCTTGGGGAACTTCCCAACAAATAGTCAATGGCAAGAAAGTAAATTTCCTGCTGCATGACAGCTGTAGAAGAAAAGTCATTCAAACTAATAAGATGTAACTATGAGCTGGTTTCTATTAAATAGAAATTTAACACTGCTTGAGCCGTATGATTGGAAACTTTCATGTACGGTTCTGAGGGGGGAAAGGGGCAGTAATGCCCCTGACCTACCCGGCAAGGCTATCGCCAAGGAAGGGATGGCGGACTACATCCGCTATCTGTTCAAGACTGTCCGCAAATTTTACGGAGAGGCTGTTGTGGTGACGCAGGAAGTCGATGACATCATTTCCTCGCCTATCGTAAAGGAGTCCATAGTGAACAACAGCGACTGCAAGATTCTGCTTGACCAGAGGAAGTACCTTAACAAGTTCTCGCAGATACAGTCCCTGCTGGGACTGACGGACAAGGAAAAGGCGCAGATCCTGTCGGTGAACATGTCCAATGACCCGAAACGCAAATACAAGGAGGTCTGGTTCGGATTGGGGGGCGTACAGTCAACGGTGTACGCCACGGAGGTATCGCCCGAAGAATATCTGTGCTACACGACCGAAGAGAGCGAGAAGGTGGAAGTGGAACAACTGGCGAAACAGCTGGACGGCAATATCGAACTGGCTATCCGAAGGCTTGCGGAAAAGAAACGGAATCAAAGCAATGAAATACCGTAAATGCCTATGGAGTATGAAACCTTGTTTCCGCTCTACTGGATATGCGGGGAGTGGAAAAGCAACCGCAAGTCGCCGCCCGTTACCGTATTCCGTGACGGTGGCGCATACAAGATTGCCCTGACCTACCACCTTGATGCGGTGGTGGTAGGCACGATCCACCAAAGCGGCGGCATCATCTGGGCAGACCTGCTGGGGAGGGTGCAGCTCGCTTATGACCGGGAGGAAGACCGGCTGGTGCTGGCTACCGAAGGGATCTATGTACGTGCGGATAACTCATAGGGAAAATGGAGAACTCCGGTTCTCCCGTAAATGACAGTAACAACTATCCGATTTATTCAACATTAAAATTTTAAAAGACATGAAACGAATTATGGCTGTCTGCCTGGCCGGGCTTCTTTGCCCGATTATGGCAGTAAAGGCACAATGGGTGACGTTCGATCCCTCGAACTTTGCACAAAGCATCGTGAATACAACCCGCAATGTGGTGCAGACCACGACGACGGCAGAAAATATGGTGAAGAATTTTCAGGAAACAGTCAAGATCTACGAACAGGGGAAGCGTTATTACGACGCATTGAAAGCGGTCAACAATCTGGTTAAGGATGCCCGCAAGGTACAGCAGACCGTTCTTCTGGTCGGTGAAATATCGGACATCTATGTAAACTCTTTCCAGAAAATGCTGACGGACGAGAACTATACGCCGGACGAGCTTTCGGCAATCGCTTCCGGATATGCGAAGATGCTGGAAGAGAGCAGCGGTATGCTGAACGAGATGAAGACGGTCGTAACCTCCACCAGCCTTTCCATGACGGATAAGGAGCGCATGGACGTGATCGACCGTGTGTACCGTGACGTAAGAAACCAACGCAATCTGGTCAGGTATTACACGAACCGGAACATCGGCATCTCTTACCTGCGTGCAAAAAAGAAGAACGATACCCGAAGGGTGCTGGACTTGTACGGAACGGACAATCAAAAATACTGGTGACATGACGGGCGAGGAAACTTTCAGCAACCTTCACGAAGTGTTGCGCAACCTTTATGACGAGATGATGCCGCTCTGTTCGGACATCACGGGTGTGGCTACCGGAGTGGCCGCACTGGGTGCACTGTTCTATGTGGCCTCACGGGTGTGGCAGGCTCTTTCGAGAGCCGAGCCGATTGACATTTACCCGCTCTTCAGACCTTTTTGTCTGGGTGCGTGCATCATGTTCTTCCCCACATTCGTTCTGGGAACTCTCAACGGCATCATGAGTCCTGTGGTTACCGGCTGCCACGATATAATGGAAGGCCAGACGCTGAACATACGGGAGTATTCCGAGAAGCGGCAGAAGCTGGAATACGAGGCGATGACAAGGAATCCGGAAACGGCGTACCTGGTCGACAACGAGGAATATGAACGCCAAATCGAGGATCTAGGATGGTCGCCTTCGGACTTGAAAGCGATGGCGGGCATGGCGGCGGAACGCTTCAAATACCAGGCCAGGCAGGGCGTGAACAATTTTCTCCGCAGCTTTCTGGAACTGCTGTTCCAGTCGGTTTCGCTGGTACTGGACACGCTGAGAACCTTCTTCCTGATCGTATTGAGCATTCTGGGGCCCCTGTCGTTCGCCATATCGGTGTACGACGGCTTCCACAATACGATGATCCAATGGATTTGCCAGTATATCAGCATCTATCTGTGGCTGCCCATATCCGACCTGTTCAGCTCCGTGCTGGCAAGGATTCAGGTACTGATGATCGAAAAGGACATCGCCGCACTGAGCGATCCCGCCTATGTGCCCGACGTGAACAATTCCGCTTACATCATCTTCATGCTGATAGCCATTGTGGGGTATTTCACCATTCCGACAGTATCCACATGGGTGATTCAGGCATCGGGAGCCGGCAACTACGGCAAGCAGGTCAACTCGTGGTCATTGAAGGGCGGACGTGCGGCTGCCGCTGTTTCCGGTGCAGCCGTCGGCCATGTAGCCGGCAAGTTAAGAGGCAGATAACCCAATATAAAATCTTATAAACATATGGAATTTAAGAGTTTGAAGAATATAGAAACGAGCTTCCGGCAAATCCGCACGATGGGTATCGTGTTCGTTTCGCTCTGTGCTCTGGTTACCGGCTATGCTCTCTGGAGTTCCTACCGGTTCGCCGAACGGCAGAGGGAGAAAATCTATGTGCTGGACAATGGGAAGTCCCTGATACTTGCTCTTTCCCAAGACCTTTCGCAGAACAGGCCGGTGGAGGCGAAAGAACATATCCGGCGTTTTCACGAGCTGTTTTTCACCTTGTCGCCCGACAAGGCGGCTATCGAGTCGAATATCCGCAGGGCGTTGTTCCTGTGCGACGAGAGTGCGTTCCGCTACTACAAGGACTGGGAGGAAAAGGGGTATTACAACCGTATAATCTCGGCCAATATCAACCAGAGCATCCGGGTGGACAGCGTGGCGTGCGACTTCAACAGCTACCCGTATGTGGTAACGACCTACGCACGGCAGTCGCTGGTCAGGTCAAGCAACATCACGGAACGGAGCCTTGTAACCCGTTGCCGGCTGTTGAACTCGGTCAGGTCGGACAATAACCCGCACGGCTTCACGATGGAGCAGTTCAATATCGTGGAGAACCGGGATTTGAGAACCATTGAACGATAACTTAAAAAAGACAGGAAATGAACCGATTGAAAAAATGGATCAGGTACGTGCCTGACAGGATAGACGACGGACTCCGCTATCTGAGCGGACGGATGTCGCCCGATGTACGGCTCGTCTGCGTGGTGGTCATGCTCACCGGCTTCGGCTGTCTGTCGATATACATGACGGTATCTTCGATATACCGCATCGGCAGGCATGAGGGGGAGCAGTTGCAAATGGAGCATATCAGGCGGATGGAACTGTACAGGGGGATAAACAAGGATAGTATAAACATTAAAAACCAAGTGGATTATGGAGAACCTAAAAAATCAGGAACGGCAACCGGCGAACGCTGCAACGCCTGAAAAGGCGGAAGAGAAAGGACAAACGCCGAAACAGGGGAAGAAAGAGGCCAGACCTCTGACTCCGGAAGAGATGCTCAAGCGGAAGAAGATGCTCGTGTATCCGTTGTTCTTTCTCGTGTTTCTGGGAGCAATGTGGCTGATATTCGCTCCTTCGGACAGCGACGAGCCATTAAGGGAGGGATTCAACGTGGATGTTCCGATGCCGGAGGACAAGGGGCTGCTGTCGGATAAAAAGACCGCCTACGAACAAAGTGCCTTTGAAAAGAAACAAAAGGAGAAAATGAACACGCTTCAGGATCTGGCGGTATCACTGGAACAGGAAGAGCCGGCAGCGGACGAAGTATTCCTGACGGAAGAGGACACGGACAACGGCAGTCCGTCTATCCGTTCCTCGGCCAATGCCTATCAGGACATCAACCGGCAGTTGGGCAGTTTTTATGAAACACGGCCTGCGGAAGACGATCAGAAAACACTGGAACTGGAATGGCGCATTCAGGAGCTGGAGCGTCAGGCGGAGGAAGAGCGCAAGGCCAGAGAAAACAGCGAGGAGCAACTGCGGCTGATGGAGAAGTCCTACGAGATGGCGGCAAGGTACATGCCGGGCGGCGGTGAAACCAAACAGGTCGCCGTGTCCTCCTCTACGGGTAAAACGCCGGTCTGCCCGGTTACGCAGGTAACGGAACGGGTGGTCAGCCTGCTGGCCGCACCCCTGTCCGATGAAGAGTTTGCCAAACAGTACGGCAAACCCAGAAACATGGGTTTCCACACGGTGGGGACAGTCCGGAGCCGTACGGAAAGGAACGGTATCCGTGCCTGCGTGTACAGGACGGTAACGGTTTCGGGAAGCGACGGTCAGGAGGTGGGTCTGCGCCTGCTGGAGCCGGTGCAGGCCGGGGAGTTGTACATACCCGCCAACACGATACTGACCGGCACGGCGAAAATCAGCGGTGAGCGCATGGAAATCACCGTTTCTTCGATTGCCTTTCAGGGAACAATCCTGCCGGTGGAGCTGGACGCTTATGACACGAGGGGCATGAAGGGCATTGAAGTCAGGGGATCGCAGGAGCTTACCGCTGTCAAGGAGATGGCGGCCAACATGGGCTCGGCAATGGGAAGCAGCATCAACATCTCCACCAATGCCGGCGCACAGTTGGCTGCGGACTTGGGCAAAGGGGTGATACAGGGCGCATCGCAATACCTTTCCACAAAGTTCAGGACTGCCAAGGCGACTT
>ENA-USUJ01000442-USUJ01000442.1-human-gut-metagenome-genome-assembly--contig:-NODE-442-length-36920-cov-22.369080_pt1 | contig 36920 bp, 32 predicted proteins | sample MGYA00250061_ERZ773398 | MGnify/ENA primary metagenome ERZ773398 (study PRJEB29103, sample SAMN06111992) | human gut metagenome | biome: human gut; feature: ankylosing spondylitis patient; material... | reverse complement strand
TCCGCTTCGTCCAACCGATATGATGCAATTCTCACATGTATAGGATGCATCCTTGCAGACAACCGTGTAGCCGCCCGCCGCTTCTGCGACAACCGAATTCACTGGTGTATCGAAGAAAAACTCCACCTTATCCTTCAGATATGCATACAGATTTCCAAGCACGACATAGTTGATATCCGTCCCCAGATGACGTACAGATGCATCAAGCAGATGCAGATCATTCTGAATGCATACCGTCTTGAACCGTGTACCCGCCGTCGAATAGAGCTTCGTGCCCTCGCCACCATAACGCATATTGATCTCATCAACATACTTCATCAGTTCGAGCGATTGTTTCTTGCCAATATACTCATAAAGCGTACCGCCAAAATCATTTGTAATATTATATTTTCCATCCGAAAATGCGCCCGCACCGCCAAATCCGCTCATGATCGAGCAGCTCTTACAGCCGATACAGCTTTTCACCTTATCTCCATCAATCGGGCAATGCCGTTTGTCCAATGCATGTCCTGCTTCAAACACAGCAATCTTTAAATCTGGATTTTTCTGTACCAGTTCATACGCAGAGAAAATACCGCCCGGTCCTGCACCAATTACAATCACATCATACTTCATAAATAACCTCCCAAAATCAAAACATAAAAAAAGACCACGAAACAATTGTTTTCGTAGTCAACTCTTTACGGTAGCTGGTAGAAACGTTCAACCATATTATGAACATATACGCCTATTTGATTCATAGATTTAATTTATTCTATCATAATAAATAGGAATACACAATCGTTTTTTCTCTCTTTTTATAGCCTCTTTATAAATTTTTTCCTGCAATTCGCGAAATTTAATTCTTGACAAATATCGATAAAACTGTATAATAGTACATGTGTCTTGCGGACACACCCAATTATAGGGGATTGGTCAAATGGTATGATAGGGGTCTCCAAAACCTTTGGCGGGAGTTCGATTCTCTCATCCCCTGCTTGTGAAAAAACCTTGAAACATTGTGTTTCAAGGTTTTTTGTTTATAACTTTTTACTGCATGCATCCAGAACATCAATCAGTTAGTTCAGTTTTCCATCATCCCCACGTTTCGCTGTGTCCAGATAGCGTGTTGAATTGAATGCACGCATTGTATTGTGTATTGAGCTACTGCATATCATAAAACTTCATCGTCTCCCGGTCACGATATTCATGTTTCTCATAGTATCCGATTAATTTCTGCGCACTGTCCCGCAAAGCCACCATGTATACATCCTTGTTCTGCTTTGCATTGTAACTGGTATATACAATATTGTGACTTACATCTGCTGCAAACCAATCAACCACCTGTTGAATCCGCTTGTTCGATTCCGGATTGTGACAGGCAAGCAGACTTTTCCCTATGAGTGCCTCGCCACCGCGCTTTGCATAATTTTTAATTGCTGCAGGGTTCATGTAAATAATTTCATGCTGTAGGTTACAGATCACAACCGATACCCGTTCCTGATCAATAATGCTTTTAAAATATGCGTTTAATCCTTTCATAACGTTCACTTTCCTTTTTTGTCTTTTGGGCACATCCGCGTGCCTCATTGTAAATTCCAAGTTTTTCCTTTCAACACCAGCTTCTCGAATGATTCTGCAAATCTTATATCATCTTCCTCGGTTCTTTTTCTCGGACCTTTCAAATGATTCTTCCCTGAACTGCGCCGTGCTTTCTTGTTCAAATGCCGTTCCATCAGCATCTGGTCAATGTTCGCGTCTGTGTACCATTTCCCGGACTGATGGATCGCATACGCACCTTTCCCAAGTGCCATCGCCGCCACCCCATAATCCTGCGACACAACGATATCGCCCTTATGGCAGAGACTAATCAACTTGTAGTCCACTGCATCCGCGCCGGCACCAACCACGATCACCTCACTGTAATCAGAATTCAGGACATGATTCGTGTCGCAAAGCAGCGTCGTTTTGATATGATATTTTTCTGCGATTTTCTCCACGATACGCACGACCGGGCAGGCATCGGCATCTACAAATATTTGCATGATCTATTTCCTCTTACTATGCAACCGTTGCCCCAAATGGCATCAGCGATAATTTCGCGAGCTTGAAAAATTGCTTTCCGAATGGAATACCTATAATCGTAATGCACAAGATGCATCCCCAGACTACATCTGCAATCGCCATCGGAATCCCCGTCAAGAGCAGCCAGAATATATTCGCGATAAAACTCATCGCCCCGCCACCATATGTAACTTCCTTGCCAAACGGGAAGAATGCAAGCCCAGCGAATTTAAAGCACTGCAAGCCAATTGGAATTCCTATGATCGTAATACACCAGCCGATTCCCGCAATCACCCACGAAAGCCCGGCTGCAAAGCCGCCAAATATAAACCATAAAATATTTCCAAGTATACCCATGTTTTTGTTTTCTCCCCTAGTATTTTTATTCTTTGTTCTTGTGGTTCGCTTCCAGACTATATTGGCTTACCACGGTGCATTCATACAATAAAACAGCACCACGATCTGTGTCACGATCATCATCGGAAGTCCCACCGCGAAATAATTCTTCTGCGTCTTGTGATGAAATAAGTACATCGCAATTATACCACCAATCGCACCGCCCGCAAATGAAAATCCTAGCAAAGTCGCCACCGGGATTCTCCATTTTCCCTTGATCGCCGCATACTTGTCGATGCCAAACAGGATAAACGTACCGAGATTGATGACGCCCAGATATAATAGCAGAATCTTCCTCTGGCTCATGTATCTTACAATGTTAAAGGTCAGCTTGTCCGCCACATATCCTTTTGCAAACAAGAATATCACAATGGCAATCACCAAGGTACAGGCGAGCGTGACATGCAGCATCGCATTTGATTTGGTTGTTTCTTCATGTAGTTTCATAGTATTTATGCCTTTTCTTATGCTGCCGCGTTAGCATTAATTTCGTCAATCACCTTTCGTATCCCCATCCATACATTTAAGTCTGTGAATATCTCTACTACACTTCCTTTATCCGTAAATGGAGATTCTTGTAGTACCGACATATCTTTCATCATTCCATTATGTACAATATACTCAACAATCTGATTCACAAAATAAATCTGCCTTTCATCCAGACTCGTATCGGTAAGATATTCAGAAAATGCCTCCTTTGCCGCATTCATATCCAATCCTACAATTTCACGCACAAACTCACCGAGTGGTTTCGTTCCATATTCGTACTCGTAATCTTGCTTTGTTCCAACTTCTTTCCACAAAATTTCTTCCAAACTCTGAACATCTACACTCGTCAATGGCTGATTCGTTTTAAGTTTTGCAATCGCTATATTATCTTGATGGTTGCGTACATAATACTCCGCTTTTGCTTTATAATTTTTCAATTCATCGTTTTCAAGTTCTGCATCATTCCAATCCATTGACAACAATTCATCCGTGAAATTTGTTATATATCTTACGACATTATCATTTGGAATATATTTCATCAATCCACGTAGCTTCTTGCGAATTTCCTCAAACTCATTAATTCCACCATTCTCCACATAATCTGTATGTAAGATTTTATTTATCAATACCTCCTGCGCCTGAATCTCCGGAATATTGGCTATACTTGCCACACGCTCTACACGCTTAAACAAGTCACTTCTGGCTTTTGAATATTTCTTTCCTGCTAAATAAGCGAGTTCAATTCCATACATCAGGGCATCAAACCGAACAGCACTTGCTTCATCTCCATCCGGCTGTATCAATGGAGCGACTTCCTCTCGAACAAGTAATGTATCTTCGTATGAAAGCGCCTGATAACTCTTTTCAGAAGAATACAGGTCAACATACTTCAGATGTTGACGTACAGCAAAATTATCACGCGGCAATTCCTGTACTTTTTCACTCATTTGTCGAACCAGTGATTCTCGGAACGCCCGCAAATGATCTGCCTGATATACTATATCCTGTAATTTATATGCCATGTCAAATTGCAAATTGAATATTGCTCCTTGCAATGCAAGCATGTTTGCTGTTGCTTTTCCTTTATGCAATCTGAAAAACTCAAAATTACCACAAAAATCAAAAATATAAAACTTCTGCTTATCTTCTCCATCTAACAGCCCTGGACATAATCGCGTTCCTCGTCCAATCATCTGCCAGAACTTTGCCTTACTCATAACCTTTTTGAAGAACACCAGATTCAACACCTCCGGAACGTCGATACCTGTATCCAGCATATCTACCGAGATCGCAATCTGAGGCATTTTCTTTGGATCCGAGAACTCATCAATTGCACTTTGGGCATATGTCATATAATTGTCGATAACCTTTGCATAATCAGGCAAATGTGGATATTCCTTATGAAATACTTCCAATATCCGTTCTGCATGATAATGATTTTTCGCAAAAACAATCGTCTTTCCAATCTTCTGACCATAGTCAATTTTTAATCCATTTGTCATTAAAATATTAAGCACCTGCTTAATTGTATCTTCATTAAAAATCCATTCGTTTAACGCTGCTGCACCTATTGATTCCGGTATTTCTCCATTTTCGTCTTCGAAAGTCGCCTCGTAAGCTTCCTTATCCTCTTCTGATAATTCATCATACACAATCCCCTGGGTGATGAATTTCAACTGCGATTCAACCGATACGTAATCGACCAGATAACCATCCTTCACCGCTTGAGCTAAATCATATCCATAGGTTGGGACACCATTTTCTAATTCAAATATTCCATATGTGTTCTTATCAATCTCATCCTTCGGTGTTGCGGTTAATCCAACTAAAGGAGCATCAAAATAAGTAAATATATTCTGATATTTGTTATAGATTGAACGATGTGCCTCATCGCAAATTACCAGATCAAAATGCCCACATGTAAATAATTTTCCTTGATCGTCATTCACTGTATCAATGCAATTCATCATAGTTTGATACGTTGAGAATACACAATGCGCATTATAATTATCCTTTTCCTCCACAAGATTCGTGCAAGAAAGATTCGGAAGCAGATTCACGAAATTACGCTTTGCTTGTGTAACAAGTGAATTTCTATCTGCCAGAAACAAAATATTTTTGACCCATCCATGATCTAATAACACCTTACAAAGTGCAATGATCGTTCTTGTTTTTCCAGATCCCGTTGCCATTACAAGCAACGCCTTTCTACGATTCTTCTCGTCAAAACTATTGCAGACAGCTTTCACCGCAGCCTCCTGATAATAACGTCCTGCAATACTTTTATCCACAGTTATATGGTTCAATCTTGTGCGCATAGCAAGTAAATTAAACCACTTTTCCAAATCCCGCTTCGAATAAATCATGGAACACTTTCGTTCCGGGTATTGTCCATCGATAATATGTGTTTCAAACCCGTTCGTCAGGAAAATAACCGGTCTTCGATGATATTGTTTTTCCAGGATATCCGCATACAATTTTGCCTGTTGTCTGCCCTTGGAAACATCTACGCATGTACGTTTTGCCTCAATTACAGCTAACGGTCGCTGCATATCATCGTAAAGGACATAATCCGCACGACCATTTCCCGACTTACTTGGCATTCCTGAAAGTTCCACTTCGTTTATCCAGTCTTCTCCCTCTCTCCAACCAGCATCTACAAGCATGGAATCGATGTAAAGCTTCCTCGTTTTATACTCTGACAAATCCAGTGGTTTCGGTACATATGTCGGTTGATTTTCCTGTCTTCGCTTCGACAATTCTTCTTTCAAAGAAGCATTCTCCGCAATTAATTTCTTCAAATCAACTTCTCGCAGTGCTATCTCTTCCCGCTCTATTTTTTCTTTTTTCTCTGCTTCCTTAGATGCCTTTATCTTGTCAATTCTGGCTGTAATTATATCTTTATCAAATGTACGTTCTCTATATTCATCTGCATAACAACAAGCTACATAATCCAGGAAAATAAACAAATTCTCAAGACATAACATTGCCTCATCTCTGCCAAGCTTTTTGTTACTATGTGCCACATTATTTCCCGATCTGCGAATATAATCCATACGTTTCAGCAAATCTGCACTTACCAACTGTCTGAAATCTTCCGCATTCATCAAACTCTGCAAATTATCCTGATATGGCATCTCCAAATCCTTATCCACAGAATACATCCATTTTATGGCGAATTCCATTGCGCGCCGGCTATTGATAATGCTGGATTCCGGATCCATCAGAATAATCTTCTCCGCTGTAATAGCCACATCCGCAAATGCAGAAAATTTTGATTCTTTTTTCAAATAGTCAAAGTTTGTAATCATACAACAGCCTCCTTTCAGTGTATGGTTATTTGATACATGATTTTCAATTTATTATCTCAACAACTTTTGATTTGTCGACTTTATGAACAAATCTCACAAATTCAATCTGTTGTTCAATAGGCGGAATCGGAACCATTACTTTAACCAAATCCTTGCTTCTTATTCCCTGTGCCGTTCCGCCTGTTCTATATACATTAATATCTTTCCAAAACATATCCGTCTGCATATATGAGCATAAAAAAGCATTCTTTATTTCTTCTTTCCCTTTGATAGTAATCACTCTCTGACCCAAGGCAAATTTCGTCATATCTTCAGGAATTAAACAAGTATTTCCGAATGTATGGCCTTCAGTAACAAACAAAATATCACCTGGATATCCAAAACCTCTATGCATCCATGCATCATAAGTTTCCTCTGTGACAAATTCATCAACATACTTGAAGAATCCTTTCCCCACTGATTTTGCATTGACCATTCGAATTATACCTTCATCAGATAATTCAGGTGTATGCCCTCTGTAATCAACAAAATCCGTACATTCTCCTAATGATTTATAAATGCAATCACTCAAATTAAACATCTCGACAAATCGGGCCTTGATAAGGTCATCTAAAACAGATAATTCCTTATTTCTCTTCGAAATTACTCCTACAACCTTATCAAACAGTTCTGCCAATTCTATTTGTTTATCTTTACCAGGCAAGGGAATTGAAATCTCATTAATGTCTTTAAGTGACAGATTTAACTGAGCAACACCCTGTTTTTTTCTTTCAAACTGTTCAATAACTATTGGCGAAGTAAGTATAAGCTTGATATATGGCAAATACACTTGTTCATCAGATATTCTGATAATTGCTAACGCTTGATTAATATTTGCAGGTAACATCTCTTCTGTAACAATTGCCACACGCCCAATAGCTCCAGCAATAGAGAATAATATATCACCATTTTTCAACTGTGATCTTTTCATTTTTTTGTGACATTCTTCTGAAATATGAGCAACTTTACTCTCAATAAAACCGCCATTTTCATCAAAACATTCTATCTTAAAGAAATTTACACCCTCATCTTGAAATTCATATCCAAGAGTTGTCGGCGTCGTTCCTTTCGTTATTAATTCAACTATTTCTGATAGTTGAACTCGTTTAATATCTTCCATCTCCATCATCCCACCAAATCCGAATTTGCATATCACGCTATATACTTCTGATGGGATGATTTCACATTATTCTGGTTTACCATTGCATACTGCATAGTAGTATCTATTTGCGAATGTCCAAGTATTTTCTGTACCTGCTCTATCGGCATACCTTTGTCGATAGCTCTCGTTGCCATTGTTCTCCGGAATTTATGTGGATGTATTTTTTCCAAATTTAGTTTCCGTCCAAGCTCTCTTAATCTTATTTCAACTCCACTGATTTTCAATCTATCATATGGCGCATCCAAAGTTACAAATAATGCAACATTATTATCCTTACGTGTATCTATATATTTTTTTAGATGAACTTTTGCCTTTGCATCAAAATATACTCGTCTCTCCTTATCCCCTTTACCATAGACCACACATTCTCGTCCTTCCAAATCTATATCATCAATATTCAGATTCACCAATTCACCAACCCGTATGCCAGTGGAGTACAGCAGATCTATAATTGCAAGGTCTCGTATTTCTCTGCAATTATCGCGAAGTTTTTCTATCCCCTCATCCGATATCGTGTTCTTTACAACTTTCTTGGTTTTTATCTTATGAATTCGCTTCGTCGGACTTTTTAATATATAATCTTCCTCTTCAAGCCAAGAGAAAAAGCTTGAGATATTCCTTCGGACATTATCTATCGTCACATTTGAACAGTTATTTCTTTTTTGGTACTCCGCCAAATAAACACGAATTTCCTCCGTCGTTATCTTTCGCACTGCGGTTTCAATCTGTGTAAACATGTGTTCAATCGTCACTCGGTAATATTGTATTGTCCGATCCGAACACCCTTCCACGCGCTTCGCAGCTAGAAACATATCTAAAAATTCATCATTGGAAATATTCGAATGCTCTGCTTCATTCTCTGCAAATGTTTTCAATATCACTTCCTGTAGTTTTTTCATCTGTGCAATAGACAGGAACTCTGACATTTCATTCAGTACTTTTACTATTTTTTCATCCATGCTAATATCTCCTTTTGTCGATACCAGCATCATCCAACCATTTTTCTTATATTCTTTCCACTACATTAATGCATTCTTGATAGAATATTGATTTACATTATTATCATGATTTTTTTATAAGTTATTTTAGCCAAAGTATTTTTGCATTAAACTATCAAATAACAACTGTGTCTCATCCAATGCCTTCTGCACTGCAACTTTTGATTTGTCGACTTTGCGGACGAAGTCGGCGAACTGCCTCTGTTTCTCAATATTGGGGGTCAAAATATTTATCTTATTCATTGCAGATATTGGAAGCTGTGGTTGAGCAGATCCACTAGCAATTTTCTCTCTAATATCAGCTAATTGCATCTTAAACTGCTCAATAAAATACACTTCATCAACTACATCTTGCTTCATTCTAAGAATTACCATTCCCGAATTAATTCTAACATGTTCAAATGGTATGTCCTCTGTATAAAATGCTAAATTACCTAAAGTCCCTCGTGTTGTAAGAACGACATCTCCCCTAGACAATTTACCCTTACGAAGGACCTCATCTTTCTCTTTAGTTACAAACATACATGTAGCAAAATTAAAGCCTGTTGATGTAACATTTTTAGCATTTAAGAATAAGCAATACCCTTCATCAGAGAACTCATCAGCGGTTGGATAATTTTTTCCTCTATCTCCATCAATAATTTCACATACATCAGTCATAGACTTGGTATCAATTCCAAATGAATTGATTATGGGGTCACCAAACATCTCGACAAATCGGGCTTTAATAAGGTCATCTAACATCTGAAGTTCCGACTTTCTATGTTGAATAACTGCATATATTTTCTCGAGTGTTTCCGAATGCTCAAGTTGCTTTTCTAATGAAATATCAGGAACCTTTGTTTCTTCAAGAACCTTTCTTCCGATAGCCTTGAATGTGCTTCCTGTTCCTTTACTATTTAATTCAGCATTCTTACCTTTTAACAACCAAAATATAAACTTAGGAGAAACCTTAGTTTTGTCCGGAGTCAGTGCTGCAAGTCCACGCCCTATACAGCATTCTTCCTTTGCATAATTCATTGCACCAATAGGTGCTCTAACAGAAATTAATATATCTTCAGGTGCTGCCATTTTAGTTGGAGCTGAACACCACTTTCTTGTAACTGGATATCTTTCTCCAAAATCAGCATTTCCCTGAAAAAAAGGAACCCCTTCTCCATTATCATTATAACTATCTGAATCAGGTGACTGACCCATATTTATGGTACAGACATCTTTTAACGTCACATATTTCATCACTTATCATCCCACAAATCCGAATTTGTGGTTTCCTTTCCTTTTTTTACAATTCATAAACAGTATGATTCAAAATTCTTGACATATACTATTCATATGTTATATTTACACTAGCCAACTTGTGATGGACAAAAGCTGGGTTCCCGAATGGGAGTAGGCATATTTATATATGCTTAGAATCCTTTGCTCCTGGGGTTGGCTTTTTGTTTCCTCTACTCCTTCAACAACTTCTCCAACTCGTCCATTTCCTTGCGTATTTCTTCCTCTATACCGCGAATATTCGCCATAATTTCGGATGTCGACGGATATTCTACTGGTACATACTCAACTTCCTTGTATTTATTGATACTCAAGTCATACGCATTATCTACGATATCTTTTTTCGGTACCATAAACGATTTATCTGTACGTTTTCTATCTGCCTCTTTATCCAGATTTCTAAACCTTTCAATAATATCCGGAATATCATTTTCGGCAACCGGTGCACGTTTGTCATCCAGACTGAATCCATCCGCTGTCATATCATAGAACCATACCTGATCGGTTCCACCATGTTCAGTCTTTGTAAAAATCAAAATAGCCGTTGATACTCCTGCATATGGCTTAAATACCCCTGAAGGCATAGAGATTACTGCTTCCAGTCTCTGATTTTCTACGATTTCTTTCCGTATTGACTTGTGTGCCGTAGATCCACCAAATAAAACGCCATCCGGTACGATACATGCACATCTTCCCCCCATCTTCATAATTCGTAAGAATAATGCAAGGAACAGCAATTCCGTTTTTTTCGTCTTGCACACTTTCAAGAGATCACCCGATACTGACTCTGCATCCAAACTTCCCTTAAATGGCGGATTCGCCAATACAAGCGAGTACATATCCTTATCCGAATTTTGATCTGATAAACTATCTCGATATTCAATGAACGGATTATCAATACCATGCGTCATCATATTCATTGCCCCAATACGAAGCATCGTCCGATCCATATCATACCCATGAAACATCTGATTCATATAATGTTCTTTTTTCTTTTTATCAAAGAAGATTTCATCTCTTCGATTTTCTTTCAAATATTCGCCTGCAGCAACCAAGAATCCCGATGTACCACATGCCGGATCACATATTACTTCATCTGCGGTTGGATTCATCATTTCCACCATCATCCGAATAATATGTCTTGGTGTTCGAAACTGCCCGTTTCTGCCGGATTGTGCAATCTTTGACAACAAATATTCGTATACATCTCCCCGAACATCCGCTGTCTGAATCTCATTCATCATGCTATAGATTTCATCCAATGAATCTACAACTTTCGACAAAACCAATGGCGTCGGCAACTTAAATATTGCATCATCCATATACTTGGAATATGCACTGTTCTTATCACTATGCAAAGTTTTTATAAAAGGAAATACCCATTCCTGCATGATTGAATACATCCTATCTGCCGGAAAATCATGGAATACAGACCACTTTAATTGTGTCCCATCTATCGTTCTTTCGCCAATCTTTACTTCCTCTGCAAAGATACTTTGAAATGGTAATCCAAGCATAGCACTTTCCTTTGCCCGTGTATTATCTACATCATCCAAATCATGGATAAACATGAGATACGTAATCTGCTCAATAACCTCCAACGGATTTACCAATCCTCCGGCCGCAAATATATCCCACAAACCATCTATTTTGTTTTTCAACTCGCCTGTAATCATCCTTTTATTTCTCCAATCCTATGATTCATTATTCCATGTATATTTTGTATATCTTCCGCCACCTAACTTCAATACTTCACCCTTTTCAACAAGCTCCGCCAAAGCTCTTTGCACTGTCACCTGACTAATATCCGGACATTTGCGCATAATTTCTGTCTTCGTAATCGTTCCAATCGTACTTTTGATAATTTCGCGTATACGATCAGGTTTCGAAATTCCTTCTCTTGATAAAATTGCCACTCTTGATGAAAAATCTCGATATGCAGCGGCTACAATTCCCAGCATGTACTTCGTAAATGGTTCATAATCATTTTCTTCCTCATACCATCCATACGAACTTCGCTGTAAACTATCATAATAAAGTTCCTTTGTATCTGATATCAATTTTTCAATACTAATATACTTTCCAACGATATAACCTGCTCTATATAGCAAAAGCAACGTCAAAAGTCTGCTCATTCTTCCATTTCCATCCTTAAATGGATGAATACACAAGAAGTCAAGTACAAACATCGGAATCAATATAATCGGATCAATTTGCTGTGTTGCCATCGCAATATCAAATGCCTCACATAATCTTTCCATCGCCTCTGCTGTCTCCCATGCAGGCACAGGCTTGAAACGTACACGTTTTTCTCCATGTTCATTTTCTTCTTCAATTACGTTATCCGCTATTTTATACTTTCCGCCATAATCATAGCCCTCAAATTTATACATATCCCTATGCAATTGCAATATTATAGATGGTTTTACCGGAATATGATCGTGACTATCATGAATCGTATTTAGTACATCTCTATATCCCGCAATTTCCTTCTCATTTCTTGTCTGCGGCCTTGTCTTTTCATTTACAAGAGCCCGCAATCTTTCATCAGATGTATAAATACCCTCTATTTTATTGGACGCTTCCGTACTTTGAATCTTAGCTATCTCCCACAATTGTGTTAGCGCATCTGTCTTTGCTTCTACAAAAAGCTTTTGTTCCCCCTTAAACTCATGAATTTGTGCAATATAAGACACTATCTCCGGTGTTAAAAGTTTTTTCCACTTCTCTCGATAGTCGTATTGTCTCATTACATCACCTCAATAATATTCTGTTGACATAGTTTGAGTATATTGTTTAATTTTATCAAAGTCAAGTTTAATTTTATCATTTTTGTTTTTATGATAAAATTAAATTAATTTGATATAATTAAAAAGGGAACTTTTTGCAAATTTCTACAAAAGTTCCCTAAAAAATTAAATTCTTTCTCGTACCAACATTGTTGCATACCCCATAAGATTTTGTCCATTCCATTGTTTTGGTTCCAATCTTTTTGGATCTTTCATTGACAATCCGATGCCCCAGATTCTGTCATTCACCGCTGCCTCTGCAAGGATCGCGTTTCCAGTTGCTTTCAGCTTCTCTCCTAACTCCGGATTCTGTGAATATTTTGCCATAAGTCCTTCAAAAATGATAATCTGGCGAACGCCATTCCATACATTATCTATATAACCTGACACCTTTCGTCCCAGTTGCTTAATATCTGCGACATCATCTGTTGCAAGAATCTGTTTTGCAATTTCATTGTCTCCAAATACAACCGCTTTCTGGTGCATCATATACTGCTCCATAGAAGTATATTTTACATCACCAACTGTAAAATCGGACAGATACCAATTACTTAAATATCCATTCTCTTCATCCGGATTGTGAAATGTTATTACCTTCATACCTTTATTCCTCTCTTTCTTTTTCCTGTTTTTTATTATAGTCACATATCTATCGATTGTCATGCCTCTTTTTGAATATTCGAATTGACAACCTTTATGTTTTGTTATACCATCGATACACAAGAAACGGGTTTTTACCGGGTAGGGCTTACGCCTGACAGGACTTGCTCGTTTCTTTTTTATTTTCCCACACCCCAACATTCCCCCTTGCATTTCCCCGTTTCCTGTGCTATAAAGTAAACAGTGTTTACCAAAGGAGTACAATTATGCGCGAGAGCACAAAAGCGACCAGAGCAACAATTTTACAAAGTGCGAAAGAGATTTTCTTGGAATGTGGCTATCAGGAAGCGTCCATGCGAAAGATTGCTGCGCGGGCGGGCATTACCCCCGGTGCGATATACAAGCATTTTTCAGGAAAGGAAGAAATGTTCGGTGAGATATTCGCAGAGAGCGGAAATAAGCTGATGGCACTGAGTGAGTCCATGCTGGATATTGACTTTTCGGCAATGTCCGACGAGCAGCTGATGCAGGTATTCTATTCCCGCATATCCATCCGGACCCTCGAGCTGTTAGAGGACGATATGCAGCTCTTCCACATGCTGTTAAAAAACGATTCCGGCACCTATATCCGGAACTTCCGCAAAGTTTATATAGCGCGATGCAACGAATTCGCAACGCGCTTTTATCATGAGTTATACGTGCGTGGACTTGCGAAGAATCAGCTATCCGAGAAAACATGTTACATGCTGTCGTTGTCTGAGTTCTCGATGATCTGTGAGATGATCGCCGATGATACCTGCAAGGACGGCTTCACCGAGGAGATGAAGCAGGCATTTTTAGAGGCGATGGATGTGCTGATGCACGGCATCGAAGCGACACTTGGATTACAAGTCCAAGATGTGCCAGATCATTGAGATAGATTTTGCTAAGAAAGGATGATTTAGTTGAAGTACGGATTCTCACAGAAATTATTTGGATATTTTTATCACAGCTCCTGCATGAAGCAGGCAAAAAGACAGCATTTGCAGATTGACAGCAAGGCGATCAAACAGGAATACCGTGCCATCCTGACGCGCGCCAAGGATATCGGCAAATCCCGGCTGATGAGTTCCTACTGCATGGGCGCATATTTCATCGCATTAAACCGGAACACAACCTTATCCCCGGAGGAATGTTATGCCCTGTATAAGGACGGCCTCTCCGCCAATCAGTTGTTCCACAAGGTCATGGGAAATGCAGACAGCTATCTCGATGCGAAGAAGCTTCCAGCCCGGAAAAAATGGTCTGCCGACTCCCATAAACGGAAATACGAAAATGACTGGGTCGTTGACATCTTAGAAGGCGGCGCGAATGATGATTTCGAGCTTGGCTACGATTATCATACATGCGGCATCTGCAGTCTGTGCCGGGATGAGGGATGTTTCGAACTTGCCAGATATCTCTGCCGCATGGACTATGTGCTTGCCGACATGATGCACATGCGCTTAGTCCGGACACAGACGATCGCAGAAGGTGCAACTCACTGCGACTTCCGGTACAGCCGGATTGATTCGACGCCGGGAAAAAATTCTTAGCAATCGCTCTCCCGCTTCATGATTGCCCGCCGCTTGCGATCCACTTCGATCCATTCATCGAGCGTGAGCGGGACATAATCCGAGAACATACAAAAACAGTTGATCATCTGGCACGGAATGGAAACCATTTCTTCCCCGCCAGATTTTCCAAGCACCGGGCGTGTGCAGGTGCGTGTCTGATTCTGGAATTCATTGATCAGGTACTCATCATACGTATTATGCACATGTCCATACAGCATGTATGTCTTCGGTTCTCCCTTCGCATTCCGGCGGTACTGCCCGTTGTAGCACATAACCGGATAATGGCACAGAATCACCTTGCGGTTGTTATCATTGATTTCCCTATAATGTGTGATCCATTCAAAATGCGATGGATCAAATTGTTTGTTCGCAATAAAATGATCATGATTTCCGATGATCAGATACTTCTTTCCATTCAACCGTTCGAGAATGGCATTTGCAACTTCTCCCTTTTTTGAAATACAGAAATCTCCCAAGATCACAACCTCATCACGCTTCCGCACACGCGAGTTCCACTGTGCGATCATATATTCATTCATGGCTTCGCCACTCTCAAAGCCGCGACAGTCCATACGTGTATTCAAATTTTCATGGCAGAAATGTAAATCTGCAATATAATAACGCATGTCAGCGTTCCTCCCTTTCCCCAACACTGTCCTTATTGTATGCTTATTTTGATCCGCAGACAAGATAGCATTTGCATTTCTTTGTAAAAGAAAAGACACTCCAAAGTCTATACTCTGGAATGTCTTCACATCTCGTTCTTATACCTTAATTATATTTCCACTGTTCGCTCTCTAACTGCACATCGACCATATGCTTATAGATACCATTCTTCTCCTTCAACGCTGACGGTGTTCCCTGCTCAGCTACCACGCCATCCTTTAATACAATGATCTGGTCAACCCCATCGACCGTACGCATACGGTGTGCAATAATCAGAACTGTCTTGTTCCGGATCAGCTTGGAGATGGACTCCTGAATCACGGACTCATTATCCACATCCAGCGAGGCGGTTGCCTCATCCATCAAGATGATTGGTGCGTCCTTTAAGAATGCACGTGCGATGGAGATTCTCTGCCGCTCACCACCGGATAATTCGGAACCATTTTCCCCGATCATGGTGTTCCATTTGTCCGGTAATTTCTCGATAAAGTCCGTACAGTTTGCAAGCCTGGCTGCTGCCATAACTTCCTCGTCCGTTGCATCCTTGCGACCGATCCGGATGTTCTCCATAACCGTGTTGTTAAAGAGTGTCACATCCTGGAACACGATGGAATACAGGGAAAGTAATGTCTCCGGCTCGACCTTCGATACATCCATACCTCCAACTGTAACAGTACCTTTCTGGATATCCCAGAATCTTGCCGCCAGTCTCGATACGGTTGTCTTACCACCACCAGATGGACCGATCAGAGCTGTTACCTGCCCCTGCTTTGCCGTGAAGCTGACATCGGAGAGCACCTGCTCGCCACTGTCATAGGCAAATGCCACGTGGTCAAATACAATATCATAGCCCTTGTTCGTCAGTATCTCTGCGCCGGTCTGCTCTTCGTGTGACAGGATCTCATCCATACGCTCACAGCTCGGCTCCAGACTGATCAGAGCGGACAGGTTCTGCAATGCAATCTGCAAAGGCTCATACATTCTTGTTACAACAAGCAGGAACACGAACAAGGTCAGTACATTGATCTCTCCATTTACAAGCAGGATACTACCAACCAATGCAACCGTTCCAATGCCGAGCTTCAGGATCATCTGTGCGGAACATACATAAGCTGCATTCTTAAATTCCAGCACGATGGCATTTTTCTCTACGGCTTTGATCTTCTTGTTCAAGCCTTCCATGTACGTCTCTGTCATGTTGTTTGAACGCAGGTCACGGATCGTCTCCAGTCCCTCCTGAATTCCATCAAGACAGGAAAGCTTATATGTCATTGTCTTCTTCTGTACAGACTTCAGACCTTTTCTCGAAGTCAGTACGATGATAAATGCAATCGGCATCACCCATACAGCGGCAAGTGCCATCTTCCAGTTGAAGAACAACAATCCAATTACAATAATCGTTGTGGAGATCATCGAACCGATCAGCTCCGGAATCCAGTGGGAGCTTCCTGTCTCGAGCAATGCACAGTCTGACATGATCGTATTCGTCAGATCGGACAGATCCTTCTTCCCGAAGAAGGAAAGTGGCAGGCGGCGAAGCTTCTCAGCAAGTGCACGTCTACGCACACCACTTTCGACATAGGTGGAAAAGAAGGTTGCGTTATATTGGAAATAAGTTGTAACTGCTACAAGTAAAAATACTACGACGATTCCGCCGATGAAGAATCCAAGCTTATCCTTTGGCACCTTGCCATCAAGCAGATACGAGGTAAGCTGATACAGAAGCCCAACCGGCAGCATCAGCACAAGGTTCGCGATTGTGACTGCCACAAACGCTTTTATCATGTTCTTTGCACCGTTTTCGGACAGTGCGTATTTATGTTTCAATTTCTCGATCATGCGGTTGCACCTGCCTTTCCTACCTGCCAGTTCACGGACTTGTTATATTCGTTCCACATATGTGTGTAGATGCCGTCCTTGGCTGCCAGCGCATCATGTGTACCGGACTCTGCAATCTTTCCGTCCTTCAATACGTAGATCTGATCCGCATTTGTCACCGTCGACAGACGATGTGCGATCATGATTACTGTCTTATCCTTGGACAGATTCTCAAATGCGCGCTGCACCTGTCTCTCATTGTCCGGATCAGCAAATGCGGTCGCCTCATCTAAGATCAGGATTTGCGCATTCTTAAGGAATGCCCGTGCGATCGACAGACGCTGCATCTCACCACCGGATACATACGTTCCCTTTGAGCCGATCACCGTGTTCACACCGCCCGGAAGCTTCCCGATGATGTCGCTGCACTGCGCCTTCTCCAGCGCTTCCATTACCTCGGCGTCCGTCGCATCCGGTCTGCCCATACGAACATTTTCCAGAATGGAGGTCTTAAGCAGCTTACTATCCTGAAATACATACGACAAGTGATTCATCAGCTCCTTGCTGTCAATGTTCTTCACATCCACACCACCGATCTCGATGCTGCCACTCTTGACATCCCAGAATCTTGCGATCAGCGATGCAAGCGTCGTCTTACCACCACCAGACGGACCAACAAACGCGATATGGGAACCTGCCTTGACGGAAAGCGTGATGCCGTCGATCGCATTTGCCTTTGCCTCATCGTAAGCAAATGTCACGTCCTTCAACGCGATGGATGCATCCTTCGATGTCTGCTTATTTGCTGCCTCCGGAAGTTCCTTCGCATTTAATACCTCGTCCATTCGGTTCAATGCATCCTCGACAAGCATCTGTGATTCGCCTGCATACGCAACCTTCATCAGCGTTGTTGTGAGTACCGAAGTCACCAATATGTAGAAGATCAGATTCAATACAAATTTGTCTGTGACCGTATTTCCACCTAATGTATAAGCGGCTACGATCAATGCGGCGAAAATACCATTACAGAATACGGTAAATCCGATCATCGGAATCATCATGGATTTCGTATAATCGATCGTCCATTTCTCATATTCATCGATGGCTGCCTTAAACCGTTTGAATGAGAAGATTGTCTGTCCAAATGTCTTTAAGACCGGTACGCCTCGCACATACTCTACCGCCTCGGAGGACATTGTCTCCAGCGAGTTCTGATACTGCTTCATATCCTCTGCCATCTTCGGTCCCATCATCATCGTACCCATGATAAGGAATGCGAATACGGCAGGAATCAGGCTGATCAGACCAAGACGCCAGTCAAAGCTTGCCATCAGTACAAGCAGCCCGATCGGTGTTGCTCTTGATACGACCTTATCTGGCAGGTTGTGTGCCAGAAATGTCTCTGTCGCTGCGGAGGAATCCATAACGATCTTTCGAATCTTTCCGGTTCCCTCTGTCTCCACATAACCAAGTGGAAGCTTCATGATGTGGTTCATCATCGCGATACGCATATTTGTCTGCACGCGGAATGCTGCCTTATGAGAGCACATCAAAGCTCCGATATAAAGCACCATTGCGAGCAGGGCAAATCCTACCGCCTGCCATCCATACGATGTGATGTGCGTTGCTTTGGAATAGTCCGGTCTTACTTCTAAGACCTCCTTTATGATGCGCCACACATCATAAAACGGAATCAGCGCAACCCATGCACTGATTGCTGCCAAGACGCAGGATGCATAAGAAAAATACTTATGCTTCCCGGCAATTTTCATAAGTCTTGACAATGCACTTTGCTTTTTTGCCTTCATGACAAAACCTCCTTGAACGTTTATTTTAAGTTAGTTTTCACTAACCTATATTTGATTTTTTTGGCAGTGCACATCGCTATGCACTGCCTGTTATTCCAATCCAAAAACTGATTTCCAACCTGCGAAATTGAAGATTTGTACATTCTTCATAAAGGCTGCTGCCTCATCGTATGGCTTGTCGTGTGTCAGCACCTCATAGATATACTGCCAGCCGGTTCTGCAGAATACGTGGATGAAAAATTCATCCGCGGTCGCATTCTCATTTGCATACTGTTTCGCAAATATGTTGTAATGCTGCTCCTCGATCGCCGCGAGCTTATCAAAGTAATCTTCATATTCTGTCCCCACCGAATGGCAGAACAGAAGCTGAAATTCTTCCTTATACCGGTAGATATACGCCAATACCTGATCGGTTCCCTCGTTGCCCTCTTCAATGGCATGATCCATGTCCGGACACTCGGTTGCCTTCTGTATGCTCTGCATATACATCTCCATCAGACCATCTGCCGCTTCCTGTACGATTGCGGTGAAAAGTCCGCTCTTGTCGCCAAACCGGGTATATATGGAATTGGTACTGACTCCGCATGCCGCCGATATCCGCCGCATGCTGGCATCATGGAATCCATAGGTAAGGAATTCTTCCTTCGCTGCCTGAAGCAGGGATTCCGTCACACCGGCTGTCTCACGTCGCATGAGCTACTCCTTCTCTTCGTTAGTTGTTGCTGTTATTTATATTGTTTTATTTTTCATAACATCGTTATTATAACAGTGTTATTTTATTTGTCAATAGGTTTTTATATTATCCAACCATTACTTTCAACACGATCATCCCTGCCAGATATACGATTGCCAGCACATACACGACGCCATCCGCACGTACATATCGAAGCGGATACATCTTCGTTCTCGGTCTGCCAGCCTGATAACAACGTGCTTCCATCGCAAGTGCCAGATCGCCCGCCCGTCCAACTGCAGATGCAAAAAGTGGCATCAGAATCCGTCCGGTACGTTTCAACTTCTGGAACACATTTCCTGCCTCGAAATCCACGCCTCGTGCCGTCTGTGCCTTCATGATCCGGTCCAGCTCTTCGATCAGAATCGGAATGAAGCGGAGCGTAATCGACATCATGAGTGCAATCTCATGCACCGGTACATGAATCTTTGTAAGCGGATGAAATGCTTTCTCCAGGCCGTCCGTCAGCTCGGTCGGCGTCGTTGTGTATGTCATAAGTGACGACCCCAAAATCAGCTCCATCAACCGCACAACACGGACAACCGCCTGCATGATTCCTTCCCGGTAGATGTGAATAAACTTCCACTGGAAATACAGCATTTCTCCTTTTCCGAAAAACACATTTACGATACAGATAAATACCAGCAATATCCACACCGGCTTTAGCCCCTTGATCATATATCGAAACGGCACCTTCGATATCACGATACATGCAATCAATACTACGCCTGCCACCGCAAATACGATCAAACTTTTGCTAAGAAACAGCCCGATGATATAGAGAAGCGTTGCGAATAACTTGACACGCGGGTCCAGATGATGAATCGGAGAATCCGAAGGATAATATTGTCCAATTGTAATATCTCGAATCATAAATTATCTCCCTGCTTCCTTTCATCCAATCTGTTCTCAGTATCAACGCTTTTTCTTCCTGCTGTACTGTTTGTGCAATTACCAAGATAATCGAGCAGCTCTTTCTCTCGAATCACGTTCTGTGGAATTTGGTACCCGTTTGCGCGCAATTTGTCCGCCAGTTTCACAGTTTCCGGTACATCCAGTCCACAGTCTGCAAGCGTCTCCCGCTTGGCAAATATCTGCGCCGGTCGGTCATCCAATATCTTCTTTCCATCGTCCAACACAATAATCCGGTCTGCGTATTCCGCCAGGTCCTCCATACTATGCGAGACAAGTAAAACTCCGATTCCCTGCTCCCGGCTCATCCGCCGGATCCGGTCGAATATTTCGCGCTTTCCTGCTGCGTCTAATCCCGCTGCCGGCTCGTCCAATATGATATATTCCGGATGCATCGCAAGCACACCTGCAATCGCCACACGCCGCTTCTGTCCGCCCGATAGCTGCAATGGCGATGCTTGATAATATTTCTCTGGCAGGTCAACAAACCGAAGTGCTTCCTCCACACGCGTCTCGCATGCTTCCCCGGTCAAGCCCTGCTTACTTGGTCCAAATGCGACATCCTCCCACACGGTATCGCAGATCATCTGATGCTCCGGATATTGGAACACCATGCCAACCTTACTGCGCAGATAATTCCCAGAATATCCCTTTGCATGAATATCCTTTCCCTCAAATGTAACCGTTCCGCCAGTCGGTTTCAAAAGCCCGTTCAAAAGCTGGATCATGGTGGATTTACCAGAACCGGTATGTCCGGCAAGTCCAACAATCTCCCCCTTGCCAAGCGACAGATTCACGTCGTCTAAAGCAACCTTCTCGTACGCTGTTCCCGGGCTGTAAATATAGCTAACATGTTGCAGGGAGAGGAGATCTTGATTTTTTTCATCTGTCTCTGCTTCAGCCTTTTTGTTTTTTTTCTTATCTACCAGCTCAGAGCTTGCTTCCCATTCTCTTCCAGTTTTATCATATTCTGCTACTTTTTCCCTTTTGTCAATCGTAGCCTCCTCTACTCTCGCATCTCCAATCTTTTTCTCGAACACATCACTATCTATTAATTTCCTCACACGATAAGAAAGCGGTGCCTCCATCCCCATCTCCGCAAGCAATGCATCCGCTCCAAAGAATTTCTCTGGCCTTCCATCAAATCGCATCTGTCCGTCCGCAAGCAGAATCACCCGGCTCGCAAGTGCCGCCTCTTCCATATCGTGGGTAATCAGAATCACAGTCATTTCCTGTTCCTGATTCAACCGCTGTAATGCTTCCATCACTTCTTTCCGTCCTTTCGGATCAAGCATCGCAGTCGGTTCATCTAAGACAATATAATCCGGGTGCATCGCAAGAATTCCTGCAATCGCAATCCGCTGTTTCTGTCCGCCCGACAGATGATTCGGAGCCGTCTTTCTGCGCTTCCACATCCGCACCTGTTCAAGTGCCTGCTTCACACGTGCCACGATTGTATCCGACTCCATTCCCAGATTCTCCGGGCCGAATGCAACCTCTTCTTCCACATTTGCTGCCACCATCTGATTGTCTGGATTCTGGAACACCATGCCGACGCGCTGGCGAATCTCGTACAACTTATCCGCATCCCTGGTTCCCATCTCATCTACCGTCACCGTACCTTCCGACGGTCGAAGGATTGCATTTAACTGCTTCGAGAACGTCGTCTTGCCGGAACCATTTCTGCCAAGCAACGCGATGAATTCACCCTTTTTAATTGTAATATCTACGCCTTTTAAGATTTCCTCCGTCGCAATCACGTTTCCATCGACATCCCGCTTTTTATATTGAAATCTTACCTGTTCTGCCCGTATCACCGTCCGGTCCTCCATACTGTGAAATAAATTTATTGTGGCTCTTGCTCTATCCACATCTTCTTTAACCGCGCTTTATCCACTTTCCCACTTGTGTTCTTCGGGAACGCCTCCAGAACAATCACACGCTTCGGAATCTCAAAATCCGCCAACTTTTCCTTCAACTGCTGCCGCAGATTCTCTGGCACGTCCGTGCCTTCCACCGTCACAAATGCACTCACGATCTCCGCCGGCATGTCCGCATCCTTTTCCTTCGGAAGCAGAACGACCGCCGCCTCTGTGATACCGGCGACTTCCTCCAACGCATTTTCAATCTTCATCATCGACACCTTGCGTCCACGCACGCCAACGATATCATCCGTCCGTCCAAGGAAATAGAAATTCCCCTGCAAATCCATCCGCCCGCTATCCTTCAGCGAATACGGCACGGTAATATTCTCCACGTGAAATGCATTGTCCACGTACATTTCATCATCCTGTATGAACACCCGCACTCCCGGAAATGGTTTGCCGATCAGGTTCCGCTCTTCCGTCATGTCCGCGGACTTCACATACGTGATATAATTCAGCTCGCTCGCACCGTAATATAATGTAATCTCCGTATTCGGAAATATCTTCTTCAACACTTCCGCATCCTTTCGCCCAAGGCTCTGCGAGCCCGAAATGATCGTGCGGATATTCGCATTTACACCCTTAAATACGCGAGGCAGCATAAGTAACTTGGACGGAATCAGGTAAATACCGTTCGCCCTTTCGCGCGCCATCACCTGCTCCCATTTGCCCGGCAGGAATACATCCTCCGCAATCAGCGTGCCGCCTGCCGCAAGCTGTCCCATATAGAGATTCAGATTCCCGGTAAATGCAAGGCTTCCCTGTACGAACAGCCGGCTGTCCGCATCCACGCCAAACACCGCATTCTGTATCGCGAAGAAATCCGCCCAACTTTCAAAGCTTCGGAATAAAATCTTCGGAATCCCGGTTGTTCCGGATGTCATCACTGCCATTACCGCGCGCTCCGGCACGGGCGTATCAAACAGCGGATCTGTTACTTCAAGTTTGCTGTCCGCCGGCACGATAACTGGTACCTGATTTGTTCCCGCACACGCCAGAAATAAAACCAACTGTTTCAGGATTCCGGTCTCCCGAATCGGATACAGATGTTTTTCTGCAACCTGCGGAAGGCGCGCGCGTGCATCCTGCACAAGCACATAGAGCTTTCCGTATGTATAGCGATCACCATTGATGATGATTGCGTCTTTGTCCGATGGTTGTTTTGTCAGATAATCAATATACTGCATGTTACATTCCTCCCGCCCGCAGCAACAGCGCATGTCCGATGCCGCCGGCTGCCGCAATGCTGCATACTGCATAGCCCGGTGTCTCCTGCAGCGCCCGGCATGCATGTATCGTAATGATGCCTCCTGAGGCGCCATATGGATGTCCATATGCGAGCGCCCCACCATACCGGTTGTAATGGTCAACTGCTTCCGGATAGGCACGCGCAAAAAGCTCATCAATTACTGCAAATGCCTCATTACATTCAAATACCGCGATATCTTCCGCCGTATGTTTCGTCTTGGCAAGTAATTTCTGAATGGCAAGTATTGCTGTCTCCGGGCTTTTGTCCGGGTTCCCGCCAACCGTTACGGAATCAACGATTTCCGCAAGCGGTGTCAGATTATGCTCCTTTACATACCGCTCCGATGCCACCATCAAAAATGCCGCACCATCATGCATCAAGCATGTATTTCCGGCTGTTAGTATCGCTCCGTCCGGCAAAAGCGGTGGTAGCTTATCTAAGAATCGTTCACTTATGCGATCCCTGATACCCGCGTCTGCAGTTGCCCCCTGCACGCCGACCAGATATGGTTCTAGCACGCCAGCTTCTCTTGCCTGTTTTGCGAGAGAATGTGAACGTAATACCCATTTATTTAATTCCTGTCTGGTCATCTGCACATCCAGTGCCACACGCTCTGCGCCGCGGATCATCGCATACGGATCATGCTCGCCCGGTGCAAATTTTGCGACGGAATAAAAGGATTCCTCGCCTCCATAGCGTTCATAGTCCGGATGATTCCGGTTATACGCACGTCGCGGTGCCGTTGACGAACTATCCACGCCACCTGCCACAATCAGATCTGCCTGTCCACTTCGGATCTTCGCCGCGGCAATCGTCAGTGCTTCCAATCCCGATCCACACTGCATATCCACTGTGTACGCGGGAACCGCCTGTGGGAAATGTGCCGTAAGCGTTGCCAGTCTGCCAATATTTCCACTGGCTCCAACTCCATTTCCGACGATCACCTCATCGACAGTCTGACGTACATCTTCCGGTACAAGCGCACAGAGTACCTCCGCCGCAAGCACCTCGGCTGGCAGATGTTTATACATTCCATTTTCGACACCGATATAGCTGCGGCGTCCGTCTATAATATACGCATGTTCCATACGATTTCCCTATCCTCTCGTTTACATTCATAGATCTGCTTTCCGCGTTCGGTTCTTGCCTGGATCTGCAGCTTCTCATCCACAAATACGGGTTTTTCAAAACGGAATCTGCAAATAAATTCCCTGCTATTCTTCATGTCTGTCTGCATCTCATTTTCGGTTTCCGTCTGCACTCCTGCCTGCGTCTCGTTCTTCATTCCCGCCTGCAACTCTACATCAGTTTCCGTTTCCGGCTGTTTTTTCATCCACATATCAAGCATCCTCTCCACCATCAAAAGCCCCGGCACAACCGCATGCGCCGTCCGGTGAATCGAATTCGTATCGCCTACGGCATCCACAAATCGAAGGATATCGGAATGCGTAAATGAAAACGTTTTTTCCCCGCCTGTGTCCGCGTTTTCTTCCGTTCCGACCGAATGGTGTAGATTCATCCGCTGTTCTTCCAGCTTTGATTTCTCGACATTCATGGCCATATTTTTTTCCATACCTGCTTGTTTGCTAGTAACTGCCCCCTGCACCTCCGGCCTTACCACATGCAACTCCAGCTGATACACGATTCCATCCTCTTCTATCTGATTCCGCATAACCGCAAAGCTTGCAGTTTTCTTCACAATCTCGGACTTGCAGGAATTTTGAATTTTGATTTTCTGATTTTGAACTACTGTCAGATCATTCCCACAGCCAAATTCTGTGCCTGATACGCGTTCTCCTGCCGCTCCCCGCTGCGCATACACACACGCCCCGATCATCCAACCATCGTATCCATCAAGCATATGAAAATCAGCCAGTTGTTCAAATATTTTTTCAAATTTGTTCTTCATTTTCTCACTCAATGTTTCCTATTATATTTCCCAAAGTTTACAATGTCAACTTTTCTATCCATTTTAGGTTGACATTCTTATTTTCATCTGCTATTCTACATCATGTACCTGCTATGAATTCAACAATAGCATGGCTATTATAACAGAAACTATGGAGAAAAAGAAATGGACACAAAAACAAAAAGCAAATTTTCAACCTACTCAATTGTCATGATGGCACTTTTCGCAGCCATCCTGTGTGTATCCGCTTATATCAGCATCCCGCTGCCAAACGGAACACACATCACTCTTTTGAATTTTGTAATCACCCTGATTGCACTTGTATTTCCACTTGCAGAATCCTTCTTCATCGGACTGATCTGGATGTTACTCGGACTGGTCGGTGTTCCGGTATTCGTTGGTGGACAGGCAGGTCCGGGATATTTATTTGGCACATATGGCGGTTTTTCCTTCGCCTTTATCTTCATCGCCATTTTGATTCCGATCTTTCGCGGAAAGAAGTACAATCGTATCCGTTATACTATTGTCGCTATGTTATCCGCTGTTCTCGTTGATGCAGTCGGTTCTCTCTGGATTATGATCGCATCAGGTTGCAGTATCAAGGCTGCTTTTGTAGCCGGTTTTCTTCCTTTTATTGCACTTGATCTTGTGAAAGCAGTCGTTGCTGCACAGATCGTACCAGCATTCCGAAAACTAATTTATCTGCGTAGAGAGGTCGAGGACGAGGATTAACATAAATCGAAACTCCCTCCCCTCAAAGAACTTGAGCCGTTGCAATCGCAACGGCTCTTTTTCATTCCTATCAATTATCACTTTCATCTGTACTTACTGTATTAGTTCCGGCTTCGTCCGCAATCACAAAACTCACTTCATACGTTTTGCCCATCGCATCACCGACGTTCTTCACATACTGCTCTAACAGCTCCTGTGCCCGCTGCTGCGCCTGCTGCAACAGGGATTCATCCGACTGGACATTCTCCAGCATATTTTCCTGTGCAGTCTTGATTGCTTCCGTCTGATCGTCCGCATTGATCTTCTCTGCGCCAAGTCCTTCACGGGTTGTGTAATAGGAGTCTTCATTTAACGACGTCTGATCCACCTGACAGCTAAGCACCTCTGCCTTTGGCATCGTGATCGTTACCTGATCGCCATCTACCTGCATATCCAGATTCGCAATGTCCACACCGAGCTTTACGATGCCGGAATACTCGATCCAAAGCTCTGCCGATGTATCCCACCACAGAACTTCCTTTTCCTTCGTCAGCTTTGCCACATTATGATAATAACATTTGAGTGTTGCCAGCTCACAGATTGTCTGCATCTGCGTAATGCTCAATTCTTTCGTTACTTCTTCACCTTTTTTTCCACATGCAGTGAACAGCATAATAACTGCAAGACAAAGGACTACGAATTTTTTTAATTTCTTCATTTGTTTCTCCTCCTTCGTCCCCTACTGAATCACCAGTTCATACGACTCATCCTGATTCTCTATGATCGGCATGAGCAGTGCCTTGACTGTATTCTCACAATTTTCTTTCGCCATCTGTAAGAACACTTCATTTCCCCGGCATTCAGAACCTGCATCTGCGATACATGCCGCATACGCTTCCTCGGATACATCTGCCGTGTTCGCACTCTTCTTGACAAACATATAGTCAAGCGAAGCCATATCGACATCAATCTGCTTGACCTGCAACTGCGGCAGCGTCACAATGATTTTCTTCGCCTGCCCTTCTCCGACATTGTCATCGATCTGAACATCAATATCTGCCATGTTGATACTTGCCTTCACTTCGGCCTCATAAGAGACATAGTAGACAACCTTCGTCGGATGATTCTTCTGCGGCACCTCTGCCACACCGTTGTAGGTAATCTCACAGACTGATAAATCATCTATCTGCAACACCTGTTCTAGCTGGCTGCTTGTAAGGATCGTCGTCTCTACCTTCGGTTTCAACCCGAACCATCCAAGCTGCTTTGCAAGCTTATAGCCAACCACAACCAGAATAACTACGACCGCTAAGATGATCACCCACTTCAGAAGCTTTGTTACATCGCGGGCAGAAAGCTTCTGTCCTTTATCTTTATTCCTTTTGTGTTTGTTCTTCCTGCCCTGTTCTTGCATCCCAGTCTCTTTTGCTGTATCTTCTTCGATTTCGTTCATTCCGGATTTGCCCATATGTCGTCTCCTTATGCTTATTTTTCGCTTTCATCCGTATCGTTCACTTCTGCTCTCATATATAGCATATATACCCGCCTACTGTAGCGACACCTTATCTCCATCAATCTTAAAACAGCCAAAGCTCTTCAGGAAGCTGGAAAATTTGCTGTATCCATATTTCTTGATACTGAAATTCCGGTTCTCATTTTTTAACGTACTGTTTAAGAGTCCCATATTGCTGTTCTTCTGTGGATTCTTCTTCAGAATCTGAATAATCTGCTCCTCAATTTCCCTCTTCGGTACAACATCATCGATAATCTTCACATAATTCTGACGATTCTGGGAAATGACCTCGAAATTACCAAATGCCTCATTTATAAATGTTGTAAGCTTCGAGTACCCATAATTCCGCACATCGAAATCAGAGAAACGCGCCTGTAATTTGCTTCCAATCTCGCCGACATGCGTCAGTTTATTATTATCAGCATTGCCATCAATGATATCATAGATTACCTTCTGAATAGACTTAATGCTTGTAATATTCGAGCTGTTTTCATTTTTCTCGGTTGATACTTTCGCAACATTTTTCTCATCCGTGACCTGTGAGATATCTTCGCGAATGAGCGCATCCAGCATCTTGAAGCTCGTACACGCCTTGACAAATGCTTCCGGCGTCTTGTTCTCACCCATGCCGACTACTTCCTTACCAGCCTCTCGCAGACGCTCTGCCAGCCGGGTAAAATCACTGTCACTCGACACCAGGCAGAATCCATCCAGATTTCCAGTATAGAGCAGATCCATCGCATCAATAATCATCGCCGAATCCGTCGCATTCTTACCCTGGGTATAGGCGAACTGCTGGATCGGAACGATGGAATTTCGAAGCAAAGTTGCTCGATTCCATCCATTGACACTTCGCGCCCAGTCCCCATAGATTCTTCGCACCGTTACCATACCACGGTCCGCCAATTCATCAAAAATTGTATCTATATATTTGGCAGATACATTATCCGAATCAATCAATAATGCATATCGTTTTTCTTCACTACCCATCGTTACTCCTCATCCTTATATCCCTGTTCCAGCCGTACTTCAAATTCGCTTTCCGGCATCGGCTTATCAAATACATATCCTTGCACAATATCACAGCCAACCTGTCTTAAATACCGTAACTGTTCCTTCGTCTCTACCCCTTCTGCAATCGTCTTCTTCCCGAGCTTGCGCACCAGATCAACGATACTGACAAACATTACCATGTCCGTCTCCTTGCCCGGATATTCTGTCTCCATTGGAATAAATGACTTATCAATCTTAATCACATTCAGATCTACCTTCTTGATCATGTTCAAGGATGAATAACCGGTTCCAAAATCATCAATCGAAGTTGCGATACCTTCGCTGCGAAGTCCATCGACAATCTCCGACATAATCTCATAGTTCTGAAAATCCTCACTCTCTGTCAGCTCAATCTCGATATAACCATGATCGATACCGTACTTGTCAATCACATTGACGATCTTTTTCACCAGATAATCTTCCTCCAGATGTCTTCTGGAGAAATTCACAGAGATACACGGAACCGTCTTTCCTTCATCCAGCCGCTTGCGGATAAACCGACATGTTTCTTCCAATACATAATAATCAAGCCTGCACACGCTTCCTTCCCGTTCAAGCTGTGGAATAAATTGCATCGGTGGAATCAGTCTGCCCTCATGCATCCAACGTACCAACGCCTCTGCACCACAGATTTTGTTCGTATTGGCATCGACCTTCGGCTGATAATAGACCACAAATTCATGTGCCTCGAGCGCAGGAAGAAAGCTTGCAATGATTCCCTGTGCCTCCATTATTTTATTCTGGATCTCTGTCGAATAAAATGCAACCGTTCCGCTGCCCTTCTGTCTGGCAGCCTGATATGCAATACTTGCGCGTGCCATAACATCTCGCGGTGCCCGGATATCATCCAGCTTACCGACACCGATCGTCGCCCCGAATACAAACTCTTTTTCCTTGATTTCGGTCCGATGATACAGCCGGAGATTCTGGAGCTTCGATAAAATAATTTCACTCCGTTCATTCTTCACCAACGCGACAAAATTATCGCCACCCAGACGCGCGACAATCTCATCATCCAGCAACATCTTATCTACCATTCCGGCGTAATTGCGTAATATAACGTCCCCCTCTTCATAAGGGAAAATCTTATTCACATATTTGAAATTATGCACATTGAAGAAAAATACCGTGTATGTATGAATCTGTCCGGTCGCTAACTGTTTGCCAATAAACTGCATAAACGCCTCCGGATTCGCAACACCGGTTGCCATATCCGTCAGCAATACGCCGCGCAGTAATCCCTGCATCATAACACGGCTAAACTGAATATATATCTCCTTCAGCAAAATCTGCTGCGTATCCTGTTCTTCCTTTGAGTAGTCCACATCCTCACACGGATAAACGGAAAACGTCATTGTTCCGCCATCCGGCAGTACAAATACCTGATGCTTTGCTTTTCCATATGCCCCCTTCTGATTATCAAATAATTTTCCAACCCGATGCTCCCCGTGCGGACGGATCTTAGATACCGGAGCATCCAGCTCATATTTCACTTTGCCAAGCTTCAGATCGTCTGCAACAATCGCAAGTGCCTGCACCACATCTTCCTCACACTGTTCGAAGGTCTGAACCTCCCGGTGCAAGACTTCTGTAAATGCTTTGTACTTCTCATTGAACTCCAACTTTTCACACATTTTTTATTAAACTCCCTGTTTTCCTCTATCCCATTATGCAAACAACGTCTCTACCTGTGCAGCATCAAATACCACATGTCCTGCATGCTCTACCTCGATCTGATACAAGGCATTTGCTGCCAGATGTTCCGCCGCCTGCTCGATATCACGAATTCCCGTCGTATTCTCAAACTGATGGATCACCGCATCTAAGCCCGCATCTGTCACAACACACTCCTCTTCCCGAAGCCCGATGCGCTTCAGTACCTTCGGCATTGCGAACTTCGTGAATATAATCTTCTTTTCTTCAAATGTATAATCCGGAATATCAATCAACGCGAATCTCGACATGATCGGTGCACTGATATCTTCCTTGTTGTTTGCCGTTGCAATCGGGTAAACTCCTGTCGTTGGCACCATACATTCCATATAATTATCTGTAAATCCAAGGTTATCCAGAAGTGTCAGCAGCACATCCGCCGGATTTCCGTTTCCCTTGCCGGATGCCGCCTTATCCAGCTCGTTGATGATAAATACCAGATTCGATTCGCCTGCATTCGAGAACGCTTCCATGATAATTCCAGGTTTCGCATTTGCATAGATTCGCGAACTTCCCGTAAGCTGCTCCGGATCCTTAATGGAACTCATATCGAGAGTTGTCCAAGGCAGTTTCAGAATCCTTGCTACCGCATATGCAATCTGAGATTTTCCGGTTCCTGCCGGTCCTACCAGAAGAAGTCCATACGCCGGTAATGTATGTGTCCGGTTGATCTGGATGATCGTCTCCATGATTCTCTGTTTTACACGCTCTAATCCGTACAGCTCTTCATCTAAGATTTTCCTTGCCCACACCGGATCTATCGCCTCGAAATAATTGCTCTTCCACTGCACGTTCAGCATAATAGAAAGAGCACGCTGTGCATGTCTGCGTTCCTCCTGTGACACCTCACTCGAACGAGCAACTGCAAGATTCCGCCGTGCCCACAGACGGATATTGTCCGGCATCGTCTTACCTGCACACATCATGAAATCAGAAATGCTCTGCAGACTTGTGAGCTTCATCTCATCGCCGACTTCGTCCGCGTCCTCGTCCTCCTCGACTTCCTCTGCCGCACTACTTGCAAGCAGGCGCTCGATCATGAACTGCAGGAAACCATCCTCTGCGGACAACTTTGTCGCACCGCCATATGCAGTCTCCCGGATCTTATAGACGGCATAGCCATCCTCCATGTTCTGTCCAGACAGACGGATTGGAATCCGGTTATCGCCGAGCCATTTGATCAGACTGATAAACCGCGCATCCACGCGCAGAATATCTGCCGACCATGTTCCATCCGTATCGTTAAACTCAAACGCCGTCCGCTTACTCTGATTTGCAAACATACCGGACGCATGATGTGACCACTGCCGTTTCGTATTATCTAACACTAAGATTGGTTCTTCCGGTGTTTTCTCTTTTGCATCGGAAAGAAATGATGTATATGTACAGACAGGCTTCGCCTGCTCCTTCGATGAGCTTGACGAGCTTGAAAAATCAAAAACTGGCATAATAAAATTTCCCTTCTTATTTATAATAGTCTCTAGTTCCCCTACATCCTATAAAACCACATTTTCGTCAAATTTACAATATACAGATCATAAATTTGTCAGTTTTTCACAGTAAACAGAAAGAGCACACCATTTACGATGTGCTCCTGTCTTTCTTCGTCCAAATCCCTGGTTCATTCTTTCTTATATTGTAATTGCAGCCGCTCAATTTCTGCCTGCACAAGCGAAACAACTGACTCCGGGGCTGCAATTTTCGCTCCATCGCCAAGTCCCATTACCCAGAATACAAACTGCCGACTGACTGCAACATCCACATTTACTGTGAACTGCTTTTCGCCCTTCGGAATCAAATTTACATCCCTGCCAAACCGGTCCAGAATCACGTTTGCCAATTCATTATCACATAGCAGCTTGACACGCTCTTCCGTTCCCCCAAACATGCCAAACATCTTCTTATCATAGACAGCCGTGTCAAACTCATTAAAGACTTCCCTGCCAAGTCGCTTTTCTTCTGTCATCTGAATATCCAGCATCTTATCCACCCGGAAATGCTTGATTTTCTCCTCCTGCTCGTCATACGCAACCAGATAATAGTTCCCATCACTGCAAGTAAGCGCCCAAGGGCTTACCTTATAAAATGCACCACCCTTACGAAGCTCCGCCTCCTTCTTCACATTCCACTGAAAATAATGGAACTGGATCTGTGAATTTTCTGAAATTGCAGCATGCAGATGATCTACATTTCGATAGATACTGTCATTCATCGTTTTTACACGTCCTGCAACAAAAACCTGTCGCTGCAGCTGTGATGCCTCGAACTTTCCCGCAAGCTTTTCAATCTTTTTTATCAGTTCATTCGTCTTTTTCTTTGTAATGAATTTCGCGGACTGCACAGAATCCACTAGAAGCTTTAATTCCGGCAGTTCAAACGGACGGTTGGCAACATAATAACTGTATGTACGATCCTTCTGCACCCGTTTGATATCCATTCCAAACGATCGGAGACATTCAATATCATCGTAAATACTCTTCCGTTCTGCCTTGATCTCGTGTTTCGTCAATTCATCAATAATCTGTGCTGTAGTCACGCGATGGTCTTTATCTGTCTGTTCTAACAGAAATTTCCGAATGTATAACAATTTTAATTTTTGATTTTCCGATTTTGCCATCGCTTGTACTACTCCATATCCTCTAATTCATCCACCGCATCCCAGTAATTCTCCATCCATGCCGCCTGCTTTTCAAAATCAACCGGCACTTCAAGCACTTCTTCCATCGACATAACCGCCCCCGGTGCATACAACAAACCATCTGCACCTACGATTGCCAGTCCACCGACATCCAGCTTACGTGTATACATCAAGGCATCTTCCATCATCACGATCATTGTCTCTCCGGTATCTGCCTCCAATACGACACGCACCATCGGTTCCTGTCCTTCCGGTCTACCCTCGCAGCCAAAATCGTCCTCATCAATTCGAATTATCTTGTATATCTGTTCTTCCATATAATCTCCCTGGCATACGGCTCTCTATCTTATACATATCACGTTTCCTCATTTCCCATATGCGCCACCGACAGTTGCATCAGTCCTCACGCCTCTTGCCCCAGAAAAATAACGCTACCGTACCCGGTCCTGTATGACTGCCGATTGTTGTACCAATGTGATTGATCTCTACCTTTCCATTTAACTTCGGGAACTTCGCTTCGATCAGATCCGCAACTGCCCGTGCATCGTCATAGCAGGCAGACTGGGAAATATAACATTTGCCGGAATAATCCAATCCATCCTCGGCACATTCCTCCATCCGGTCTACGATTGCCTGAATTACCTTTTTCTTTGTACGGATCTTATACCGTGGAATCAGTTTTCCCTCATAGTCCACATTCAAAAGTGGGCAGATATTCAACACCGAACCAATAAATCCAGCCGTCTTTGTTACTCTGCCGCCCTTAATGAAGAATGTCAGATCAGAAGTGAAAAACCAATGATTCAGATTCAGCTTATGTTCCTCTACAAAATCGCGAACCTCATCAATCGTCTTCCCCTGTGCCCGAAGCTCCGACAATTTATCCATCAACAAACCGTATCCCGAAGATGCCGCCAGGGAATCAACAACATAGATCTTACGATCCGGGAACTCCTCCTGTAGCGTCTCCTTCGCGATATTTGCCGAATTGATAACACCACTGATTCCAGATGACAGACTCACATGCAGGATATCCAGTCCCTGCTCTAAGAATGACCGGAAATATTCTTCGAACTCCTCTGCATTTACCTGAGAAGTCTTTGTATCTGCGCCATTTGCCATACGGGAATAAAACTCGTCAAACGGAATGCTGACCCCCAGATTATCCTCGTACTGCTTTCCATCCAATTCAAAATGGAAACATATATATTTTACATCTATCGCATCAAAATGATCTTTTGAAAGATCTGCTGTTGAACAACAGCTAATTACATAATTTCCCATACTTTCATCCTCTCCTTGTATGCACTTATTTCTGTCTCCTTAGGACATTCCTGTTGTTATCATAGCCAATTTCACTCAAAAAATCAATTGCTATTCCAACCTTCTGTCCTTAATTCTGCCCGAATTTGAATCTGTCTAATCGTAACCAGTTTCACAAGACGTCCTGCTAAAAATGCGATGACTAACAACATCGCTCCCAATAACGGCATGGACGTAACGATTATTCCGCCAATCACCGCACTACACACATAGATACCCTCTATAATTTTATTACTGTTTACATATTGTCTCATTTTCATACGCGTCCTTTCTTTCAGTCAAATCTCATCGATCCCGCTTTGTTGTACTCATCTTACCCTTTTATGTGTACAAAAAAACTCCCACGCAAGAAATTAATGAATTTTCTATTAAATTTTTATTTATCTCTATAATTTCCGTCCATATATGGTACAATATCTCTAATTTATTTTATGAAAGAAACCATTAAAGGGGGTATTTCATGAGTAATATCATTGATTATATGAAATGGCGTGGAGACCTGACTTTTGCACAGGATTCCTTTAATGAAATTGACAACCTGATTCTGTCGCAGTTAGTCTATGTAGAACTGAATAATATTGTTCCCGGGGACGAAGAACCGACGATCTCTCTGCTCGACGCAGCCAAACTGTTTTTCAAGCAGAATAACGAACAGGAATTACTCGATCATGTCTCCATGACCAAAAACGCGATTCTGGTATTTAAAGAAATGGCGAAAAGTGTACGTTTTAAAAATGTACAATTATCCCGCTATGTAAATGATATCAATGAACAGGAGCAGTCACAATTTTCTGCTATCACGATCAAATTACCAGACAACAGCACCTATATTGCATTTTCAGGAACAGATGCAACGCTTGTCGGCTGGCATGAGGATTTTAATATGCTTTATCTAAAGCAGACACCGGGACAGGAAAAATCACTGGCTTATTTAAATGCCCTTGGGAATCTGGACACTCCGCTTCGTCTGGGAGGACATTCCAAAGGTGGAAACTTCGCTATCTATGCTGGAATGTATTGCGAAAAATCTCTGCGTGATCAGATTATCGCTATCTACAACAACGATGGACCAGGATTTTCGAAAGACGTTGTGGCAAGTGCAGCATACCAGAATCTATTGCCCCTTATTACAACGATTGTCCCAGAATCCTCTGTGGTTGGACGGTTATTTGAACATCAGGAAGATTATGTTGTTATTAAGAGTGAAAATAAGGGATTAAAACAGCATGACGCCATGTCATGGGAAGTGCTTGGAAATCATTTTGTACACGCTGTTACACCTGCCAATCAAAGCCTGCTTGCAAATCAGGCAATCCGGGAATGGATTGCGTTAATCCCAAGAGAAAAGCGCAAAGAAATCGTAGAAGCTGTTTTTCAGATTTTGGACGCAGCCGGTATTGAGACCGTCGACGATTTTCTTACATTGAAATTAAAAGATATCCGTACAATCATTCAGACAAAAAAGAAATTGCCACGCGAGACAAGTGATTCCATCTCTGACGCGGCATTCCTATTGATTAAAATTATGATCAAAACCTTTACCTCAACCTAAAACAATCTTCCATGCCTCTGTCAGCTTCTCGAGGTTCCAGCTTGCATTTGCCGGACTGGTAGAAGGCAGACAGATGGCATTTCTTTTTGTCTGCGGATAAATATATCGCTGATATAACTGCTCTGCCTTTTTCCCGTTCACAAAGATCTGTTCTATCTTTGTGGTTTCTAAGATTTTTGAAATCGGATTCGGAACGACATTCCGAATTGAGCTATCGGAAGAACCTGTAATCTCACATTGTCCGATCACATCCCACACAGCAATTCTATGTTCCAATAAAAATGCTTTCTTCTCCTCTATCGTACCAGGTACCTCTGCCTGAAATACATTTGCAAGCACTTTCCAAAAACGATTCTGCGGATGTCCATAAAAGAATCCTGCCTCTCTCGATTTGACTGAAGGAAAGCTCCCCAATATCAAAATACGAGAATGTTCATTATACACTGGTGAAATTGTATGTATCTGATGCTGCTGTTCCATACCTCTCCCTCGGGGACGCTTCTTTTGTCACAAGAAGTGTCCCTCTGTCTCATGTTATAATACAAAAAAAAGACCTCATCGGTCTTTTCTTTCTGTACCTTCAGAACTTCATACAAAGATCTTATATCTAACCCTTAACAAATCATCTTTCCGTTCTCAAAACCTCTAAGGATAAGCCCTCGACCTATTAGTACTTGTCAGCTGAACGTGTTGCCACGAT
>ENA-USUJ01000431-USUJ01000431.1-human-gut-metagenome-genome-assembly--contig:-NODE-431-length-37365-cov-4.449474_pt1 | contig 37365 bp, 25 predicted proteins | sample MGYA00250061_ERZ773398 | MGnify/ENA primary metagenome ERZ773398 (study PRJEB29103, sample SAMN06111992) | human gut metagenome | biome: human gut; feature: ankylosing spondylitis patient; material... | reverse complement strand
GATCCTGCGGAAATTTACAGGATTCTGCAGTAATCTCCTGAATGGAAGAAAGGCGGAAAAAGTATGAAACGTTTTCTGAAAGTAATCCTGATCCTTGCGGCAGTATTCGGTGCGGCGGGTTTGGGACTTACTGCAGGCGGAGCTGCCATGGGAGCGACTATGGGAGATGTGAGTGTGCTGGATCATGGAATCACGCAGGTGCTTCGTGTTCTGGATCATGAAGACAGCTGGGAAGTGGAAGACTCCGAAGAAGATATGGATGAGCAGGAGGATGATTTTCAGGCAGATGCAGAGAGAGCGGTAACTGAGAAAGGCATTCTGGCAGACAGTGCAGACAGTTCCGCATATACGAAAGTATATGAGGCTTCGGCTGTGTCAGACCTTTCCTGCGATCTGAGATACGAAGAACTGGTTTTGAAAACATGGAATGAGGATAAAGTCCAGGTGAAAGTTTCAGGGAAGGATCACAATCGCGTTCAGATCAGCAATGACAACGGCAGTCTGAGAATTGCAAGTGATCAAAAAGTGAGAAACCGTTCCGTAGAAATTTTTTGCCCGGAAAACTTAAGCTTTCAGAAGATAAAACTTCAGATGGGAGCCGGAACCATCGAACTGGATGGTGATTTTAAAGCGGAGCAGATGGGAGTAAATGTGGGAGCCGGAACCATTGAAAATTCCGGCAGCCTGGATATAAAGGAAGCAGACTTTACAGTCGGAGTGGGAACTGCCGACATCAGTGAAATTCAGGTGGAAAAATTAAATGGCAGCTGCCTGACGTTGGATGAGGACGGACGCGGCGTTACGGCGCATGGCAGTCCGTGGTGCGGCTCTTCACCCTACAAGCTGAATCGCGCCACGCCCCTGCGGGGCATCGTGGTGCTGGATCAGGCGCCGGAGAACAGTATCCGGCGGCTTTCCGAACACGAGATCATGACGCAGTACGTGTCGCATATTTTCCTCCCCATGTGGGATGCCCGCCTGACCGACTGCGTGATGGAGGCGATCGGCGGTATGATGCCGCTGGTGCCGGTCTTGCGCCTCAGCTGTCGCCCGGATCAGGAGGCGGTGGACATGACCTGGAGTGCCGTGTTCGGGGAGACGGCTCGATGAAGGATGCGCAGACCGGCGGGGAGAGCCACTCCCTGCAGATTGACCGGGAGGCGCTGGCGGCGTGCATTGCTGCTCTGCGTCCCGGCGAGGAACTGCCGCTTCTGGTGACGGGAAACAGCATGGTGCCGTTCCTGCTGAACCGGCGCTCCACCGTCTTTCTTGTCCGTGAGCCGGACTATGTCCCCCGCGTGGGGGATATAATCCTGTGCAGGCGTATAGACGGCGCATATATCCTGCACCGGATTCACAAGATCCGGAAGGATGGCGTGCTTATCCTGAATGGCGACGCGCAGAGATGGACGGAGTTGATTCTCCCGCAGCAGGTATGCTGTCGGGTCGCGCACTTTGTCCGCACTAAGCGCGATATCCGCACCGATTCGCGGTCCTATCGCTTCTGCCGGTGGCTATGGCGCGGGCTTCGCCCGTTGCACGCCGTTGCGGCGTCCGGCTATTACTACTGGCACCGCATTCCCTACAAATTGGGCTTCAGGAAAGACCCGCAATAAAAAAGCAAGGCGCACGGATTCCGCGCGCCTTTTTGCCGCTTCCGGGCGGCAGGGGGCTTCCTGAAAGAAGCCTAAACCACCAAGAGCTTTTTCTGAGAGGATGCTGTGTGAGCCGATGTGCCCGGTTATCCGGATTATTCGGTATGCTCCACAGAGGTGACCCGGTAATCCTCCGCTTCCACGGCGGCGGAAAGTGCTCCGTCCGGGAGCGGCGCGTCCGTGAAGGTCACGCGCGCCGTACCTGCCGTGTGGCTGACCTCTGCGCCAGCCACGCCGGGCAGACGGCACAGCGCCTCCCGGACGGTTGCCTCGCAGTGCGCACACATCATGCCCTCGATGTGCAGGAGCGTGGCGGGGACGGAGGTTGCGGGTGCCGGAGCGGGTACGGATTGAGGGACAGCTGCCGGTTCGGGCTTTTCCTTGCTCCGGATGCGGCACAGATTGAGCCGCAGGGCGTTGGTCACGACGCAGAAGCTGGACAGGCTCATGGCGGCGGCACCGAACATGGGATCAAGCGTCACACCGAACGGGATAAGCACGCCTGCCGCGATGGGGATGCAGATGACGTTGTAGAAAAACGCCCAGAACAGGTTTTCATGGATATTGCGCAGGGTGGCACGCCCCAGCCGCACGGCGGCAGGCACGTCCGAGAGGCGGCTGTTGACCAGCACAACATCGGCGGCATCTATGGCGACGTCGGTCCCGGCACCAATTGCCATGCCGAGATCGGCGCGGGTCAGGGCGGGCGCATCGTTGATGCCGTCACCGACCATGGCGACCTTGCCCCGGCGCGCCAAATCCCGCACGACCTGCTCCTTGCCGTCCGGCAGAACGCCGGCGATGACGTGTGCCTCATCCAGCCCCGCCTGTCTGCCGACAGCGCGGGCTGTGCGTGCAGTATCGCCGGTCAGCATGACCACCTCCAGTCCCATGTCGCGCAGGGCACGGATGGCGGCGGGGCTCTCGGGCTTGATTTCGTCTGCCACGCTGATGATGCCCAGGAGACGCCCGCCGCGCGCGAAGAACAGCGGCGTTTTTCCCTCGTCCGCCAGCGCCTCGGCGCGTGCGGTGCAGTCCGCCCATTCGGCTGGCGTCAGCGCGTTACCCAGCCTGTCCTGCATGAGTGCGAGATTGCCGCCGAGCAGCAACTCGCCATCGGGGGCGGCGGCGGTCAGCCCGTGCCCCGGCAGGGCACGGAAATCCACAGGCGCGGGCGCGTCCAGCCTCCTGCGCGCGGCTTCCTCGCATACGGCGCGGGCGAGCGGATGCTCGCTGCCGCGCTCCAGCGACAGCGCAGCAGTCAGGAGCTGCTCCTCGCTCACGCCGAACGGCAGGATATCCATGACGCGGGGGGCGCCCTTGGTGACGGTTCCGGTCTTGTCCAGAACGACTGTCCTGATTCTGCCGGCTTCCTCCAGTGCGGCGGCGGTTTTGAACAGGATCCCGCCCCGCGCCCCGACGCCGCTGCCGACCATGATGGCGACCGGGGTTGCCAGTCCCAGTGCGCAGGGGCAGCTGATGACCAGCACGGAGATGCCGCGTGCCAGTGCGAAGCCGACATCCTGCCGGATCAGCATCCACGCAAGGAATGTGACAAGTGAAATGCCCATGACCACCGGCACGAATACGCCCGACACCCGGTCGGCGATCTTGGCGATGGGGGCCTTGGTCGCGGCGGCGTCGCCGACCATGCGGATGATCTGCGAGAGCGTGGTATCCTGCCCGACGCGCGTGGCTCGGCAGGTCAGAAACCCGGACTGGTTGATGGTGCCCGCCGAAACGCTGTCACCTGCCGCCTTGTCTGTGGGCAGGCTTTCGCCGGTCAGTGCCGCCTCGTTGACCGCGCCGGAGCCGGATTCCACCCTGCCGTCCACCGGGATGCTTTCGCCGGGGCGGACGACAAATATATCGCCCGCCGCGACCTGCTCTACCGGAACCGTGACCTCCCGCCCGTCCCGGAGGAGCGTGGCGGTCTTGGGGGACAGCTTCATGAGACTGCGCAGGGCATCAGTGGTTTTCCCCTTGGAGTGCGCCTCCAGCGTCTTGCCCACCGTAATGAGCGTCAGAATCATGGCGGCAGATTCAAAATAGAACTGCATCATCCAGTCATGCGCGGCGGCGTGGTCGCCGCGCGTCACGGCATCGGTCATGGCGAACAGCGCAAATACGCTCCACAGGAACGCGACCGAGGAGCCGAGCGCTACCAGCGTATCCATGTTGGGGGCGCGGTGCGCCAGTGCCCGGAAACCGCTGATAAAGAATTTCCGGTTGATGAGCATGATGATACCCGTCAGAAGCAGTTGGATCAGTCCCAGCCCGATGTGGTTGTCCGCCAGCCGGGCGGGCAGAGGGAATCCCCACATCATATGCCCCATCGAAATATACAGGAGCACCAGCAGAAATCCGACCGACCAGCACAGCCGGCGCACAAGGTGCGGCGTTTCCCGGTCGGCGAGCGGATCGTCCGCTGCTGCGGTGTCCGGGCGCGGTGCCTCCGTCCCTTTCGGTGCGGCGCCGTAGCCCGCTTTTCGCACGGCTTCCGTAATGGCGTCCGGACTGGCATCGCCCTCCACGCCCATGGAGTTGGTCAGCAGGCTGACGGCGCAGGACGTAACGCCCGGCACGGCAGATACCGCCTTCTCCACGCGGGCGGAGCAGGCGGCACAGCTCATGCCTGTGACGGAATACTGCTGTATTTTTTTGTGATCCATACCTATCTCCTCCTGCACCTGCACGGCTTTTCTTTTCCTACCGGATTTGTAGGAATAACGCATGGCGTGATTATATACCAAAAGTCGGTTCTTGTCAATAGGAAAAACGGATTTTCTCGGGGAAACCCCTTGAAAATACACGGCGGATATGATATAATGTGAGGGAAGTATGGGCTTGGTATACCCGGACAGGCTGTTTTCTTTCGACGGAAATCTGCCTGATGCAAATATATATACAGGGTGAGGCGCGCCGCGCCGGAGCCCGGTGTGAATTCTGGTAAGGAAGGTACACAGTATGCGAAAAAGAATGCCTTTGTGCAGACATTACCGCTTCGGCAGGGCACTGTGCTCCCTGCTGCTTCTGCTGATACTGGCGGTAGGCACGGCGCTTGTCTCTTGCAACGCCATCTGGGATCGCGGTGAGATAGAATTTACTCTGCCTGAGGAAAAGACGGAACCGGATTCCGAGACGGAAGACTCTCCGTCCGGCGCGGAATCGGAAACTCTGTGCAATCATGACATGAAGGAGGTACCCGGCTCCCGGCAGGCGGCGACCTGTACCGAGAACGGGCACTATGTTCTCCGCTGTACCTACTGCGGACAGGAAAAGACCGGATCCATCCCGGCGACCGGGCATACCGAGGAGATCGACGTTGCCGTGCCCGCCACCTGCGAGCAGGACGGACTGACGGCGGGGACGCATTGCGCCACCTGCGGGGAAATTCTGCGGGCACAGGAGACGGTACCGGCACTTGGTCATACCGAGGTCACGGATGAGGGAGTGGCACCGACCTGTACCGAAGCCGGCAAGACAGAGGGTAAACACTGCTCTGTCTGCGGGAAGGTTCTGATTGAGCAGAAGCCGCTTCCGGCGGCACATACCAAGGCGATCGATGCCGCCGTGGCACCGACCTGCGATAAAGCGGGAAAGACGGAGGGCAGTCACTGCTCCGTTTGCGGCAAGGTGCTGGTTGATCAGCGGGATGTTCTCCCCAAGGGGCACACCGCCGTGACCGATGCCGCCGTGGTGCCGACCTGTGAGCAGGCGGGCAAAACGCAGGGAAGTCACTGCCGCGATTGCGGCAAGGTGCTGACCGCACAGCAGAGCATCCCTGCCAAAGGACACGTTGCGGTGGCGGATGCCGCCGTCGAGCCGACCTGCGAGACGGCAGGCAAAACGCAGGGGAGCCATTGCTCGGTCTGCAACAAGGTTTTGACTGCCCCGGAGGAAATCCCTGCTACGGGACATACCGAGGTAACCGATGAGGCGGTGGCGCCAACCTGTACCGAAGCCGGAAAGACAGAGGGCAAGCACTGCTCGGTCTGCCATAAGGTGCTGGCGGAGCAGACGGAGGTGCCTGCCGCGGGACACAAGGAGGCAGTTGATGCCGCCGTAGCGGCAACCTGCGAGCAGCCGGGCAAGACCGAAGGCAAGCATTGCTCGGTCTGCGGCAGCGTGCTGACTCCGCAACAGCCTGTGCCTGCGCTGGGGCATACCTGGGTGACGGATGCCGCCCGTGCGCCGACCTGTACCGAGAACGGACTGACGGAAGGCGAGCATTGCGCAACCTGCCATACCGTTCGCGTTCCGCAGACCGAGATCCCTGCGCATGGGCACGAGCCGGTGGAGGATGCCGCCGTGGAGCCGACCTGTGATCAGCCGGGCAAGACAATCGGTTCGCATTGCGCCGTTTGCCAGGCGGTGCTGACCGCACAGCAGGAGGTGCCCGCTACCGGACACCGGATGATCAAGCATCCTGCCATTGCATCGACCTGTTCGGTGGCTGGCAAAACCGAGTGGGAGGAGTGTGAGATCTGCGGCTACTGCCCGGCTCCGCCGCAGGCGGTGGCGAAGCTGCCGCACCAGGAAGTGTTTGAGCCCGGTCAGGAACCGACCTGCGAAAACTTCGGCTGGACCGGCGGTTCGTTCTGCTCGGTTTGCGGGCTTGAAATCGTGCCTCAGACTATCCTGCACAAGCTGGATCACATTATGGTGGAGGTTCCGGAACTGAAGCCGACCTGCAAGACGGCGGGACACACCGGCGGAGCGCGGTGCGGACGGGAGGGATGCGGCGTCATCCTGTACGGTCTGGAGACGATCCCTGCCACGGGACATACATACGACCCGAACGTTTCCTCCTGTACGGAGGATCAGGTTTGCCTGGTATGCGGAGAGGTTACCCCGTCCCTCGGCGGACACGTCGAAAAGGTGTTGCCTGCCCGTGCGCCGACCTGTACCCAGGACGGCTGTACCGAGGGGCGCGTGTGCGCGGTCTGCGGAGTGACCCTTGTTGAACAGAAAACAGTTTCGGCAACCGGACACACCGTGGTGACCGATCCCGCCGTCCCTGCAACCTGTATGAAGGAGGGACTGACGGAAGGCTCCCATTGCAGTACGTGCGGAACAGTCATGAAGGCACAGGAAAAGGTGCCGCTGGCGGATCATACCCTGGTTACCCTGCCGCGCGTGGAGCCTACCTGCGTTTCCATCGGCATGAGCGAGGGCGTGTACTGCTCCGTGTGTATGCGGACATTCACGCTCCAGCAGGTTCTGCCGGCGAAGGGACACACGGAGGTCATTGACCACGGTAAGGCGCCTACCTGTACCGAGGCGGGCTGGAGTGACGGATCGCACTGCTCGATCTGCAATCAGACGTTGCAGGCGCAACGGTATCTGCCCGCAATAGGTCACGTCGTGGAGACTGACCCTGCTGTTGCGGCAACCTGCGAGGAAGCGGGCAAGACCGAAGGCAAGCATTGCTCGGTTTGCGGAAAGGTGCTGGTCGAGCCGGCAACGGTTCCGGCGAAGGGGCATTCCGCCGTGACAGACCCGGCGGTTCCCGCAACCTGTGAAACGCCCGGCAAGACGGAAGGCAAGCATTGCTCGGTTTGCGAAAAGATACTGATCGCGCAGACAGAAGTTCCGGCAACAGGGCATACAGAGGTGACAGACCCGTCTGTCGCACCGGGCTGCGAAGTGCCCGGCAAAACGGAAGGCAAGCATTGTTCGGTCTGCCATAAGGTGCTGATCGCGCAAACCGAGGTTCCGGCAACGGGACACACGGAGGTCATAGACCCGGCGGTTCCCGCGACCTGCGAGACGCCGGGCAAGACGGAGGGCAAGCACTGCCCGGTCTGCGGGAAGGAGTTGGTCAAGCAGGAAATCGTTCCCGCAAATGGGCATTCCGTCGTGACAGACCCGGCAATTCCCGCGACCTGCGAGACTGCAGGTAAGACCGAAGGAAAGCATTGTGCGGTCTGTAACAAGGTTCTGACCCCGCAGACCGAAATTCCGGCAACGGGGCACACCGAGGTTATCGACCCGGCGGTTCCGGCGACCTGTGAGACGGCAGGTAAAACAGAGGGCAAGCATTGCTACATCTGTAACGCTGTCCTGAAGGAGCAGATCGGAATTCCGGCAACAGGGCATACCGAGGTAATCGACCCGGCAGTCCCCGCAACCTGCGAGGTGGCGGGCAAGACCGAAGGCAAGCACTGCTCTGTCTGTAACAAGGTTTTGGTCGAGCAGACGGAGGTTCCGGCAACGGGACACCATTGGGATGACGGCAAGATTACGACCGAACCGACCTGCGAAGACAAGGGCGTAAAGACCTATACCTGCACGGTCTGTCACGATACCAAGGCGGAAGAGATTCCCGCAAAGGGGCACGAGTGGGATGACGGCGTAGTTACGACCGAACCCACCTGCGAAGATACGGGTGTAAAGACCTATACCTGCGCGGTTTGCCACGCGACCAAGACAGAAGAGATCCCTGCGAAGGGACACACCGAGGTCGAGGATCCCGCTGTGGCATCGACCTGTCAGAAGGAAGGACTGTCCAAGGGATCTCACTGCTCGGTTTGCAATAAGGTGCTGACGGAGCGGAAGCCCGTAGCGAAGCGGGGGCACTCCCTTGTGGAGCTGCCGCGTGAGGAGCCGACCTGCGACAAGCCCGGTCATACCAGCGGAATGAGCTGCACCATGTGCGGCGCAGTTGTGTTCGGGCATACCGAGATCCCGGCTCTTGGGCATCGCATGGAGAACGGTGTTTGCAAGGTGTGCGGGTACGTTGCACCGATCGAAGAGGAAAACACGCCGGAAAACAAAACCGGGAACGATGGGTGATTTGCCGATCGCCGAATGAAAAGTCACAACCACCGGCTTGACCGGTGGTTGTGACTTTTCATTTCACGGATTTATTTCTTTTCGTAGAACCAGAGGACGCCCGCCCGGAGCGGCAGTGCATCACAGAAGCCCTCCCGTGCCAGCTGTTCGCCGGATACGGTAAAGCTCCGTTTGCCGAGCGGATCGGTGAAGGTGTAGGAGCGGGTAGGATCGGCGTGCGGGTGCACGGTCACGCTGTCCTCCGCCACACGGTTGTTGCGGATGATCTGAATAAAGCCTTCGCGTTCCCCGTCAAACTGCATCGCGTACCAGTCCTCCTGCGACGCGCGGCAGGCGGTCAGCGGGTAGTAGTCGCAGGACAGCTCCAGGTCGGCGGCACGGCGCCAGACCGGGATCATGCGGCGTGCCAGTGCGAACTGTGCGGGAGTGTCGTTCCACTCCACCATGCAGGTCATAGCGGGCGCCATGGCATTCTGGAATGCGAACTCATCCAGCGGCAGGTTCGTGTTGCCGTAGGTGCCGTCCGCCGTATCCCAGTTCATGGTATGGGCGCGGAAGTAGGGGATCCATTCAAACATCTCGCGGTGCTGGAGCTGTTTGATGGGGTGCTTGCCGTAGCCGACATCGGTGTAGTGCAGCGGTACCGCCCGGCGCATGGTCTCGATGTCGTTCCGGCGACCGCCCGAGGCGCAGGAGTCCATCCACAGTCCGGGATTGCGCTCCAACAGCGTGTCCCAATAGCGATAGTAGCCCTGAATGTGCAGGTTTTCCCGGATGCCCACGCGCCCTTCCTCAACGTTGGTATCCCAGTACTGCGCAGGCGCAAAGTTGAAGTCCTGCCGGTAGATGCGGATGTGCGACTCCTTGATGATGCCGTCCACCAGATCAATCAGCCAGTCGCAGGCGGCGGGGTTGCCGAGGTCGAGCAGCGCGTTGCCGTCCCACCAATCGTTCGGCTCACCGTGGTAGCGGAGCAGGAACTCCGGATGCTCCCGGAACAGCTTGGTGCCTTGGTAGACGCGCTCCGGCTCAAACCACACCAGCAGCTGGATGCCCTCCCGGTCGCATTTCTCTCCGATAGGCGCGAGTCCGTTCGGGAGATGCTCGGGGTGCGGATACCAGTTTCCTGTCGTAGGCCAGTTGTTGTCACAGGGATACCAGCCGGCATCAATCCACCATATATCGGGGATCAGACCGCCAGCCCGGTAGGCGTCAATGGCTCTTTTCTGATTTTCTTCGGTCACGCCGCAGAATTCCGGCAGACCGTCGATCATCCACGTGTGCAGGATCAGCTTGGAGGGGAGCGGTGCGCCGTTTTCGCGCGGCAGAATGTGTGCGAGGTAGAAGGAGCGCCACAGATTGCGGGCGCGATCCTCCCCGCCGGTGTATGCCTCGTAGGTCATACGCGGGGTGCGGACGGTCTCACCCGGCTTGAGGTAGGAGGCAAATGTCGCCTGTCCTGCCCGGAGCGTAACGGCATCTCCGGTGCGAAGCACGTCCACCCGCCATGTGCCTGTCCAGCCGACAGCCACATTGACACCCCAATCGCTGAAGCGCAGCCGCATATAGGGGAAGGCGCCTTTGCAGGAAGTTCCGTCGCGGTCGGGCTGAATTGTCAGCGTTCCACCGTCCTCCGGCACGGTATCAAACCATGTGTAGCCGTCCTCGCCGCAGGTGTCTCCGTTGCTGTGCGCCAGCACGGGGGATTGCCCGCTGTACGTGGTGGTGATGTGCCAGTCCGACAGGACAGGGGAGTTGTCGCTGCCCCGGTTGGTGACGTACATGACCCAGTCCACGACAGGGAAGTCAAGGAAGGACTGGCAGACGGCGCGCAACTCCAGCCCCTCCGGCGTGTGCGCGGTAACCGTTGTTTCGTACAGATTGGCATCCACCCGCCGCGTTTCGGCAACCGGATGAAATTCGGCGGGGAAGCCGCAGTAGTGCCTGTCGCCCAGCGTGTATTCCACCGGGTCAGAGGCGGGGTTTGTATACGGATGGAGGGCAATCAGCCGTTCCATGTCCTGTTTCGTGCTTTTCATGACTGTGTCCTTTCGGTTTTTCAATAAGATCGGAGATTCCCTTGGCAGAACCCCAGTGCAAGTATACCATATTATTTGGGGAAAAGCAAGAGCTTTTGTTCAGGAAGTGCTGAATAAATCGGAAACACTTCTCCGGCGCAGCTGTTTCGTCTGAGCGCGGCGTTCAAAGGGACAAACTCCCCCCTGCGGATCCGCGGACAAATTTCCGAAAACTGTTGACAGTGGCGGGAAAATGTGGTATACTCATCTGCGAATTGAATAGCGAGCGAAAGATACGGTTTGAAAAGTTGTACGCTGAGTAGATGAAAAGAAAATCCGGTTCAAATCCGGAACAACCGCCATTGCTGTGTCTGACAAAGGGAAACTTCTGGTGCTTTACCGTTCCGGCGGGCAGGATGCCGCCGAACAGCCGGACAGGCGCTGTGCAGAGGGTTCCGTTGGTCGGGTGCCGTCGTGTCTTTCAGGTTCAACATGTTTCGGGTGGGAAGCGTGCAGCCGAGGAATTTCCGGCAGGGATTCCGGTTTGTGTGCCGTCAAGCCCCTGTTTGCCGTTCCCCGGTGCGCGTCTTCTTCCTTTGGAAGGTTGAAGGCGCTTTTTGTGTGGAAGGAGGGAAAAACGATGTCATCTGGTGAGAGCGGACTCCGGGCGGGGAGTCAGATCATCAGGAAAACGCGTAGCGCGACAGGCGCTCCGCTGCACAAAATTTCCGGAACTTCTGAGGAGGATGATGAAAGATGAATCTGAAAACCAACAAACTGACAGCCGGGCTGCTGGCAGTTATACTGCTGCTGTCCGTTATACCCTTTTCCGTACCGGTGTCCGCTGCGGAAAACGAGCCGGTTCTTACTATCGGTACGCCGGCTGAATTGCAGGCTTTGGCGGACGCAGTCAACAGTGGGGAATCCTATGAGGGCAAGACCGTGACACTGACCGCCAATATTGATCTTGGCGGCGAGAGTAACCCCTGGACAGCGATCGGTACGGCTGCCAACCCGTTCAAGGGGACCTTTGACGGTGGCTACCATGTAATCAGCGGGCTGTATATCGCATCCGGCTCGGCGGTCGGACTGTTCGGTGAAGTAAACGGCGGCACGGTGCAGAACCTGGTCGTCCGGGGCGAGGTGAACAGCACATCCAACGCCGCTGGCGTGATCGGCAAGCTGACCGCCGGGCATGTGCGCAACTGCGGCAACGAGGCATCGGTTTCCGGCGGATCCTGCGTCGGCGGTGTCGTCGGTGCGGTCAACGGAGCCGGCACGGTCAGCGGTTGCTACAACAAGGGAACGGTATCCGGCACGACCGGTTACATCGGCGGCGTGACGGGACAGCATTGGAGAGCGGGCAGGGTGGAGAACTGCTACAACGCCGGCACCGTGACGGGACCCGCCACGGTCGGCGGCGTGACAGGCGGACACAAGGCGTCGTCCCCGGTGCTGGAGCATTGCTATAATGCGGGCAATGTGGTGGATTCTGCCGGAAACGGCAACAATGTCGGCGCCGTTATCGGTGCAAGCCGCGGCAGCTGCACCGACTGCTACTATCTCAGCGGCACCGGAACCGACGGGAAATGTACCGCCGTTGACACGCTTTCCGCCGCACAGCTGGGGGAGGCGTTCACGGACGGAGACGGAATTCCGGCTCTTGCCTGGGAGTCCTCCGTATGCGGCGATGAGCCTGTGCGCCCGTCCTACACGGAAAAAACCGAGCTTTCGGCACAGCTTGCGGCTTATATCCGGGCGGCGGTCGCCAGTGCCCGGAAGCAGGGCGGCATTGAGGGCAGCCTGCTCGGCAACGAGAAGTACCTTTCCGGCGTCAGCTCGACCGCGACCGACTGGATGGCGCTTGCCATGGGGCGCTTTGGGTATCGGAGCAACGGCACGTATTCCTACATGATCGATGACGGGGACGGGTATGCGGCGTATCTTGCCGCGATGCGGGCATATATCGAAAAAGCATACGCCGACAACGGGGGTATCCTGCACCGCGTCAAGGCGACCGAATGGCACCGGGCGGTCGTGGCAATCGCGGCGCTGGGCGGCGACCCGACGGCTTTCGGCAACTATAACGGTCAGCCGATCAACCTTATCGCGGACGGCAGCTACAACTGTGTGCTCCGGGACGGACCCGGCACGCAGGGGCTGAACGGCTGGATATGGGGGCTGATCTCCATGGATACCGGTATGTACCCGGTGCCGGACGATGCAAAGTACCCGCGCGCGACCTTTATCACGGAAATCCTGAAAATGCAGCTGACCGACGGGGTACAGGGCAACGCATACGGCGGCTGGGTACTGGGCGGCTACGGGACAGTCTCCGATGTGGATATGACCGCGATGGCAATCCAGGCGCTGGCGCCGTACTACAACGATGACACGGTGTATACCTATACCAACGGGAACAGCAAAACGGAAGTTTCCAAAACCGTGCGGCAGTGCGTGGATGAAGCGCTTGACCGTCTCGGCTCCCTTTTGAATGAGGCGGGCGGATTTACCTCATGGAACACGGACAATGTGGAGAGCATTGCGCAGGTTCTGGTGGCGCTCTGCGCAGTCGGCATTGATCCTGCCAAGGACGCGCGCTTCATCACCCGCGACGGCAAGACTCTGCTGGACGGGCTGCTGCGCTTCCGGCTGTCGGACGGCGGCTTCTGCCATGTTGTGAACGGTGGCTGGAACTCCATGGCAAACGATCAGGCTACCTATGCGCTGGTTGCCTACTGGAGATTCGAAAACGGGATGAGTGCCCTGTACGATATGCGGGCGGACGCGGGAGACGCGGCGGATGCCTGCCGGGCGGCGATGGCTGCCATCGAGGCGGCGGATGATTCCTCTGCGGCTGACTATAAGGCGCAGTTGAAGCAAGCGCTGGCGCTGTTCCGTGCAGTGCCGGAGGCAGAGCGACGCTACGTGCGGAATTACTCCGCGTTGGCGTCTGCCATTGCGCTGGTCGGTGGGGAGGCGGCGCTGGATACGGATGCCCCCTACGTCACTTCCATCTCCGTGACGCAGGTGCCGAACCGGACGAGCTACTTTGCCGGGGAGACCTTTGATCCTGCCGGACTGGTGGTGAAGGCAATGTACAACGACGGACACAGCGAGGAACTGAATGACTATCGGCTGTCCGTCACGGGCGAACTGAGCCTTGAGGATGGCACCGTATACGTCCTGTACGGAATGCTCAAGACCTCGTTTTCCATTGAGATACGGGAAAAAATGCCGTGGCAGGGAGCCGGGACGCCGGACGATCCGTACCGCATCGGCACTGCGGCAGAACTCAAGGCGCTTGCCGACCGCGTGAACGCCGGCGCGCCCTTCACGGGCAATGTTTTCCTTTTGACCGGGAACCTTGACCTGAGTGAGTATCCCGACTGGGTGCCGATCGGCAGATCGTCCGCCAAGCAGTTTGACGGCATTTTTGACGGACAGGGATATGCTCTGGACAACCTGTATTCGAATGCAGGCGGGCTGTTCGGCTACGTTGGCAGTAACGCCGTCATTCGGAATGTCGGTGTGGCGAGCGGTGAAATCGGCTCGGACAACCGTTCCTTTATTGGCGCTATTGCCGGATGGAGCAACGGTGCGGACTTTATCAACTGCTGGAACGGTGCGGACATTCGGTGCAGCGGCTGGAGCGGCGGTATCGTCGGAACGGTGCGGGACGGCGGTGACAGCATCATCCGCGGCTGCTATAACATCGGCTCCGTGACTGCCCGGGACGGCGCTGTCGGCGGTATCGTCGGGCATCTGTCGGCGGGGGGCAACGAAACCTCCGTACACGTTACGGTTTCCGCGTGCTACAACATGGGTATCGTGACGGCAGATGACAACGCCGGCGGCATTGCCGGCAGAGTGCAGGCAGGAAACGAAATCCGGAACTGCTACAATGCCGGTAAGGTCACTGTGACCGGAATGAATATCCTGGACGGCGCGGGGGGGATTGCAAGCCTTGTGACATCCGGCAACGAGGTTTCCGGGTGCTACTACGACGCCGGTCAGACAGTCTGCGGCGTGTCCGGCGGAGAGGATACCGCGACCGCCCGGACGGCGGAGGAGATGCGGTCGGATTCGTTCCTTGCCCTGCTGGGGGACAGCTTCAAGCGGGATGCCTACGCGCTGGTGAACGGCGGTTATCCGTTGCTGACGTGGCAGAGCACCGAGGATGCCGACAGCATCGACCGCGTTGCGGAAATGATCGCGGCTATCGGTACGGTTACGCTGGACAGTGAGGATGCGGTTCGCGCGGCACGGGCGGCGTATGATGCGCTTCCCGAGAAACTGCAGGCGAATGTGAGCAACCACGCGGTTCTGACTGCCGCCGAGGCGGCGCTGGAAGCACTGCACCGGGAGACCGAAACTGAGACCGAAACTGAGACCGAGACTGAAACAGAGACCGAAACTGAGACCGAAACTGAGACCGAGACTGAAACAGAGACCGAAACAGAGACCGAGACCGAAACAGAGACAGAAACAGAGACCGAGACCGAGACCGAGACCGAGACTGAGACCGAGACAGAAACGGCACCCGAGACGGCAACCGCGACCGAAACCGTGAACGTAACCGGGACGAACTCCAATGGGACAGATACGCAGGCATCGGACACGACGGCGGATGACGCATCCGGATGCGCTTCGTCTACGCTGTGCGGTGTATGGTTTGTGGCGATTCTGGGTGTCGCTGCCGTGACCGGTCGCGCGAAGCGGAAAGCAGACTGAGGAAGATTCTTCCTTCCTGCGTGCTCTGCGAAACAGGTTCCTTATACGTAATAGATGCTCTGCATCACGATCCCCAGGAAAGGAAGAAGTATGGTCATAAAAATGCAGTTTGGCAAACGAATATTGCTATTGCTTTGCGCAGTCCTGATGCTGTTTTCGATGTTCCCGGCTATCCGGTCGGGGGCATCGTCGGGACCGTCGTTGGTCACGACTCTGACGGACAACGCCGTCCAACGGGGAAGCAAAAAGAACTTTGATGTTTGGGCGCGGAATGCCGGCGGCGAGAAGATACGGGCAACCGTCACGCACAATGGCACGCGGCTGGAGCCGACATGGGACGACAGCGAAAAAGCAAGCTACACGTTGAACTTTACCGAGGAGGGGGAGAACATCGTCACGGTGTCCGCCTCCTCCGACGGCGGCAAAAAGAAGCAGTTGACCTACCGCATCCTATACCGGCGCGCCGAGCCGGGAGAGGAGATCGGCAGGGCGATCTGGAGTGTGGAGGCGTTCACGGTCGGATGCGGCTACATCGTCGAACCGACGGAAGTCCCGATCCGCGAAGGGGAAACGGCGGCGGAACAGCTTTTGCGCCTGCTGTCGGAGAACGGCTTGGTCGGTTACTATGGGGGGACGGCAAAGTCCTCGTTCTACCTTGCCTATATCGCGGACGGCACGGCATCGGGGGAACGCTACAACAGTTACCTGCGGAGCGCGGTACCTACGGAACCGCGCCGGCTGGATTTGTCCCCGGCGATTCCGCCCCTTCTGACCCCGCACCTGGAGGAGAGCATGACCTTCTTTGACCCGGACGATTACGGAAAAAACTGGGTTGGCTATCTTGGCGAATTTGCATTCACCAACGGATCCGGCTGGATGTATTCGGTCAACACCGTGTTCCCGAACGTCGGCTTTTCCGATTGCTACCTCTCCGACGGCGACGTCGTGCGGGTGCAGTTTACCCTGGGATACGGCGCCGACATAGGCGGTTTTTCCTCGGTCGGCACTTCGATTCCGGACGTCGGCACACAGCCGGCGGGTGGATACTACCCGGTAGCGGACAAGGATCGCCTGACAGAGGCGCTCTGCCGGGCGCGCACCTCCGGATTGCTCGGACGGGCAAACGTGCGCGAAGCCTATAACGCGGCACAGGACGTGATGGCGGCATTGGATGCGGTACAGGAGACAGTGGACGCCGCCGCCGTGCGGCTGCACGATGCGCTGGCGCATCCGGCAGACGAAACGCAGTCAACCGGTCCGGATGACAGTAGCAGCAATGGCAGTACGGAGCCGGACAGCATCGCGCCGGAGCCCGACGCTTCGGATGCCACGCCTGATGTGAGCGCCACACCGGAAACGGCGGAGACAGCCGAGCCGGTGTCCGGCACACCGTCGGAAACGGCATCGGATCCCGGAACGGACTCCGAGGCATCGCAGGGGTGCCGGAGCACCGCCGCGCCAACGCTTCTACTTCTGATTGCGCTTGCAGCCGCCCCGTTCCTGACAGCAGGACGTGCCGGGCGGCGCAGGGAAGGGAACGGTCGGAATGGGTAGGCGGATTGCGTGCCTTGCGCTGTGTCTCCTGCTTCTGCTTGCCGCTGGCGGTGTCCGGACAGCAGCTGCGGACGGACGGGGTGCGGATGCGCGGACGATTGCGGACGGCATCCTCGCGTGGAAGAAATGCGATGTCGGCGCACAGCCGGACGGCTGTCTTCTGAATGACGCCTACCTCGCGTTCGCCGGGACTACGCCGGGGGATTGGTATCCCATCGGACTGGGCAGGCTGGGTATCGCGGACAATTATGCCGCCTACCTGGCGGTTATCCGGGATCGGGTGCAGGAACGCTATCGGGAGCCGGGCAAGCTGAGCGCCGCCAAGGCAACCGAGTGGCATCGCATCACGCTTGCCGTGCTGGCAATGGGCGGCGACCCGACATCCCTCGGCACCGATGCGGACGGGAACCCGATCGACCTTATCGCGGACGGAACATACGACCGCGGCAGGACGACTCCGCTTGGGCGGCAGGGCATCAACGGTTGGATATGGGGGCTTATCGCGTTGGACAGCCTGCGCTACCCGGTTCCGGACGGAGCCTTCTATACCCGGGATGATATTATTCTGGAGATCCTGCGTCAGCAACTGCCGGACGGCGGGTTTGCCCTGAGCGGCGGGAGCGCCGACCCGGACATTACGGCAATGGCACTGCAGGCACTCGCTCCGTATCGCAACAGCGAGAAAACGTATACCTATACGCTGAAAAAGAGCGGTGAACAGGTCACAAAGACCGTGCGCCAGGTGCTGGAGGAGTCGCTGGACTGCCTGTCGGCGCTCCAGCTGGACACCGGTGACTTTTCCAGCTGGGGGACGGAAAACGTCGAAAGCACCGATCAGGTCACGGTGGCACTGTGCTGTCTCGGCATAGAGCCGCTGACCGATCCGCGCTTTATCAAAAACGGGAATACTCTGCTGGACGGCATCCTGCGCTACCGGATGCCGGACGGCGGATTCGTGCATTCCTTTGTCTACGATCCGGATAACCCCACCTCAAGCCCGGATCGCTCCAACACCATGGCGGGGGAGCAGACGCTCTGTGCCATGGCGGCACTGTGGCGGCAGGCGAACGGAATGCGCACACTGTACGATTTCCGCGCGGAGCAGAGCGATGCACTGCGCACGCGCATAGCGGAGCTGGAGCGGCAGATCGCCGGCATCGGCGTGAATACCGATGCGGCGGAGCTTACGCGGATGCTGACCGATTTTTACGCACTGCCCGAGGGGGAACGGAGTTACGTCAACGGCTACTGGACGCTGTCCGATGCGGCACGCGCGGCGGGCGTGGATATCGACGGGATAGCGGATACGACGCCGGTTACGGAAAGCCCGGGAACCGGAACGGACGACCGCCCCTTGCTGTCCTTTTCGCTCTCCGACCGCGCGGCAGTGGACGCGCTGCCGGACACGCTGACCACCGAGCAGTATGTGACGGTCACGACCCTGTTGGATAAGCTGCGCCAGAGCGAAGACTTTGAAGGCAAGGAGGACTACCTCGCCCGGCTGACGGCGGCGCGGCAGGAGATTGCGGCGATACAGGCGGAGATTGACAGCATCAATGCCGACGTCCGGGAGAAGCTGTACCCCTTTGAAGGTATTTCCCTGAAGGACAAAAAGACGGTGGACAGCATTGTGGCGCGATACCGTGCGCTGAGTGAATACGACCGGGCGCAGATCGAGCGTTGGGAGGATGTCATCAAAACCCAGACCAAGCTGGACAATCTGCTGCGCGGCATAATCATCGGGGTTGTGCTGTGCGTGGTCGCCGCAGTCACGGCGGTACTGCTTGTGCGCCGCATCCGGCGGAGACGGCACCGGAAGGAGCGGGAGCTGGAGGAGCTTGCCGCTGAGTACCGGGACGAGTAACATCAGCCCGTGCATTGCACCCGTGCATTGCACCCGTGCATTGCACCCGTGCTTTGCACCCGTGCATTGCACGGTATTGCCTACTTTTGCAGGAAGGAGAAACCGGGATGAAGAAGGATATTCTGGCGCTGTTCGTGATCGTTCTGCTGGTCGCCGTTGTCATCGACGGAACCAATATCCAGTCTGTGGACGAGTACTACCTCACGCATATCGACGATATTACGCCGGACAGCGAGACGGTTACCATCAGCATCCGGTGTGATACGATTCTGCAGAATTACGGGGATCTGGATCCCGCCCTCCGCTCGGACGAGTTCGTGCCGCCGGACGGCGTGATCCTGCCGCCGACCCGCTACGTGCTCCGTCCCGGCGATACGGTGTTTGACATCCTCGACCGCGCCGTGCGCTATAACCGGATTCAGATGGAGTATCAGGGCGCGCGGGAAAACAGCTTCGGGAGCGTGTACATCCAGGGATTGCATTACCTGTATGAATTTTCCTGCGGACCGCTGTCCGGCTGGATGTACCGCGTGGACGGAGAATTCCCGGATTACGGCTGTTCCCGGTATGTTTTGCATGACGGGCAGGTTGTGGAATGGGTCTATACCTGCGACCTCGGCAGGGATGTGGGCTGTATGTGGGTGGAAGGAGCGATACCGTGAAGGCATTTGGCAATGTGCATCCGTTTGTCCTGCTGGTGTACTTTCTCTCCGTGCTGACCGTGGCGATGTTTGCCGCCAATCCGGTGCTGTCGCTGACAGCTCTGCTCGGCGGCATACTGTTTTGTGCCATGCTGGTAAGACGGAGCCGGGTTCCCGGCGATATCGGCTTTTATGTGCCGCTTTTTCTGCTGGTGGCGGTCACGAATCCACTGTTTTCGCACAACGGCGTGACGCCGCTGTTTTTTCTGAACGGCAACCCGGTCACGCTGGAGGCGCTCCTGTACGGGTTCGCTCTGGCGGTGGCTGTTGTCGGCGTTCTGCTCTGGTGCAAGGGGTACAGCGAGGTAATGACCGGCGACAAATTCCTGTACCTGTTCGGCAGCGTGATTCCCAGACTGGCTCTTGTACTGTCCATGGCACTCCGGTTCGTACCGCAGTTCAGTCGGCAGATGAGGCGTGTCCGGTGCGCGCAAAAGACGATGGGGCTGTACGCGGCGCGCGGCTATACGGATAAGGTTCGGAGTGCCGGGCGGGTATTCCTTGGCATGATCGCGTGGTATTTTTTAATGATACGGCGACCACCGAGATCTACACTCTTTCCCTACACGACGCTCTTCCGATCTGACGGCTGCCTCCATGAAGGCGCGGGGATACGGACGGGGGCGTCGAACCAATTTCTCGCTGTTCCGCTTTACGGCGCGGGATGGGGCACTGCTGGCGGTCTGCGCCGCCCTGATGGGTGTTGTTGCGGTCGGCATGGCGGCGGGTGTGACGGCATTTGATTTCTATCCGCGCGTCAGCACACCGGAGCTTACGCCGGCGGCGCTGGCTGTGTACATTGCGTTCGGGGCGCTGTCGCTTCTTCCGTTTACTATTGAAGTCAGGGAGGCAATCGTATGGAGATACTACAGATCAAGGATCTGAGCTTCCGGTATCCGGGCGCGGAGCGGAACGCGGTAGAAGAGGTCAGCTTTTCCGTGCGGAGCGGGGAATTCCTTGTGGTATGCGGGGAGTCCGGCTGTGGTAAGACAACGCTTTTGCGCCTGCTCAAGCCGGAGCTTGCACCGGCGGGTGAACTGACCGGCAGTATCGTATATGGCGGCGGGGAGCGGACGCCGGCGGACATCGGCTACGTGCTTCAGAACCCGGACAATCAGATCGTTACAGACAAGGTCTGGCATGAGTTGGCGTTCGGCTTGGAGAATCTGGGACTTCCGACCGAGGTGATCCGCCGCCGCGTTGGGGAAATGGCAAGCTATTTCGGCATTCAGGGTTGGTTCCGCAAGCGGACGGACGAGTTGTCCGGCGGGCAGAAGCAGTTGCTGAACCTTGCCGCTGTCATGGTAATGCAACCGAAGGTGCTGATCCTGGACGAGCCGACCAGCCAGCTTGACCCTATCGCCGCATCGGAATTTTTGGCGACCCTGCAAAAGCTCAACCGGGAACTGGGACTGACCGTGATTCTGGCGGAACATCGGCTGGAGGAGGTGTTCCCCGATGCCGACCGGGTACTGCTGATGGACGGCGGCAGAATCCTGCTTTGTGACGCGCCGGAGCGCATCGGTGCCGCCCTCCCGGCGGGGCATCCGATGCGGGCGGGGCTGCCGAGCGCGGTGCGCATTTTTCAGTCCCTGCATATACCCGACCGCTGTCCGCTGACGGTTCGGGAGGGGCGGGATTTTCTGGAACGGCATTTCGGCAGTCGCGGCGGTATGCTTCCCGAACCGGAATACCGGCACGGGGAAACTGTCGCAGTTGAGTTGAAAAACGTCTGGTTCCGCTACGAGCGTGATTTGCCGGATGTTCTGCGGGGCACGTCCATGCAGGTGTACGCCGGCGAGCTGTACGCGGTGCTTGGGGGGAACGGAACCGGCAAGACCACGATGCTGCAGGTCATAGCCGGGATCGGAAAGGCATACCGGGGCAAAGTGCTGGTGGACGGCAGGCTGATTCGGGAGTACCGGGGAAATTCCCTGTACCACGGTCTTCTGGCTCTCCTGCCGCAGAACCCGCAGACGGTGTTTATCCGGGATACGGTGCGGGCAGACTTTTATGAGATACTGGAAGCACACGGCGTTCCGAAGCAGGAGCGTGAAAAGCGGGTGTCCGAGGCGGCGGCAAGGTTCGGCATCGCGCATCTGCTCGACCGCAACCCCTTTGATCTCAGCGGCGGGGAGCAGCAGAAGTGCGCGCTTGCCAAGGTACTGCTGACAGAGCCGCGCATCCTGTTGCTGGACGAACCGACCAAGGGCATTGATGCAGGGGCAAAGCAGGTGCTGCGGGACATTCTGACACGGCTGAAGGCGGAGGGCATGACCTTGCTGATGGTCACGCATGACGTTGAATTTGCGGCGGAGACTGCCGACCGATGCGCGCTGTTCTTTGACGGGGAAATACTGTCGGCGGATACCCCGTCCCGCTTCTTCGGCGGAAACACCTTCTATACTACTGCCGCAAACCGCATGGCGCGCACGCTATGCCCAAATGCCGTGACCTGCGGGCAGGTTGTAAGATTCTGCACGGAGGGGGCGGACGCATGAAAAAAATCATTTCCTACTGCATTCTTCTGATTCTGATCCCGGCTGTCGTGGTCGGCGGCGCCTTGCTGTTCCGGGACAGGCAGTATGCGTGGGTATCCCTGTGCGTGACGCTGCTTTCCTGCGTCCCGGTTTTTCTGCATTTTGAGCGGAGCGGGGCGGATGCGAAACGGATGGTTCTGCTCGCGTGCATGACTGCTCTCTCGGTGCTGGGCAGAATCCTGTTCGCTATGATCCCCGCGTTTAAGCCGGTGACGGCGATGGTGGTTATCACTGCAATGTATTTTGGCAGTGAGGCAGGCTTTCTGACCGGCGCATTGTCGGCGGTGATATCCAATTTCTATTTCGGGCAGGGACCGTGGACGCCGTTCCAGATGTTCAGCTGGGGGATACTCGGCTTTATCGCCGGACTGCTCGCGGCTCCGCTGAAGAAAAGCAGAATCGCGCTGACGCTGTATGCCGTTCTCTCCGGCGTCCTGTATTCCTTTCTGATGGATATCTGGACGGTGCTGTGGGCGGACGGCGCCTTCAATATTTCGCGCTACCTTGCGGCGATTCTGTCTGCCGCACCGTTTACGGCAATCTACGCTGTGTCCAACACGGTCTTTCTTTTGCTGTTCGCACGTTCGATCGGGAAGATACTGGACAGACTCAAGACCAAATACGCGCTCTGATGTAAGAGGATGACTGACTATGCGGATGTCTCAATGACATTTTCTCTACATTTTCCCATTCATAAACCGCATTCTGCGAATCACAATAATACCAGAGCAAGCACGAACGAAGCCCGCAGCCGCCGACACCTCGGCGGAGAGCGAGATTCGCTCTGCGGGCTCGATGAATATAGATCGCGCCGGGCAATGTTGCCCAGCGCAAACACGCAAAAAGGGGATTCGCAATTATGGCAAGCAATAAGGCACTCGTTCCCGAAGCCAAGAAGGCTCTTGATCAGTTCAAGATGGAGGCTGCCACCGAGGTGGGCGTCACGCTGAACCAGGGCTACAACGGTGATCTCACCGCCCGTCAGGCGGGGTCCATCGGCGGTCAGATGGTCAAGAAGATGATCCAGTCTTACGAGACCGGCATGCAGGGCAAGTAATCACCCTGTTTCCCGCAAAGGCGGCTGTTCAAGCCTGTCACAAAAGCGTCACGATCGAAAGGTCGTGGCGTTTTTGTGCGGATTGCGGCGCTTTGACAAAATAATTCAGAAAAAACTCCCAAATGCCTTGAGGTTGTCGCAATGATGAAAGTCTGCCGTGTCTGTTACCCGATCTGCTGTTTTCGCTAAATCAAGCCTGTGCAAAATTTTCTGTAAATACCGAAGAAATGTGGTATAATAGGAAGAGAGCACAGGAAGGAAGAGAAAAATGGGAAGACCAAGGAAATCCCCGTCGATGAGTGACGGGAAAAGAGAGATCATAGCCAGATTGATTGAGGAATACGACATCAGATCCGCGGAAGATATTCAGAATGCTCTGCGGGATCTGTTGGGCAGAACCATCCGGGGAATGATGGAAGGAGAAATGGAAACGCCGAAAAAGGAAAAGCAGGAGGAAAAACGCAGGCAGAAAAAACTGTCCGTCCAGCAGTCGATCGCTTATAAGGAAATGGGAAGAGATGGAATCTGCAGGGTACAGGGAAAAACTTATTCTAAGTGTATCCGCTTTTATGACATCAACTACCAGCTGGCTCAGAATGAAGATAAAAATGCAATCTTTGAAAACTGGTGTGATTTCCTCAATTACTTTGATGCCAGTATCCATTTTCAGCTGAGCTTTATCAATCATAAGAGCAGCATGAAGGAGTTTGAGCAGGTGATCCAGATCCGGCCACAGGAGGATGCTTTTGATGATGTTCGCATGGAATATGCAAAGATGTTGAAACAGCAGTTGGCAAAAGGAAACAACGGTCTGGTGAAGTCAAAATATATCACATTTGCCATTGAAGCAGAAAATATCCGGGAGGCAAAACCAAAGCTGGAACGTATCGAGTCGGATATCCTGAATAACTTTAAGATCCTGGGAGTTCCGGCATATCCGCTGAATGGCGTGGAACGTCTGCAGATCCTGTATGAGACATTCAATCCGGATGTGATGACAGATTTCCAGTTTGACTATGGATCCATGATCCGGACAGGACTCAATACAAAGGATTATGTGGCACCGACCAGTTTTGTGTTCCGGGACAGAAATACATTCCAGATGGGAAATACCATCGGGGCTGTCTCCTATCTGCAGATCCTGGCGCCGGAGCTTACGGATAAGATGCTGGCAGAATTTCTGGATATTGATAAGAACCTGATCGTCAACCTGCATGTGCAGTCGGTGGATCAGATGAAGGCAATCAAGCTGGTAAAAAGCAAAGTGACGGATATCAATCGTATGAAAATCGAAGAACAGAAAAAAGCAGTCCGGGCCGGATACGATATGGATATCATTCCATCGGATCTGAACACGTATGGCGGAGAAGCTAAGCGTCTGTTAGAAGACCTGCAGTCACGAAATGAGCGTATGTTCCTTGTAACAGCGCTCTTTTTAAATACAGCAAAGACCAAACAGGCACTGGACAATGCCATCTTCCAGACTGCCGGAATTGCACAGAAATACAACTGTGTACTGAAACGTCTGGACTATCAGCAGGAAGAAGGACTGATGAGCAGTGTTCCGCTGGGAGTCAATCATATCCCCATCAAACGTGCACTGACCACGACCAGCACTGCTATCTTCGTACCGTTTACCACTCAGGAACTTTTTATGGCAGGAGAATCCTTATATTACGGATTAAATGCCCTTAGTAACAACATGATTATGGTGGATCGTAAAAAGCTGAAAAACCCGAATGGATTGATCCTTGGTACACCTGGATCCGGTAAATCCTTTGCTGCAAAAAGAGAAATCACCAACGCTTTCTTTGTCACGAAGGATGACATTATCATCGGAGATCCGGAGGGTGAGTATTATCCACTGGTCCATGCACTTGGCGGACAGGTCGTACACATTTCACCAACCAGTAAGGATTATATCAATCCGATGGATATCAATATGGATTATTCCGATGATGACAATCCACTTGGTGTGAAATCTGATTTTGTCCTGTCCTTATGTGAGCTAATCATGGGAAGCAGGGATGGTATTGAAGCAGAGGAAAAATCAGTGATCGACCGTTGTCTTCCACTGGTGTATCAGAAGTACTTTGCAGATCCAAAACCGGAAAACATGCCGGTCCTCGGTGACCTGTATGACTGCCTCAGAAAGCAGAAAGAACCACAGGCCCAGAGAATTGCAACAGCACTGGAAATCTATGTAAATGGATCACTGAAAGTATTCAACCATAGAACCAATGTGGAACTGAATAATCGAATTGTCTGTTTTGATATCAAAGAGCTTGGAAAGCAGCTGAAGAAAATCGGAATGCTCATCGTCCAGGATCAGGTATGGAACAGAGTTACGATCAACCGTGGCATCAAATCCACCAGGTACTACATCGATGAGTTCCACCTTCTGCTCAAAGAAGAACAGACAGCAGCTTATTCCGTAGAAATCTGGAAGAGATTCCGTAAATGGGGAGGTGTACCGACTGGTATCACTCAGAACATTAAGGATCTTCTTGCCAGCAGGGAGATTGAAAATATCTTTGAGAACAGTGATTTTATCCTGATGCTGAACCAGGCTGCAGGTGACAGACAGATCCTTGCAAAACAGCTGAATATTTCCCCATATCAGTTGTCTTATGTGACGAATTCCGGGGAAGGTGAAGGACTTCTTTTCTATGGAACAACGATCATTCCATTTAAGGATAAGTTCGATAAGACATTGAAATTATATGGTCTGATGACCACGAAGCCCGAGGAAACATTGAAACGAGATAAAGAAATGAGGGATGCAAATGAAGGAAATCGATAAGATCCGAATCAGGCAGTGGAACCAGGATAATCCTTACATTCAGATGAAAAATCTGGAAAATGCACAGCCTGGATACCGTGTTCATACAGTCAATGATGATCATCATCTGTATGAACTTCCGCTGGAAACACAGAACATTATCCTTGACTGGGTATTCTGGAATTTTTATCCGGCACAGAAAATCTATCCGCATCTTACCAGTGATGATCTGAAAGAAGTTTTGTATAAACGTACCCAGATCCATCTGCACAACAATCAGTTCAAGGAGGCTATGCTGATCAATGGTTTCTGGCCGAGAGATCCGAGTGAATTGAATTGGGTATTTCATATCCAGGCGAGCTCTCCAGCAATCAGGACACAGGCAGATGGTTATCCTGGTATCCCGATTATAGGACGCCAGGAACTGAATGAGTACAGAAAGAAAAGTTGTGCCAGGAGGTGATGACCTATAGCTGGAAAAGAATTTAAAGGCAAAGATAAAAAGGTCGCAAAGATGACCAGAGATGGTCTGACAGAAGAAAATCTCCATGATGGTAGTGTAAAAGATATCAGTCACAGGAGCCGTGGGCGACCGGAAACTAAAGAAGAATTTGTTCCTGAACGGGAACGGAAAAAGGCTGAGAATGAAGATTCAAAATCGGGAAAAGGTAAACGACTGCAGATGGAAAAGATCCGGAAATCTTCTGTCCGGCAGGAAGCTGTTGAGAATACAGTTGAAGTTACACCGGAAGAAAAAGTATCCGGATATCGAAAGAAACTGCATCGCCATGAAAAAATCCCGGATGATGATAACAATCTGAACAGCCAAAAGAAATCCATTCGGAAGAAGCAGCTGCAAAAACAGATGACCAAAGAACAGGCAAAAGCCGGAAGATTATCCTTTGATGATGAAGGAAATCAGATGGTGAAAGGTGCTGGCATGAAACCGGGAGGGACAGCCGGGAAATACATTGCCACACAAGCTGTTATATCTGGTATGAAAGCAGTCTCTTCCGAAGAGGAAGAAACAGATGAAAATGCAGGTGTGGAAAGTGCCAGACTTGCAGAGCGTGAAACAGAAGCTGCGTTACGTGGCCTACGTCATGCTCAGATCCGCAGCAAACGAACGGATGTGAAAACCCATCGCAGAGGTTATCGTGAGGCTACTGTAGAAAAGAAACTGAAATTTGGTTCTGCAGAAAGTATGGAAGGAGTCAAACATGCAGAATCGGTAAAGAACGCTGAGCAAAAGAGACATTTCTATAACCGCTTCTTTCAGAAAAAACGATATAAGGATGCATACCGGGCAGCCAGAGCCGGAAAATCCGTTGGCAGTCTAGGTGGAGCAACAACCATTGCCGGTGTCGAGAACATGACGGTAAAAGCAAAGATTGCCTTGAAAGAGATTATAAAGCGTAATCGTGCCATGTTCGCAGGCATCGGTATTTTTGCGCTTCTTTTTCTAGTCATTTCAGTATCTCTGGGGAGCTGCAGTGCTTCTATCGAGGGAGCTGGATCTGTGATTGGTATTACAACGTATCCAAGTTCAGACGAGGATATCTATGCTGCCGAAAACAGATATGCTGCTTTGGAAAGTGCCTTGAACCAGCAGATTAATGAGATGGAACGAAGACATCCGAATTATGACGAGTATCAGTACAACATTGCTGAGATTGGTCATAATCCATACCATCTTATCTCGTATCTTACCGCAAAATATGGGGACTGGACGTACTCAGATGTTGAAAACGAGCTGCAATCTCTTTTTGAAGCACAATATCATCTGAATACAGAAGGTCGAACAGAAACGGTGACAGAAACCAGAAATGTTCGAGTCGGAGAATCATTAGGACAGGTAGTGACCAGCGGATATTGTAACTGTCGAATCTGTTGTGGTGTATGGTCCGGAGGTCCAACTGCTAGTGGTGCATATCCAACTGCAAACCATACCATTGCTGTAGATGCTTCCAATCCATTTGTGCCGATTGGCACTAAGGTAGTAATGAATGGTGTGGAATACACAGTTGAGGATACCGGAGCCTTTGCACGATATGGTGTGCAGTTTGACGTTTACTATGATAACCATGCTGCCGCTTCTGCTCATGGACATCAGACCTGGGAAGCCTATATCGCAGATGACAATGGCAGTCAGGAAGTAACGGTTACCAGTACAAGCACTAAGAAGATTCTATATGTGACACTGACAAATGGAAGCTTTGATGCTGTGGCAAGAGCCAATCTGAATGCGGAGCAGCTGATCATCTACAATGCATTAAATACGACCTATGGAAACAGAAATTATCTGTGGGATGTAAACAATGTGACCAGTGGATCAGGCGGTAATGGAATGAGTTATGAGATTCCACCGGAAGCACTGCAGGATGAAGAATTTGCCCGGATGATCCGAGAAGCGGAAAAATATCTGGGAGTACCTTATGTATGGGGTGGTTACTCTCCGTCCGGATTTGACTGCTCAGGATTCGTATCTTATGTCATTAACCACTGTGGTAATGGCTGGAACTATGGACGATTGACCGCGGATGGATTAAGAGGCGTATGTACTTATGTATCACCGCAAGAAGCAAAACCAGGAGATCTGATCTTCTTCCAGGGAACGTATAACACATCCGGTGCAAGCCATGTGGGTATCTATGTCGGTAACAATATGATGATCCATTGCGGGGATCCGATCCATTACTCAAATATCAGCACATCCTACTGGCAGCAACACTTCATGTGCTTTGGAAGACTGCCATAAAGGGGTGAACGAAGGGAGGTGAAAGTTTGAATAAAAAGATTAAAAAATATCTGGATGAGATTGCCAAGACAGAGAAAAAGATTGCGGATCTGCAGCAATATCTTAGGGGTGTCCAGGCTGCATTAAAGCAGGAAGAGGACAATGAGATGATCAGGTGCATCCGTGGTATGAAGATGGAGAATGGTCAGTTATATGATCTTTTGGATGGTATCCAGAAGGGAACAGTTAAATTTCAGGTAAGCAGGGAGTCTGACGAAGAAGGTTCGGGCTCCTTTGTATTCACAGAAAAAAATAAGGAGGAAAATCAGAATGGTGAAATGGAAGAAAATGAATAAGAAAATGGCAGGAGTGTTGTTGGGAGTCATGATGCTTTTTACAGCATCAACCACAGCATTTGCCTATGTGGATGAATCAGCAGAGGCATCCAAAGCAGAGACAACTCAGACAGAGCAGTCAACAGACAAAGAAGACAAAAAGGACGAGGCGGCAAGTACAAGTGAGGTGTTGCCAGAAGATGGAACAGACAAGGGAACTGCATTTACGACACCTGGAAATGGTGAAGTTAAAGATGACATTACCGATGATTCCACAAAGGAGTTTCTTACAGTTACAACGAAGAATAATAATACTTTCTATATCGTGATCGACCGCAGTGCCACATCCCAGAATGTCTATATGTTATCCCAGATTGATGAAAATGATCTTTCAGAGTTTCTGGATAAAGACAGCACTGCTACTGTCGTAACACCACAGCCAGATACATCAAAGGTTGTGCTGGATGAAACAAATAATGAGGATGTAGACAAGGAAGCTACCATTGATCCGGAGAAAACAGCATCTGCAAAAACCAATATGGGTGCAATGGCAACAATCCTGATTTTGGCTCTCGGCGGTGTGGCAGCTTACTACTACTTCAAGATCTATAAACCTAAAAAAGAGGAAGATGAGGATGATCAGCCGGAAGGTTTGGAAACAGGTGGACTGGAAGAAGTTCCGGATGAGGAAGAGTCTGAAGACGAAGATTTTGAAGAAAATGAAAAATAAATAAACTTTTTTAGCGGAGGGGGCTGTAAAACATGCTCTCTCCGTTTCGTTATATGAAGGAGGTAATACATCATGTATTTAGTAATTGCAGAAAAACCAAGTGTATCAAGAGCAATCGCAGAAGTGATTGGAGCACAGGAACGAGAAGACGGATATTTAAGAGGAACCGACTGTATGGTCAGCTGGTGTTTCGGACATCTGGTCGAGTATGTTTCACCGGATGCTTACGATGAGAAATTTAACCAGTGGAGATATGAAGATCTCCCGATCATCCCGAAAGACTGGAAAGTTACAGTCTCAGAAGATAAGAAAGATCAGTTCTATATCTTAAAAAGACTGCTCAACAGTCCGGAAATTGAATACGTCGTAAATGCCTGTGATGCCGGACGTGAAGGAGAATTAATCTTCAAACATGTCTATGACTTATCCGGAAGTAAAAAGCCGGTGAAACGATTATGGATCAGTTCTCTGGAAGATTCAGCAATCTTTGATGGAATGCAGCATCTGAGATCCGCAGAGGAATACCGACATCTGGCCGAAGCTGCTGTATGCCGTTCTCAGGCTGACTGGCTGGTAGGAATGAATGCAACCAGAGCTTACACCACAAAGTACTTCAAAAAGCTGACCGTTGGAAGGGTTCAGACACCGACACTTGCCATGTTGGTGGAACGTGCCGGACAGATCAGCAATTTCCAGAAAGAAAAGTATTTCAATGTGGAACTGGATTGTGACGGAATTCCGGCAGTAAAGTCAAAGATCTTTGATCCGGATGAGGCGGAACAGTTAAGAAGCAGATGCCAGGGAAGTGAAGCTATTGTCACAGCAGTAAAAGAAACGGAAAAGAAAGTAAAAGCACCAAAGCTTTATGATCTGACCACACTGCAGAGAGAAGCAAACCGTATCTACGGAATGACAGCCAAACAGACACTGGATACCGCTCAGAGCCTGTACGAAAAGAAACTGATCACTTATCCAAGAACAGACAGCCAGTATCTGACAGAAGATATGGAACAGACCGCAAGAAATGTGGTTCGTCAGATTTATGAGAAATATCAGCTGACAGGTCCTTTCGATCAGCCGGAACAGCCAGATGTGAAGAAAGTCATGAATAACAGCAAAGTGACAGATCACCATGCAATCATTCCAACGATGGAGCTTGCATCCTGCCATCTGGATGAATTGAAATCCTGGGAAGAAAAGATTCTGTTCCTGATCGCAGTCCATACGGTCATGGCAATGAGTAAGGATCACATTTACCAGGAGACAGAGATTGAAGTGGAATGCCAGGAAGAAATCTTCAAAGCAAAAGGAAAAATTGTCCTGCAGGATGGATGGAAACTCTTTGAAAACTGCTTCAAAAATAAGGATCGCATGGCAATCGTAGATCCGGATCAGGAAATGAAAGAGAGGATGCCGAAAGTAACCCAGGGACAGACTTTCTATGCTGTAGCTGCAGAAAAGACAGAACATTTTACATCGCCACCAAAACCATACAGCGAAGATACTCTCCTTGCGGCAATGGAAACAGCTGGAAATAAGGAATTCGATGAAGATACGGAAAAGAAAGGATTAGGAACTCCGGCAACAAGAGCCGGTATCATCGAGAAACTGATCTATTCCCAGTATGCTACCCGAAAAGGAAAAAAGATTCTTCCAACAGATGATGGAAAAGTCCTTGTGGAGATCCTGCCAGACTTTCTGAAATCTGCAAGTATGACTGCAGAATGGGAAAATCAGCTGCTCTTGATGGAGCATGGAGAAATTGCACCGGAACAGTTTATGACCGGGATCAAAAACATGCTCACCATGATGCTGAATGGATGCGATGCAATCTCCGAAGAAGAAACAAGAAGATTTCAGACCAGAGAAAGTATTGGAACCTGTCCGGTATGTGGAAGCCTGGTATACGAAAGTAAAACCAACTTCTATTGCAGTAACCACGATTGCCATTTTGCTCTCTGGAAAGATAACCGCTATCTGCAGAGCATGGAAAAAACCATGGATAAAAAGATGGCTGCAGAACTTCTGAAAAGTGGATGTGTGCATGTAAAAGACCTGTATTCCAGAAAGAAGAATATGTACTTTGAGGCAGATCTTCATATGGATGCAGATGAAACCGGAAGGGTGAATTTTTCTTTATCCTTTCCAAAAAAGAAACCAAAAAACAAAAGCAAAAAGAAATAAAAAAACAGATTAGAGGAGGAAACGAAGAATGAATTTTAATGAATTTGTAAATGAAGTAAAGGACAATATCAAACTCTTTTTACCAAAGGATTATGAGAATGCAGAAGTATCAACGATGGAGTGTCAGAAACTGAACCGTGCCTATACGGGATTGATGGTGAGAAAAGAAGGTGAGATGCTTACCCCGACGATTAATCTTAATCAGCTGTATGAAGCATATAAAGCACAGCCTGGTGTAACAATGGAAACTGTATGCAGAAAGATTGCAGATATAGTTATTGAGGCACCGATACAGGTTGATCTGAAAGCTATTTTAAATTATGAAGATGTGAAGGACAAGCTGTTTATCCGTGTATCATCAGCCGAAGCAAATAAGGAAGTACTCGAAAATGCTCCACACCAGCTGAAGGAAGACCTCGCAATTACCTATCATGTGGCAGTAGGCAAGGATCAGGATGGATTAAGTTCCATGCTGATTACAAATGAAATGATGAAGGAATATGGAGTGACACAGGAGCAGATTCATGAAGACGCTATGAAAAGTTCACCGCGTGTCATGGTCCCAGAGGTATCAAGTATAGGTGTACTGATAGATGAAATATATCAGAAAAATATTCTCATGCTGACACCGGATGAACGTGAAATGCTGCAGGAAACATTGCAGGAATCAAGCGAGATGCCGACATTCTTTGTTGTTACGAATACAGAAAGAATTGATGGAGCCGGTGTGATCTTTTATCCGGAATTCATGGATAACATGGGGGAACTTCTGGGAAATGATTTCTTCATTTTGCCATCATCCATCCATGAAATGCTGGTCTTGCCAGATGACGGGCAAGTGGATGCAGAAATGTTAAGAGATATGGTAAAAGAAGTAAATGCCACTCAGGTAGCCCCCGCAGAACGCCTTACCAATGATGTATATCACTTTGATACAAAGGATCATGTCTTTGAAAAAGCTGACAGATTCACAGAACGTCAGAAAGAAAAAGAAGCACAGGCTGCAAAAACGGAGAAAGCCGGAAAAGAACAGCCAGATCAGAAACCGAAAACAAAGAAGCACGATATGGAACTCTAATAAAAAATAATCATCTCATCAACTAATAAAACGCCCTGCGGCATAAGCACAATGTCGTAGGGCGTTTTTGGAAAGGAGTATTATGACAGAACAAAATAAAACTACTACTATTCCACTGCCGGTCCAGGGAAAAGATATGGACAGCATTATGCAGTCACTGGAATCCGGTGTGGAAGAACTTTTTACAAGTAACCGCTATCAGGAATTTCTTAAAACCATGGCAAAGTTTCACAATTATTCCTTTAACAATACAATGCTGATCGCTATGCAGCGACCGGATGCAACACTTGTTACCAGCTACAAAAACTGGCAGTCCATGGGTAGACAGGTTATGAAAGGTGAAAAAGGAATTACAATCATTGCACCGGCACCATATAAGAAAATGAAGGAAAAAGAGGTTCTGGATGAAAATCAGCGACCGATCATGGGAACCGATGGAAAACCTAAGACTGAACAGGTGGAAGTTACTGTTCCACATTTTAAAGCAGTTACCGTCTTTGATATTGCTCAGACATCCGGAGAACCGATACAGACACTGGCACCGGAATTACTGACTGCAGCTGTACAGGATTTTGATTCTTTCATGCAGGCTATTCAGAAAATATCCCCAGTACCGATACGATTCGATGAGATCGATGGCAATGCCAATGGATATTATCACAATGCAGACAAGGAAATCGTAATCAAAAAAGGGCTCAGTGAAAGCCAGACCTTAAAGACTGCTATTCATGAAACAGCCCATGCTAAACTGCATGACAAGGAAATCATGGAAAGCCTGGGTGTAGAAAAAGACCGTCTGACAAAAGAGGTTGAAGCAGAATCTGTTGCTTACTGTGTGTGTTCTTCCTTTGGTTTGGATACATCGGATTACAGTTTTCCTTATATTGCAGGTTGGAGCAGCAGCCGGGAAATGAAGGAAATGAAAGCATCTATGGATGTGATCCGCAAGACAGCCGGTGAAATGATCGATCAGCTTACAGAAGAACTGGAAATCATTCTTGAAGAAAAACAGAAAACAGAATTACATGAAAAATACGGCATTCTGGTAGATGCACTGGAAGCAGCCGGATACCGCTATGATTATCGGGAAAGCGAACCGGGACATATTGTACTGGCACCGGATGGGACACATGAAATTGCTGGGTATTTGCAGTTTGAATCATGGGGAGATATCAAAGATTGGCTGGAAGATACGATTGCAGAAGGAACGGATATTTCGGAAAGAGTTGATCGGGCTTTGTATCCATTTAAGTTTGATTATACCCTAGAGGAAGAAATGTTCAGAGGTAATGGTGACCGCTATGCGATTTACCATGTGGATGAAGGCACACCGGGAAAACAACATTTATTTATGAATATGGCAATGGTCAAAGAAGATGGCATTACAATCGATGCAGCAAATTATAAATGTGTCTATTCTGGCAGATTACATGAAAATGAAAAGCTGGATGATTTGTACGCCGTATTCAACGATAATCCACCGGCAGATTATAAAGCACATTCTATGTCGGTCAGTGATGTTATCATTACAAACCGTGGTGGGGATATGCAGGCATATTACGTGGATCGATTTGGATTTGCAGAACTTCCAGACTTTGCAGCACAAAGAGAAAAAATACTCGATATTGTCCCGGAAATAGAAAATGTGGATTATGAAAATGATCTTACATGTATCAGCTTTTATGCGGCTGAATGTGCTGAATTTCCTGTAATGGGTGAAGTACATTATGACCTGACATTACCAGAAGCCTTGGAAGCTTATGAGAAAATCCCATCAGAACGTATGCATGGACTGAAATGTGTTGGCTTTGATCTGAAAGACGGAAGCGATTATGAAGGAATGCAGAGTCTGATGATCGAAGGAAAAATACAGAAAGAATTTCTGAATTCGATTCCTGGATTTAGAGAAAATTCTTATGTGCAAAATGCAATCAGTCGTGTGGAAAAATACTTGGAAGAAAGACATCCAAATGTGGAAAATCCTCTGGAATCCAATAAGAAAGTGGATAACGAAAAAAATATAAGCGAAGAAAAAAACGAGAAGGAGCTGAATATACAGATGAAACCAATACCGAAAAAGAAAAGGGGGGAAATGAGCCTATGAGAAATGTAAACCTGGAAGAAAACGAACTGACTATTACTGCTATCTTCCAGCAGCACACAAAGGAAGAAACAATCCAAACACTGAAAGAAGCTTTGGAAGTTTTGGAACAGGAAGAAAGTGATCCTGAGAATGATGAAATAATTGAGATCATCAATTCTACAGTTGGAAAATTACAGCAGATCGAAGACAAATACTACTATTCTCTGGATCTGAATTATTATCTGAATAACTTGGAGGACGATGCCTATGAAGCTTAATCAATTTGCAGTCTACCGAGTAGATCAGCAGACAGCAGGAAAAGCACTGTGGCATCTGCCATATCAAGAGGCAAGACAGCAGAATGTGTCGATTACTGTCGAAAATTACCGATTAATCTCGATTCATGAAATGCAGGAAAATGAAAAAGTCGCTGACATCTGGAAACGGACGAAAAATCAATGCGAAGTCAGTGACGTGCTCGTATTGAACAAGAATGGAGAAATCAGCTGCTACTATGTAGATGAGAACTATCCACAGTATCTGGCCGGATTTATTCGTATCAACACATCCGGTGCACTGATCACTATGGAAACTGAGAATTATCAGATTGATGGGAAAAAGGGAAACTGGATTGCAACAGACACCATCATTATTGATGGAAAACAGTTTTATTTGATGGAACATCAGGTATACCGAGATCAGGCCCAGGGTGTTATCCTGGATGCCTATGGAAAAATGGTTGTCGAAGAATGTAAGAAATTCGATGAAAAGACAAAACAAAAGATTCATGATTACATCCAACAGCAAGTACCGCTAAATCCGGTCGAACAGCTAAAACAAGATGGTAAAATTCGTCTGGAACATTACCAGAAATTCTACCAGAACGGCACTTATGAACGAAGCAGAGAATCTGGTACCGAAGCCAATTATGATATGGTGGACGGTCTGGTGAATAATCAGAAGAAGAATCAGGAAAAGACCTCTTATGCTAGTAGCAACAATCAGACCTCCCGAAATCAACAGGATGGAAAATCTAAGAAACGAAGATCCGTAATCAAACGACTGCATCAGAAACAGATTGCCATTGCTCGCCGGTCCGGAAAGCCGATACCAAAGTACCTGGATCAGGAAATGGAAAGAAAGCGGGGATAGAATATGCGAAGGTTAAAGTGTGAAAAAGAAACGATTATTTTGACCAATGAAGATGACGGATTCTATGATGTGTATACCTTTAATCAGAGCTTGCAGAAACGGTTGAGGTCTTTTGCGGAGAAGTATCCGGATGATTGCTGGTTGAAAGGATCTTCGGAGGATGGTAGTGAAACGTATATGATTAAAAAAGGGCGGTTATCATTGAATTTAAGACCACCCTATTCCAAGGATAGAATTCATAAAGCAACCGAACGAATTATTGAAGAACAGAAAGAACAATCAAAGGATTCATAGAATGCGATTTAAGAGAAAAAAGCCTCATGACCATGAGGAAAAATGAAAGCAAAATACGTTAGCTGATAAAGTGTATAGGCTCAAAAGGGAAAGTGTCCTTTTGGGCCTTTTTGATTTAAAATAGTTCTAAAGAACAAGTTAACAATCTGTAGATTCTGTATGTTTTAAAGATCAATCGTTATACTAGTTTTAGACCGAATTATCGTTCTAAAGGAGGTGTCACAATGGATTTAAAGGCGGTTGGTCAGAGAATAAAAGCTGCAAGGGAAGCTAAGAATCTTACACAAGAAGAATTGGCAGCACTGGTAAACTTGAGTCCAACTCATGTAAGTGTTATAGAGAGAGGACTGAAAGTAACAAAACTTGATACCTTTATTGCGATTGCAAATGCATTAGATGTTTCAGCAGATACACTATTGATTGATGTTGTGACACATTCGGTTACTGGTGTTACGAATGAATTATCTGAAATGATAGAGAAACTACCTAAAGAAAAGCAACAGAGAATTATCAATGCAGTGAGAGCATTGGTGGAATAAATACGTGAATAAGAAGATGGAAGGGCTTATTGCTCTTCTTTTTTATTTGTTTTAACATGAAAATATGATATAGTAGTTCTAAAGACTTATATATAATTCTGAGGAACTTAATAAAATGAAGAAAAATAATATAACACTTGTATTTGTTGCTATCGTTTTTTCGATTATTGTTGGAATGATAATTGGATAATAATAAAAAAATACAACTCCATGCAAATAGAGCAAAAAGAATAAGAGAGGAAAGATTGAGAGAACCTTTTTGTTGTGTATAAATTATTTTGGAATAGAAAACAGACATATTGGTAGCATGAAAGTGCTACCTTTTTTTGTAATAAGTGTTACATAGATCAGTCAAGAGTGCTGAAAGCACTTGTCTTGCTCTTGACAGATCGGCTGTCTGCAGATGCATGCTATTGTAGCAAAGTCCGATCATATGATCGGACTTTCTGCCATTACGGTGAGTAATTAGGGTCAAGGGGCTGGTCCCTTGTCGGGTTCCAGGGTTGAAAATCCTGGGAGAAATAGGGTCA
>ENA-USUJ01000421-USUJ01000421.1-human-gut-metagenome-genome-assembly--contig:-NODE-421-length-37676-cov-10.104258_pt1 | contig 37676 bp, 50 predicted proteins | sample MGYA00250061_ERZ773398 | MGnify/ENA primary metagenome ERZ773398 (study PRJEB29103, sample SAMN06111992) | human gut metagenome | biome: human gut; feature: ankylosing spondylitis patient; material... | reverse complement strand
AGGGCTTGTATCAATGGCTAATTGATAATAAAGGTGTTTTAATTGATGAATTACATAATAATAGTGCTATTTGTGGTGAATGGTTAGGTATGGGTTGTCTTAAATACACGATAGATAAATTTGATAAAAAATGGTATATGTTTGCTAAAGCAAATATAGATGATGAATTTAATTTATATAATTTGAATTATGAACATAGTTTGTTTATTTATCCATTTATAAGTCAAAAAATACCAACTTTTATAGGTATTGTACCTGAGGTAATTGAATTAAATGTTATTCCTACTAAAGAACACTTAGATAGTATTTATGAAAAATATTTAAGTAAAGTAAATAGAAATGTTGAGGGGTTTGTAATTAATTATAAGAATATGATTACAAAGTATGTAAGAATGAAAAATGGTAAATTACAAGAACATTTTGATAGAGGGGAATAATTATGTTTAGATGTTTATTTAATAAAAAAGATGAAGTTATTGATATAAAAGCACTAGAAAAAATAAATGTATGTAAAGTTTGTGGAAAACAATTTGATTTAATAAAAGAAAATAAATATATTGTTCAAGAAAATAAAGGAATTAATGGTATAGCTACAGGAACTAAAAAATTTGAGTGTTTCGATTGTCCTCATTGTGGTTGTCAAAATATTTTGAATGTTAGGGAGGGATAAAGAGAAATGAGTGAAAAAGAATTTTGGGATCGTACTCATAAAAAATTTATCTTTGAATGTAATAAGCTTCCTAAAGGTGATTTACAACTTGGACTAGGTTTTACTAAGGAAACATTACATAATTACGATGGTGAGCCCATACCTGAATATACAATATTTATAAGCTTTTTCAAATGGAATATTTATTTTGGAATTGGAGTTAAATATGATGAAAATTGATTTAAAAGATATAATAAAAATCCAACATTTAGAGATGGAAATATTTGAAGAAGAAGATAATGATTATGTTGATTATAGAATCGTTAAAAATAAAGAAAAAGCAATTTATAGAAGATTGGCTAAAACTATCTCTAGTAAAGAAGAACAAGAAAAAGTAAGAAAATGTATTTATTCTGGTATGTGGAATCAACAAGATATAACATTTAAACCAATATGTGACGAAATAAGAAAATTAGGTTATGAGGTGATAAGTTAATGAATGATTATGATTTAAGCATAGATTTTGCAACTAATCAAACAAATAGAGAGATTTTTGAAAATTTATTAAAAACTAATAGTTTAAAAAAATATGCTGTTGAATTAGCAACTGGAGAACATTTAATTTTTGTTGAATATGAAGATTATAAGAAAAAAATTGAATTGATATGTAAAATAATAAGATATGCTTATGGTACTGATATGATTTTGGGAGAATTTAAAGAATTATTTAATTTGGCTACTAATAAGGAATTTGATGTCAAGAAAAATTTAGAAGAACAATTAGAGGTATTTAGAAATGAAAATACCTAAACTAGCTAAAGGTGGAGTGATAAAAATACCTGTAATATCTTCTAAATCCACAGAAGATTTATTTGAAATCTTTATGAGTCAACAAGAAATGATATTGAAAATAAAACATCAAAAGAAAATAATAGATAAATTATCAAGAAAAATTCAAAGAAAGAATCAAGAATATAGAAAATTAAAAGCTAAGAAAATGCCACCTACATTATATGGTAGTAAAGTGGTAGTAGTTCCTGAAAGTATAGCTAATGAAATAATGATAATTGATGAAAAGTTTTTTGATCTATATTTAGGAGAAAAATAAGTGATGAGCAAATATATGAAAGAATACGCATTATATAAAGGTGAAAAATGCCTAGCAATAGGAACAATAAAAGAAATAGCAACTCAAATGAAAATTAAAATTAAAACAATCCATTTTTATAAAACACCAACCTATAAAAAAAGATGTAAAGGTTCATTTAAAAGACGAACTTTAATTGAATTAGATTAGGAGATGAAAGAATGTATAAAGGAAATGATGAATATGAATTATTTTTTGAAACATTTAGAAAAATAATTGGAAAGAAAACTAATGAATTATTAGATGATTTCATTGAATTTATTGATTGCACTTGTGAAAGTTATTCTTTAATAAATATTGTCCGTCAATGTGATAACTATGAAAATACTAAGTGGCACGATCTAATTACTTTGTTAAATGAGGATTTACAAGGATATGATATAGCTATGGAAGATGAAAAAGATTTAACCGATAGTGGATATGATTTCTTAATATTATTCACTCAAAAAGAAATATTAGAGGAACATCGTAGAGAATATAATTCAGCTGTGTTTGGACGAGAAAGTGGTGTTTTGAATTTTTGAAAGCTGTAGAAGATGTAATTAATATACTTATAAAAGTAAAAGATGGAATATTAAAATTTTATATAGAAAATGGATATATTTATTGTGAAAATACAAAAAATCAAGAAAGAGTAGTAGTTGGTACTACTGGTAAAAAAAGGAGGGACAAAATGTTTGATGTATGTATTAAAAGTGATTATGCTGTATTAAATACTAAAGACCACTTATTCTATTATGGATATGAATTTGATAGAAAAGAATGTGAATGTGGAGAAAGTATGGATATATGGGGATTTGAGGTGACTAAAGGTGATAACACAATATATAGAATAAACGCTGATGAAATGAAAAAGAAAATCAATAGAAATGTTGATACCGGTAATTGTGCTGAGATGTTAATCTTAGGAATTGGATTATGGCTAGATGGAGGTTTTAATGAAAATAACTAAACCTAAAGAAAATCAATTATTATTTGAAGATGAGAACTTAAAGAAATTTAATCTAAAAGTTCAAAATGAAACAGGATTAAATAAATCAAAATATAATAAATCGTATGATGGAGTTATATTAGCTTATAGACAACCTGATATGGACGCAAGTAAGCAAATGTTTTTTGGAAATACACTGACAATATGTACTTTAATAAGTAGTTGTTTAGAAAATTTGTTAAATTATGGTATTTTAAATGAAGAAATGCTAGATGATATGGTTAATGCTGTAAAACAAGAACATAAAAGAAAAAGGAGGGGTGAATAATGGAAGAAGAAACTAAGAATGAAATAGTAAAAAAAGTGTTGGAAGAATTAAAAAATAAAAAGTTATTAAAGAATCCTAAATCATCTTATAAAAGTACCGAAAAAATATTATATAGTTTAAATGTATTACCTGAGGCTATTAAATTAATAGATGAAGAAGTAAAGAAACTAGAACAAGAAGCAAAAGGTATAGCAATACCAACAGCTAAATCTAATTCACTTATACTTAATGAAAGAAATAACACTTATGTTTATGGAGATGAAACACTTGAAACAAGAATAAGTGAATTAAAACAAATATCAGTTAAAGCTAAATCACAAATAAGACTTGTTAAAAGTGCTTTAAAAAAGATAGAAAATGATAAGTATTATGATATTATTCCAATGTATTATTTTGAAGAAAAAACAATAGAGGAAATAGCTGAGGAATGTGAGTGGGCTGTTGGTACAGTTAGTAAGCATAAAAAAAGATTGATGAACGACTTAAAAGTTTATGTTTTTCCTGATACTTTCATAGAAGAATTATAAAAAATGAAAAAAGCGTGAAAATGGCGTGTATGGACTAATAAAAATATAATGATATAATATAGTAAAATGAAATAATTATGATAGATGAATGAATCACTAATCATAATTATTTTTATTTGATTAAATTATGGGTGATATTTTAATGGAAAAATACATTGAGAGTAATTGATTTGAGATATAAAGTTCGATTCTTTATTCACCCGTCCTTTTTATTCTTTTTATTCGTTGATGTTATCAACAAAAAAGAGCGGAACTAGAAATAGTTCCTTTTATTATGTTTAAAAAGTGGGTGATAAGATATGTTAAATACAATAGTTGCAATAGTATTGGTAGTGTTAGAAATGTTATTTTTAGCGGTGGTTCTTATCCTCAATAATATAGATGAGTTCATAGAATGGCTTGAAAAAAGATTAGAAAAGAAGAATAAGAGGTAATTCTATGAAAGAAAAGAATTATTTAGGGTTGTGTATGAGATATAGTGAATCCTGTAAACTATGTCCTAGGAATAAAAAGTGTGAGGAAGAATTAGCACTAGAGAAAAGAGGTGTTAGATATGAAAGTAAAAATACTTGGAACGGAATACGAAGTAATAAAAGACGCAGAAGAAAAAGATTATCCACAATTAAAAAAGTGTGATGGTTTTACCGATTTTAGTATTAAAAGAATAGTAGTAGCTAACTTTGATAAAGATGAAAGCAGTGTAGATGATATAGACTGGTATAAAAAGAAAGTCCTTAGACACGAATTAGTACACGCATTTATTCACGAGAGTGGACTAGCCGAGAATTGTGACTGGGCTAGAAATGAGGAGCTTACTGATTGGATAGCTATACAATTTGAAAAGATATTAGGTGTGTTTATAGAATTACAATGTATTGATTCTATAGGTGTAGATGTAAATATATTTGATAGACAATCTAACAATCCAATAAATGATCCTATTAATTCTCCTAAAGTAAAAGTGGCTAAAGCCAGTATTAAAGATAATACTGATATAATAAATGAAACAGGTAAAGCAATAAATAAAATACCTATAGAAATAAATCTAAATAATTTAGCTAAAGGTGGAATAATTGGAGGTGATGGGTAATGACCTCGTTAAGTAATAATCAAAAGCTGTTTTGCCAAGAATATTTAAAATTAGGTATGAATGGAACACAGGCTTATCTAAATGTATATAAGACCTGTAAGAAAGAAGAAACAGCTATGGCTAGTGCTAGTAGATTGTTAAGAAATGTTAAGGTAAAAGAATATATAGAAGAGCTACAATCAAAGGTAGAGGAAAAGGCTGTAGTGACTATAGAAGATATAGTTAATGAATTATCAGCTATTGCCTTTACTGATAGAACTAAGATAAGTCAAAATGTTAGAAATAAAATTTTAACTCAAGAAGAAAATGGAATTAAAAAAGAATATTATGAAGACAATATAATATTTACTGAAACAAAAGACCTAGATGATAAAACTAAGAAAGTAATAGCTGGGTATAAGAAAACTCAATCAGGTTTTGCTATTGAAACTTATGATAAAATGAAAGCTCTTGAATTATTAGGTAAGTATCTAGGAATGTTTAAAGATGAAGCTCCTACAATAAATAATAATATAGTTAATCCATACGCCAATTTAAGTGAGGAAGAATTACGAAAATTGGTTGGTGATTAAAAGTGGTAATACCTGAATATGTTAAAGAACAAGCAAGATATGAATTAGCAAGGCGTAGTTTTTGGGAATATTGTAAAATAAAAGCTCCTGACTTTTATAAAGAAGATAGAAAATATTTAAAAGATTTTTGTAATGAATTACAATCTTTTTTAAATTCACCAAAAAAAGTATTGGTAGTAAATATGCCACCTAGACACGGAAAAAGTAGAACACTTACTTTGTTTGTCCAATGGTGTTTAGGTAGAAATATACATTATAAGATAATGACTGGTAGTTATAATGAAATACTATCCGGAACTTTTGCTAAGTCAGTTAGGGACGCTATACAAGAAGAAGACGGAATATTTAATAAAATATTTCCTAATGTAAAAGTAAAATATGGTGAAGCTTCAATGAAAAAATGGGCTTTAGAGGGAAATGAAGAAGCAAACTATTTAGCAACATCTCCAAAAGGTACAGCTACAGGATTTGGCTGTAATTTAATGATAATAGATGACTTAATCAAAACTGATAAAGAAGCATACAATGAATTATTATTAGAAGAACACCAAAATTGGTTTACTAATACAATGTTATCAAGAACTGAAACAGGCTTTAAAATTATAATAGTTATGACTAGATGGTCTACTAATGATTTAGCTGGTTTTGTTTTAGATAAATATGATGGTAATGTTATTCATATCAATTATAAAGCAATTCAAGATGATGGTTCTATGCTTTGTGAAGAAGTATTAAATAGAGAAGATTTTGAATTTAAAACTCAAGAGATGAATAAAGATATAGTTGAAGCCAACTATAATCAAGTATGTATTGATGAAAAAGGTAAATTATATAAGAACCTAAAAACATATCAAGTTAGCCCCGGATTTGGTACTATTTACGCTTATGTAGATACGGCTGATACCGGTGATGATTATTTGTGTGGTGCAGTATATGGATTATTAGATAAAGAACCATATATATTAGATATTTTATTTACTGATGAGGGAATGGAAATAACTGAGGAGGAATGTGCTGATATGTTATATAGAAACAATGTTAATTTAGCATATATAGAATCCAATAATGGTGGTCGAGGTTTTGCTAGAAATGTTAAAAGAATATTAAAAGAAAAATATAGATCCAATAAATGTGTTATTAAGCCATTTACTCAAACAGCAAATAAACAAGCTAGAATATTATCTAGTTCTCACTGGGTTATGGAACATATCTATTTTCCATTTAATTGGGCTAATAGATGGAAAGAGTTTTATAAACACATTACTAGATACCAAAAGAAAGGTAGAAATGCTCACGATGATGGAGCTGATGTATTAGCTGGTATTTACGATAAGACGGTTGGAGAAAGAGGAGCGTCTTTTGGTAGCACTAAACCAGCATAAAAGGAGGTATAAGATATGCTACAATATAATAAAGAATATATAACTAAAGCTGAAAATATAGCTACAATATTAGAATCAGCTAAGCCTGAATGGAATAAAAGAAAAAAGTTATATAGAATGAAAGTAAGAAAAAATAGTCCATCAGGTTTGGTAGCTGAAAATGATAAAGAAACTAAAGTGGCGTTTGAATTTGCTATATCAAATATGATAAATGGATATGCCGGAGGTAAAGCTCCTATATATCAAGTAGAAGAAATGCCAACGAAAGAAAAACAAGCCATTCTAACTAAATTATTTAATAAATTATTCAATGCCAAAGACAATGATAGAAAAGAATATCAAACATTTATTGATTATATAAGGAATTACAATGATGATTCCTTTTTTTATTATAATTTAATACAAAGTTATAATGATTTGTCGGCTGGTTATGGTATTTGGTATGAAAATGAAGATAATGAAATAGTATATGCAAATGTTGACGCAAGACAAACAATAGCTATTTATGATTATTCTACACCTGTTAAAAAGATAGGCTTATTAAGAACTTGGGAAGAAACTGATGAAAAAGGTGAAAAGTTTGATATGGTTGTAGTCACTACCGAAGATTGTAAATACTATTTTAGAAATAGTAAATTAAAAGGTGATGACTTTAGAGAAGATGAAGAAGCAAGAGAAACGATCAACTGGGGTTGTGTTCCTTGTATAGCAATAGAAAATCCTGATGGATTAGCTTGTTTTGAGTTAGCAAAACCTAGTATTGCTAAATATGAAAGAGTTATGAAGAACTCAGGTAATACTTTCCAATACAATGATGACGCTAAACTAATGGTGACTGGTTATGAACCTAGAGAAGATACTTTAATCGAAAAAAGAGATGATAACGGAGAAATAGAACACGATGAAGAGGGTAATATTATATGGATACCTAATGAAAAGAGAAAAAAGGAAGATGAAGTAGTATTACAAGCTCCTGTATTCTATGCCGGTGAGGGTGGAAGTATTGAATGGGTAGAAAAGAATATCAATGATGGTGCTTTAGAAAACTATAAGAAAACACTTATAGATTTAATATTTATGGTTAGTTGTTGTCCTAATGTTAATGATTTAGGCTTTACTAATGCCGATAATAGCTCAGCACTGGAAAAGAAATTCTTTCCACTAGAACAATCTATCACTTACTTAGATAAATCAGTTAGAAAAGAATTGCTAGCTATGTGGGAAGCCTTTACTACTAGAATTAATCTAAAGAAAGGTACAAAATATGACTTTAGAAACTTAAAAATAAAGCTTCAAAGAAATATGCCTACTGATAAGAAAGCCGAAACTGATAGAGCTTTATCATTAAGAGGATTAGTATGTGATGAAACTGTCATCAACTTATTACCTGATGAGTTAGACGCTTCAAGTGAAATAGAAAAAATGAAAACACAAAGTGAAGAAAATCTTGAAGCAAATATGAAAAAGATTGAATCTTTCGGTAAAGATGGAGCTGACGCTCAAGCAGAAGAAAACAATAATCAAGACGCAAAAGAAACAAAAAATGCGTCTAATACTAATCAAGACGCAAGTGTGCAAAATAGCCAAGAAAAGTAGGTGATATATAATGGATAATAAAACTATCCTGAATAACCGATGGAATTACACTGATTTAAAATTAAAAGATTATCTTAGAATTTATAAAAAAACTAACTTAAAAACTCAAGATAATATACAAGATATATTTAATGGTATTGATTTTAATTATATGGATCTAAATAAGCCTATTTCTAATAACCAAAGGAAAAAATTATCTAGAGTTGTTGATGAATGGAAACAACTTGAATTATTAAAAGGATATTTTGAATATAAAGTTATAGAAATTCTAAATAAGAGATATATTACTAATCAAGAAATGTTAAGTATATTATTGTGGGGTGCTTTTGTAAAAGAAAGAAATCAGTTAGACGAATATGAGGAAGTCTTATTTACTGAAATAGGACAAGATTTATATAAACAAGGTATTGATGAAATAAAACCTACTAAAAAGAAAAAATGGAGTTTAACTTGGGAATATATATGGTCTATGTTATGTTTACCTAATGTAAAAGGCAGTAGCTGGATAACATATATTGAAGCTTTAGCACTAACTAACGCTCAAGAAATAGAAAGACAAACTATTATCCAATTACAACAAAATAAAAAGCCTAATATAGAAGATGATGTATTTAAAAACATCTTAAAAAAGCAACAAAATAGATATATTTCTATAAATGATGATAAAATAAGCGGTGCTTTAGATAGTCAAGTTGTAGAAATAGCCAATAAATCATTATTAAAAGCTGGTGAAGATGTAGGACAAAAGAAATTAAGAGCTAGATTTATTGCTGAAATTGATGATAGAACAACTAAGATGTGTGATGGTATGAATGGTATGTTATTCTATGTTAATGATTGGAATAGATTTTATAGATATAGTGATGATGATAAAAGAGATGTTCTTTATACAATTAAAGGACTAGAAGTTGGGGCTAATTTGCCACCGATTAATAATCATTTTCATTATTGTAGAAGTACAATTACTTATCTTACTGAAATGAAGTATAATGAGCTTATAGCCGAGTATAATCAGTTAAAAAGGATAATACCTAGTGAAGTACCTGAAAGCCTTGAAGAATACGCTAAATTAAGGTATAATAATAGCAATTATTATGAAGAAATAAAACTCAAAGAGGAAATAGGAAAACATTATAAAAAAGACCTAGAAATAGGTGAAAAAAAGAAAACTTTATCATTTAATAGTTATTATGAAAAAGTAAATGATACAAGAGAGTATTTAAGAAATGTTCAAGCCAAAGACTTTGGAACTATTGGTGAAATAAAACTACATACCATTGATAGAATGATAGATAGAAATATCACTAAGGAAGATATAAAAAATATATTAGAAGATCCAATTAATCACTGGTATAGTCCTATAAATAATAGTGAGGTTTTCTTCAAAGATAAAAAAATGGTTGCTATTGATATAGAAGAATTAAGTGTCAAGACAGCATATAAGGGAAGAGGTAAGAAAAATGAATAATCCTAGAAAGATTTTATCTATAAAAGATATAGAATTATTAGAATCAAAAAATATTGATATTCCTAATAAAGAATTGAATGATAGTGAATGGGATAATTTAATAGTTCAAATAGCAATCAATTTGAAACAGGAAGAAGCCGAAAGGTTAATAGATATACTAGATGACAGCACTAAATAAGGTGCTGTTTTTCTGTACTACTTTTATAGGTAGTATATCAATAGTAAAGAAATACTTTATTGTTGATATAGTGCTTATAAAATAGCACTAAATAATGATTATTAAGAGGAATGATAGCTACATTCCTTTTTTTAATGCCTTTCTATTGTGGCTCAACAATGGAGTTTTGTGTAAATGTAATGAGCTGGGGACTTAAAAAAGTAAATGGCTTGGGACAAAGGAGGAATAAGAATGGACACAAATAATTCAAATGGTGTTGTTGATAACAATGTTCAACAAAACCAAAATGCAGGTGCTAATGTACCTAAGACTTTTGACGAAATGTTGAAAGAATCTAATTATCAAAGTGAATTTGATAGGAAAGTTCAAAAATCTTTAGAAACAGCTAAGGCTAAATGGGAAGCTGAACAAGAAGCTAAACAAAGTGAAGCCGAAAAATTAGCAAAGATGAAAGATGATGAGCGTAGAAATTATGAGCTAGAACAAGCTCGAAAAAAACAGGAAGAAGCTGAATTAAAATTAAGTGCTTATGAATTAAAAGAAGAAGCAATTAAGATGGCTAATATTCCTGAAACTCAGGTAGATGTTTCTTTATTGAATCTTATAGATTTTAGAAGCATTAAGGCTGAACAAGTAGAGCCTACTATTAAAAACATAAAGAAAGTATTTGATAGTGCTGTTGAAAATGAAGTGAATAAGAGATTAAAAGAAACTACTCCTAAGACAGTAAACGCTAATATTTCTTCAAATAGTGAAAGAGTATCAAGATTTAGCGTTTAGTTATTGCCAAAAAAGGAAGAGGAGAGTGATTTAATATGGCAAAACAAAATTCATTAAATATTCAAGACTATTTAAACGATGATGTTATGGATAGTCTAGCTGAAACACTTGACGGAGTTATTGAAAATATCCAATCAGGTTGTGTCAGTGAAGCTTTAAAAGCTAAAAATGGTAGTGGAGATCCTACTACAGGAAGTGTAGAGTATAAGAGATTTGCAAATGCAGTAATCCAAGAAAAAGGAACAGCAAGAGCAAACGGAAAGGGTAATAAAGTAAAAGCTAAACCAGTCACTGTAAATATTGATGATGATAAAGAAATCATTGAAGAATTACAAGAAAAAGACCTTAAATTATATGGTGTTGATGGTATGGCTAAAAAGAGAAGTAAAAACGCTCAAGATGTCATCAAGACTTACTATGATAGAAAGTTCTTTAGAATTGGTCGTGACGCTGGTATCCAAGTTGAAAGAGTTAGTGGAGATACAACTAAGAAAATCGTTGATAGATTAATTAGTACAGCTAAAGTGACTAAAAATGATTTTGTTGATGGTGTAGATGAAGAGTTAATAGCTTTAGTAGTAAATACTAAATATAAAGGTGAATTAAAAGATTATTTAGATAGCCTACCTAACGGAACAACTCCATCAAATGGAGCTATTGGTATGTATCAATCAGTTATCACTTATGAATCTAATCGTATGCCAAGTGATGTTCCAGCTATGGTTATGTTAAAAGAAGCTATAGCATTGCCAAACTATACAAGTGAGTATGGGGCTGAAAAAGTACCATTCGATGACGCTATAGCACTTGAATTATTCGCATACTCAGGTGGAGAAGCTTTAGTACCTGAAATTATCTTATACGATTGTGATTATACTTATACAGAAGCTAAAATTACACAATTTGCTAGTGGTACAACTTATTACACTTATAATAAAGGTGAATATACAGCTGTTCCATCAAGTGCTACATTCGATAGTGAAGAAACATATTACACTAGAGCGTAGTTAAATAAAAAAATAAAGAGAAGAAAGGAATTAAATTATGAGAAAGTTTTTATGTAAAGAATCAGGAGCTGTTTTATTAGTTAATAGTAAGGAAGTTGCTAAACAATTTGCAAGAAGTGACGCTTACGAAGAATTAAAAGAAGTAGAAGCTCCTAAAGAAAAAGCTATTAAGGATTATACTAAAAAAGAATTAGTAGCTTATCTTAAAACTCTTGATATTGAAGCTAGTGAAGATATGAAAAAAGATGATTTATTAGCTTTAATTCCTGAGGAATAAAATAATTAGAATTGGAGGGTAATAGAATGAAAGAAGAAGCTAAAAATAAAATGCTAAAAAGGTTAAAAGATGACCTTAGCGTGAACTTTAAAACTGGGGACGATAGTATATTGTCGGATTTTATTGATGATTATATTTCTATTGCCTCCAACAATTCTAATCGTTCAAAAGACGATGAAAAATTATATCCGTATGTTTATAAGGCTGTTAAATCAGCATATCTTTTACGAGGAGATGAGGGTAGTTCTAGTTCTACTGAGGGAAGTTTATCTACATCTTATGAAGATATAGAAGAAAAACTAGCTCAAAAAGTTAGATCTATTAGGGTGATGAAATGAGGATAAAGAACTTATCCAAAATATACATTTACAAACCTGAAAAAAAACTGATAAAGGGTGATTATACTACTGATTGGTATTATAAAGGTGAAGAAATGTTAAATCCACAGCAAGACATAGACGAATTAAACCGCAATAGTGCTGGTGAAATAGACTATGAAATTGTTAAACTTCGTATTGATAGAAAAGTCGACATAGATAAAGGTGATGGAATATCTTTTAGTCCTTTAGAAGTAGATAATGATAAAAAGGTTAAAAATGATAAAAAGCCTTATTATTTAGTTGAAAATAAGCCACAAATAGGTAAAACAACACTTTATACTTTAATTACTAATAACGGAGAATAGTTATGATTGATATAAGTTGGAATAAAGATAATCTTAAAAGTTTTGAAAAGAAGATGGAAACTATAATAAAAAAGCTTCCTGAAACAGCTAAGTTAGGTGTTGAAGATTCTTTAAAAAACACTCAAGAAAAAGCTTTGAAAAATAAGCGTGGAAATAAAGATGAGAAGCTTATTCCTATTGAAATATTGGATTTTGACAAAGGTAAAGTTGTTGGTAGAGTTTATACTAACAAAGATTTATTTTCTCACGCACCATTTTTGGAATATGGTACAGGAACTAAAGCTGAATTACCACACATAGGACAAACTAAGACCTTTATTCAAAGTGGATATAGATATTGGTTCTTGCCTGTAGAAAAGGTAGATAGACAATTTAGTCCTGAAAGAATAATAGTAATAGATGGGAAACAATTCTATTTAATGTTTGCTACTAAACCATATCCATTTATGCGTCCGGCTTCATTTTCCTCTCGTCAGGAAAATGCTGATTTAGTAAATGAGAGAATAGGAAAAATGTTGATGGAGGTATTAAAGTGAAAGAATTTAAAGTAAGTGAGTTTTACGATATGGTAATAACTATATTAGAAACTATTATGAAACAAGTAGTAGGAGAAAATCCTAATGGAGATAGTAAATTTCCTTGTATAGTAGTACAAGCTCCAATGAGATTAGACGAAGTAAACGGAGAGGAACTACCAATATTATCAAGATTCTCAATTACTTGTGAGGCTTGGACTAAAAAGAAAGCCACCAGTATTGAACTTGCTGATGAAATAGATAGTAAATTAAGAGGATATAATTTTACGAGAACAGGAACACCTATAAACCTTTATGATGAGAACACTAAATGTCATCGTTACGGAGGGAATTATGAGGTGTTTTATAATGCTCTCACAAATAGTTTAGAAAAAGTAAAATAGGTAAAGGAGGAATATATATGACACCTAAAACAGGTACTTTAACTAAAATTTATATAAGTGAAAAGGAATATCCAAGTGAATCTGATTTAACTTTAATTATGTATACTGAGGAAATTCCAGCAATAGAAGATCCAGCAGAAGCTGTGACATATCAAACTACTGATATGGACGGAGAGGAACAAAGTAAAGGTAGTAAAAAAGCAACTACTCCAGCTATCCCAGTTCTTTATAAGAGTGAACAACACGATGAATTAAAGACTAAAGCTGATAGCAATAAAAGTTATTATTTCTTCATTCGTTATCCTGAATCTACTTGTGCTAGTGGAGAAAGTCCTTTAGTTAAATCTTTCTCAGCTCAAATGGATTTAACTGGTGATACTATTACAGCTGGAGATATTATTAAAGATACTTTAACTTTATATAGAAATTCTAGTGTAAAAGAAAGTCACGGATTACCAGTAGCTCCAACTCAATTAGGTAGCTAATAGGTGATAAATAATGGCTAAATTTAAAAATAAGGAAACTGGTCGTGTTTGGGATATTACCAATGCGGAACATCTTAAACACTTCCGTTCTAATCCTAGATTTGAAGAAATAAAAGAAAAAACAAGTAGTAAAGAAACTAAAAAGGTAGAAAAAGCTACTAATAAAAAATAAAAATAAAGGAAAGAGGTTTTATTATGATTTTAAAAGTAAAAGATAAAGAATATTCATTTACAGCAACTATGAAGAAAATAGTTTCTATGAATAAAAAATTAAAGGTTAAAAATTTAAGGGACGCTTTTTTTAAGGCTCTAAACGATGTAGATTTTGAGTTCTTAGCTGACGCTCTTTTAAGCTTTGCTGATGACGAAACAAAGAAAGAATTAAATAACGATTCTAACAAAGTTTATGATATGATGGAAGCTTATGTTAATGAGAATGAAACTGATTATGAAGCTATATATAAATTACTAGCTGAGGAGATAAATGATAAAAGTTTTTTCGGCAAAAAGATGACGGAGGAAGAAATAAAGGCTCAAATGGACAATCCGCTAGCCAGCTTCGACATCAATCAAGTAATTACCAATACAGCGGAAAAAGTAATGGGAGAAGTAGTAGCGGAAGAGTTCAAAGGATACAAAGGCTAGATTATATAGATCTAATATATGATTTAGAACCTTTAGCTTATAGATTTGGAATGAAACCTCACGAGTTTTGGGATTCTATTTATAGAGAAGTAGCTTTGTATGTAGAATCTCGTTCTCTCCAATATGAGCAAGAAATTAAATCACGAATCTTGTTAGCTGGAAATTTGGGTAATAAAATGATAGGCTCAGGTATGACAGCTAAAAATCCTAAAAATGTAAATCTTATTAAAGAAATTTATCCGGATTTATTTAAAGAGGAATTAGCAAGACAAAGTGTATTTGAAAGAAAAGCAAGTGAGGGAGAGGAATTAGTCAATTTAATGTTAGAATTGACGGAAGAGTTGAGGCAAGAAACGAAAGGAAAAGAATAATAAGGAATCACACAAAGGAATGGTGGTGATGACTTATTACAATAGAAGAATTAGAAATAATTATAAGGGCTAATATTACTGACGCTATGAGCGGTATTAAAAAAATAACTGATGAAGTTAAATCAGCTGTAGCTAAGAGTGTTGAGCCTATGAAAAATCTAACTACTCAAGCAAAAGATATGGCTAGTAAAAGTGCTTCTAGCGTATCACAAATGAAAGCTCAAATGAAGAGTTATAGTGGCTCTATTCAAGAAACAGCTAAGCAACAAGATTATTTAAGGACTAAAATTGAGGATTTAAAAGATTTATTAGCTAAAGCTGATATGGGTTTTGAAGTTGGAGATACAATGAAGATTGAAGCTGATATTGAAAGACTTGAAAATAGACTTAGAAAGTTGCAAAGTCAAGGTCAAAACACAGGTAAAGAAATTTCTAGTGCTTTTGATAAGATAAAAGCTAAGATCAAGTCAGCTGGGACACATCTAGCGGGGCTAGGTGGTAAGTTTAAGAATGTTTTATCAGGAAGCAAGAATCTAGGTAAAACATTTACATCTACCTTTAATAATGGAATAAAATCCATAAAAAGATTTGCTATGGGATTACTAAGCGTTAGAACAGCGGTTAGTATGGTTAGTAAAGCTATGCAATCATATTTAAGTTATGATACACAATTAAGTAATTCTATTCAAAATTGTTGGAATGTTCTAGGAAGTCTATTAGCACCAATATTAGAGTTTGTTATTAGTTTATTTTCAAAAGCTGTAAGCTATGTAAATGCTTTTGTTGAGGCTCTTACAGGAATAAATCTTGTTGCAAGAGCTAATAAAAAAGCCTTAGATAGTCAAGCTAAATCAACTAAGAAATTAAGTGATACTCAATCTAGTTTAGATGAGTTCCATACTGTCAGCACCGATACTGGATCAGGTAATGACAACAAGCCTATAACTGTAGAGCCTGTAGATATGGATAAACTTGATTTTCTTTTTGATTGGATTGATAAAGCTAAAAAATTATTAGCTACTTTATTTGATCCAATAAAAGAAGCTTGGGATAACAAAGGTAAAGCTTTTATAGATAGTTTAAAAAATGCTTTTGAGGGTATAAAAAGTCTAGGAATAGCTGTGTTTAGTTCTATATTTGAAGTATGGACTAATGGTACAGGACAAAAAATAGTCGAAAATATCTTAGAAATGTGGACTAATGTATTCAATATTGTTGGAGCTTTATCTCAGGCTCTAGCTAATGCTTGGAATAACGCTGGAAATGGAACAGCAATAATTCAAGCTATAGCTGATATATTTATAGGCATACAAGATATTGTTAATAGTATAGCTAATTCTTTATTGAATTGGGTTATGAGTGATAATTTCCAAAGTGCTTTAAATGTAGTATTAGGTATTTTAGCTGATTTATTTGGATATGCTCAAGAAATTATGGCTTGGGTAGTGACAATGTATGAAACTTATTTAGCTCCAGTAGTTGATAAAGTTTTAGATTGTATATCAAGAATAATTATAGCTATTGGCTCAGTATGGGAGTTCTTAAAACCAATAATAGATACAATTATCGATGTAATTATGAATGTACTAGAACCTGTTATTGATGGTTTGTGCGGAATAATAGGTGGTATCATTGACGCACTAAGTGGCGTAATGGACTTTATTACAGGAGTATTTACTGGTGATTGGAGTAAAGCTTGGGAGGGTTTAAAAACTTTCTTAGGTGGAATAATAGACGCTGTAGCTTCTTTATTCACTGGTTTATTTAATACTATAAGAGCAATATTTAAAGGTGCTTGGGATATTATAGTGTCTATATGGTCAGTAGTAAGCACTTGGTTCAATAATGCTGTTATTAAGCCTTTAGCTAATCTATTTAATGGTATATGGAATACTATGAAGAATGGAGCTCAAAACGCTTGGAATGGTATTAAAAATATCTTCTCATCAGTGGCAACATTCTTTAAAAATATATTTGGTAATGCTTGGAATGGTGTAAAAAATATATTCTCTAGTGGTGGAAGAATCTTTAGTGGTATTAAAGATGGTATATTCAATGCGTTTAGGTCAGTAGTTAATACTTTAATAGCTGGTATAAACAAAGTTGTTTCTATACCATTTAATGCAATAAATGGAGCTTTAAAGACTGTCAGGGATATATCATTCTTAGGAATAGAACCATTTAAAGGATTGATAAAACTTGTAAATGTTCCACAAATACCTAGCCTAGAAACCGGAGGCGTACTAGATAAAGAAACTATAGTAAGGGTTGCTGAATATTCTAATGCAAGATCCAATCCGGAAATTGTATCTCCAAGAGATATGATGAAAGAAACTATGAAAGAAGCTCTTGAAGAATCTAATATGAATAATACTTCTCAAAAGGTAGATGTAAATATTACTGGAAAATTAACCGCTGATGGTGATGATTTAGTATATGTTTATGATAAAAATAAGAAAGACAAAGGTTATGATGGTGGAAAAAATCCATCATTTGCTTATTAAGGAGGGATAACTAATGATAAAAAAAGGTAAAAATCCATTGTTTTTATTTAATGGTGAAGCTCTTCCTAGTAATCCTCAAGTAGGATATTTAGAAGAAAATGAGCAATTAGTAAAAGGTACTCGTAATACTAGAGGACAAACAATAGCTCAACCTATAAATAGGAGAATAAATAAGTTTAATAACATAGTCTTTCCTATTTTAACTTTAGAAGATTATAATTGGTTGAAAAAGAAAGTAGCTAATTTTGAAGTTCTTTTAACTTATTATGATAGTGATGAACTTGATGTTGTTATTCGTAGGTTTTACTTTGGAAATTTGAGTGGTGAACCTAGTAAATGGGAAAACTATCAGTCAGTACAAAAACCTATTGAATATAAAAATGTTAAAGTAAACATTATTGATATGGGGTATTAGATTATGGCAAGTAAAAATATGATTGAACAACTTAAAAAACCTAAGAGAAATCTTGGGTTTTTGAAAGTTAAATTTAATATAGTGGATCCGGAAACTAATCCGGACTTATCAAGTAATAGTGAAGAGATATTTAGTGACTTAGATAATATCAAAGAAACAACAATACCTCAATCTAAAAATTATGCTACACTTGAAAAAAACTTTTGGCTTCTTAATGATAGTCAGCCAATATATGGTAGTGAAGAACTTGAACAAACTTATGTGAGTTCTTATATGAGTGATAAAAATTGTTTGTTTAGTGATAAAGCTTGTATAACTCTTACATCAAGCGTTTACTTAACTACTTTAGGACTTACAATGGTTTTTGATAGTATTGATAAAAACTATGCAAAAAAACTAAAGGTAAAAGCATATAGAGATAGCACTATGATTATGGATAAAGATTATACTTTGAGTAGTTATAGTGATAGATTAATTTTTGCTGATAATGAAGAGTTAGTTAGATGGAATAAAATTGAAATATATTTTATAGAATCTAGTTTACCTTATAGGAGAATAAGAGTAAATCAATTACTATTTGGTATTATGGAAACATATACCGATGAGAACTTAATTAGTGCTGAAAGTAAAGAAAAAACAACAATGATAAACTCGGAGCTTCCTACTCATACATTTAAGTTTACTATTGATAATATGAATAAATTGTTTAATCCTGATAATCCGCAAGGCTGGTATAGATATATATTACAGCAACAACCTATTTCTTATGAATGGGGCTATCAATTAGATGATGGAACTATTGAATGGATATTAGGTGGAAAAATGCTTCTTACTGGTTCGGTAGAGGTTGGAGAAAATCAAGTATCATTTAGTACGACTTCACTTATCAATTATCTTACTAAAGTATATAAAAAAGGCGTGTATAATTCTAGTGGTAGAAGTTTATATGATTTGGCGGTAGATGTATTAGAAGATAGTAATATAGATAGTAGCCAATATAATTTATGGAGTGGCTTAAAGTCGATTAAGACTGACGCACCTTTACCTAAATTAGAAGCTAGACAATTACTTCAAATAATAGCAACTACTGGAAATTGTATTTTATTTACTAATAGAGAGAATGTTATAAATATTCAACCTTTTAACTATGTATTAAATCCTGATGGAATGAGTTATGATTTTATTACTAGCAATCCTGTAGTTAAAGTACAAAGTGAGCTACATAATACTATCATATATATAAATCATTATTCTAAGGAAGATAATGTAAGTGAATTGTTTAAAAATGAATCTTTAGAGATAACAGGAACAAAGACTATTGAAATAGAATATGACTTAGCAACTGACATATCAGCTACTATAACAGGTGGAACTATAGTTAATGCTAATTATTATGGTAGATATGCAATATTAAAAATTACTAATACTGGTGAAGATACAATATCTTTAAAAGTGTCAGGTAAGAAAATAAATAATAGTCAAACAATAGATTCAAAACAATTTAATGATGATGGTGAGAATATTGAATATAAAAATGATTTGATTACTCAAATGGTTGAAAACTCAAAAGAAACTAAATTAAAAGACTTTATAGGAAACTGGTACAACAATAGAAATATTTACTCTTTTGAAAATAGAGGAGATATTGTAAAAGATACTAGAGAGATTATTCCTATAGAAACTGACTTTAGTAATAGTTTAATTGGGTATTTAGTAGAAAACAATATAAAATATGATGGAGCTTGGTCTGGTAATAGTGTAGTAGTAAAAGTAGGTGATAACTAATGGCGTGGATAGATCCTATATATGATAGAACACAAGCTGATGTTGATTTAATAAAATTAGATCCAACTAATAGCAATAATAAAGGTGCTTATAATTATACTGACTTAAATAGAATAGAAAGTAATTGTGAATATATAATGAATCTACTAAATAATAGTGATTTATTTTATTATCCAATCAATATAGAAGTAAAAACTGATTGGAATATTAAAGACATACCTCACATTAAAGATATAAATAGAATAAGACAAAATATTCTAACTTTAAAAAATGGTATGAATCTAGGTGAAGAATATAAAGAAATAGAATTTAGTAAAACAATGGATTATATTAAAGCTAATATTCTTGAAAAAGATTTAACTTTAATAAAAGGTATTATTGATTCTTGTATGAGAGAATTAAGAAAGTGTAATACTTTCTATTGTGGAGCTAATGGTATTGGTTTGTATGCTAAGCCTGATAATCAAGAGCCTGTCGGCTTTGTAAAAATAAAACAATATGCAGGTTTGATATATTGTGGAGAGGAGTTTAGTTTATGAAACAATATAATAAAACGAATTGGAAAGATAGAATAGTCCAATTTCCTAATAGATATAAAGACCAAGATAACAATATTATAACTTTAACTCAAGATCCGGGGGAAGTTGCTCAAGATGGAACTCTTGTAGAAGCTGAGATAATGAATAATATTGAAAATGGAATTGAAGAATCATTTAAAAATAGAGATTTTGGATATTCTACTACTTTACTCGTGGCTAACTGGACTAAAAACACTAGTACAGGATACTACGAATATGATATAATAAATGAGGACATTACAGCTCAAACTATTGTTGATGGAATGTTGGATATTGAAAATCAAGCTAAACTAAATATTGCTTATACTTTATCTTATACAGGTGGATTTAAAGTAATAACTACTGAATTACCTAATGAAGATATAGATATAACTTTCAAATATTCATTGTTGAATAGTGATGATGAAAATTTAGTAGCAAGAGGAACAATAAATGTTAGTGCTATTGATACTAAAAATATAAATAAAATATATGGTATTAAAAGGTCATTAACTACATCGTCATCAGCTTGGGAGAGAATAAAAGACGCTGTGGGACTTGTAGCTAACGCTCAAGTAGGAACAACGCCTGTAAGAAATGATTTTGATGAAATTTATCCGTGGAGTGATATAATTTCGTACAATTATGATATAACAGCTAAGCAAATAACCGCCTATTATGGTGATCCAACCTTTAAATTTGATGGTTCAAATGGTGATGTATTTACCAAGATACCTGAATTTTATTGGAAAAGATATAGAGATGAAAATTATGAATATATTTTAATCTCAAAAAATAAGTTAGCTGGTTATATTAAAAGTGAAGAGTTTTCGGTTGGTAGATATACTATGTCAGGCAGTGAATCAAGAGTTTATAGTAGAAGTGGATACGCACCATTCACAAATAAAACTATTACAAACTTTAGAAGTTATGCAAGAAGTTTAGGAGCTGGATTCGGTCAAATGGACTGGCACTATTTTATCTTACAAATGCTTTACTTAGTAGAATATGCTGACTATAATAGTCAATCTAAACTTGGTTTAGGTTATACTAATGGCTCTCACACAGCACCAATAAATAGTGGTGGTTGTGATGTACTGGGTATGAAGTCAGGAAGTAAAGACGGAACTGATAATACTTCTATGATTTATAGAGGTATTGAAGATATATTCGGTAATATATGGCAATTTGTTGATGGAATCAATATTAAAGATAGAAAAGCTTATATTTGCTATGATTCTAATAAATATGCTGTAGATACATTTAGTGGTAGTTATAAAGCTTTAGGTTATACTAATGCAACCGCTAATGGATTTGCTTCTAAGCTAGGATATGATTCTGCTAATCCTATGGTAGCGTTAGCTACTGAATCAGTTGGAAGTAGTGATACTAATATTTGTGATTATTATTACCAAGCAGAGGGAGATAGGATTGCTCTTGTCGGCGGTCAGTGGGGAAGTGATTTTGAGGATGGGTTGTTTGCTTCTAGTTGGAGTGCTACTTCCGGTCTTACCACTCCCGACATCGGTGCTCGACTTCTTATAAGGGATTTGATGTGTTTTGTACCGGTTTGTAGTTCTAGCTACTTATTGGTTTCTTTGCTCTTGTCGGCGGTAATTGGAACAACACTTCCAAGGCTGGCTTGTGGTATTGGAATTTCAATAATGCTTCGTCTAATGTGTGGACTACCATCGGTGCTCGACTACTTAATTTGTTCTTAAGGAACTTGGTGTGTGTGGGCACTCTTAAATCATTTAGATTTCTTGTCGGCGGTGGCTGGTATACTGATTCTTCTAGTGGTTTGTGGTATTGGAGTTTCCGCGAGGATTCTGGTGCCTTTGGTGTTGTCGGTGCTCGACTACTTAGTTTGATAATGGGACTTGATGTGTATGAGTGCTGTTTTGCTATGAGTTACGTTCTTGTCGGCGGTGCCTTTGATGGCTCGATTGCGGGTGGACTTGCTTGTTGGTGGTTTGCTTTGGCTTCCTCTATTACTGGCGGTATGATCGGTGCTCGACTTCTTATTTATAGGGAAATGATGTGTATGAGAGTGCCTGTCATACTTCCAATCATCTTGTCGGCGGTGCTTATACTACCGATACTGAGCGTACTGGCTTGTGGTGTTGGACTGTGAACCATCCTTCGTCTAATATTTATATCAGTGACGGTGCTCGACTTATTATATTAAGATACTCATTATGGGATTTGATGTGTTTTGTGCTGGTGTTTTTCTTTGCATATCCTTTGCTCTTGTCGGCGGTAGATATGATAATGGTTTATCAGCTGGCTTGTGGTATTGGAATTGTTGGGATACTTCGAGTGTTGCTAACACTAACATCGGTGCTCGACTTATTATATTTAAAATACACATTAAGGGATTTGGTGTGTTGGCTCGGTCTTAATTAAGCCTCTCTTGTCGGCGGTGCTTTTGATGGTACACTTTCTTATGTCGGCTTGTGGTATTGGTGGTTTGCTGAAACTTCCTCTTATTATGGTATTACGACCGGTGCTCGACCACTTATATAAAATAACTTACACATCATTTTCCTCAGCCCTTGCTGAAAATTAGTCGTTCTGGGTTGCTTTAGTAGGTTTATCTCCTGAAAGATGGAATTTCTCGAAAAAGTGGCAGGCAAATATAAGAATTTGGTGACAAATGAATGAAAAGAAAAGGATTTATTTATGAAAAAATTGTTGAGCTAGACAATATTGAATTAGCAATTTGTAAAGCTAGTATGGGTAAAACTAAGAGAAAAAATGTTGAAAAAATATTAGATTCTCCTACTTATTATGCTATGCAGGTTCAAAAAATGCTAAAAGAAAAAAGTTATACTCCTAGTCCGTATATTGAAATGATAATACACGATGGAGCTAATAAAAAAGAAAGAATAATTTATAAGCCTCGATTTTATCCGGATCAAGTAGTACACTGGGCTTTAATGCTACAAATACAATCAATTATTTATAAAGGTATGTATGAATTATGCTGTGCTTCTATTAAAGGTCGTGGAATCCAAAGAGGAATGAATTATTTGAAAAGAATATTAGTAAATGATAGGAAATATACTAAATATTGTTTGAAGCTTGATGTTAAAAAGTTTTATCCTAGTATTGATAAGGATATATTAAAATCTAAATTTAGAAAAATAATAAAGGACAAAGATACGCTAGATTTAATAGATGTTATTATTGATAGCGGTAAAGAGGGTTTACCTATTGGTAATTATACCTCTCAATGGTTTGCTAATTTTTATTTACAGGATTTAGATCATTATATTAAAGAAGTATTGAAAGTAAAATATTATATTCGTTATATGGACGATATGGTTCTTTTTTCAAATAATAAAAAGGAATTAAGAAAAGTTAAATATGCTATTGAAGAATTTTTAGGAAATGAAAAATTGACTATAAAAGAAAATTGGCAATTATTTAAAACCGAAAGCCGTCCTATTGATTTTTTAGGATATAGATTTTATAGAGGATATACTACTTTAAGAAGAAGTAATTTTTTGCGTATAAAAAGAAGAGCAAAAAAGATTTCTAAAAAAGATGAATTGAATTTCAAAGACGCTTCCGCTATGTTAAGTTATAGTGGTTGGTTAAAACATTGTGATTCATATAATTATCAACAAAAATATATTAAACCATTTATTGATTACAAGAAATGTAAGGAGGTTGTAAGAAATGAAAGCAAGAAGTACAATAGCTCCGGAAAGTTTCAAAATAGGTGATAGAAAAGGCAACTTAATTGAAGTTGCTTTTTTTGATGATGTAAAAGAGATTCAAGAAGAAGATGAAACACTTTATGAATACTCAGTTTATAAAATCACTACTATTTATAGAAATGATTTAGAGCAAGCAATAAATGATAACTTAAATGATTGGCTAGTTTTAGCTAAAACTAGAGATTATGAAGCTATGGCTAATAAAGTAAGGGAAGTAAGAGATAAGTTATTAGCTGAAAGTGATCAACACTTATTACTAGATAGAATAGGATTAAATATTCCTAGTGAAATAACAGCAGGTAATTTATTATCAACAATTAAAACTTTCTTTACTAATTTTAATGAGATTCTTAATGGTGAATGGGCTGAGTATAGACAAAAGCTAAGAGATATTACTAAACAAGAGGGATTTCCTTATAATGTGGAATTCCCTGATATTCCTGTAGAAAGCAAAAGTAATAAAGAGGATTAAATATGGATAGTATATCAGTTGGCTTAGTGTTCACTATTATTGGAGGTATTATTGGTTATGCTACTTTTTATATGAATAGTAAAAAGAATACTAAACAAGAAACCAAAGAGGAAGTAGCAACAACAACTAAAATTGATACTAAATTAGATATAATTAGTAAAAATGTTGATGAAATAAGGCTTGATAATAAAGATATATCAAAATCTTTACAATCGTTAGCTGAAAGAGTGTCGGCGGTAGAATCTTCTACTAAATCAGCTCATCATAGACTTGATAATATTGAAGATTCTATGAGAAAGTGATAGGAGGTAGAATATGGATAATTTTCTTTCGTGGGACACCTTAACCACTTATGCAAGTTTTGTCACTATAGTATTTATGGTGGTAGAATTTACTAAAGGGTTAAAGTATATAAAAAAGATTCCAACGAAGTATTGGAGTTTTTTTATTGCATTTATATTATTGACTATAACAAATATTGTTATGAGAACATTTAGGGCTGTAGATATAGTTATATATTTACTAACAGCTATATCAATTAGCTTAGGCTCTAATGGATTAAGTAATTTTAATAATGGTAAAGGAGAGGGCAAATAAATTGCTCTCTTTTTTATAAATAATTTTCATTTAAAGGAGGAATTAAAATGGAAGAAAAAGAAATCGTTGTAGAAGAAACAACAAAAGAAGTTGAAGAATTGGAAGTACAAACAACTTTCAATGAAGATGGAATGGATATTTTAGTAGAGGACGGTGAAATTGAAAATGAATGTAAGAACGACTAAACCTACATCAGGAAATAAATTTTTTATTACTAAAAGTAAAGGTGGATATTCAACTTGTATCCAAGGTAGTCCTACTGATAGTCAATGTAATGTATTGGCTAATTGTGTTGGTTATGCTTGTGGAAGATTCAATGAAATAATTGGTGCTATGAAATATCCATCATTAAATTGTAATGCTGAAAATTTTATTGAAAGAGCTAAAAATACTTATGGCTTAGAAATATCATCAGTACCAACTTTAGGTGGTATTATGGTTTGGCAAAAAGGAACTTTGTCAGGAAACGATGGAGCAGGTCATGTAGCTGTTGTTGAAAAAATTATAGACAGCAATACTATTTATACAAGTGAATCCGGATATGGTGGAAGTGCTTTTTGGAATAGTACAAGAAGAAATACTAATGGAAGATGGGGACTAGGTAGTGCTTATACATTTAGAGGTTGTATAGTAAATCCAGCCATAGGAAAAGTAGTAGCACCAACTCCAACACCATCAGCAAAGAAAAGCGTTGATGAGGTAGCTAAAGAAGTTATCCGTGGTGAATGGGGAAATGGCGATGAAAGATATAATCGTTTAACTAATGCTGGATATAATTATAACGAAGTTCAAGCTAAAGTTAATGAGTTGTTAAATAGTAATAAGCCAACTCCAGCACCAACTCCAAGCGTTGATATTTTAGATCTAGTTCGTAAAACTATAAGAGGTGACTTCGGTAATGGAGAAGCTCGTAGAAAAGCTTTAGGTTCTAATTATGATGAAGTACAAAGACAAGTAAACTTAAATCTTAAAAATGGTTTAACAAGATGGGATAATATAAAATTATTTTAGAAAGTGAGATATTAAAAGAGGCTAGCCTTAGTTGGTTAGCTTCTTTTTTTTTGCTCTAATTTAAAGATATAGTCTTGACCGAATGTTTTTATAAAATCTTCTTTAGTATGTGTTTTTAAATATTCTTTTTCAAACATAACTTTATAAAATAGATTAAACATTATGTCTTTATGAAATTTATTATGACAATCTCGACAAAAAGGACAAACCATACCGAGTTCAATAGACTTTTGACGATAACTACCACTAAAAACTTCGTTCTTTTCTATTGCTATTTTAGAGCCACAATTACAGCATTTAGTTAAATCACGATAAATTATACTAAATCTTTCTTTTTCTCTCTTAGCTTGTCTATTTGTGCGTGGTTTGAGTGTCTTTTGTTCATTATATTCAACAACATCACATTCCTTACAAAATAGAGGTACTATTTTTTTTGTTTTAGTACAATATCCATACCACTTATAATTCTTTTGTCTTTGCTTTAAATACTTACATTTACAATACATTTTTAATCACTCCTTTTTAGGTACTAAATAGTGACTAAAAACTTGAAAAAGTATGATAAATTATAAAAAAGAATAACAATAAATCATAGTATATAAAAGGAAATAACAAAGTATAGTAAATATCTTCATTTTATGTTATAATTTTTATAGTAGGCGAGGTGGTTATATGATAAGTGGAATTTCATTTATAGTATGTGGATTATGCTGTAGCATATTAATTATGGTGGCATACTTTTCTAAGAAGAGATTAAATAGTTATGAAAATAAAGTTTATTCATGGCTTATAATTAGTAATTTTTTTGGATTAGTTATAGAACTTTTCTGTAATATTACGGCCAAAGTTAATATTTTACCAGAGGCTTTTAATATTCTTTTAACTAAATTATATTTGATGTATTTAATTTTATGGATTATTTTGTTTACAAATTATATAATCATTATTTCTGTTAAAGATTATGATAAGAAAAGAGTTAAGATTTTAAATTTTACTACTTTATTTGGATGTTTTGCTGGAATACTTGTTTTAATATGTCCAATTACATTATTTCATAAAGGTAACATTTCTTATGCCTATGGTCCTGCTGTAAACGTATCTTATGTCATCAGTAGTTTATGTATTGTTTCTTGGATTATAATGTTACTTCGTAATTATAAAAATATGAAATCTAAAAAATATATTCCTTTATTATTATTTATTGTTTTAGGAATGGTGGTTATTTTTATTCAATCAAGTAATCCGGGAATTTTAATTATGACTGCAATGGAAACATATATTGTTCTTTTAATGTATCATACTATTGAAAATCCTGATATGAAGTTAATTAATGAACTTAAGTTGGCAAGAGAACACGCTGATAAAGCAAACGAGGCTAAGTCAGAATTTTTATCCAGTATGTCTCATGAAATTCGTACTCCACTTAATGCTATTGTTGGTTTTTCAGAGTGTATTAAAACAGAAAAAACTTTAGATGATGCTATAAAAGATGCTGATGACATAATTATGGCAAGTAATAACTTATTAGAAATAGTTAATGGTATTTTAGATATTTCTAAGATAGAAGCAAATAAGATGGAAATAGTTAATAAAGAGTATCAGTTATTACCCGAAGCAGAAAATATTGCTAAACTAATGGAACCAAGGATTGGAGAAAAACCAGTAGAATTAAAGACACACTTTGCTAAAGATATTCCGGCTGTTATGTATGGTGATATAGGAAAGATTAAACAAGTTATAACTAATATTTTAACGAATGCAGTTAAGTATACAGAAAAAGGTGAAATAAACTTTAGTATTAACTGTATTAATAAAGATGAGGTATCTTCTTTAGTTATTTCTATAGAAGATACAGGTAGAGGAATAAAACAAGATAAGATAGATACTTTATTTACCAAATTTAATAGACTTGATGAAGATCGTAATACAACACTAGAAGGAACCGGACTTGGTCTTGCTATTACGAAATCATTAGTGGAAATGATGGGTGGAAAAATAATTGTTCAAAGTAAATATGGAGAAGGTTCTACATTTACAGTTTATTTGAATCAAAAAATAGTTAAGATGCATGAACTTGAAACTTTGCCAACAGAAAATAAAATTAGTGATGATATTTCATTTAAGTCAACTAGAATATTAGTAGTAGATGATAATAAACTTAATCTTAAAATAATTGATAAAATAGTAAAGCGATATGGTATTGATACAGTATTAGTTGATAGTGGAGCGGCTTGTTTAAATCTTATTAACAATAATGAAAAGTTTGATTTAATTTTGATGGATGATATGATGCCAAAAATGAGAGGAACAGAAGTTTTTTCAAGATTAAAACAAATTAAAGGCTTTAATACTCCTGTAGTAGCTCTTACAGCGAATGCTTTGTCAGGAATGAGAGAAAGCTATTTAAAGGCAGGCTTTGATGATTATCTTGCTAAACCTATAGAAAAGAAAGAATTAATAAGAGTATTACAAGAATATCTAACTAAAAAGACTAATAACACTACTATTGAAACGTTAGATAGTAGTGATTCATCAAGTAACAATAGTAGTAATGATAAAAGAATACTTATTGTAGATGACAATAAACTAAATATAAAAATAGCGGCAAACATAATGAAAAAATACAACTTTATAATAGAAGAAGCTTTAAGTGGTGAAGAGTGTTTATCAATGGTACAAAATAATAATTATGACTTAATATTTATGGATATAATGATGCCTAATATGGATGGAGTTGAAACACTAAATAGATTAAGAAAAATGCCTGGTTTTAATACTAAAGTTGTAGCTCTTACTGCAGATGCTTTAGACGGTTCTAGAGAAAAATTCTTACAAGCAGGTTTTGATGAATATATTGCGAAACCTATAGATAAGGTTTTATTAGAGGAAGTTATTTCAAAATTTATAACTAAAGAGGTAGAAAAAGAAGAACATCATATTTTTGATGATAGTTTTCCTAAGGAGTGGCTTGATATGAGTAAACCCCTTAATGAGATCAAATTAAGTCAAGAAATAGAGGCAAGTGATAATTCTAATAATCCAGATTACTTAATTCAAAATGGAATAGATTTTAACCATGGCATATCTTTATTAGGAGAGAAAAGTATGTATGATGAAACGCTTAAAGATTTTTTAGCTGGAATAGATGAGAGAATGGCTAAATTAAAAGAATATAAGAGTGATGGTAATTGTGCAGATTATGCCGTAGAAGCTCATGCTTTAAAAAGTGATAGTAAGTATTTAGGATTTACTAAACTAGCAGATGATGCCTTAAATCATGAAATGGCTGGTAAAAATAATGATAGATTATTTATAGAGAAAAATTATCAAAAATTGTTGATGGATATATTAACAAAGATCCTAAATATTCAAAGATTAATATAGTTTGTGTATTCCCATTTTTAGGAAGAGAGGAACTTGATAGATTATTTAAAACATTTGTAAATAACGAAGAATTAAATGATATGGTAACTAAAATTGTACCATTTGTTTCTAGTAACACAATAAATGAATTCGTTGATGAATATGTTGAAGGTAAACATCAAAATATTAATATAAAGAAGTTATATCCATTTATGTCAAGAGAAGCTATTTCTAAATTATTCGATTATTTGAGTGAAAAAGAATAATAAAAAAAGCGGTTAGATATTTAAATATCTAACTGCTTTTTACTTATTTAGCTTTTTCTTCATCAGGTCTACGCATAATAGCTTCATTAAATGATAGTGGTATAGCAAGAACAATACAACATAAACAGCTAACAGCGTTATATGAACCATTATATACAAGTGATTCTGCAAAAGGAGTTGCCCAGTACCAAACACCAGATAAAGTTTGTGATAAAGTCTTTAAAGCAAATCCAATAATTATACCAGTTACTATATATATGATTTTTAAAGTTTTGCTTTCAGTAGTTTTATTGGCAAGAGCAGTAAGAGCACCTACAGCGCCTACTAATAAGTAAGGTATAACGTAATCTAACATTACTTGAACAGGGTGGATTAAATAACTAGATTTTGCCCATATTAATTGAATACTACCAACTAATAAACCACATAACAAACCACCTTTAAAATCATATTTGTATGCGGCGATAAGAATTGGAAGACAAGCAATACTAATACTTCCACCATTAAGCCATGCAAAACTTAAGAAAGCTCCACATAATAAATCAAAAACTAGTCCTAGTGCAGCAAGAATACTTACTTCGACTATTAAACGAATTGTGTTTTTTCTCATTTTAACCTCCTAAAAAACAAAAATTCTTTGGTCAATCCAAAGAACAGTGCCAAGAAATATGCAACATATTGCATACTATTCCCTACGCTAGCATTATCTAGATCAGGTTTTGGGTCGTTAACTAAATAACCTCTCAGCAGATGCTCCCCATTAGGATATCAATTCCGCTAACATTATACACTAATTAAAGAAAAAGATAAAGCAAGGCGCTTTATCTTTTATAATATTAATCTACTTTTTGTTTTTCAGCAACTTCAGTCCACCAATATGTACCATCGGCTTTTTGGTCTTTAATCCAACTAAAATCTTCTCTTTCTTTTGAGTATTCAGGATATTTTGGATGAGCGTATCCAGTAATACGTGCATCATTTAATGACCAACGCTTAATTGCTACTTGGTCTGAAGTATTGCCTTCAATCGTATATAAATATTTATCATCAGCATAAATGGCTATACCAGTATGTGACATACCACTACTTAAGAAGAATATAATATCTCCAGTAACTGGTTTATAGTCTTCCGCATATTGTTTACTACTTACGCCACCTTCTAGAGCTTCAGTAAATGTATAATCTTGAACAAAGTGCATAATGCCTTTTTCCGTACACCATTTCATACCAGTGTAACAACCTTGATATTTGCAAAGAATGTCATTAGTTAAACCTGCTTGATACCAACACCAAGATACGAACATTGCACACCAAGGTGCACCATTATTAGGATACCATTCGCCATATTTTTGAATATTATCGCCTGTTTCATGAGTTCCGTTTTCTTCTAAAGCAACATGAATAAATCTACTAATATAATCAGCTTCGCCAATACCAGATACATTTAGATAATAATGTACAACATTTTGTTTATCATTGTTTGGATAAGCATAAATAGAAACATATCCTTCAGAAACTGCAGTAACAACACCACCTTCTGATACAACTGCGACTTTGCTATTTGTTGAAACCCAAGTAAGGTTACGGTTGTTACTAGAAAGAGTATTTGTAAGTTGCATAGTTTCGCGAGCTTTCATTGAGCCATTTGGATTGGCGCCATAAATAACAAGATTTGTTTTAGCATTAACGATGGTTATTTTACAACTTGTAACAATTCTTTGATCTTTCTTAGATGTAAGGGTAACTGTTTCTGTACCATATCCTATAGCCTTTATAGAATTATCAGAAGCAACTTCTAAAATTTTATCACTACCAAATGTAATAGTATAATCAGAGACCGATTCTAATGAATCTTTAAAGTATAAGTAACTAATATCATCTTTAGCCATTCTTTCATAAGTTGTATAAACAGTAGGTGCTTTATCAATAACTTCAAATTTAAATTCTATGAAATAATTAGGGTCTGAAATTAAGTATGCTTCAACATCAGTATTACCAACAGCTAAAGCTTGTATTCTACCATAATTATCAATACTTATAATATCTTCATCATAAATGATAAATTCAAAATCACTTGGTTCATAATCTTTAAAATCTATATATGTTTGTTGACCTATTTCTAAGTAGTTAATATTAAGTACATATTTAATACCATCGCAAGTATTACATCTATCACATATATTTACATGATAAGTATCATCATATAACCAATCATGTCCAAGAGCAGGTATTTCCTTAAAAGTAGTATAATCACATCTAGAACAAGTATCATAAGCATTATGTCCACTAGTTGTACAATTAGCTTCTACCTTTTCATGATGTACTAAATCATGTCCTAAAGGTTCTCCTTCAGTGTAACCACATTTTGTACATGTTTTAGGGGCAGTACAAGTTGCTGCAGCATATGTATGACTTGTACAAACCTGATTATTCTTTTTGCAACTAGTTAGTGTGCAAAAGCTAAAAACTAAAAAGATTGCTAAAAAGCAAATTTTTCTTTTCATAATTCCTCCAGTAATTTTCATTAATTGTTTCTGCCACTATATTATATCAAAAAAATGTCTAAAAAACAAGATTATACAGACTAGTTATAATGCAATTAAACAAAAAAAATTAAAAAATATTGTATAATAATTATGTGAGGTGTTAATGATGAAAAAAATTTTAACATGGTTTTTATTAATATTTACAATGCTTCTTGTCGGATGTACAGAAGAAGATAAAATTACTTTACCTGACTTAACAGGAAAGTCTAGAGATGAAATAACTGAAACACTAGAAAAAAGTAATATAAGCTATACTTTTAAATTTGCGGAAAAAATAATTAATTCAGATGATGAATTAGATAAATTTGTTTCATATGGACATGGATTACAAGTAGGTAGCAGTATAAGTAAAGATGAAAAAGTTGTAGTTTATACAACAGTATTACCACTTACTGGAAATCATACATCAGAGGTTAAAATAGATTTCGAATGGGAAAATAAAAGTTTCATTGAAGATGGGGTAGGCCAAGTTACTTTGAATTATTGTGTTGATGGTGATACCGCATCTTTTAGAGATATAAAGACTGGACAAATAATTAAATTACGTTTTTTAGGAATAAACACTAGAGAAAGTACTATTGAAGAAGAACCTTGGGGTAAGGCCGCATCAGATTATGTTAAGGCAAGATTAAAAAATGCCAAAACAATAATACTTGATGCTAATGGTGCTACCAAAGATATGTATGGTAGATATCTTGGTTTAGTATGGGTAGATGGTATATTGCTTAATCTAGAAATAATTGATCAAGCATATAGTAATTCAACTCTTAGTATTTCAGATAGTCGTTATGGTGAAGTATTTATGAAAGCATCTATTGCGGCAAAAAAGACAGGACGAAGATTTTTCGGTGAAATCGATCCTGGTTATGACTATGAAAATAAACGTTTCAAGTAGGTTAAGATGAAATACACAACAATTATATTTGATTTAGACGGAACGTTGTTAGATACATTAGAAGACTTAACAGATAGTGTGAATTATGCACTTCAAAAATATAATTACCCAACACATACAATAGATGAAGTAAGATATATGGTAGGTAGTGGAATTAAGGTATTAATTGAAAGAGCAATACCAAAAGGTGCAACAAATTTTGATGAGGTCTATCAAGCTTTTCTAGATAATTATAAAATAAATAGAACCAATAAAACCAAGCCATATCCAGAAGTTTTTGAAACACTAGAGACATTAAAAAAAATGAATGTAAAAATGGCAATTGTATCTAATAAATATCAAGATGGAGTAACAGGAATTTGTAAACCAATATTTGGCAAATATATCGATGTTATGATTGGTGAAAAACCAGGTATTGCTAAAAAACCTAGTAAAGATATGGTAATGTTAGCTATTAAAATGTTAGATGCTGATATAAATAAAACTATATATGTTGGTGATAGTGACATTGATATTTTTACCGCAAACAATTCTGGCATTGATTGCATAGGTGCAAGTTGGGGATTTAGAGGAGAAGCATTTCTAAAAGAAATGAAAGCAACCTATATTGCAAAAAAATTTTCAGATATTATAGACATAGTAAAATAGCCAAATAGGCTATTTCAGACTGTTGACAAACTTTTGTTTGTCAACAGTATTTTTATGTAGGTATACTTAATTGAAACATTTATTTTTTATTGATTAAGTTTTAAAATAGAATTGTCATTATATATATTAAAAACACATAAATTATTGCTTTTTTAAAAAAATATGCTATAATATACTCATAGAAAAGAGGAACTAAAAATGAATAAAAGAAGAATACTATTATTAATATTTGTTTTAGCAATGTCTCTTATGACATTTACTAGCTGTAAGAAAAATTCAGGTTGTAAACATACTTTCCAAGAAGCTACATGTTTAGAACCAAAGAAATGTACAAAGTGTGGACTTACTGAAGGAAATGCACTGGGACATGAGTGGGTAGATGCAACATGCCAAGCACCAAAAACTTGTTCAAGATGTGGATTAACTGAAGGTGAAAAATTAGAACATAATTTTATCCCCGCAACATATGAAAGACCATCTATATGTTCAATGTGTAACAAAGAAACTGGATTATCATTAATAGATGGAGAAGTTTGGAATGTTTTAGATAATGATATAACTGGTAAGATTGATTTACCAGAAGTTATTGGTGAAGCAACCATAACTTGGAAATCATCAGACCACAATGTCTTATTAGATAATGGAATGCCAGTTGCTGGAGAAGATGGTAGAGAAGTAACTCTTTATGCTACTGTAACTGTAAATGGAAAAACATTTGTTAATAGTTATGATATTGTCTTAGGTGAAGTAGTTGCTGATAAAGAAATGTATGATTATGCCTATAAATTTTATGGTGCACCATTATCTAATGCAACTTCAACAAACATTGATTTATTAACAATGGATTATAGTGGATATTCTGTAATGTATGAAAGTTTAAATGAAGAAATAGTTACATCTAAAGGTGTAGTTACACAATCTACTAAAGTACAAACTGCTATAATGAATGTATATATTATCAAAGATGGTATAGTAGTTGTATATCCTACAACTATAACTGTTGTATCATTTAATGCAGCACAAAGATTTGAATTACTTGAACCAGCTATTGATCAAAAAATTAAGGACTTCCAAGAAGGTGAAATTGCTACTCTTCCAGTATATAATAATGAATATGATGTTGAATTAGTATGGACTGCCAATGTCCCTGAATTCATTATGTTAGGCGATGAGTTATTAACTCCTTTTGAAAAAACAGATGTAAGATTGAAATGTGTCTTAAAATATGGAACTGAAAGTACTACATTGTTTTATGAAATATACAATGTAGGTGGACAAATTACTAAAGAAGAATATTTACAAAAGATTTTAGATTACTATTGCAAAATTGAATTAAAAGGATCAATCAACCACTTACACAAAGAATATAATGATGAACTATATTTAGATTATCAAGAACGTATTAATTCTTATGGAGTATTGAATTTATTTAAAACGGTTAAACCAGTAGTAAATCAATCATATTTAATCGATGTAACACGTAATGATTTTGTTGCAAGATTCTTTGGATCAGGAACTTTAGGAACTGTTTATAAACCAAGTGTCCCACAAGCTATTTTGAATGAAAGATTTTATAAAGGATATCAAATGCCAAATACTCAAAATGTATTATGGATTGTAGTACATGAAAGTGCAATGACAGTTGATGGTCAAACAGCAGAGTACCTAGCAAAAATGCAATATAGATATGCATTTGAAACAGGAGGAAGAGAAGCTTCATGGAATTATCAAGTTGATGCTTATGGTATATATCAAAGCTTTGCGGACAACGTAATTTGTTGGCATGCTAGTGATGGTACAGCAACACCAGGTACTGGTAATAACAATGGTATTGGTATTGAAATGTGTGTAAACCAAGATGGTAACTATGAAGGAACTCTAGCAAATAATGCTAAATTAGTTGCATCACTTATGTTAAAGTATAATCTAAATTTAGATAATGTAAAACGTCATCATGATATGGATCCAAAAGGAAAAGAATGCCCAAGTTATTTAATTAGAACAGGACGTTATGAAGAGTTTGTAGAAATGATAAGAATGGAATATATATTACAAAAATATTTTAGTGATGCAGAAGTAAACTTTGAATTAAGTACTGATGAATACAATAATACGGAAGATGTATTAAAGAATTTATTTAGAGAAGGAATTAACGGATTATATTATAACTTACCAGTTGAAGTTGAAAAACGCGTTAATTTTAAAGTTATTGCAAAAATATCTGATAAAGTGTATGAATCAAATTCAACAATTAAATTATTACCTGACAGAAAAGAGGAAGACAATGCTTAAAAAAGAATTATCAAATTACATTTTAATTAGTGAAGAAGTACAAGAAGCACTAAAAAACAATAAACCAATTGTTGCATTAGAATCAACAATTATATCACACGGAATGCCTTATCCTCAAAACAAGGAAACAGCATTAGAATGCGAAAAAATAATAAGAAGTAATGGTGCTGTCCCCGCAACAATTGCAATCATTAAAGGTAAACTTTGTGTAGGTTTAACTGAAGAACAAATAGAATACATTGCAAAAGAAGGACACAAAGTAGTTAAAACTTCAAGAAGAGATATCCCAGTAATTGTTGCTGAAGAATTAAATGGCGCAACAACTGTTAGCGCAACAATGTATATTGCTAGTTTAGTTGGTATTAAAATATTTGCTACAGGGGGTATTGGTGGTGTTCATCGTGGTGCCGAAGTTACCATGGATATATCTGCCGACCTTGATGAATTCGCTAAAACTAATGTTGCAGTAATTTGCGCAGGTGCTAAAGCAATTCTTGATTTACCTAAAACATTAGAATATTTAGAAACTAAAGGTGTTCCGGTAATTGGATATCAAACAGAATATCTACCAGCTTTCTATACTAGAACTAGCCCTTACAAAGTAGATTATCGTATTGATACTCCTGAAGAAATTGCAAAGATTCTTAAAACTAAATGGGATTTAGGTTTAAGCGGTGGAGTATTAATTACTAACCCTATTCCTGCTAAATATTCATTAGATGAAAAAGTAATGAATGATGCAATTGATGAAGCACTTAGAAGAATGAATGAATTAAATATCAAAGGTAAAGAAACAACACCATATTTACTTGCAACAATTAAAGATATTACTGGCGGTGAAAGCCTAGCATCAAATATTGAGTTGGTATTTAATAATTGTAAATTAGCCGCTCAAATAGCAAAGGATATGTAGTAATGAAGTTTAAAACTTTCTTGATGATGTATCGCAATATTATTATTTTAGTATGGTGGATTATCATTTTAGTTATCTTTAAAGTTACAACTAATTTTGTCTTTAAAAATGGTCTTTCAATTCTATTCATATTACTATTAGTCGTATTGCCTATAACTCTCTACATTATAACTACAATTCATAAACAACAATTAATTAAAAAGAAAAAGCGTAAAAAAATTAGATATATTGCTAGATTAAATGAAGATATTGAAAACAAGCAATTTCAAAAATCATTAATTGTACCTTTAGAAGAATTAGTTGGAAAAACTGAATTCACAAAAGAAGAAGAGAATATCATTGTTGATAGTAAAAATATATCGATAATTTTCAATAAATATAAAGCTAAACTTGTTGTTAAAAATACCCTAGTAGAATATAACTTCTATTATTCAAGCAAACTAGAAGTAATGACATCATACGATAGTAGGTTTTATCAATATCATGAAACTAATTATTTATATTTTGCTCTTATAAACTTAGTTAAAAATTTGATTTCAGAACCACTTATTTATGAGGTAAACAAAAAGAAGTATTCTCTTACAACTTTAAATAGTAATATTATTTTGTATCAAAACAAACATTTAAAGAAAAATAAGGCTATCGTAAAA
>ENA-USUJ01000417-USUJ01000417.1-human-gut-metagenome-genome-assembly--contig:-NODE-417-length-37838-cov-7.672864_pt1 | contig 37838 bp, 28 predicted proteins | sample MGYA00250061_ERZ773398 | MGnify/ENA primary metagenome ERZ773398 (study PRJEB29103, sample SAMN06111992) | human gut metagenome | biome: human gut; feature: ankylosing spondylitis patient; material... | reverse complement strand
AACTCACGACACAATCGTAAATCTCTCTGGAAAGGTCTCATTGCGTTTACCCTGGAAAAAAGTCATTGCGCTTGACATTCCATTTCGGGATCGGCATACCGAAAACTTCAGCAGGCAGGCTCCGTTGCTGCGGTGCGTCAAATTGAAGCGCAGGTTACAGCGCGATTTTGGGATGTGTGGTTTGCTCGTTTGGGCGTTGATGCAAATCGTCGAGATGATGGTGTCGTTTCCTCAGCACTTGATGCCGGTTCCAAATTTCTCTTCGGTGTGATTTTGCGGTGGGTTTTGTTTCACAAGCTCTCACCCTGTCATGGCTTTCTACATGAGCCGACAGGCTATCCGTCTCTGGTATATGACCTGATGGAACCCTACCGCTACATGATTGAAGACGCCGTTGCCAGAGCCTACACGATACTCGATGACAAAGCCAACGAGAAAAAACTGGTGGCAACTTCGCTCAATGAGCTCAAGCGAGAGCTTGATGTTGTGGTGTACGTTCCAGCAACCAGACAGTACGTGAGACGTAAAAATCTCTTGCATGGAGTGGTGTTGGCATTGCGCGCCTACCTGCTCAACGAAAGTCTTCGACTGGTGATTCCTACGGAGGGGCTCAAGAAAGGTGGAAGGCCGCCTAAAATCGGATACCGGCTTCCCGGAGAGACAACATGCGAAAAATATGAAGGTAAGAAAATGGGAGGCTTTTGATAGGCATCGGCCTCCCGGCGATGCCCAACCGGCCAAGGTAAGGAGGCCTGCAAGCAGGCGATCCGAAAGCCGGAAGGGGATTTATCTGGAAGTTTAACAAAGCTACGGGCAACAGCAAATGAAGTACCAAGTTCTGAAGCTTCGCGATCTAGCATCCGGTCAAACGTTGAGAAACTACCGAAAGCGAGTCTCATCCTTTGGATCTGCTCCCGACACTACTGTTCTAACAACCAAATTCAAGCTCGAGCTTCCAGAGGCATGTTCGTTGATGAACGAGAACGCTTTTGCTGGTTGCCGTAATCTCTACGATATTGTTGAAGACTGCGGAAAGGGAACGCTGACGCACTTCCTCTTTTCTGCACTTTTAGCGGGTTTCAGAATTTTCGCGACTGCTACGGAAGCAACGCTTTTTTCAAATCGCAGAGCATATGACGAAGCGGGTTTTCGTGATGCTTTGATTGATGCTGTCGGAGTTGCTCTACCGAACTTTACTGTTGCTAAGCTTCTCAAGCAGCTCAACACGATTCCCCGAGCCAGAGGTGGAAAGGACATCAGTTTTGTGCCTGACGTGATCGAGAGAGAATTCCGTAAGGTACTTTGCAAATCGACGCCCAAGCAAGCCAATGAGGAGTACGTAAACAGACTTCTCAAGGAAATCGCGAATCAAATTTGCAGTTGCTTTCATTCATGGAAGGAACTCGTAGATAACAAGGAGCGGGCTTGTGCTGCCGTTGATTCCGCATTGAGGGGCTTTGCGGATTTCCCGAGTTTGGAAGCGATGGCAAAGGCTCAACAAACGCAGCTTCCAGCCGGTTCAAGCATTGCCTTTGACGACTCGCTACCCTTCATTGCGCTGAATGATGAAAATCTGAAGTTCGCGCCGTATGCCGTCGTCGCGACCATTCTCTCGTACCCTGAACGGGAGGCGGGGGAGAATCCGTCGTCGTTTGTTGCCGCGCATCTGACAACATCGACCGCAAGCGGTTTGTCATGGCTTTTCAGCAAGGGAATCGTCCTCTTTCGCGAGGAAAGTATCGAAGATTTGTGTGAGTTCTATGGCATTGACGAAGCCGAAAGTCATCGAGTAGAACAAGTCAAAAACGCTGCAATGGCGATTCCTGAGCAGGCTTTTTTATTTAAGAGCAAGAAGGCGCTCGGTTATCACGAGTTTCGTAGCAGCTTTGCCGGGAGAATGGACAGTTGGACTACCAACTACGTCAATCGCATTCTTGAACTCAAGACAATGTTGCATGATCTCGGCGATGAATTGCATCTTCCCGAGCTGACGTGCAACGGGATGGATTTCTTCTCTACGACGGACTGTGCAAGAAAAGAAGTGGAGCTTCTTTGCCAGTCATACAAGGCTGGGCGCAAACAGGCTTGTACGGCTATAGACCATCTTCTCGGAGGTGATGCTACTCACGTTGCGGAGGACGTGGCGACGCTTGAAGAATATAGTCGCCTCGTCAGTCGTCTGTATGCACTGCGAGAGCGGATTATCAATGCGCTCAAGCAGGCGAGGGATGATAGAAACTCTCCCTGGAAATCTCTCTGGTCTGAAGTTGGGGACGGTTTCAAGCCGTGGATGTACCTAAAACGTTTTCCCAAGCTTAACCAGATGTCGGGAGGAGTGCCGGACGCTCTTGAAGAGCTTCAGAAGACAATGGAACAACTTGTCTCGGTTGCTAAAGGGCGACAAGATCATTTCAAAGCTGTGATGTCATGGGCCGAAAGCATCGGAGACAAGGTGGATGTTCTCGGGGTGATTGCAACAGAAGAAAGTATTCGGGCTGAAAAACGTACTCCAGGGCGCTATGACGGTCGAGAGCTTGCTCTTAGGAAGGTACTGCAACGCGTTGCTCGCGTCGTGCGCGATCGCGCAGATGACTGTGCAAACGCGGTGCGTGAATGGTTTGACGAAAAGCATGTTTTTGCACAAAGAAGTGAATTCAATAAATTTTTCTGCAACCGACAGGGAAGCATTTATGTCTCGCCCTTCAGCAATCGACGCCATCAGGCGTATGCCCTGACGGCCGGTCTTGTTGAACATGGCGAAGAACTCTGGGAAAGCTTCCTTGAATTGCTTGAACAAGGACGCGAGGGCTGGCAACACGCCGAGGATACTGCCGAAACCTGGCAGCGCCTGACAGGACAGGTGATCGGTCTTTACATCGGTTCGTTAAAGAACCCTATTCCTTCACCCATAGCGGCGTTGCACCTCGATGCAGCAACAATGGTGGATGTTGTCCCAGAGGGCGTACGTTTGCAAATGGAGTTGCCAGAGGTTGCGCCTTCGGTTCTTGCAAAGGCTTTCAATGCTTATGAAAGTCTCATCAGCGGCATCAAATTGCGCCGTCAGCGCTTTTTCCTGCGGACTAAGTTTTTGTGGATCTCGAACAACACTCTCGTTTACGTCCCCAAGGACAAAATGTGGGAACTGCCGGAACGTTATTCGCGCTCGGAAATCTGGAAGCAGATTTTTGCGCTGAATATTCTTCAGCGCGACGATTCGGGAGCTGTGGATGTCCGAAAGACATTCGCGCGAATCATTGAAGTTCTCAATGATCGCGAAAATCGCAGCGCCGTTAGGGAGCTCCTGCATCAGCTTCCACACGATTGGTACTATGAACTTCCGGTCAAGGATGATTCGTCATCCAAAGTAAGAGACGCTGATGATTCAAGATTTCGAGATGTGATTCTTGTTGCCAAAGAAGGAGCCAAGGGTACTCAACTTTCTGTCCGAAAGATTTCTTCAATTCGCCTGGCACGAATGGTCGGACCGAGTGCACACAAGGAACGACTCAATCAGCTGCTTCTTGATTCTCGGACGACCGTTGGCGATATGACGCTTCTGGCTGATCAGGAAATGCTGCAGAGCGTTTCTTCCGCAGGATTGAATCTTTCGCCCGGCAAGTTGGAGTTTTCCCTTGCTGTGCCGATTTCAACTCCTGCGCAGGTATCGATCGTGTCGAAGGCAGAAGAAAGCGGGAAAACGGTACCTGTACTTCCTTTTAAGCGAGTAGTTGCTATTGACCAGGGCGAAACGGGCTTTGCCTATGCGGTTTTTAACCTTGAGGATGCAGGTAAGTCATGGGCTCGACCGATTGCTCAGGGCGTCGTTCGCATTCCTTCTATACGACGTCTGATCCGTGAGGTTCACACGTATCGCAGAAAACGCCAGGCAGTGCAGAAATTCAGTCAGCGCTATGACTCCACCATGTTTACGATGCGCGAGAATGTTGCGGGCGATGTGTGTGGCGCTATTGCCGGACTGATGTGCCGGTTCAACGCATTGCCGGTGCTTGAGCATCAGGTGACAAACCTTGCCAGCGGAAGCAAGCAACTTGAGCTTGTTTACAAAATGGTTAACGCTCGGTTTGTTGCCGACAAGATTCAGGCACACGAAACGGAACGTATGTCTTGGTGGTATGGAGTTCGAGGCTGGACAGTTCCTGCCTACTGGCAGGAGGTCAGTGCCGATTATTTTTCTATGGCGAAAAAGAACCGCAGAATTGTTGGGCAAGATATTCTCGAAAAAGACGGAAGATTCTTCCGTCGGCTCTACGTGTCACCAGGTGTTACTGTTAATGCTCGTTGGACAAGTCGCATTTGCTCTCACTGTGGCGGCAACGTTTCAGAGCTCATTGACAGGGCGCAGGAGGCAGGAATCAAAACGCTGACATTGGGCAATAAAGGTGAAGTGACGCTCTTTAATCGAACGATGCAGCTTTATAGACGTCCTTCGGCAGCGGAGAGCAAAGATGCGCGCCGTCACAATGAACGTGCGAAATGGACTAATCCCATGGCCAACGTGACCATCTCGCTGGATGAACTGCACAAGATTGCGAGGGAGAATCTGCGTCGACCGCCGATTAGTCTTCAGGCAAAAGATACAACGCAGAGTCGCTATTTTTGTGTTTTCAAAGATTGTCAGTTTCACAACCGAGAGCAACATGCCGACATCAATGCGGCGATCAACATTGGAAGACGCTTTTTGCAAACGCTGATGAAAGCGTGACTATAGAAGCCCAAAAAAGGCCAACAAGTTGATGTGGTGTCAGAACATTTTTCACCGGCTATTTGAGGAAGTCACTCGTCATGTGAAAGACAGAATTTTCATGTTGAAAGCAAATTCTTCCCATGAAACCAAGGACTTAGGGAGAAAGTTTACATACTGGTAAAGGTAAATTTCTTTTGTTAAAACAATAAGTTATGTGGTAAATTTTCAGAATTGATAGGGATTTGAAGGAACGGGCATCGGTCGGACACTCAGAATTGATAGGGATTTGAAGGATAATCCTGATACACATTCCTCAGAATTGATAGGGATTTGAAGGTTCAATGGCATCAACTGGCTCAGAATTGATAGGGATTTGAAGGACCTTGCGTGTAACGCCATACTCAGAATTGATAGGGATTTGAAGGCTGGCTGAGACCGACCATCTCAGAATTGATAGGGATTTGAAGGCCCGTGCGGGTGCGCCAACTCAGAATTGATAGGGATTTGAAGGTCCAGGTATAACGCCCCAACTCAGAATTGATAGGGATTTGAAGGTTCCCAAAATTCGAGCAGCCTCAGAATTGATAGGGATTTGAAGGCCACCGAGACAGTTCTGGCTCAGAATTGGTAGGGGTGGGAGGATTCTGGCTCTCTTCAATCATACAATTGATGAGAATATGCAAATTACGGGCTACAATAGCGCCCCCAAATTGATAAGAATTCGAAGGTAGCCTCTGGCGAGACAGGGAGTTTCCCTGCGGAACCCGATAGGCCTGCAGAATTCGGGACATTTGTCGAGCAAGGATTTTTGCGGCAAACGTCAATGCCAACGAGGAGCATTAGAAAAGATGGCTAGCGCAATCAATGAACAGGTTCTTAACACGTTTTTAGCGGCTCACGCCCGCTTGGCGTCCGCCATGAAAGGAATTTCCGGTCAGCTCGGCGGAAAAACACCGAAGGTTTCCCAGAAGGACTTCCAGGAGCTCATTGATTCGGGCGCTGATCTTCTGAAGGAATCGGTGAAGCTTGCGGTTTTGCTTGGTGTTAAGCTCGAAGCTTCCGGAGATAAGAAGGCTGCAGCTAAGAAGACGACTGCAAAGAAGGCAGTTGCCAAGAAGGAAGAAGCGGCCGTTGAAGAAGAGGTTGAAGAAACCCACGCCAAGAAGACGACGCGCAAGTCAGTTGCCAAGCCTGAAGAGGCAGTCGAAGAGGAGAAGAAGCTTGCCGCTCGCAAGACGACGGCTAAGAAGGCGACGACTAAGAAGGCTGCTGAGAAGGAAGAATCGAGCGAAGAAGCTCAAAAGCCTGCTCGCAAGACCACGACGCGCAAGACGACGGCCAAGAAGTAATCTCCGATCCGTCAATCATTGAATGGACTCGCGGTTTCGACCCATTTGGTTGTCGAGACCGCGTTTTCTTTTTGACAGCGATGAGTTTTCAGAAATCTTTCCCACAGGCAGGTGTCAGTGCGCCGCATGTTTTGGCCACACAAGCCGGACGTCATATTCTGGAGTTCGGCGGCACGGCGCTCGAAGCGGCGGTTGCAACGGCCGCGAGCCTCGCCGTAGTGTATCCGCACATGAACGGGGTCGGTGGCGATAGTTTTTGGCTGATAAAGAAAAAGGGGCAAGATCCTGTGGGAGTGCTTGCTTGCGGACAAGCTGCCGAACGAGCATCTGTGGATTTCTACAAGACCCGCGGTTTGGATGCTGTCCCGCCGAGAGGTGCGTTTGCAGCTGCCACAGTTCCGGGAACCATTCGAGGCTGGCAGGCACTCCTAAGTCTTTCCGGCCATCCGAGGAGGGTGTCGCTCAAAGATATTCTGGAGCCGGCCATCGGATTTGCCGCCAACGGTTTTCCGGTTTCTGCCGGCCAAGAGCGTACAACAATGGGAGCGCTTGAGAGCCTCAAGTCGTGCCCCGGCTTTGCAGAGGTCTTTCTCAATTCCGAAGGTTTTCCCTGGAAAAAGGGCGAGACGCTGCGCCAGAGCGCTTTGGCTCGTACCCTGCAACGGCTGGCAGACGCCGGATTGGACGATTTCTATATCGGAGATATCGCAGCACAGATCTGCAGGGAGTTGGCAGACGAAGGCAGTCCGATGACACCGAAAGACTTTGCCAAATGCCGAGCATATATCGTCAAACCGTTGCATCTGAGGGCATTCGGTCAGGATTTCTACAATCTGCCGGAGCCCACGCAAGGCGTATCGTCGCTTGCGATTTTGGGACTACTGGAGCGGTTTGGCGCTCAGCCTGCGGATATGGCGGCGTTTGTGCATGCGGCGGTCGAAGCGACGAAATTTGCTTTTGTCTGGCGCAATAAGAATCTGGGAGATCCGCGCGCAATGACACGCTCGCCCCAGGACTTTCTGTCCGCACAATCGCTGGACACTCTTGCGAAGTCCTTTGATCCCGATAAGGCATGCCGTTTTGAAGAACAGCAGGCCATGGGGGACACGGTCTGGTTTGGCGTTGCCGACAAGGACGGGACGGTGGTGAGTTGTATCCAGAGTGTCTATTGGGAGTACGGCAGTGGCCTTGTTCTTAAAGAAACGGGTGTGACTATGCAGAATCGGGGCTGCGCTTTTAGTTTTGACGAGACAAGTCCCAACTGTTTGCGTCCGGGAGCATTACCGTTTCATACGCTCAATCCGGCGATGGTGGTCACAAATGATGATCGCGTCATTGCCTACGGAACAATGGGCGGAGAAGGGCAGCCTCAAACGCAGGCCGCGGTCATTCTCCGGCATCTTGCCGGTATGCCCTTGACCCAAGCGATTGCTGAACCTCGTTGGCTCATCGGCAGAACGTGGGGAGACAATACGGCGAAGTTACGTCTGGAGCCTCGTTTTGATCCGAGCGTTGTTAAAGCCCTGTCGGAGCGAGGACATGATGTGGAAGTTCTTTCCGAAGCTTTCAGTGACACGATGGGGCACGCCGGAGCGGTCAGCAAAGCTGCCGACGGCTCTGTCTCAGGATCCTCGGATCCCCGATGCGACGGCTGTTTTGAGGCAATTTGAGCTTTTTGCAAGAAATTTTCAAAAAAGACTTGCATAAGTCGAAACCAGGCGATACAATGCGCCCCGCTTCGCAGAAAAGCGAGGCGGAAATATCTGAGATGTGCGCCAGTAGCTCAGTTGGATAGAGTACCTGGCTACGAACCAGGGGGTCGTGGGTTCGAATCCTGCCTGGCGCACCATCCGCACAAGAGAGGCTTCCGAAATCGGGAGCTTTCTTTTTGCCTTCAGCTTTCGTAAGTTGTTGATTTTATTGAATAAATCAATTAACAAAAGATTTGAAGACAGATTTTTTGCGGTTTCGGTGTCTTTATCTGTTTCCCTTGGTTTAGCCGGAAATAAACGAGGTAACTGAACTTCGATATTCCCAAACAGGGGAAACCATCGTCGCATTGCGGCTGGTTTTTAGTAAGATTCCAACCGCTGATAACGAAGACGTCGGCAATCCGAGCAACGGATCGAAGAAAGAACAGTGCGACGCTTCATTGAGTACCTGACATTCCGGTACCGCGCAATTGGAGTTCCGGATTACTTTGACGACTGCATACGCAAACAGTGTCGGCAAAGCAAAAGAAATTTTTTCCAACCGTGTCGAATTCGATTTTGCTAACCTACGCTTCAAAAGCGTAGCGGCGAGCACAGGACTTTCGTATTGCGGTCGAATTCTGAACACGATCAACACGAAACGACTCAACCGTGGCAGACACATTGCAACCGTGTTACGTCATTGAAGCGGCGCTTCTGACGAGTCCTCAGCCTTTGACGCTTGAGGATCTCTCGCGTCTGTTCGCTGGACGCCTCACGCAGACGGAACTGCTTGAGGCTATGAACATGCTTTCCGAACACTGGAAAGAACGCGGCCTGCGTTTGGTTGAATCTGCAAGCGGCTGGGGGTTTGTAACGTCAACGGCTGTGGGCGAGTATTTGTTGCGCATGAGCGATCAGAAAATGCCCAAGTATTCACGTGCCGTGATGGAGACTTTGGCCATCATTGCTTATCGACAGCCGGCAACGCGCGGAGATATAGAAGACATTCGCGGTGTGGCGGTCAATCCCAATGTGTTGCGGCAGTTGCAGGAAAGAGGATGGGTTGAGGTTGTCGGTCGGCGTGAGTCGCCCGGTCGCCCTGAGCTTTTTGCCACGACCCGACAGTTTTTAGATGATTTGGGACTGAAGTCCCTTGCGGATCTGCCGCCCTTATCGGGCGATATGCCGCCAAGCAAAGAATTTGAATTGGTGTTCGGCGACGAGCCGTCCGAAGAGAAAGACAAAACTGCAGAAAGCGCAGAGGGCGTAGCCGACAGGCCACAAGAAAGAGCCGAAACCGAATAACGAAAAAGACAGCAAGACAGTTAGCGTTATGACTACAACACCAGAAGATAGCCAGATCGAAACCCCGTCGGAACTTCCGGCCGAACCGAAGAAACGGGTGGTGCGCCGCCGTACGGTCCAGACCGATGCGGAAGGAGTTGAGGCTGCTCCGGCCAAAAAGCCTCGTGCTACACGCACGCGCAAGGCCAAAGTTGAGGCTGAACCGCCTGCGGCCGAACCGGTTGCAGAAGTGACTGCGCAAGAGGCTGATAAGCCCAAGCGCAGGGTGGTGCGTCGACGCAAAACCGAAGAGTCTGAAACTCCTGTTGTTGTTCCGGTCGAAGCAGCTGAGGAAGAACAACCTGTGGCGAAGCGCCGTACGGTAACTCGCCGCAAGAAGGTTGAGGACGTTACCCCTGAATCGACGACTGCCGCAACCTCCCAGGAAGTCCCCGCTGAAGCCGAGCTTCCTGCGCGGCCGAAGCGCACGCGTCGCACGGTGAAAGCGGATGCGGTTACTGAGCAAGAATCCGCTAAGAAACCCCGTACGCGCAAGATAAAGGCTGAACCGGAAGCAGTTGAGGCGTCAGAACAGATTGAACCGCAGGGGCAGCCCGAGGCACAAGCCGAAAGTGTTGCAGAAGAGACCGATGTGAAAACGGATAGACGCGCCGAAGGTCGGGGCAGAGTTCGCCATACCAAGCGCGTGCGAGATTTTCAGCCCGAAGACGAAGGCATGGCCGTTCCAGAAGACGCGCCGGCCATTGATGCAGAACTCTGTGCCGCTCAGATGTTTGATCCGAAGGTGCTTGCCCAGGGGAAGGCCGCTAAAAAAAGCGAACTTGTCAAGCAAAGCGAAAAACTGCACAAGGTTCTTGCTGATCTCGGCTTGGGCAGTCGTCGCGATATGGAGCAGTTGATCGTTGAAGGCCGTATCTCAGTCAACTCAGAGCCTGCCTTTTTGGGGCAGCGCGTCATGCCCGGCGATATCGTTCGGCTGAACGGTCGCATCGTCAAGCGCATGGCTCAGGGTAAGCAGCCCAAGGCTCCGCGCGTGCTGGTTTATCACAAGCCGGCCGGTCAGATTGTGAGTATGCGCGACCCGCAGGGACGTCCGAGCGTCTTTGACAATCTTCCGAAGATTTCCGGCGCTCGCTGGATTGCAGTTGGTCGTCTTGACTTCAACACGGAAGGTTTATTGCTCTTTACGACGAGCGGAGAACTTGCCAACCGTCTGATGCATCCGCGTTACGAAATTGAACGCGAGTACGCCGTGCGTGCTGCCGGTGTGCTGACCGATGAAGCCAAGGAACTGCTGACTACGGGAGTGGAACTTGATGATGGTCCCGCTCACTTCTCGATGCTGGAAGAAAAAGGCGGAGACAATCTCAACCGCTGGTATCTGGTCCGCATCAGCGAAGGCCGTAACCGTGAGGTGCGTCGCATGTTTGCGGCGGTGGGGTTGACGGTGAGCCGACTGATTCGCGTGCGTTACGGCGCCGTTCGACTGCCTGCAGATCTGCCCCGCGGAACGACGCGCGAACTCAAACCTGATTGGGTGCAGGCTTGGATGGCACAGCTCAATTCCGTCACGACGACGGCAAGCGGCAAAAAGCCTGTTGCCAAGAAGGGGTTCGGTGGTAAGAAAAATGCCGGACGCAATTTCAACCGCAAGTCTGAACGTATTCCGGATCCTATGCTCAGTACCGTTAACTACATTGCAAGCGGCAGTCTTGGCGCTGCGCAGGGAGCCTACGGACGAGCACTGGCTCAAAGCGACGATGTCATGCCGCCTCCGTTTAAAAAGAGCGGTGGCAAATTCGGCAAAGGCAAGGGTAAAGGCTTCGGCAAGCGTCGATAAAGAAAATTCAAGGATTTGACGGCAAAAATTTTGTCGAAAATCCTTGAATTTCAAAGAGAAAACTGTATAATCCGCGACGCGCCTTCGGAGTGAGAAATTTATGTGATTCTCTTCGGGGGCCCTCGCTATATTGTCTGCTGCGATCGGACGTTAAAAACGGCTGAAATGCGGCAGGCACCCATGTTGGATGGGGTTAGGGATGGGCATTGCGCCCATTTTTTTTTGGATTTTTTCTACAAACGGATACATGCAGAAATCAACTGCTGAAATCACGCGAATCGTTGAAGAAACGGTGCAGGGGCTCGGGTACGAATTCGTCGACTTTGAGCGCTTGCCTCGTGGGCTCATGCGCATCACGATCGATAGCCAGGCCGAAGGTGGCGTGGGTGTGGACGATTGCGAAACCGTGAGCAACCAAATCACGGCCCTCTTTACGGTTGAGGGAATCGACTATGAGCGACTGGAAGTGGCCAGCCCCGGCGTGGAACGCCCGCTCAAGCGTGCTTCCGAATGGGGCCGCTTTGTCGGTCGCCCGGCGCACGTCGAACTTTATGAACCGATGAAGGCAGAAGGCTTTCCGGAAGCCGGCCGTCGCAAGCTAGACGGCATCATTCTCGGCATCGAGGGTGAGCCCGGCAACGAAGTGATTTCGTTTTCGTTTGAAGAATTGGATATTGCACGCACGCCGAGCCAGGCGGCTAAGTCCCGTCAGTCGGGCAAGGCTGCCAAACCCAAGGCCGATCCGGTGCACGTGACGTTCGGCATTAACGATGTCGATCGCGCCAATTTGATTGCTGAACTTGACTTTAAGGGGAAACACGAATGAGCCGCGAAATGCTCGATATGGTCGACGTCCTTGCACGCGAAAAGAACGTTGAAAAATCCGCCGTTTTCGGCGTACTCGAAATCGCGCTGGCAAGCGCAGTGAAGAAGGCTCAGTTTCCCGGTGAGGATGCTGACGTTGCCGTTCGTGTCGATCCCAACACGGGCGACTGGACTGCCGTTCGCCGCTGGGTGATCGTGAGCGACGATCAGGGCCTGCAGCAGCCCGATCGCGAAGAAATGTTCTCGGACATCCATGACGATTATCCTGAACTCGAAGTGGGTGACTACATCGAAAAGCCGATTGAGAATATCAATACCTCCGGACGCCGCTTTGCTCAGGACGCCAAGCAGGTCATCCTGCAGCGCTTGCGCGATGCCGAACGCGAACAAATTCTCAACGAGTTCCTGGCTCGCGATGAAAAGGTGATCTCCGGCCAGGTCAAGCGTTCCGACAAAGAAGGGGCCATCATCGAAATCGGCCGCTTGGAAGCTCGCCTGCCCAAGAGTGAGATGATTCCGCGCGAAAACTTGCGTAACTCCGACCGTGTGCGTGCTTATGTCCTGCGCGTGGACGAAACCAACAAGGGCAAGCAGGTTATCCTGTCTCGCGCATGCAACGAATTTATCAAGAAGCTTTTTGAGCTCGAAGTACCGGAGATCGAAGAGGGCACCGTTGAAATCAAGGCTACAGCCCGTGATCCCGGCTCCCGTGCCAAGATCGCAGTGATGAGCCACGACAAGCGCGTCGAACCCGTGGGTACCTGCATCGGCATTCGCGGTTCGCGCGTGACGGCTGTGACCAATGAACTCGCCGGCGAACGCATTGATGTGGTGCGTTGGGATGAAAATCCGGTGCAGTACATCGTCGAAGCTCTCAAGCCCGCTAAGGTTTCCAAGGTTGTGGCCGATGAAGAAGCCCGCAGCATGGACGTGACGGTTGACGAAGAAAACCTTGCCATTGCCATTGGCCGAGGTGGTCAGAACGTGCGTTTGGCAAGTGAACTCACCGGCTGGCAGATCAACATCATGACGGCTGAAGAAGCTAATAAGAAGCAGGAAGAAGAAGACCGCGTTGCTTGCGAAGAGTTCATGAACGAACTCGACATGTCGCAGGACGATGCTGTGGCTCTTATTCATGACGGCATCTACAGCTTGGAAGAACTTGCCTATGTGCCCGAGCAGGAAATTGTGGAACTGGGCATTTTTGACGAAGCCACCGTTGCCGATCTGCGTGAGCGTGCTCGTCGCGTTCTGTTGGCCCGTGCCCTCAAGCGTGAAGAAAATCTGCGTCAGGCCGATGCCTCGCTTCTCGAACTCGAGGGCATGGATCACGACCTCGCCAGCCGCCTTGTGAGCGAAGGCATCAAGACAGCCGATGAATTGGGCGATCTGGATACCGAAGAGCTCATGGAAAAAGGCGGCATTGCCGAAGAGAAGGCTCGAGCCCTGATCATGGCCGCCCGTGCTCGCTGGACTGAAGAATAAGACAGAAGTCAGAACGAAAACCAAACCAATTAGAGCCGCCCGCGAAACGAGAAGTACACAAACGTTCCGACTCTCTAAGGACGCTCTCGCAAGCGGCGGCAGGAGAAATTAGACACATGGCAAACAACACTGTTACTGAATTTGCCCGCGAACTGAAGGTTTCCGCTGACACACTTCTGTCCCAGCTCAAGTCTGCAGGCGTGCAGGTAAGCACGGTCAACGATGAAATCAGCGATGCTGACAAGCGCCAACTTCTTGATAGTCTGCGTCAGGAGCGCGTTGCCTCTCCCCGCAAGATCACCGTGACGCGTCGCGAAACAAGCACGATTCGCCAGAATGACGGTCAGGGCGGAGCCCGTACGATTGAAGTCGAAGTACGTCGTCGCCGCGTGTTCGTGAAGAACCGCGCAGCCGAAGCTATGCGTGCTGAAATCGAAGCTCAAGCCAAAGCTCAGCTTGATCGTCAGTTGAAGGAAAAACAGGAAGCAGAGGCGGCTGAGGCTGCCAAGCGCGAAGCTCAAGCCAAGCTCGAAGCTGAAGAAGCAGCCAAGAAGGCCGCGGAAGAAGCCGCTGCCAAGAAGGCTGCCGAAGAAAAAGCCGCTGCTGAAAAAGCTGCGGCAGAAAAGGCTGCTGCCGAAGCTGCCGCCCGTCAGGCCGAAGCAGAAAAGCTTGCTGCCGAAAAGGCGGCTGCGGAGAAGCTTGCCGCTGAAAAGGCCCGTCAGGCCCAGATCGAAGCTGAAAAGAAAGCTCAGCGTGAAGCCGAGGCCGCCAAGAAAGCTGCTGCGGCGAAAGCCGCTGCTGAAAAGGCAGCCGCCGAGAAGGCCGAGCTCGAAGCTCGTCGTCAGGAAGCTCGCCGTAAGGCTCAGGAAGAGGCCGATGCCATTCGTGCGATGCTCGCCAAGCCAAAGACTGTTTTAAAGGCCAAGGCCGATCGCGGCGACAAGAGCGATCGCAATGAAGAGGCCAAGAAAACTCAGCAGCAAAATGCTCAGCAAAAACCCGCTCAGAAGAGCCAGAAGGCCGATAAGCCCGCAGCTAACAAGCCTGAAAAGAGCGAGGGCAAGTCGGCTGGTAAGGGTCGTAATAAGCAGTCTGGAAAGGGCAATGATCGTTGGGGGGACGAGGACCGCGGTGGTCGCCGCGGCGGCATGAAGACTCGCGGTGCTGTCGACAGCGACGAGTCGAGTAGCTGGCACAGCCGTGGTCGCAAGAACCACAAGCACGAGCAGCGTCAGGTTCAGATGCCGACCGAGCCCGTGGTACGTGAAGTGACCGTACCCGAAACGATTTCCGTCGCAGATCTTGCCCACAAGATGAGCGTGAAGGCGACTGAAGTGATCAAGACCCTCATGAAGATGGGCCAGATGGTGACGATCAACCAGATGCTTGATCAGGAAACGGCGATGATTATCGTCGAAGAAATGGGCCACAAGGCGCTTGCCGCCAAGGCCGACGATCCTGAATCGTTGCTCGGCGAACTTGAAAGCAATCTCGAACAGTATCCGGAAGTGCCGCGTCCGCCGGTTGTGACTATCATGGGTCACGTTGACCACGGCAAGACCTCCCTTCTGGACTACATCCGCCGTGCTAAGGTGGCTGCAGGTGAAGCCGGCGGCATTACCCAGCACATCGGTGCATATCATGTCAAGACGCCACGAGGCATCGTGACCTTCCTCGACACCCCGGGCCACGAAGCATTTACGGCCATGCGCGCTCGCGGCGCTCAGGCGACCGACATCGTGATTCTGGTGGTGGCCGCCGACGACGGCGTGATGCCTCAGACCAAGGAAGCTATTGCACACGCCCGTGCCGCCGGTGTTCCTCTGGTGGTGGCGATCAACAAGATCGACAAGCCTGAAGCTAACATCGAGCGCGTTAAGGGAGAACTTGTTCAGAACGAAGTTTTACCGGAAGAATACGGCGGCGATGTGCCGTTCTGCCCGGTGTCCGCGAAGACCGGCAAGGGTGTGGACGAGCTTCTCGAAAACGTGTTGCTGCAGGCCGAAATGCTTGAGCTCAAGGCTGCCGACAAGGGGCCCGCCAAGGGGCTGGTGATCGAGAGTCGACTCGACAAGGGGCGCGGTCCTGTGGCTTCCATTTTGGTTCAGTCCGGTCTGCTTCAGAAGGGCGACATCGTTTTGGCCGGCCAATGTTTCGGCCGCGTCCGCGCGATGATCAACGAAATGGGTAGTCAGGTGACTTCGGCTGGTCCCTCGATTCCTGTGGAAATCCAGGGCTTGTCCGATGTGCCTTCCGCCGGTGACGAACTGATTGTTGTTCCCGACGAACGCAAAGCTCGCGAAGTGGCGCTCTTCCGTCAGGGCAAGTACCGCGAAGTCAAGCTTGCTCGTCAGCAGGCACAGAAGCTCGAAAACATGTTTGCCGATGTGGAGCAGGGCGAAGTCAAGACGCTCCCGCTTATTATCAAGGCCGATGTTCAGGGTTCAACAGAAGCACTGGTGCATGCACTCACGAAGCTTTCCACGGAAGAAGTGCGCGTTCAGGTCGTCCACAGTGCCGTGGGCGGCATCACGGAAACCGACGTCAACCTGGCAGCCGCTTCCAAGGCCGTCATTATCGGCTTTAATGTGCGCGCTGATCAGCAGGCCCGCAAGCTTGCTGAACAGGAAGACGTGGATATTCGTTACTACAACATCATCTACGATGCTGTTGATGAAGTCCGCGCGGCCATGAGCGGCATGCTTTCGCCCGAGAAGAAGGAAACGGCGTTGGGTCTCCTGGAAATCCGTCAGGTTATCCGCGTGCCCAAGGTTGGGCTCATTGCCGGCTGCCGTGTTCTCGAAGGCGTGGTACGCCGCAATGCCAGCGCTCGCCTCTTGCGCGACAACGTGGTGATCTGGACCGGCGAACTCGCCAGCTTGAAGCACTTCAAGGACGATGTGCGCGAAGTTCAGGCCGGCAGCGAATGCGGTCTGAGTCTCAAGGGTTACGATGACATTAAGGTTAACGATCAGCTCGAAATCTTCGAGGTGACCGAAGTCGCCCGTACGCTCTAACGACAATTTGGCATGGGGCTCGATAGAGCGGCATGCCGATGTAACCATTCAAGCAGCAAACGCCTCCGGCAGCAATGTCGGCGGCGTTTGTGAAGTTAAAAAAGGACGAAATTTTTATGCAAAAAGCCAAGCCCGGCCGCGGCCAACGTGTCGCCGAGCAGATCGCCCGAGACCTTGCGGAAATCATTCCGCTCGAGGTGCGTGACCCCCGTGTGGGTCTGGTGACGATCACCGGCTGCGAAATCACGCCCGATTACGCGCATGCTCGTGTATTTTTTACGGTGATCGGCTCCGATCCCGCTCAGTGCGAGGCTGGTCTCGCTGCTGCCGCAGGCATGCTTCGCAATAAGATCTTCAAGAAGCTTCGCATTCACACTGTTCCGACATTGCACTTTGTGCACGACACCAGCGTGGAGCGTGGTTTTGAAATGGATCGCGTCATCAATGAAGCCATGCGACAGACGCGCGCGGTTGAAACCAACGAAGCCGACGAGGAATCCAAGTAATGGGTAAGAAGGGCGACGCAATCGACGGCGTGCTGCTGTTGGACAAGCCCGAGGGGATGAGCTCGAACTGGGTTCTGCAGCTCTCGCGACGTTTGATCAACGCACAGAAGGCCGGCCATACCGGAACCCTCGATCCCTTTGCAACGGGACTGTTGCCTTTGGCTTTCGGCAACGCCACAAAGTATTCGGCTGATCTTTTGCATGCTGACAAGCGCTATGAAGCGGTGTTGCGTTTCGGTTCTTGCACCGACACGATGGATAAGACAGGTGAAATCACCGCGGTGTCGGACATGCGACCGACACGTGAATCGCTTGAGGCGTTGCTGGCTGAATTTACCGGCGAAATCGAGCAGATTCCGCCGATGTACTCGGCCATCAAACGTGATGGTAAAAATCTGTATGATCTTGCGCGACGTGGCATTGAAGTCGAGCGCCATCCGAGAAAGGTCAAAGTACATCACCTAGAGTTGATGGAATTTGACGGTGAGACGGCCAAAATTGATGTTCGTGTGAGTAAAGGGACGTACATCCGTGTGCTGGCCGACGATATCGGTCGTAAACTTGGATGCTTTGCCCATTTGGAGAGTCTGCGTAGGACGGAAGTCGGAGACTTGAAGATTGCCGATGCGATCCCTTTTGCGGTGGTCGACGACAAGGTAAAAACGGTGGAAGAACGCCGTGCCCTTCTCAAGGGAGCGGATTTTCTGCTTCAGACGCTCGGTAGCGTCCGGCTTGATGCGGTACAGACTGAACGCTTGAGAAACGGCCAGCGACTACCGGTCAAAGATACACGCCACGGCGAACTGCTGAGAGCATACGGCTCGTCGGGCGAACTATTGGGAACGGTGAAGGTGGATGCCAGAGGCACTTTGCACCCTCATCGCTTGATTCGATTTGTAGTAACTGAAAACCTCGAAACGAACGGGGACGAGTAAAACATGACTAGAGCAATTCGCAACATTGCCATCATTGCGCACGTTGACCACGGCAAGACGACCATGGTCGACAAGCTTTTGCAGTGCGCGGGCACTTTCCGCAGCAACCAGCAGGTCGACGAACGCGTGATGGACAGCAACGCGCTGGAAAAGGAACGCGGCATCACGATTCTTGCCAAGAACTGCGCCGTTGAATACGAAGGCATTCACATCAACATCATCGACACCCCGGGGCACGCAGACTTCGGCGGTGAAGTCGAACGCGTTCTGTCGATGGTCGACGGCGTGCTGTTGTTGGTCGACGCCGTCGAAGGCCCGATGCCGCAGACGCGCTTTGTGACCCGCAAGGCTCTTGCCGCCGGTCTGAAGCCCATCGTCGTGATCAACAAGATCGACCGCCCGGGCGCTCGTCCGGACTGGGTGATCAATGCCACGTTCGATTTGTTTGACAAGCTCGGCGCCACGGAAGATCAGCTCGACTTCCCGGTGATTTACGCGTCCGCTTTGAACGGCTACGCGGGCCTGACCGACGACGTCGAAGAACTCCAGAAGATCGGCAACATGCGCGCCGTGTTCGACGCCGTGATCAAGTACGTGCCGGTGCGTGAAGACGATGCAGAGGCACCGCTGCAGCTGCAGATCTGCTCGCTCGACTATTCGAGCTACGTGGGTAAGATCGGTATCGGTCGCGTGCACCGCGGTACGCTCAAGGCAGGTCAAAGCGTCATGATCATGAACGGCCCGGACGACACGCCCAAGCCCGCCAAGATCAACCAGATCATGCAGTTCGAAGGCCTCGACAAGAAGATCGTTGAAAGCGCTCAGGCTGGTGACATCGTTCTCGTGAACGGCATTGAAGAACTTAACATCGGTACGACCATTACCGATCCGGCCCACCCCGAAGCATTGCCGATGCTCTCCGTGGACGAACCGACGCTCACGATGAGCTTCATGGTGAATACCTCGCCTCTGGCAGGCCGTGAAGGCAAGTTCGTGACGAGCCGCCAGATTCGTGAACGCCTGGAACGTGAATTGAAGAGCAACGTGGCCATGCGCCTGCGTCCGACCGCTGACGAAACCTGCTGGGAAGTATGCGGCCGCGGTGAATTGCACCTTACGATTCTTCTTGAAAATATGCGCCGCGAAGGCTACGAACTCGCTGTCGGTCGTCCGCGTGTGCTCTTTAAGGAAGTTGACGGCGTCAAGCTTGAACCGTACGAACTTCTGACGGTTGACGTTGAAGAAGAACACCAGGGCGCTGTGATGGAAGAACTCGGCCGCCGTAAGGGTGATCTCACCGATATGCAGCCTGACGGCAAGGGTCGCGTGCGTCTCGAGTACCGTATTCCGGCTCGCGGTCTGATCGGCTTCCAGTCGCTCTTCATGACGATGTGCCGCGGCACGGGCATCATGAGCCACGTCTACGACGAATACGGTCCGATCAAGCAGGGCGATGTGGGTGAACGCCGTTCCGGCGCCATCATCAGCCAGGACGACGGCGCTGCCGTGGCATACGCTCTCTGGAAGATCCAGGAACGCGGCCGTCTGTTTGTGAATCCGGGCGATGCTCTCTACGAAGGCATGATCATTGGTGAACACTCCCGCGAAAACGACATCGTCGTAAACCCGATCAAGGGTAAGCAGCTCACCAACATCCGTGCTTCCGGTACCGACGAAGCCATCCGTCTGGTCCCGCCTGTGCGTCTGACGCTCGAAAGCGCCGTTGAATTCATCAACGACGACGAACTCGTGGAAATCACGCCCAAGAGCATTCGCTTGCGCAAGCGCTGGCTCAAGGAATTCGAACGCCGCCGTGCCTCCCGTGCTGAACGTGACGAAACCGCTTCCTAAAGAATTTGACGCCCGAGTGCGTTGATTCCGCGAAAAAAGCAAAGCCCCGGAACTTTCGAGAGTCTCCGGGGCTTTTTGCTGACCTCAATAAGCGACTGGACGCGTCAACCGTTTTCGGCGTTCATGTCCTTTCGCACCGGTGCGCTCCCTGTGAGCGTAACGGCAAAGACAGCGCCCGTTGCCCAACTCAGTTTCTCGCTGCGATCGGTCTGATCAAGTAGCCGGATTTGCCAGCCCATCTGTTCGCAAATGCGAAGCGCAATCGAAAGTCCCAGTCCGACATCCTCAGGCAAAGCCCGGCGCAGGTCTATGCCTTGGAAGATCTGTCGCATCGCTTTACGTTTGAGGGCAAATACAGCCGAGAGGTGCGCAACCTGTTGAGCAAATGGGTCAGAGGCACGATCAGAGATCGTTTTCTCTTTAAGGCGGCCAAGGCGGGAGCGCAGGTGGTGTTTGTACCTGCGGCCTACTCCTCGCAGCATTGCCCGCAGTGCGGCTACACAGCCGGAGAAAACCGCCGGGGTGATCGGTTTGAATGCAAGCACTGCGCCATAAGGCGCAGGCCGATCAAAACGGAGCGCAGAATCTGCTTCTCAGGATCAACGATCCGGAGTACAGGCGGTACATGACCAAGGAAGCCGTCAAAAAGCTGGAACGGGGCCGATACGAAGCGTGGTGCAAATCAAGGCAGGAAGAGCCGATCAAGGAAGCCTCGAACAAAAAGAGGCTCAAGAAAGCGGCGTAAAACTAAAGAAACCGACAGAGAATGAGCAACAAGCTTAACCAAAGGAGAGCGAAGAGAAATTTAAAAACCGCTGAGGCGCCCACAGGGAGCCCAGAGAAGAGGAAGAAGACAGGGGCGGCGAAGCCGGAGACGGTCTAGTCGCGAAAAGCCCGAAGGGTCGAGTCGACAGACCTCACCGAGGACGAAAGTGGAGTGCTGAAAAGAAAAAGGCGCCGTTGGAATCGAGAGAACCGTTGGGCGCCTGACTGACCTCACGGAGAAATCTGTGGGTGCTCAGAGCAAATAAATGTCAAAAGGCGTGTGCGGTAGATTTGGCGCTTTTTGATAAACGGTCGCACGGACCGGCCTATTATCTGCGCATCCCCAAGGATCAGAAGAAGTGGCTGCCGGAGTGCACGGCCAACGATTTGGGCAGTTGCTCGGAAAAAGAGCTTGGCAACGCTTATGACAATTCCGTGCGCTACACCGATAAGGTTCTTGCCGGCATTATTGATACGCTCAAAGGTGCTTCCGGCATGAACACCGCGATGCTGTACGTATCGGACTACGGCGAGAGCCTGGGAGAGAAGGGACTTTATCTTCACGGAGCGCCCTATTGGATGTCGCCCGACGAGCAGGTGCAGGTGCCGATGGTGATGTGGATGTCGGATAACTTTGCTCAGGACTACAAGGTGGATCGTGAGAAACTTGCCGCGACGGCAAAGAGCAAAGTTACACACGAAAGCCTCTATCACACCGTGCTCGGCCTGCTTCAGGTTTCGATCACAACCAAGGCTGATTGTTTCGATCTAACCAAACGTTAAAAATTCGGTTGAGGAGACCGCGGGCGCTTTGTTGCAGTAGAGGCCGTAAAGCCCCTGACTTCAGGGGATGACGTCAAAGCAAGCCTTTTTCGTACTTCTCGGCCAATTGAGCCAGGAACTGTTCGCAATCGGCTCGCTCGGCGGAGCGCTTGCGGTATTTCACGCCGTTGTAGGTGACTTCGGCGCGATAGGAGTTGTGACGCCGCGTTTTGAATTTCGTGACGCCTTTCTTGCTGGTGTCAAGGTAAATCGTGCCCTTGGTCGGCTTGGGCATTTCTTCAAAAAAGAAGAATGTCAGCTGTTCGGGTTTTTCGCGGTTGGCAGTCATCTCTAAATTTCCAGGCAAAGAAACAGGAAAAGAACCAACTTCAAAAGGCACTTTTGCCTGCGATGCAGACTCTTGCAGAATCTTATAGCCGAATATTTTTTCCGGAACGGTTTCCACAGACGAATTGTTAATTTCTTTGTTGCCTCGTCAGGTGATATTGACAACCGTCGCGGGTTGTCCGCCGTAGCCGTAACGGCGACGGTTGCGAATCACGAGTGTTGCGCTCAATATCAGCGTGAGAAGCTCGGCAAGCGGTACGGCAAACCACAGACCGATTTCTCCGACCGCGAGTGGCAAGCATTCGATTGCCAAGACGGTGAACAAAAACGTTCTGCAAAACGACACGATCGCCGCGCGTTTTCCGTCGCCCATGGCCGTGAAGAGATAAGCGGCAAACATGTTGGGACACAGAAGCAGAAGAGACAGCGCAAAGTACCCGAAGTTGGCAAGCACGAGTTCAAACACATGCGAATCCTGCGGCGCAAAAAATCCCAGCACCGGTGCGGCAAAGAGAACCGATAACCCGTAGGCTGCAAGAGAAAAAACGGTCATGATGATCATACTGTTGCGGAATACGCAAGCGAGTTCAGTCCAATTCTGTTCGCCGTACTTGTAGCCGAGAATCGGGGCGGTTGCTTCGCAGAAACCGTAGAAAATCGAATTGAAGACATAGGTGGAATAGGAGGCGATCGTGAGCGCAGCTACGCCGTCAACACCGAGCCAATACATGAAAGCGGCGTTGAAAAAATAAAGCGTAACGGACGAGGATAGGCTGCCGACCATTTCCGAGACGCCGCTTGTGCAGGCTCCTTTAAGAGCCTTCCAGTCCGGGCGCGTGCAAATGATGCGAATCGGAGCTTTGCGGCGGCAAAAGAAGGCAAGTCCGGCCGCAACGGCTACAACCCATGAAATCACGGTAGCCAATGCCGCTCCGTGCATCCCCCAGCCCAGAGGGCCCATGAAGAGGATGTCCAGAAAAACGTTGGTAAGTCCTGAAGCCACCGAAACGGTCAGTCCCAGCTTGGGATACCCCGAGACGGTGAAGAAGGTCTGAAAGAGCACGCTCAAAAGAAAGACCGGCATGAACGCCAGCCAGACAACCTGGTAGTCGTAGGCATATGAGTACTGTTCCTCATTGACGTGCAGGAAATCAAGCAAAAGAGGGAGCACAAGTATTCCGAGCAAACCCACCACAAGACCGAAGGCAAATTCGGCATAGATGACGGTACTCAATGCACGGTCGGCGCCTTCCGAGTCGCCCCTACCCATGCGCCTCGAGACGACCGATCCGCCACCAGCCGAGAGCATGATGCCCACAGCTCCCAGGAAAATGGCGAGCGGAAAGATCATGTTGAGTGACGCAAGCGCCACCGTTCCCATGTAGCGGCTGATCAGAACGCCGTCGGCCACCATATAACTCATGATAAAAAGGGACATGAGCATGCGCGGCAGCGTAAACCGCAGCTGCCGCGCAATTGTGAAATGTTGGCCAAGAATAGAGTTCGTCGGACGCATAGAAAAGCGCAGAATGGTCTGACCTCCGGAAGAGGTAAGTTCTCTGTCTGCTACTTTAACGAACTCTTTGGTTTGCAGCTAAAGGTGCGCTTGGATTGAGACGATAGAGCAAGGAATCAATCCCGGTTTCGGTGTGAGTCTCTCAAAATCATGTTCAAACCGATTTCAGCCAGGTTCAGATCACTGTTTTCACAAGCTGCTCAGAGTTGTCTCAAAACTCAATGGTTTGTCTGTCATTGGGGATGAACAGGCGATTCAGATTATTTTCACGGGCAAATTTTCGCAGCAAGGGGCGAGTGACTGTCGCATGCGAGACGCCTTCGACATGCGTGGCGATAACGTCAATTTCGGGAAAACGCCGCATAAGGGAACGCACGTCGTATTGATTCATGATCAACAGATGTCCAAGTGGGAATTGGGCGCCCGCGGCATTAACCGCGACGACTCCGGGCGTGTATTTTTCTATTGCGTCGACAACGTATTGGCAATAGATGGTGTCTCCGGCGAGATAAAAACGCGTTTTTTCAAGGTTGCTTTCAAAAACGACGCCGGAAGCTTTTTCGCTGACACCGCAGTCCCGGTAGCTGTCCATAGTTACAAGATTGCTTGAGCCATGATCACAATCGGTACGAAAAAGACGAATGCCGTTGAAATCCGTACCGAAATCTGCAAGAACGCGTACGTCCGTAAAGCCCAAACCACTGAGAATCTTTGCCTCCTGAACGCTCTGAGAAAACAACGGAAGTTTTTTTGGCAGTAATTCAGCTGCAGCTTTGTCGAAATGATCAAAGTGAAGATGGGTCACAATGACGGCATCAACGTTAAACAAATCTTGAATCGGGCAAGGCAGATCGCAATCCGGATTGCCGCGACCAGTGCTGGTGGTGTCTGGGACAGCCGGATAGGTACCTTGAGCTGAAAGCATCGGATCAATCAAAAAACGCCGGTTGGCAAATGTCACGATGCTGGTGGCGCTGCGTATTTGTTGAAATTTCATGGTGTTACTCCTACAAAAGAGTTGCCGGTATTGGCAAGAGACATCATAAAATCTATAGTTACTGTAGCTTCAAGTATTGTGGAGAACGAGATGAAAATCGGTGAATTGGCGCAAAGGACGGGATGCCCTGTGACCAGAATTCGCTTTTATGAACAAAAAGGTCTATTGCCTGAACCAAGACGCAGTATGGGAGGACAGCGCAACTACTCTCAGGAAGCGGTAAAACGGTTGGAATTTATTACGACTTGCCGCGCCAACGGCATGAAGCTCGAATGCATCGAGCGCTTTATTGAGTTTGAACAGGATCCGTCCAAGGGAACAGAGTGGCTTCTTGAACGCGTTGACGAATATTTGGAACAGGCAAAGGTGTATCGCGAGCAGCTTGACCGAGCGGAAAAGTATCTTCGACACTTACGTGAACAGTTTCCCAAGTCTGTACTGGCAGAAAAGACGCACAAACACACGCGTGCCGCTAACACGAAAGAGGACACGCGTGAGACCAAGCCGCAAGACGAAGTGATCAAAGGTTTTTGACAAAGAGGGCACGAATTGCATTCAAGATAGCAAGAATCATGACTCCCACGTCAGCAAAAATTGCCATCCACATGTTGGCCAAGCCAACAGCTCCCAACAAAAGACACAGGACCTTGATGCCGATAGCCAGCCAGATGTTTTCCTTGACAATGCGAAGACATTTACGAGAAATCTTGATGCCTTTGGCAATTTTTAGAGGATCGTCATCCATGAGAACGATATCTGCAGCTTCAATGGCAGCGTCTGATCCCATGGCTCCCATCGCAATGCCGATATCGGCGCGGGACAAAACGGGAGCATCGTTGATACCATCGCCGACGAAAGCCAGTTTCCCGGAGCCGGTTCGTTGCGCCAGCAGTTTTTCAACAGCGGAAACTTTATCCGAGGGCATCAGTTCGCAGCGCACTTCGTCTATGCCCAACTGTGAAGCCACTGCTAGGGCGACACTTTTGCGGTCGCCGGTGAGCATGACCACTTTGTTGACGCCGGCTTTTCTCACAGCATCAATCGCTTTGATTGCATTGGGTTTCAGTTGATCTGCAATCACGATGTGGCCGCAATAGTTTCCGTTGACGGCAATGTGGACGATTGTGCCGATACTGCGGCAGGCGATGAACTCTATTCCGAGTTCGGTCATGAGTTTTTCATTGCCGACTGCAACTTCCTGTTCGTCGACACTGGCGACGACACCTTTACCAGCAAGTTCACGGATGTTCGTGACGCGACTCCGATCAATTGCTTTGCCGTATGCTTTCTGCAGGCTCTTGCTGATCGGATGCGAGGAGGCACTTTCGGCAAGAGCCGCCAATTCGAGGAGGCGGTTTTCATCGATCGTGTTGTGGTGAACTGCCGTTACCTCGAAAACACCTTGCGTCAGCGTTCCTGTTTTATCCATGACAAGAGTTGAAGTCTGTGAAAGAGCTTCCAGATAATTGGAACCTTTCACAAGTATTCCTTCTTTGCTTGCTCCGCCGATGCCGGCGAAAAAAGAAAGAGGAATGCTGATCACAAGAGCGCAGGGGCAGCTGATAACCAGGAACACCAAAGCGCGATATATCCAGTCATCCCATTGAGCGTCTGCTCCCATTGCAAAAAGCCGCACTAGCGGAGGGACGAGAGCAAGCGCCAAAGCGCTGAAAAACACAATCGGCGTATAGATTCGGGCAAAACGAGTAATGAAGGCCTCCGATTGCGATTTGCGTGAAGAGGCATTTTCGACCAATTCCAGGATTTGAGATACTGTCGAATCTCCGAAGAGCCTGGTTGTACGCACATAAATAACGCCGGTCAGATTGATGCAACCGCTGGTGACGCTTTCCCCCGGGGCAACGTTCTTCGGCAGACTTTCCCCCGTGAGAGCGCTGGTGTTGAGACTCGTTTCGCCGCGTATAACGATGCCGTCAATGGGAACCTTTTCACCGGGTTGCACGACAATAACGGTTCCGACCTCAACAGATTCGGGAGCGACCTGTTCAATTTTTCCGCTTCTTTCAATGTTGGCGTAATCGGGGCGAATGTCCATCAAATCGCTGATGTTTTTGCGGCTTTTGCCCACGGCATAAGCCTGAAACCATTCACCGATCTGATAAAAGAGCATCACGGCAACGGCTTCCGTGTACTCGCCGGTATCGTCGTAAAGTGCTATGGCAATGGCGCCCAAGGTAGCAACGGTCATCAGAAAATTTTCATCGAAAACACGGCCGTTTCGTATGCCTTTTGCTGCCTTGAGCAGGATGTCATAGCCGACAAGAAGATAGGGGATAAGGTAAAGCGCCAATCTCAAAGGTCCCGTGACCGGTGCAAACGCGAGACCTACGAGAAGCGTTGCTGCAAGGATGATGCGTATAAGCATCTTTTTTTGCTTTGTCTTCATTTGTTGCAGAGTCCGTCGGTGATGTCTTGAGCTTAAGTTGATATAAAAATTAAGCAAAGTTTGAATTAAAGAGAGAAAAAAACGCCGTCGAGCAGTGCTCTGGCGGCGTTTTCGACATCAGAGAAAAATTTCGCAGTCGGGTTCTACTTTTTTGCAAGCTTTAAGCACTTCAATCATGACATTGTCGGGATAAACCCCATCACGGAATTCCACGACCATTTTTTGGGCCATGAAGTTCACCGTTACCGATTGCACACCGCTGATTTTTGCTGCCGCTTCTTCCATTTCGCGGGCGCAGTTAGCGCAATCAACTTCGATCTTGTAGGTCTTTGTCATTTTGGTTACTCCTATCGGTTAAAAAATTAAGCAACTGCTTAATCGACCGATTGCACTATAATCCGGTTGGTGTTGGATGTCAAGATTAAGCAAGAATTTAATTGTCTGATATGTCTGTCACAACAAATCTTCCGCATCGGCATAAAGAGGGAAATTTTTTTGCACTTGGGCAATTGCCCGAATCTTCAAGCTTTGAACCTGTGGCCCAGGTTTTCAAACATCTAAGCGATGCGGCCCGCTGTCGGATTTTTTTGTTGTTGTGCCATTCCGAAGAGTGCGTGCTCAACATTGCTGCTATCATGGAAATGAGTAGCCCCGCCGTAGCACACCATTTGAGGCTTTTGAAGGTTGCCGGACTTGTAACTTCTCGTCGAGTGGGGAAAGAAGTCTTCTATCGAGCCGCCGATACGGAGCTTGTCCGACACATGCATCGGCTCATTGAACAAGTGCTGCATTTGTCGTGCGTGCAACCATCTTCCTGAGTAAGTCTGCGTATAACGGCAGAAGTCAATAAGCTGGCTCGCTTTTAAAGAGAGAATCCCGAAAACTGGTAGCCGATCCGGTTAGGCTCATCCTCAAAATACGCAAGAAATTCCTGACTGCTCTGCGTCTCTTTCTGCTTTGACAGCTTGGCACCGACACCTTTGGGTCAACCGCGTTGGCCACCCGCCATAGCTTGTTCTTAGGTTCTTACTGTTGCATTACAGTTTTGCGCCGAGAAAGCCCCGGATTTCAATCCGGGGATGAGAGGCGCGTCCCTGTATGATTGAGGTTATGAAAACCTACAAGTTCAAGCTCTACAGCGCGAAACGCAACAAGAAGCTGCATCGACAGATCAATGTGGCGGCTTTGGCGTGGAATCACTGTGTGGCACTGACTCGCAGGTACTACAAAAGGTTTGGGAAGTCGCTGCCGAAGTTCAAACTTCAAAAACATCTAACCAAACTGAAGACTCGCACGCCGTATGCGTACCTCACAGAAATAGGCTCGCAGGCGTTGCAGGAAGTCACCGACCGGCTCTACAAGAGCTACGAGCGATTTTTTGAAGCTAGAAAGAACGGAGAAAAATACGGTCTTCCGGGATTTAGAAAAGTACGCAAGTACAAATCCTTCACCCTCAAGCAGGCGGGCTACAAATTGCTGTCGGGCAATGAGGTGGTGATTTGCGGTCAGAAGTACAAGTATTTCAAGTCCAGAGAGATTGAAGGCAAGATAAAGACTCTCACGGTCAAGCGCGACTCGGTAAACGATCTATGGCTCTGTTTTTCGGTTGAGGCGGAGGTACCAAATGTTGTCAATTCACGGCCGGGTCATCCGGTTGGCTTTGACTTCGGTTTGGAAACATACCTCACCGGCTCCGACGGACAGCGCATTGAAAGTCCCGAGTTTTTCAAGCAAAACCTCAAGGAAGTCAAACGCCTCAATCGCATACTCTCGCGCAAGCAGCAGGGATCGAACAACCGAGACCGTGCAAAGCGTGATGTGGCGCGTCTGTACAGACGCATCACCAATCAGCGCAGTGCCTGGCAATGGAAGATCGCCCGGGAGCTTGTTGAGCGTCATGCATTCATCGGATTTGAAACACTCAATATCAAGGCAATGCAGCTACTGTGGGGACGAAAGATCGGAGACTACGGTTTTTCCGATTTCGTATCCATCTTGCAGTACGCTGCTTCCAAGGTAGGCACACAGATTGTGCATGTCGACAAATGGTATCCGTCAAGTCAGCTTTGCTCGGCTTGCGGGTACCGATTTAACGGCACGAAAGATCTGAGTGTGCGTCGTTGGATATGTCCGCACTGCGGAGCAGAACATAACCGCGATGTCAATGCTGCGTGCAACATCCTGACGGAAGCACTGTGCATTGCAGGTAAACAACAACGGGCGGGACGATCGTCCGTCAAGGTGAGTCAGTGTTAGACCGGCAACTGCCGGCATCTGGCGTTTGAACCAAGAATCCTTTGTCTTCAGACAAGGGAGTACGTCAAGGAACCATCTTTTGAGATGTGGTTGCTCAACAGCTTCAGCTTGTTGTGTCTTCATCTAGAAAATCTCGGCCACGAAATCAAAGTCATCAGCGGCTGGACTGTTTCAATGTGGATCAACACCCATTTGTCAGGACAGAAGACCGACCTCAATGATGCGATCGCGTTGGCCAGACTGGCTGTTTCTGATGCCGAGCTAACTCCCATTCGTCACAAAAGCATCACGGAGATCCGCATTCAGACCGTACAAGCAGTGCGACAACAACTTATGTCGCAGCGCTCAAAGAGCATTGTCAGTTTCAAAGCTTTAGCTCAACAATGGGGGATACCCTGCGCAGCCGGGCACAGAAATTTGAAAAAACTTCGTGAAAGCATCGAAGACAAAGTGGGTTTGATTACCAGACCGGTTGCCAACGACATGTTGTTTTTGCTGGACGCGGTCAAATCCTTTGATCAACAAATCGGACAATTGAATAAAACTCTGAAAGAGTTGGTGATGTCTGACGAGCGTGGGTGTTTGCTTCCAGGGCTAAGAAAAAGATTAGCGCTTGACTGTTTCTTGAGCAGAAGTTGTTTTCAGAAAGTTTTTTCACTGATGAGAATCGCTCGGTTGATGGGCGCACCATAAAAACGAACCCCCTGACTATTGAAGGAACAGGGGGCGAATCGCGAAGATCTATTGATGTCCCTGGTGACAAATTTTGCAAGGAACGTCACCGGACTTGAGTGCGGCATGTTGGGGATTAGACCTGATTAATGCGTCCTTGCCGCCGTGGCAGGCAACGCATTTATTAGAGTCGGCCAAAGGCATTTGAGTGTGGCAGGCTTCGCAAGGTAGCCCTTTGGCCTGATGGCTTGGACCAACTGGAGCCGCGAAAACGCCGGATGCGAGCACAAGCGCCGTGCCGGCCAAAAGAATGTGTTTTTTCATGATTTTCTGGTCATATCAGGTGCCGACGGATCGCTACGGCGCGTGCCCCAGCGATCCGCAACACTGTTCACATTAGGCGTTCTTCGGAATCACGATCATCTTGCGGTTGATGTCGGTAACGCGCTGAGCCCCGGTAAGCGTCATGGCAACAGCCAGTTCGCTTTGCAGACGGTTGGCAAAGAGCTTGACACCATCAGCCAGACCGCCGTGAGCGGCACGCACGAAGTGGCGGCCGGCGAGCGTGCACTGAGCACCCAAGGCAAGATATTTTTCAACATCGGTTCCGCGGGCAACCGTACCGTCAACCATGATGTAGCAGCGTCCTTTGACCACGTCGGCGATCTGCGGGAGAACGGCTGCCGTCCCCGGGGTGTCGGCAAGCGTACGACCGCCGTGGTTGGAGACCACGATGCCGGCGGCGCCTGCCTGGATGCAGAGCTCAGCTTCATCAGGGGTCATGATGCCCTTGAAAAGAAGCGGCAGGCGGCTTGCCTTCACAAGTTCCTTGAGCTGTTCGAGCGTCTTGGGTTCTACGGTCTGCCCCTTTGTGGCGCGTGCGGCGCGGCCTGCACTGTCCAAGTCGATCGTCAGAGCGACAACACCGGCTTTTTCAGCAAGACGCATGCGTTCGATGATGTCTTTGTTCAGGCGCGGCTTAAGACCGACAATAGCCTTGTAGCCCAGACGCTTGAGCGTATCGAGACGCTTTTCAAAGACGGGCAGGGGATCGCCGATGCCGTCGGCGACAGCACCGAGCGTACCGGCCTTCGAGCAGCCTTCGCAAATGGCGGTCACGAATTCTTCTTCCGTGAGCTTGCCTCCCATGTTGTAGGTCGTGCCGCCGGTCGGTGCTGCAACAACCGGCATCGAGATCTTTGTACCGAAGAAGTCAATGCTCGTGTCAGGCACATGTACGCCGTGGACGACACGGCTGTTGAGCTGAACGGCAGCAAGTGAATCGTAGTTGGCTTGGAATCCGCGGTTGGCACCCATGCCGCCGAAGCCCGGTACCTGACCGATGCAGGGACCGCGACCGTTGCATTCAGGGCAGACGTAGCAGCGAGGCATCATCATTTCGCGGGCGCGGTTTCGAACTTCTTCGTAAGTCATTTTGCCGGTGAGCGGACGGATTTTCTTTTCCGTCTCGGCGGCCTGCGCCACGGAGGTCAGAACTGGAGCTGCACTCGTCAGCCCCGCAGCAAGCGTTGTCTTAAAAAGGTTGCGGCGTGTAAATTGGATTTTGGATTCCATTTTTGTTCTCCTGATTGGTTGCTCGACGTGTTATCCGTCGTTTGCAATAGGAATCTTAGTCATAACTAACTAGATGTAAATAGAAATAAAATTCATATATTGGATGAGAAAAGTCGCTCGATTCGGAATAAGATGACAACATCGAGTCATGCTGTAACGCCAACAGGAAAACACAGATGTCGCAAATCAAGATCACCTACGCAATGTCTGACGCCGATGCTGACGACAAGAAACTGCACAACCGTCTGATTGATCTGTTGGAAGCGGTTGATCGGCACGGTTCACTGGCAGCAGCGGTGGAGGCTGAATTCGACTCCTCGTATCGTCACGTTTGGAATGAACTCAAGAGTTGGGAAGAAAAAATAGGGCAGCCGCTTTTGGAGCGCGGTCGTGGTAGGCCCGGGCAACTCACGCCATTTGCCAAGAAATTGCTCACGTCGGTCAAAGCGATTCATGCTCGCTACAAGCCGCACCTCGATTCGTTGCGAACCGATCTGCTGCAGGCGTTTGCCAAAGCTCTCGACGATGCTCGGCCTGTTCTGACGTTCACTGGTTGTCCTGATATTGCCGTGATGCATCTTCGCAAGGCGGCCCTTAAAAGCACGTTCTTTCTCGACGTGAATTTCAACTCAAGCTCCAGAGGCTTGGAAGACCTGCACGAGAATCGTACCCAGCTCACCGGGTTCAACTTCCCGATCGGCGCCGGATCGGAAAGTTCTGCCGCGCAAGCCTTCCGTCATTTCCTTGAACCGGGAAAAATGAAGCTAATTCGGTTTTGTACCCGCATTCAAGGAATTGCCGTGGCCAAAGGCAATCCGATGGGTATTCACTCTCTGTTGGACGTGGGTTTGAAAAAAGCACGCTACGCACAAAGAGCCAAAGGATCCGGCACACGCGTGCTTTTTGACGATCTGCTTCGTACAAGCGGCATGACAGACGGTGATATAACGACCTGCGCTCGCACGGCGAATTCACATACGGACGTTGCTGCGATGATTTCGCAATCGCAGGCTGATGCGGGCATTTGTCTGGCCAATATTGCCGCCGATGCAGGACTGGATTTCATCCCGATTTCCCGCGAGATTTACTTCATGGCTTGTCAGAAGGAGCTTTTGCAGACAAATGCTGGACAAGATTTTTTGTCCTTGCTTGGGTCGACCGATTGGAAGGAAGACGCTGAGAAGCTCTCAGGGTATGACTTTTCGGATTGTGGCAAAGTGATGGAAATTCAGTCTGCGATTCCATGGTTCTAATTGTCCCTAACCACAAAAGGTCGCCTATTTATGTACGACCACTGGTGAGCATAACTCCCGAAAACTAGTCCAGTAATCGTTTGACATTCATCGAATTGAAATGGTGGCTGATAAAGCCCAAAGAATCACCCCTCGTTTTTTGCCTTCGCGAATGATCTTGACGGTATTTTGTACATCGTTGTTGGCGATGATGGTGAGGTTGTTAGATATAACTACGATCAGGTTGAGCGAAATGTGAGAAGCTTCGCTCGAGACGGTGTTGAACCAGCCATCTCTCAACTGGTACAAGTTAGACGGCAAGTTTGGGACGGTAAAGTCGTGGCTTCTGTTCTGGTTGCATCCGGCAGCAAGCGTCCTTATGCTTTCCGCGGGAAAGTGTTGACGGAAGTCGGCGTTTTTATTCGAGTTGGCGGGCAGTCAACTGCCGCTAGGCTCGGTGAAGTTATAAGAAGCGTCCAACGCGGTATCTTGCAGTTGCGAAGGATTGATGCAGATGCCTCGTTGTCACTCAATATCTCTTGATATGAGCAGTGTGTAGATTTGATGTTTCAAACCAAGTCAACCCATCATCCTGTCCATCATCCGAGTGCCGGCTTGACACGAATCATCACAAACGTTCAAGAACGATATTTTATGGTACAGAATTGTTTTCAAAGGGAAAAATAACAAAAAAACCGAACGGGTGCGAACCGCTCGGTTTTGTAGGTTGGCGCCTCTGCCGGGACTCGAACCCAGATCTAACCCTTAGGAGGGGCTTGTTCTATCCAGTTGAACTACAGAGACGCACAGTGCTCAAACTTTCCGTTTTTGCCTCGGAATGTCTGTCAGGCCCGCAATTGTAGCAAACCAATAATTTTGTTCGAGCAAATTTTGATAGCATGAGCAAGGATGTATAAACAACGGCTGATGACTGACTTCCTATGTTTAGTTTCCGTGACAGCGTCGATCTTTGGCTACGAATCGGTTTCGGCGCTCTGATTCTTCTTGGTTGCTACTTTGTGATGCAACCTTTTCTCACGGCCATTTTGTTGGCGGGCATTCTGGCTGTCGTCAGCTGGCCGTTGTACGAGCGGGCGCTCACGAGCTTCGGCAATCGTTCGACGATAGCGGCGACATTCATGGTGTGCGTCGTGATCGTCACGGTGCTCATTCCGTTGTCGATCATTACGGGCGTTCTCGCGCATCAGATTCCGCAGCTGATTCATTGGGTACGCGACTGGGTGGCCGGCGGTATGAAATTGCCCGATTGGCTAATTGCCATTCCCTACGTCGGAGAAAGCATCAACGAAGCCTTTCACTTAGGTTTTGATCCCGCCGCCCTCGGGGACTTCATTCAAAAGGCTATCGACCCCGTCACCAAGTGGGTGCTGAGTGCGTCAGTCGGCATCGGCAACGGCTTGTTCCAGATGGCGCTCGTTGCCTTTATTGCATTCTTCTTCTATCGCGACGGCAATTCGCTCGCGCGCCGCGGTCGTCTGTTCCTAAAGCGAGTCTCGGGCGATCTTGCTGATGAATACACCGGCATTTTGGTCAACACGACCCGCTCGGTGGTCTTCGGCGTGCTCGGCACCGCTGTGGGGCAGGGTGTGGTGGCGGCCATCGGCTTTATCATCGCTGATGTTCCGGGTGTTGTGATGCTCAGTTTCGCCGTTTGTGTGCTCTCCGTCGTGCCCGTTGGTCCGCCTCTGGTGTGGGGTTCGGTTGCCATTTGGCTCGCCGCAACCGATCAGATCGGTTGGGCGGTGTTCCTGGTTTTGTGGGGAACGCTTGCGGTGAGTTCGGTGGATAACTTCATCAAGCCCATTTTGATCAGCCGCGGTACGGCATTGCCTCTGGCGCTGGTTTTCCTAGGCGTCTTGGGCGGCATCATGAGCTTCGGCATGCTCGGCGTCGTATTGGGGCCCATCTTCCTGTCGGCGGCCATCGCTATGCTGAAGACTTGGCTCAAGCATCCCGTCAAGCGTCTGGTCCCCGTTGCGGTTGTTCCCGGTTCAGAAGTGAAGGCTGCCGCGGAGCCTGAAGAGCAAGTGCAGGTCGAGGAAGACGATTCTTCCGAAGACGATAGAAAGCCTGCCTCGGCCGTGCAGGATACGCCGGACGAAAATCGCCGCTAAAATCCGTCTCGAGTTTTACAGTTTGCGCCCGTCACTTTCGACGGGCGCTCCTTTTCCGATTGTGGTCAAAGTAAGCGCCCACAGGGCCTGATTCCGAGAAATGGCAGTTCGCAAGCGTCCGTCTGATTATCAAGAAAATTCCATTCGCGTCTTAAAGGGGCTGGAGCCCGTCAAAAGCCGTCCGGGTATGTACACCCTGACGGACAATCCGCTTCACATTATTCAGGAAGTGCTCGACAACGCGAGCGACGAAGTGCTCGGCGGGTTCGGCGACACGATCACGCTGACGATGTGTGCCGACGGCAGCGTTGCCGTTGAAGACAACGGCCGCGGTATTCCGGTGGGTATTCACCCCACGGAAGGCATCCCGACGGTGGAATTGGTGTTTACGCAACTGCACGCAGGCGGTAAGTTCGACAAGGCCTCAGGCGGCGCCTATAGCTTTTCGGGCGGTTTGCACGGCGTCGGCGTCTCGGTGACCAACGCCTTGAGTCGGCATTTGAACGTCACGGTCTGGCGCGACGGCAAGCAGTACGACATCGGCTTTGCTGACGGTTTCGTATCAGAACCTCTTACCGAACAACCTTCCAGTCGCGGCAAAAAGTACACGGGTACCCGCGTTCAATGTTTGCCGGATCCCAAGTATTTTGATTCGCCGACGATTCCGGAACAACAGCTCATCTGTCTGTTGCAGAGTAAGGCCGTTTTGCTTCCGCGTTGTACGGTTCGCTATGTCAACGAAAAGACGGGTCAGGAACTGTCCTGGCGCTATGACGGAGGCTTGCGAGAATATCTGTTGGCCGAATTCACCGAGCCGCTTCTTTTTGATCCTTTCGAAGCGCAGGGGTGGGCTGAAGAAAACGACGAGACGTTTGCCGTGGACGAGGGTGCACACTGGGTGGTGTGCTGGAGTGAAACCGGCACACCCGTGCGCGAGAGCTACGTGAATTTGATTCCGACTCCCGCCGGCGGCACGCACGAAGCAGGCCTTCGCGAGGGTTTGTTTCTGGCGCTCAAGTCCTTTATGGACGCGCATGGCTTGATGGCCAAGGGCGTGAAGCTTCTGACCGACGACGTCGCAAGCCGCGCCAGTTTCGTGCTGTCGGCCAAGGTGCTCGATCCCCAGTTCCAGGGCCAGACCAAGGAAAAGCTCACAAGCCGCGATGCCATGCGATTGGTGAGCAATTTCGTTCGGCCGCAGTTCGAGTACTGGCTCAACGATCATATTGAAGAGGGCAAGAAACTTGCCGAACTGGTGATTCGCCAGGCGCAGGCGCGTCAGCGCCGCGCTCAGAAGGTCGAAAAGAAGAAGTCTTCGAGCGTGGCAGTGTTGCCGGGCAAGCTCACCGATTGCGAATCGACTGACATCAGTCGCAACGAAATTTTCCTCGTGGAAGGTGACTCGGCAGGCGGCACGGCCAAGCAGGGACGCGACAAGGAGCATCAGGCGATTCTTCCGTTGCGCGGCAAGGTACTCAATACCTGGGAAGTCGACAGCGATCGTATCTTTGCCAGCCAGGTGATTCACGACATCGCGGTGGCCGTGGGCGTCGATCCGCACAAGCTCGACGACGACACGGATCTCTCGGGGCTTCGTTACGGCAAGGTCTGCATTCTGGCTGACGCCGACGTTGACGGCAGCCACATCCAGGTTCTTCTTTTGACACTCTTTTATCGTCACTTCCCTAAACTGATTTCGGAAGGGCACGTCTTTATCGCTCAGCCGCCGCTTTTCCGCGTTGACGTTCCGAAACAGGGGAAAAAACCGGAAAAGAAAATTTACTGTGCCGATGATCGCGAACTCAAGCGCACCTTGAGTAAACTCGAGAAAGAAGGGCTGCCGCTTGAAAAGCTCAGCATCTCCCGATTCAAAGGTCTGGGTGAAATGAGCGAAAAGCAGCTTGCCGAAGCCGCGTTTCATCCCGACACCCGTCGTCTGCTGCCCGTGACGCTCGGTGGCATCGAAAAGGCGCAGACCGACGCCGTGATGGGATTGCTGATGGGCAAGGGCGAAGCAACCGGACGCCGCAGCTGGATGGAAATGCACGGTGACGACGTGGAGGTGGATGTCTGAGTAACCAATCGTCGTCGCGGTTGAAATCGCTTTTGAAGGAGAGAGAGTGATGGATTCAAAAGGTATTGCACAAAGCGTGATTGTGGCCGCGGGTCTGATCGGCGGTCTGGGACTTTTGGGCAGTCAGCTTTCCGACGGCATCAACGCTTTTGTCGACCGCGATCGCGTGGTGACTGTCAAGGGGCTTGCAACGGCCTCCGTCATCGCCGACGAGGTGCTCTGGCCGATTTCTTTCCGAGTGCTTGGAAACGATCTGCAGGAGGTCTATCGTCAGGCCGAAGCCCAGATGCAGATTGTCAAGGAGTTTCTCAAGTCGGGTGGCATCAAGCCTGACGAAATCACGGACGCCAGCCCCAAGGTTGACGACGCTCAGGCCAATATGTATGGCGAAAACAAGCGCGCGTACCGCTACATTCTGACGCCGTCAGTGACCGTCTCGACGAAGAACGTGGACGCCGTGCTTGCTCTTCAGCGTTCGATGAGCGAGCTGATTGCCAAGGGCGTGACGCCGACCGAAGACTACAGCTTCCGCACGATCTTCAATTACACGAAGTTAAACAGCATCAAGCCCGCGATGATTGAGGCGGCGACGGTCAATGCGCGCGAGGCGGCCGAGAAGTTTGCAAAAGACTCCGGTTCGACTTTGGGCAAGATCCGCCGCGCCTCGCAGGGACAGTTCCAGATCTTTGATCGCGACGCCAACACGCGCTGGATAAAGAACGTGCGTGTCGTGACGACTGTTGAGTATTACCTTAAGGACTAATCGAGAATTTCGAGCAAGCTTTTGCTCGTTCCGTGTGTTCCTCAAGAGAGCCTTTTCGGCATCATTTGTGTCGAAACAGCCCGCTGCCTTTTTTGGGTTGCGGGCTTTGCAATTTTTTAGGCGTGGATCATGCATATCGTTTGCCATATGGCCGCGAGCGTCGACGGCCGTCTGCACCCGAGCCGCTGGAGTCCGTTTGTCGAAGACTGTTCGGTGGGCGGCGTCTACGAAGAGGTGGCAAATCAGTACGGACTATGTCGGCTGGATGATCGGCCGCGTGACGATGGCCGAATACAGTGAGGCCATTACGGAGAGCGAACCCGCAAAACTGCGACCGGCTGAGGCCGCACCCGCGCAAGGCATTAAGGTTGACCCGAAGGGCCGCAAGATTTCGGTTGCGTTCGACTTCAAGGGCAAGCTTCACTACGGTCAGCCCGTGCAGGAAACGGGCGAGCAAATCGTGGCGGTGGTGAGCGACCGCGTCTGCGACGAATACATTGAAGAACTCCGTCAAAGCGGAGTGGGGGTCGTGGCGGTTCCCGTCAACGGCAATGAACTCGTCTTTGCCATGGAGCAACTTGCCAAGGACTACGGCGATGGCGTGTGGATGCTCGAAGGCGGCGCCATCATCAATGCGGCCTTCATGCAGGCGGCACTTGTCAACGAGGTGAGTACGGTTGTTTATCCGGCCATTGACGCGACCAAAGAAAGTCCCGCAATCTATGAAGCCGCGAAAGAGGGGGTGTTCCGTTTATCAAAAAGCGCCAAATCTACCGCACGCCTTTTGACATTTATTCGCTCTGAGCTCCCACGGATCTCTCCGT
>ENA-USUJ01000416-USUJ01000416.1-human-gut-metagenome-genome-assembly--contig:-NODE-416-length-37844-cov-7.798713_pt1 | contig 37844 bp, 34 predicted proteins | sample MGYA00250061_ERZ773398 | MGnify/ENA primary metagenome ERZ773398 (study PRJEB29103, sample SAMN06111992) | human gut metagenome | biome: human gut; feature: ankylosing spondylitis patient; material... | reverse complement strand
GTAGCAGAAACTTTCTTGGTCAAGACATTTCTTACTCTTTGACGACATTCTGCATCAAATGGCATGCTTTCCATTTTAAAACTGGATTCAATACTGCTTACTCTTCTATCAACTGTCATACGCGTATCCTTTCTCCTTTCCCTTTCACAGAAAGGTATTTGTTCTTCTATAGTATACCACAAAACGCTACATCTATACTACAAATTTTCGTATTATGAAGAGCGAACATATAATCTTCTCCGGTATCATTATCATTTCATAGTTACCACTCGTTACATTTCAGGTGCTTACCACTCAGACTTACCACTTTATACCACTGTGATACGATATTTTGCGATACTTTACGAGGTTTTCTCTGTAAACGTTAAATGCCTTCCATCCCTTATAAATCAAGCATTACCGCCATTTTCCAGTCCTTATTTTTCATCAACAACCTGGAAGATAAAAAATTTAAGATAATAGCTCTCCGGCACATTCGCAGAATTTGCCCACAAAATCGGATGATCCGGCGCCTGCGTACGGAATTCCACCTGACGCAGCCGTTTGTGTGCCGCCTTTGCAGCTTCCTTCACCGTCTTTGCCAGCAGTTCCTGTGTCATAAAATGGGAACAGGAACAGGTTGCCAGGTATCCACCGTCTTTTACCAGCTTTAACCCTTTCATATTGATCTCCCGATAACCTTTGATGGCATTCTTCGTGGCCTCACGGGATTTCGTAAATGCCGGCGGGTCGAGAATGACTACATCATACTTTTCTCCGGCTTCTGCCAGTTTCGGAAGCTCGTCCAGTACATTTGCACAGCGAAAATGTACCGTATCTTCCAGATGATTACGCACGGCATTGGCATTTGCCTGCTGCACCGCATATTCCGAAATATCAAGTCCCGTCACATCGGAAGCACCTGCGATTCCTGCATTCAGTGCAAACGTTCCCATATGTGTAAAACAGTCCAAAACTCTCTTTCCTTTACAGATCCGCTGCATTGCCAGCCGGTTATACTTCTGATCCAGGAAAAAGCCCGTCTTCTGACCATTTACCACATCAACCAGATAGTGCACGCCATTTTCCGTGATCTCCACCTCTGTATCAAATGTTTCCCCAATAAATCCTTTCACCTTCGGAAGTCCTTCTTTCCTGCGCTCATTGGCGTCACTTCTCTCATAGACTCCACGGATAGAAATACCGTCCTCTTTCAGTACCCCTTTTAATAATGAAACAATTGTTTCCTTGAACTGCTCCATACCGAGTGCCAGACATTCCACCACCAGCACATCCTCATACTTGTCAACCACCAGTCCCGGCAAAAAATCCGCTTCCCCGAAAATCACACGACAGGAAGATGTATCCACCGTTGTCTTCCGGTATTCCCAGGCATTCTTTACACGCATACGAAGAAAATTCTCGTTAATCTCCTGATCCGCATGACGGGTCAGCATGCGGATACGGATCTTCGAATTCTGATTGATAAATCCCTTTCCCATCGGATATCCGTCAAAATCATGTACCGTCACCACATCTCCATTGGTAAATGTCCCCACAATCGTATCAATCTCATTATCAAAAATCCATGCGCCACCCGCCTTGATCGTGCGGCCTTCTCCCTTTTTTAAAGTAACAATTGTATGATTCTCCATCTTTTCTCTCTTTCTTCTCTATAATGAATTTTCTATTGTCATATTTTCAAAAACGTAAGATAGCTCAAAAACCTTTTTTCAAAGCTTAATTTACGTTTCAAATAACTTTCAGTCACTGTTTTTCTATTTGTGAATTTTCTGCAATTTAGAGTCTGTTAGAATTTTGTCATAAGTCAGCAATTCCCGTACATGGAAGTACGGGAAAGTTGGAATCGCACCCGGACGGTGCGTTTCCAACGGTTGCGTCCGGCTTAGGAACCCTGAATTCAAAATTCTTACAGCCTCTTAATTGCAAGAAACCTGAATAAATGGAAAAACAGTGGCTGAAAGTTTTATCATGTAATTTAAGTGTACCACAGAATAATTACGTTTTCCAGCACTCCCCATTGTTTTTGAAATCCATAAATGTTATAATGTTGTTAATAAATTAACGAAGTTGTTGCATTTCTGTTCACAACTTCACGCTAAGACATACAAGGAGGTCTTATACGAATGGATTTTTCAGAAGAATACAGACAGAAGCTCGTTTCAGCAGACGAAGCCGTAAAAGTAATCAAATCCGGTGACTGGGTAGACTATGGCTGGTGTACCAACACCGTAGATACACTGGACAAAGCACTTGCCAAGCGTACCGATGAACTGAAGGATATCAACCTGCGTGGCGGAATCCTCTTAAAACCGCTTGCCGTATTTGAGCGCGAAGACGCCGGCGAGCATTTTACATGGAATTCCTGGCATATGTCCGGAATCGAACGTCATATGATCGCACGTGGCTGTGCATTCTACAGCCCGATCCGTTATTCCGAGCTCCCTCGTTATTACCGTGAGCTGGATTGTCCGGATGATGTGGCAATGTTCCAGGTTGCTCCAATGGACAAGCATGGATACTTCAACTTCGGGCCAAGTGCTTCCCATCTTGGTGCGATGTGTGAGACAGCCAGACATATCATCGTAGAAGTCAACGAAAATATGCCGCGCTGCCTTGGCGGAACAGAAAACGGTATACATATTTCCAAAGTCAATGCAATCGTAGAAGGCTCCAATCCTCCAATCGGAGAACTCGGTGCCGGCGGTCCTGCTACCGAAGTAGACCAGAAAGTTGCACAGCTGATTGTAGACCAGATTCCAAACGGTGCCTGCTTACAGCTTGGTATCGGCGGTATGCCAAACGCAGTCGGTTCCCTGATCGCACAGTCCGACTTAAAGGATCTTGGTGTTCACACAGAAATGTATGTAGATGCATTCGTAGACATTGCCAAAGCCGGAAAGATTACCGGTGCCTGCAAAAACATTGACCGCTACCGTCAGGTATATGGTTTCGGTGCCGGAACCAAGAAGATGTATGATTATCTGGATGAAAATCCAGAACTGATGAGCGCACCTGTCAGTTACACCAACGATATCCGCTCCATCGCAGCACTGGACAACTTTATCTCTATCAACAACTGCGTAGATATTGACCTGTTCGGACAGATCAGTGCCGAGTCTTCCGGAACCAAACACATCAGTGGTGCCGGCGGACAGCTTGACTTCGTTCTCGGTGCTTATATGTCCAAAGGTGGAAAGAGCTTTATCTGCTGTTCTTCCACATTCACGGATAAGAAAGGTGTTATGCATTCCCGCATCCGCCCGACCCTGGCAGAAGGTTCTATTGTCACAGACACCCGTGCAAATACCCACTATGTCGTTACCGAATATGGCATGGTCAATGTAAAGGGATTATCTACCTGGCAGAAGGCAGAAGCCCTGATTTCCATTGCACATCCGGACTTCCGCGATGAGCTGATCAAAGAAGCAGATCAGATGCATATCTGGAGACGTTCTAACCGATAAGAACATCGTTTGTTCACAATTTATTCATATTGCAAAAAAACCTCGTTTTTAACGGGGTTTTTTTATAAATTTTACCTCTTGTCTTTACTATCCTTTTTTAGTAATCTATAGTTCGAGTAAAGGAGAGGTAAAGATGAAGAAATTTTTTAGTATTATCAAAGAAAAACTATTCACCAGAGTTGAAAAACAACATTCCGAAGCTTACCTGCGTCGGATCTCATTTCTGAATAAATATTCCCTACTGTTCCACATGTTGATATCCTGTGGGATCGTATTTATGGTGGAGGTTCTTTCCCGAAGGAGTTTTCTCTCGGCATGTTCCTTCGTTGGGATGCATACCGGTGCATTTTTTTATAATGCCTTTATTGTATTTGCATCCTTAAGCTTTGTTTATCTGTTCCGCAGACGTGCATTCTGGCGGATCATTATCAGCGGTTTCTGGGTGCTCCTTGGAATCATTAACGGATGCATCCTTTCAAACCGTGTAACACCATTTGGCTTTACAGACCTTAAATGTATCAATGATCTGTTTGCCATGAACAATACCAACTATTTCACGGCAGAAGAGGCCACTATCGTAGTCATCGGGCTTTGTCTGTTCCTTCTGTTTTGTGTTGCGCTCTTCATTAAAGGGCCGCGCTATCAGGGCAAGACCCATAAAATTGTTGTAGTAGGTGCCATTGTATCGGTACTGTTTGTCGGTCTTCCTGTTACAACCTCTGCTGCACAGAATGCCAATGTTGTTGCAAGTTACTTCTCCAACATTGCACAGGGATATGAAAACTACGGTTTTATCTATGGATTCTCTTCGAGTGTGGTAGACCGTGGAATGAGCAAGCCGGATGACTACTCCGAGCAGAAAATTGCTTCGATTGAAAAAAATGTAAATGACACAAAAAAAGAAACAACTGTCACCAAAAAGAATGCACCAAATATTATCTGTATTCTTCTTGAATCATTCTGTGATCCGGATGAGATCAAGTTTCTGAATTATAATCAGGATCCGATTCCTACCTTCCACAATCTCGAGAAGAACTACACGAGTGGTTACCTGACAGTTCCGGTTGTTGGCGCAGGAACCGCAAACACTGAGTTTGAAGTTCTCTCCGGTATGAGTATGCAGTACTTCGGAACCGGCGAGTATCCGTATAAAACAATCCTGAAAAAGACAGACTGCGAGAGCACTGCTGCTGATCTGGCTTCCATCGGATATGGAACCCATGCCGTACATAACAATGGCGGTAACTTTTACAGCCGTGTCAATGCCTTTTCCATGATGGGATTTGATACTTTCACCAGCAAGGAACTGATGAACATTCAGAGTTATACGCCAAACGGAAGCTGGGCTACCGATGATATTCTTGTTCCTGAAACAATCAAAACCTTAGATTCCACTCCGAATCAGCCGGACTTTACCTACACCATTACCGTAGGTACACATGGTGATTATCCAAAGACTCCGGTTATCGCAAATCCGGTATATACCGTCAGCGGTGTGGATGATGAAGAAAAGAAAAACCAGTGGACTTATTACATCAACCAGTTAAATGAAGTAGATACTTTCCTGAATGATCTGATTACAGAGCTCTCCAAGAGAGATGAAGATACCATCGTGGTAGCGTTCGGCGATCATCTTCCAACCATGGGTCTGGAAGACTCCGATATGAAATCCGGTGATATCTACAAGACAAAATATGTCACATGGAATAATATGGGATTAAAGAAGCAGGATGCAGATCTGTATGCATATCAGCTGATGGCAAACATTACGGATTCCACAGGTATTCATGAGGGAACTATCTTAAATTACCATCAGACCCAGATGAACAACACAGACCACACTGCATATCTGGACGGACTGGATAATCTGCAGTATGACATTCTTTACGGAAACCGTTACTGCTATGATGGCAAAGACAAATACCCTGCAACCGACATTGTAATGGGAATTGACGATGTAACGGTATCGGAGACGTCGGATTCCATCGGCGGATCGGAAGTGTTTGTCTATGGAAACAACTTCACCAAGTGGAGTAAAGTATTTGTAAACGATGAGAAAGTCAATACAACCTTCAGCAATTCCGGTTGTCTGATTATTCCAAAAGACAGTGTCAAAGACGGTGATACCATTAAAGTGTGCCAGATGGGTTCCAACAGTACGATTTTCCGTGAATCCAACACGTACACCTACAAAGATCCTGCCGTGGAAGAAACCGTTACAGGAACAGAATCGGACAACAACAATACCGAATCTGCGGTTTTAGAAAGCCAGAAATAAAAAAAGACCTGCCAGTGAAAAATCACTGACAGGTTTTTTCTTGTCTTAAATTGTCTTTAGCGCATCCACAGCGGCATCCAGATACGGATTTTCCATCTCATAGAATGCACCGGCATCCGCAGCTTTCGCATATGCCGGATCCAATGGCAGTTTGCCTAAAACTCGGGTTCCTTCTTTTGCGGCAACTTCGTCAATGTTGCTCTCTCCAAACAGTGCGATCTTCTTTCCACAATCCGGGCATTTCAGATAACTGAAATTTTCCACCAGTCCAAGCACCGGTATATGCATCATATTTGCCATGTGGAAAGCTTTCTTTACGATCATCTGTACCAGTTCCTGTGGAGATGTAACAATAACGATACCATCCACCGGAAGGGACTGGAACACGGTAAGCGGTACATCACCGGTTCCCGGTGGCATGTCCACAAACAGATAGTCCACATCGCCCCAGACCGCCTCATTCCAGAACTGTTTCACAGCCCCTGCAATCACAGGTCCTCTCCAGACAACCGGTGCCTCTTCATCTTCCATCAGAAGATTGATGGAAACGATTTTGATTCCTTCTTTTGTCTCATACGGATACATTCCTTTTTCGTCACCGACCAGCTGACCGTGTGCTCCAAACATCTTTGGAATGGACGGTCCGGTAATATCGGCATCCAGAATTCCTACTTTATATCCGGCTTTCGCCATCTGTACCGCCAGGGAAGAAGTAACAAATGATTTACCGACACCTCCCTTTCCGCTGACCACTCCAATCACATGTTTGATATTGGAATATGCATTCATCGCTTCGAGCATACTCTGCGGATTCTGAGAATTATGGGAACATCCCTCACAGCTTGCTTTGGAACAGGATGATGCTCCGCTGCAACTTGAATTTTCTGGCATAATGATAGCCTCCTTGTTAATTATTTAATGATTTATTTATATAGACTGCCCAGTCTTTGGAATGGGTAGTATATGAAATAAGCTTTTCCGATAATTTTATCTTTGCTGACATAGGTATGATCCCAATATCTGGCATCATAGGAATCATTCCGGTTGTCTCCAAGCACCAGATAACTGTCTTTGGGAACCTCAAACTCAAACGGTCCGGTTGCCTCTGTCCATGTCTCTTTCAGGTAATCCTCCTTCAAAGGAGTCTCAGAGTCATTGATATAGATTTTCGCATCCTCAATGGTAACCTTTTCTCCGGGCAGACCAATCACACGCTTGACGTATTTTTGCGTTTCGTCATCCGGGAACCGGAAAATCACGATATCTCCTCTCTTCGGTTCTGAAAACTGATACGCCAGCCGCAGCCCGAACAGGTCATCGCCCGGTTCAATGGTATGCTCCATCGATCCGGTCGGGACTGTTGCATTGATGATCACGTAATTCTTCAAAACCATTGCCAGTGCGAAGGCCGCCAACAGAGTGATCACCCAGCTGAGCACTTCGCGCAGAGGCGAAGTGGCTTTCTCCTTTCCCTCACCCTTTGGATCATTATCCATCTTTATTTCTTCTGTCAATATTTCTTTTTTTTCTTCCATAATCACCCTACTCTCTTGGTGCAAACCACCAGTCAATAAAATCTTGCCTGCGGAAAACCAGTCCCACAAGTCCCAGATCGACACGTTCTTTCTGTGTCAGTGTCTGTGCAATAAATTCATTCACAGATACATCAAAATCGCCTTCCAGGCACCAGATACAGCTCACTGTCGGCACATTCTCCTGATTTTTCCAGTCATCTACGAACGAACCGCCGAAATCAACAATCTTATTCCAACGATGCTGCGTATTGATAACCCGCTGCTTGATATTCTCATAGATGACCTCCATCATCCGGTGAACTTTCGGGTGATACATCACAGGCTCAAGAATCCTTAAGAGTCGGTGCTTTGGATTGACACGCAGTTCCAGCGTTCCGTTTGCCGTATTCGTCACCATACAGAAAATCTCGTTATCCGGAAACGTTTCCGGCCGCAGATGATACTGATAACGATATGGTACCACACTTTTTATCATATGGAAATCTGCATCCATTTCTTCATATATAACACCCGGACATTCACTGCTTATCACATAGTGCATGCTACCCTGATAAGGCGCCAGAAGCTGGCAGAACAGATCCCGGTTCTTTTCGAATACAATCAGCTGGTATTCTGCCAGAAAACGCCGGAAATCCATAATATGGTTCTGCCTGTAATATGTAAACAGCCCCTTGCTGATAAATGCAATCCTTATGCTTTTTCCGGTATAACCCTGAATAATTGTTGCAACCGGAAGTTCAATCTCTCTCCCTTTTAAATAAACTTCCACTGTGACAGCTTTGCCAAGCAGCTGCATCTCTTCTTCATACTCTGTCAGAACCGGCTGCTGTCCGCTGGCAATATACTGGTTCAGCCCCAGCGGATTGGATGCAAAATGTTCTACAATCCGTCTGCCGATCAGCCTGCGCAGCTCCGTCAGATTTTCATCATGCGCCACATCATCCCTTGCCAGACGCAAAGTCAGGAATTTTTTCCGTAAATGCAGATGATACGTCATATGCCTGAGCCACTCCGGTTTTAACCCCAGATCTTTCTTTTCATCGGTCACAAGAAACCCCTGCTGATACAGGCAGGATGTCCCGATCAGTCCCTGATGTTTGGAATTATAAATCCAGATACACCCCTCCATCAGTTCATCCATGATACGAATCGATATGATTCCAAGAATATCCGCGAACGGATTGTCCATGATATGATTCTGTTCTCGCAGCGTCACGCTTTTTTCATCAAAGGAAATCTGAATGGGAAATGGCTGATACAGCATATAGTGCTGTACTGCGTGCACCAGCCTCTGAAGGGACAGATTCTTTGCATATTTCGGCCGTAACACCAGCGTAATTCTGGTTCCGGACTGTTCCCGGTTGGAATTGATATATTCCATCGTTTCCGCCCCTTCAATCCATTTTGCGGTAACCGGCTCTAACGACTGGCGATCCGTAACATTCCACGCGGTATTTACCGATTTGTCCTTTCTCGACTCAATCAACAGTGCCCGTGCAACCATAAATCCGGAAAGCATACCGACTCCAAACTGCGCCACCGGTTCATAATGAAGCTGCTGTGCGGAAAAATCCTCGCTCTGATAAAAACTCACGCCGATTTTGGCAACATACTGCTCAATATCCCTGGCATTGATTCCGATTCCGTTATCCTCAAACACCAGACGCTGCGTTTCGGAATTATACTGAATGGAAATTTGAGGAGAATACGGATTTCGCATGGAATTTAAGGCTCTTGCCTCCTCCATCTCCAGAAACTCTGTTCCCCAGCTCCATTCCAGCGCCGCCCTGGTATTGCATGCATCAATGGCATTTTGAAGAAACTCCCGGATATAAGCATCCGGATCTCCGTAAAACTGCGTACTTGCAAAGGTCGATATGATATTTTCCTGATCCATACCTACTTTGCACTGTTTCATAGCTGTTCCTCATTTAATAAAATTGCCTGAACCACAAACCGCTTATCTGCCTCTTTGCTCACACAGGTTGATAAAGTCAGCAGATGACTGTCCACCGAAAGCTGGATTTTGTCCTTTACCTCCGGCGAATTCTTGGATTTTGTCACAATGCTTTCAAGATAACTTACACGTCCCTCTTTCGTTGAAAAGTCATTGGTGTGCAGAATATGTGCATCGTCCGTCTTATATGCCGCAAAAATCTCATACACGAGCACCTTTTCCTTTGTATACACATATATATACGGAAAATTGTTAAAAAATGTCTGGTCTTCATAGTTGTGGAGAGAAGCAAACATTGTGTCATTGCGCATATTGTGCCCATACACGACGGTATCAAAATCCGTAAACTCTTTACTGTTTGCCTTCTCTGTATAAATACATCCAGGATATCCCCTGGTACCATTCATATTGTAATTCAGATAATAGGAATCATCACTCGGATGCTGTAACACCGGATAATCCACCCCGGTTCCCGGAATGTAGATCCATGCGTAAATATCCTGATTGACTCCCTTTAATTTTTTCCAGTTTAAATTTTTCTGTGGAATTTCTATTCCTTTTTGTTCCAGTTCGCTGTCTTCGGTCTGCACTTCCTGTGCCACATTCTCCGTCTCAGTCTGCGTATCTGACGGAATATTGATCTGATTATCATTCACCTGATTCTGCAGATCATTTACCTGGGCAGAAAGCTTTTCATATTCTTTCTGTGCATTCTTCTGAACCATCCAGCTTCTTCCAAATATTATGAGTACCACGATCAATACAACTGCCAGAACAATGGTCAGAATTTTATAGATATTGATCGTTCTGTCGTTCTTTCTTTCCTGTCTTTTCATAAAATAGTTTTCTTTCTTTAAAATTGAGGCAGGGCGGCAGATTCCATTCCACCGCCCTCACGTGATGCCATGCATCACCTATCCATAGACCTACATGCTAAATAAAATTGTATCCAGTGAGATTAATTCTTACGTGCTTTTCTTCCGCATACAACAATACCTGCTGCCGCAAATACTGCAACGAACGGAAGTGCCGGAAGCGCTGCCCCGGTTTTTGGAGATGTCTTATAGGAAACAGATCCGGAAGCTGATGTTCCTTTCTGACTTCCTGCTCCACTTTTGCCATTGACACGGGCATAAGAACTCTTTGTGGAAGTATTCCGTACGGAATTCTTTCCATCGGTATAACCATCTGTATAACCGTCGTCATAATCATCCTCGAAACTGTCCTCTCCATCGTCATAAGACTGTGGATAGTTTACTGTCACATTCTGATTTACACTAACTGGATTATACTGATTATTGGTCTGTGAGTTGTTCTGGTTGTTGTTGTTTGTCTGGCTGCTGCTGTTGGAATTGTCATTTACATTGGAATTTGTATTTGATCCCTGAGAATTTTCATCCTTTGACGGATCTGTTGTAACGGCAGGGTTCACATTTGAACTGTACCTTACAACTATAACCGGTGAAAATGAATACAATGTAACCGTGACTTTGCCATTGGAAACGCTGTCCGGCTTTACCGTCTGCCAGCTTCCGCTTTTTAATTTATGTAATACATAAACATTGTCTCCAGCCTTAATTCCACTTGCACAAATCGTTACTTTGATTCCTTTGGATGTATTCGTTGCAGACGGAACACTGATATCAGACATGGCCATGACGGTCGCACTTCCGTTCTGTGCACTTGCCACAGCATTTGCCTGACGGTTTCCCTCGCGGTAAACATCTTTGTCCACACCCTTGGAAGAAACCGTGATAAGCTCATTGTTTGCATTATAACCGCTGCTTTCAACGGTTGTTGCATTATTCAGCTCATTGGTTCTTTGAACCAGTGCCGTATCACTTGTTGGTGATGGATCTGCAAACACGGTTGTGCCCATTGTAAATACCAGCATCATAGCTGTCACAACTCCTGTGAAAATTTTCTTTTTCATCGCAATCTACCTCCTTTCCACGTAATATAAACTGCATGTAACTCTATCTATATCAAGTGCGCGCGCACTGGATACCTTATTGTACGGGTGTATAAAACACCTTCATAATGAGTTCTTCCATGGCATCTTCATCGACATGGTACTCCTCATACCGTTTCCCGTCAATCGGTTCTCCTTCCACCGTTTTTCCGGGAACCGTATACATCTGGTCTTCCGAAAAACTGTAATTCATCAGCTGCTCAATCATACTTGTGAAATCCACACTGGTTACCAGATAATCGGAAACAGAATTGTAAATTTCTGTCACCTGATCCGGGTTTTCTGTGGATACTTTTTTTAATTTATCCATATAGGCAACAATATACTGTTCTTCGCGCTGCAGACGCTTTGTTGCACTGTCATACTCTTCGGTATCCCTTCCATGCAGGTAATAATAAGCCTGCGTCCCATCCAGGGTTACTTTTTCCCCTTTTTTCAAATCCACACCGGCTTTGGGAAACGAAATATCCTGCAGTACAGTCACTTCCACGCCCCCTACAGCATCATTCATCTGTGGGATTCCCCCCATATTCATCGCAAGATAACCGCTGATCGGAATATTTTGAAACAGACCGGAAACCGCATCCACGGTTTTGCTGCAGCTGAGGCGCTTACCGTCCCCGAATGCATGCTGCAGACAGATCTGCGTTTTAAGCGGTCCCATATCAATACCTTCTTCATCACACAATTCGATATCTGCCATCGTGTTTCGATTGATGGAAATGACCTGCAGCTGCTCTGTTTTATTGTTTACAACAAGAAGAAACAGTGCATCGGACTGCCCGCCCTGGGTATAATCGCTGCTTTGCTGTACCGGACCATTGATATCAACCCCCATCATGAGGTAGGTTTTGATATCTGTATTATACAGATACTCTTTTCCCTGATAAGCAACTACACCCTCCTGCCACTTTTCCTGACCGGAATCCTGTGTGGTATCTGTCTGCCCCGCAACCTGCTGCTCATAAGAATTTTCTGTATCATCCGTAATGTGGAAGCCGGCATTTTCCGCCTTCGTTTTGACCCCTGCCACAATCACAAGTGCAAGAATCACCACCATCATTCCGGACATAAAATACAATGCATTATGAAGTTTTGTCGATGGTTCACGCATTCTTCTCATGATGTTCTCCGTAATTTCCATAATAGCTGCCATAATAGCCGCCATAGTAGCCACCCTCATAGCCGCTCTTCTTCATCCGTACTTTGTTCAGTACCGCACCAAGTACCCTCACTCCGGAAGCTTCCATCTGCTTTTTGACGGTCTGGATCAGACGTCCGCTTGCCATGCCCTGGGCAACAACAAGAATCGCACCATCACAGTGTTTTGCGATCACTGCTGCGTCGATTGCAGCTCCGATCGGCGCACAATCCAGCAATACATAATCAAAATGTTCTTTTGCAAAATTAAGTAACTCGGTAAAATACTTTTTTTCCAGAATTTCTGTCGGGTTTGGTACAGACGGCCCTGCAAAAATCATAAACAATCCCGGAATCGTTGTTCCGTATAATACATCTTCAAGTTTTTTTTGTCCAGAAAGGAAATGGGATAATCCGTAGATTTCCCTTCCATCCGAAGCCACTGCACGTAATCGTCCCACGTATACGGATTTACGCATATCGGTATCGATCAGCAATACACGTTTGCCGGATTCCGAAAAAGAACGTGCCAGATCCATCGTCACGGTACTTTTCCCTTCGTTTGGCATGGCAGATGTCACAACGATGGTGCAGATATCATCTCCGCAGAACTGGATATTGGTTTTTAATGCCCGGAGTGATTCTTTCATCGTATAATTTTGTTTTTTCAGATTCTCAAATGTTACCGATTTCATTTCTTTTTCTTCCTTCTCTTACGCTTGCGCTCTTTTTCCCCATCGTATTCGGCCTCTTCCAAAGGAAGCGTACCAAGAACATTCAGCCCCAGCTTCCTTTGTACATCATCTGCATTCATAATCGTATCATTGAACAGATAAGCCACCACAATAACCGCAATCGCCAAAAACATGCCAAGTATTCCTCCGATCACCGTATTTTTCATGGTATTCGGGCTGACCGGTTCTCCGTCGGAATATCCCTTTTGAATGATATTCGGTGCATCCTGATCCATTTTCTGCTGGATAAAGGCCACACTGACTCGCGCGATCTCATCCGCAATCTTTTTTGCCATGGATGGGTTTGCATCGCGCACCGTAATCTCGAGGATTCGCGAGTTGGAAGGATTATTCAGGGTAACTTTTTTCTTCAGGGAACTGTAGGTCTCGTCCAGTCCGAGATTCTCAATTACCTGCTCAAGCACGGGACGCCCCTCTACGATAACCATATAATCGTTTGTCAGACTTGTACCTGTCTGTATATCCGCAAGACTTGTAATCGACATGCTTTTGGACAATACATAAAACTGGGATGTTGACTCATACTGCGGCACCATTACAAACCTGCTGATACAATATGCGGTCACGGCTCCGATAATCAGTGCAAACAACACCCATTTCCAGAAAGAAAGGATCTCTAAAACGAGATCTTTCAGATCAATTTCAATTTCATCATCATTTTCAATTACAATACGTTCCTGTTGTAACTGCTGTTCCATATCAATGCTCCATTACTTACTATTTCATTTCTCCGGTCAGAATCTTTGCCGGATGATTCACCAAAAGCTGATCCGCATATTCCCTGCCAAATTTTTTTTCGATCAGCTCATAACATTTTCCCATATGATTGGCACGGTTTTTTATTCCATGGCTGTCCGATGCAATCGCATCCACACATTCTGCCTTCAGCATCTTTTTACAGTATTTCTTTGGACCCATACCCTCAAGTCCGAGTACCGCATCCGCATTCACCGTAATCCATGCCCCAAGATTGCGCAGCTCCTCTGCCAGCTGTAAATCTGCAAGTGCTCCATACCGCTCCACATGTGCAAATACCGGAATATATCCGTGCAGAACCAGTTCCTGCGTCATCTGGTAAATATAGGCATATTCACTGTCGTGCGAATACTCACACAACACATACCGCGAGCCGGCCATTGTCCGGCATCTGCCACTGTCAAGTGCCTCGACAATATGACTGTTCACATGGTATTCGGTGCCCAGTGCAAGATAAATTCCAAGTTTCTGTGCATACGGCTCCAGAATACGGAAATGTTCTTCAATTTCTTCCTTCGGATAAGCAAACATGCCGTGCCGGTAATGCGGTGTCAGGATCATTGCAGAAATGCCCTGCTCTTTTGCTGCCTCAAGCATCGCCACAGATTCTTCTATTGTTTTTGCTCCGTCGTCTACTCCGTACAGAAGGTGACAGTGAATATCGATCATGGTTTTCCTTGCCTTTACTTTTTTATACTTTATTATACTATATCGACCATTTTCTTGCAATCTTTGAGCCGTTTTTCCCTCTTTTGACACAACTTTTTGTATTTCTCGAATTTCCACAATTGATTTCCCGGCAAACATAGCGTATAATGGTCATGAAAAGCGAATAACACTTGACAAACTTCGGTTTTCGGGGTACGCTTATATGAGTCCATATAAGGACGGTACAATATTTGACCATCAGGCTCAGGCGGTGAGAGTACCGCACGCATAAACAAGTAGGCTTTATTCTCTGAACTGTCAGTATTACAGCTCAGTATGTCATAGATTTCATTGATCTGTTTTTTACAGCAAGCGCGATTGTCCAGCGCAGGGATTTGTTTTCACAACATGACATGCTGCCTGTTGAAAACGCAGTACAGCAGATGCGGACTATTTGGATCAGGAATTCCTGCGGAGGGTTCCGGTATCCGTCGTGTGCTCACACCCCTGCCGGAGAGGTTAAACTCCGGAACTGCCTAGCAAGTCCGAATACAATTGAACAGAACAAACATATATTTATCTAAAAACCCTATGCATTATGCATAGGGTTTTTTGTTTCTTCTTTTCTGTTGTCCGTTACAAAGTAATGATTCCAAGTGCATTTAATACCGAACTGAATAAAATCAGCAGTACCAGTATCGGTGCAACATACTTGATCAATACAATATACAGTTTCTTACTCTTAAATTTCTGTGTGGAAGATTCCACTTCATCCATAATCGTCTCTGGTTTCACAATAAAACCGACAAATACACAGGTCAGGAATGCCACAATCGGCATAAGGACACTGTTGGATATAAAATCGAAGAAATCCAGAATACTCATTCCGTGAATTGAAACCCCACTCCAGATTCCAAATCCAAGAGAAGACGGAATTGCCATCAACACCGTATAAACGGTTACACAGACCGTAATAAATTTACGGCTCTTTTTTGTCTTATCCACGAAAATGGAAACCACTGTCTCCATCAGGGAAATGGACGATGTCAGTGCAGCAAACAATACCAGCACAAAAAATACCGTTCCGATCAGGTGTCCTCCCGCCATACTGTCAAACACTTTTGGCAGTGTAATAAACATTAGTGTCGGTCCTGCCTTCAGCGATACCTGATCTCCACCGGAAAACACAAACACGGACGGTACAATCATCAGTCCTGCCAGAAATGCAATTCCGGTATCAAAGATTTCGATATTCCGCACACTGCTCTCTATATCCTCATTTTTCTTCATATAGGAGCCATATGTAATCATAATGCCCATCGCCAGCGACATGGAATAAAACAGCTGTCCCAGTGCCGCCAGGAAAGCATTCGCACTGATCTTGGAAAGATCCGGCTTTAAGTAGTAGACAATTCCTGCCCCTGCTCCCGGACGGGTCACAACAAATACCGCAATAATAACGGAAAGGACTACCAGAAGCGGCATCAGCACTTTACTGATATTTTCAATTCCTTTATTTACGCCAAGCAGAATCACAACCGAAGTGGCAAGAATAAAAATTACCAGCCACATCACCGGTTCCCCGGTCTTTGCAATAAAATTTGAAAAATAATCATCTGCTGCCGCTGCATTTCCGCTTCCTGTAAGAAATGCCCATGCAAATTTGATGACCCATCCACCGATCACACAGTAATACGGAAGAATGATAATCGGCACAATGCTGGCAAGAATTCCAATAAAACCGCACTTTTCATGCAGTGTGCTGAATGCATACAGTGCACTTTTCCCGGTTTTTCTGCCCAGTGCAATTTCTGTGATCATAAGTGCAAATCCAAACGTAACCGCAAGGATCACATAGATCAATAAAAAAGAACCTCCACCGTATTTTGCGGCAAGGTAAGGAAACCTCCACAGATTTCCAAGTCCGACAGCAGATCCCGCAGCGGCAAGAATAAAGCCCATTTTGCTGGAGAAACTGCTGCCATGTTTTTTGTGTTCGTTCATAACAGCCCCCTTAATCATAGTTTCAGGAGGCAGACCGTTTATAATTTAAACCGATATCCGACTCCCCAGATGGTCTCGATGTACTGCGGCTTGTTCGTATTCATCTCAATCTTCTCTCGAATCTTTTTGATGTGTACGGTAACCGTTGCAATATCACCGATAGATTCCATATCCCATATTTTACGGAACAATTCCTCTTTTGTAAATACATGATTTGGATTCTCTGCCAAAAAAGTCAGCAAATCAAACTCTTTTGTCGTAAACTGTTTCTCTTCTCCATTGACCCATACCCGGCGCGCCGTCTTGTCTATTTTAATGCCCCGGATCTCAATGATATCATTCTGTGGCATATTGCTGCCGATCAGTCGCTCATACCGTGCCAGATGTGCCTTCACACGGGCTACCAGTTCACTCGGGGAAAACGGTTTTGTCACATAATCGTCTGCCCCCAGTCCGAGCCCGCGAATCTTGTCAATATCATCCTTTTTTGCAGAAACCATAAGGATTGGTGTATTCTTTGTCTCACGGATCTTTTTACAGATTTCAAATCCATCCACTCCCGGAAGCATGAGATCTAAGATAAACAGATCAAACTCCTCATGCAGGGCTCTTTCGAGTCCTTTGGTTCCGTCATTTTCAATTTCCACTTCAAAGCCACTCAGTTCCAGATAATCTTTCTCCAGATCTGCAATAGCCACTTCATCTTCAACGATCAGTATTCTGCTCATTTGCTGTTACCTCCTGATATTTGCGTATTACAAAGTACATGGTGGTGCCGGAATCTTCTTTGCTGGTTGCCCAGATTTTCCCTCCATGATCCTCTATGATCTTTTTTACAATGGAAAGTCCGATTCCGCTGCCACCGGTTGCCGAATTTCTCGAAGCATCTGTCCGGTAGAACCGGTCAAAAATATATGGCAGATCTTTCTGGGCGATTCCCCTTCCATTGTCTTCGATTTCTACCTGAATAAAATCCCCGACATCCTTAATCCGGATGTTGATGAATTTTTCCGTTTTATTCATATATTTTACGGAATTTCCTATAATATTATTGATTACTCTGCGCAGCTGCTCCGGATCTGCAATAATCTGGGTATCCGGTGTTGCATAATTAAAATAGGACAGGGCAATCCCCTTTGCCTCCAGATCCAGTCCGATTTCTTCCACACAATCCTTAAAATATGCGGCAACGTTCAGCTTTGCAAAATCATATGGAATACGGTTGGTGTCGATCTTGGAATACAGTGTCAGTTCATTGATCAGTGTATCCATCTCATTTGCTTTGTTGTAAATGGTACGGATATACTTATCTAATTTCTCCGGCGTATTGGCTACTCCATCCATGATGCCTTCCGAATAGCCCTTTACCGCCGTAATCGGTGTTTTCAGGTCATGGGCAATGTTGCTGATCAGCGTGCGGTTTTCTTTTTCGTTGCTTAGTTTTTCCTCTGCATTATCTTTTAAGCGCTGACGCATCTGTTCAAAGGTCGTGCAAAGTTCCCCGATCTCATCGTCGCCTCCGGTATCCAACGCAAAATCGAGATTTCCTTCTTTGATATTTTCTGCCGCAACGCGCAATTTCTGGATCGGTGTAATCATGCTCCGGTAGATCCACACAATCATCATGATCGCTGTCAGTAACAGAATGATTACCACACAGATAATCCCCCATAAAATAAACTGGCGGATCTCCTGCCCGGTAGCATCAAAAGACGTGACTATATACGCCGTACATTTTTCTCCCGAATCCAGCTTAAAATCTGCCTGTTTTACCAGAATTTCATCGTCCCGGTCGATATATTTGTCCACTCCCTGTTTCGAACTGTTTGCCCCATATACCGGAAGTTCCGAAAGAATCTTTTCATTATCACTTCCCCCATTGAAAGAAATATTCTCCCCGATTCTTACCACCAGATAGGAATATTTCTGTTCCAGGCTCTCATTGATCTCACTAAGATACGAAACGTCCTCCATTTTTGAAGGAGATAACTTTATGGTCTTTTTGATCTTTTCAAAATCCGGTGCAGTATAACGGTTTAACATCGGTACAGAATTGATAATACTATAGGCATCCGCATTCTTAATTCCATACGTCTGCTCGATCACATGCGACTGAAAATTACAATAGGCGCTGATCGTGGCAATCGCCAGGATCGATGGCACAAAGATAATAATACAGAACGAAATGATCAGTTTGGTTTTTATCTTCATTCGTATTCCTTCCCTGTAAAAAAAAATAAGACACAGAACAAACTCTGTGTCTTATTATATCATTCTTTTATAAAAAATTATGTAAACTTTTCATAAATTAAAGGTACTTCTTTAAAGCCTCTGCCTTGTTTGTTGCCTCCCATGGGAGATTTAAGTCATTGCGTCCGAAGTGACCATAAGCAGCTGTCTGACGGTAAATCGGACGGCGCAGATCCAGCATCTTGATAATTCCTGCCGGACGAAGATCAAAGTTCTCACGTACAATCTTTACCAGCTCATCATCTGCGATCTTTCCTGTACCGAATGTATCAACCATGACAGAAGTAGGCTGTGCAACACCGATGGCGTAAGATAACTGAATCTCACACTTATCAGCAAGACCTGCTGCAACAATGTTCTTTGCAACATAACGTGCAGCATATGCTGCGGAACGGTCAACCTTTGTGCAGTCTTTTCCGGAAAAAGCTCCGCCGCCGTGACGTGCATATCCACCATAGGTATCAACGATGATCTTACGTCCGGTCAGACCTGCATCTCCGTGTGGTCCGCCGATTACGAAACGTCCGGTCGGATTGATAAAGAATTTGGTATCTCCATCGATCAGCTCCTTTGGAAGGATCGGATCAAAGACATATTTCTTAATATCCTCATGGATCTGTTCCTGGGTAACGTCCTCATCATGCTGGGTAGATAAAACAACTGCCTCAAGTCTCTTTGGCTTTCCTGCTTCATCATACTCTACAGAAACCTGTGTCTTTCCATCCGGACGAAGGTAGGTAAGTGTTCCGTCTTTACGAACCTTTGTAAGCTGTAATGCCAGCTTGTGTGCCAGTGAAATCGGATATGGCATAAATTCCGGTGTCTCATTGGTTGCATATCCAAACATCATTCCCTGATCTCCGGCGCCGGTATCCAGATCATCTGTCAGCTCGCCCTCTTTTGCCTCAAGTGCCTTGTCAACACCCATGGCAATATCTGCGGACTGCTGATCTAAAGCTACCATAACCGCACAGGTATGTCCGTCAAAACCGGTCTTTGCATCGTTGTATCCGATCTCGTTTACAGTCTTTCTTACAATTGCAGGAATATCAAGAGTTGCCTTTGTTGTAATTTCTCCTGTAACAAGTACGAAACCGGTACAGCTTGCTGCCTCACAGGCTACACGGCTCATCGGGTCCTGCTCCATGCATGCATCCAGAATGGCATCTGAAATCGCATCACACATTTTGTCAGGATGTCCTTCTGTAACGGACTCTGATGTGAATAATAATTTTTCCATTGCTTTTTGTTTCTCCTCTCTTGTTTTATACAGAAATAAAAAAAACCGCCTCGCAGCGGATTGATCTAAAGATAATCAAATCCCCTTATTGTTCGATTAACTCGCTCAGGTTGGCACCTTCCAAAACAGGGGTTGCCGTGACTTCACAGATCCTATGTATCTCCATCACTCTGAATAAGAGAAAGCTTACAATATTAAATTTGAAATATCCAAGTGCTACCATACTCCAGTTTCTTTCATCTGTCAAGCCCTAAAAGATTGACTTTTGCGTGAAATAATTCTATACTTTTGTATATACGTTACATACGGAGAGATAAAAAATGATAAAAATTGAGACAAAACAACTACAGGAAGGTGCCATCCTTGCACAGCCTGTGATCACACCGCTTGGACAGCCGTTGGCTCCCGCCGGTTCTGCTGTAACCCGTCAGCTGATCAACCGCATGAAACTGTACCGTGTGGAATATGCAGAAATTGAGGGCGAAGAACCTGCTCCGCAGGAGGAGGCTCCAAAGCCTGTAAAAGAAGCAAAAACATACGCCCAGGAAAGCAAAACACACTCACAGAAAGTCGCCGGTTCCAGTGAATTCCGCACGTTCCAGATTGAGTATGTTCAGGCAATTGAGCTGATGAAACAGATGTATACCGCAGCCATCAAGGATAACAAACCGATTGACTCGCAAAAACTTCTGGGCAGTGTCGCAGATCTGTTCCAGTCCCGCAACACCATCGTTGAAATGTTTGATATGCTTTACAACATGCGTACTGTAGCCGATTCGGTTTATGCGCACAGTCTCAACGTTGCACTCATTTCACGAATGATCGGCCGCTGGCTGCGTTTTGAACGTCACGATCTGGACATTCTTACGCTTGCCGGACTGATGCACGATATCGGAAAACTGCTGATTCCTTCCGATATCTTAAATAAGCCGGGATCTCTGACCGATGAGGAGTTTGCAAAAATCAAACAGCACCCGGCACTCGGATACGAGATTTTAAAACGTCAGCCGGATCTGGATTCCCGTATCAAAAAAGCTGCCCTGATGCATCACGAGCGCTGTGATGGAAGCGGCTATCCGACCGGATTGACGGAAGATTACATTGACAATTTTGCAATGATCGTTGCAATTGCCGATGTGTACGATGCCATGACAGCGGCACGTTCCTATCGCTCTCCGTTGTGTCCGTTCGAAGTGATCAGTAAATTTGAAGAAGATGGTTTCCAGAAATACCATACAAAATATATTCTGGTTTTCTTAAAGCAGATTGCCAGCACTTACCAGAGTAACCGCGTCATCTTAAGTGACGGAAGGGGATGTACCATTGTCATGTTAAATCAGAATGCACTGTCCCGTCCGATTGTCCAGTTTGATGATAAATCCTGTCTGGATCTTTCCACCGCCAGCCGCGACCTCTATATCAAAGCGGTTTTATAAATTTTTCAAATGAAAAGGGAGTGTGAAAACATACCAATGTTTTTCACACTCCCTTTTTTACCCGTTCTTTTTATTTATGAAACTTTCAGAATAAACTTCTGAATTTCTTTTTCATCCGATACCTTTTCAATCTGTGCCCCAATGCCGCGCAGCTTCTGATCAAATTCTTCGTATCCACGCTCGATAAAATAAATATCATCAATCACCGTAATTCCCTCTGCCACCAGACCGGCAATCACCAGCGCTGCTCCCGCACGCAGATCCGGCGCATTCACCCTGGCACCTGTATAACGGGTCACTCCATTGATAATGGCAATATTGCTCTCTACCTTGATATTGGCTCCCATACGCGTCAGTTCATCCACATATTTGAAACGGTTTTCAAAAATGCTCTCCGTAACTGTACTGGTTCCCTCTGCAATTCCCAGAATTACTGCCATCTGTGGCTGCATATCTGTCGGGAATCCCGGATACGGAAGTGTTGTCACCTGTGTGTGATGCAGTTTTCCATCCGAAATAATCCGAACCGCATCATCGAACTCCTCAACTTTGCATCCTGCCTCCACAAGTTTGGCGGTTGTTGCTTCCAGATGTTTCGGAATAACATCCTTTACCAGCACATCTCCCCCTGCTGCCGCTGCCGCAAACATAAAGGTTCCTGCCTCTATCTGATCCGGGATAACCGAATACTCTGTCTTATGCAGCTTCTCCACACCAACAATACGGATGACATCCGTTCCTGCACCACGGATATTCGCACCCATACTGTTTAAGAAATTTGCCACGTCTACCACATGAGGCTCTTTTGCCGCATTTTCAATTACGGTTTTTCCTTCTGCCATGGATGCTGCCATCATAATATTGATCGTTGCTCCAACCGATACTTTATCCAGATAAATATGTGTTCCGTTTAATTTTTCTGCCTCTGCAATAACAAGACCATGTGCAATATCCACTTCTGCTCCCATTGCACGAAATCCTTTGATATGCAGATCAATTGGTCTGCTTCCGATATCGCATCCGCCCGGAAGAGCCACTTCCGCCTTTTTGTATTTTCCAAGAAGTGCACCGATCAAATAATAGGACGCACGGATTCTACGGATAAATTCATTGTCCACCGTCACGTCTTTGATAAATGAACCGTTGATCTTTACGGTATGTGCATCAATACGGTCTACCATTGCACCGATCTCTGCAATCGCCTGCAATAATACATTAATATCTCTCACGTTCGGCAAATTTTCGATTGTAACCGTTTCATCCGTCATGATCGCAGCTGCAAGAATTGCCAGTGCCGCATTCTTTGCCCCGCCGATTTCTACCTCACCATTCAGCGGATTTCCGCCTTTGATTACATATTGTTCCATATCTCACCTCAATAAACGCCCTATTTCGTATAGTACGCTACCCTACTATCTATCCTATTCATCTAGTGTAAATTTGTGATACCATCCACAATCTGTTCAACGGTCTGTTCGATATCCAGCCCCGTCTCCGAAATCCGGATATCCGCATATTTTTCATACAGCGGCGTGCGCTCCAGATACAGATCATATAACGTCTGTCCGTCTCTTAAAACAACACCCCTGCCTTTGATATCTTCCAGACGCTTTTCCAGCTCCGGATATGCCACCTCAAGATATATAACCGTTCCGATTTCCTGCAGATGCTCCATAGCTTCTTTTCCGTAGACGACACTGCCTCCGGTTGCAATAATTGCATGATGTGCCTCAAGCGTCGCATTCACACGGTTTTCTACCTGAATGAACCCTTCGGTTCCCTCTTCTGCAATGATCTCACGAAGCAGGCGCTTCTCCTGCTCCTGAATGACTAAATCTGCATCTATAAACTGATATCCCAGCACCTTAGCAAGGATAACGCCGACGGTGCTCTTACCCACCCCCGGCATTCCAATTAACACAATGTTATCTTTTTGCATTACTGTGTACTCTCTGCATTCTGTGTTTCTGTGGAAGTCTGTGTCTCTGTAGAGGCATTCGGATCCTGCTGTGTCAGAGAATTCTTAAATGAAATCTTTGCAACATTCTTTTTATTGACCTTCCAGCCGTCTTTTTTCTGCCAGCCCTCCAGCACTTCATTGTAGTGGTCACTTTTACGTTTGTCAATAATATTCTGACGATTTTTTTCTGTAGCGTCTTTGTCTGTTTCACTGTCCAGACGAACAATATATAATGCACTGTCTGTTTCAATCACATCGGAAGTTTCTCCTTCTTTCAAATCATCCAATGCCTTTTTCACAGATGTATCCAATGTGGAATCATCGGATGCATACGCACCGGTAGTGGTCTGCTGATCCTCATCCTTTGCAGCATCTTCGAGAGTTTTTCCATTCTTTACCGCATCTTCGATTTTGTTTGCGGTCTCCTTCAGCTGCTTTTTCTCGTCATCGGTATATTCTACGGTATTTCCGCTGTCATCCTGATGGGAAGTTGTAGAAATAGTCATCATCGTATAACCGCGCTCATTTGCCTCTTCATCCGTCACATTGGTATCTGCTTCTGCCTCGATGGCTTTCTGCATCTTGCTGCGGATGGTGTAGAGCGTAAGCAGTTCCTCCACGGTATCTTCGTCTGCAGTCATCTCCTTGAGTGCCTCGGAAGAATTATCGCTGATAAACTGCTGTGCAGCTTTTTTGATTGCTGCCTTTTCGTCTTTTGTCACACTCACATCATAGTCTTTCATATGTGCCTGTAACGTATACATCTCATGAAGCTGTTCCATAACGGAATCTTTCATGGTGTCTTCCATGGTTGTTCCGTTTCCATATAAATCCTTGCTCCAGAGCTCACTGCTGCTTTTGGCCCCCATCATGCTCTTATAATAATCTTCTACATTTGCCTGCTGATAACGGCATGTAAAGTTTGCCATGCCCATCGTGACGGTCTGATTTTTCATGCTTGCTGCCGTCGCACCTGTATTTATACCACATCCGGTAAAAGCTGCTGCGCAGATTGCACCGGCTAAAATAATCGCTGTAACTTTTTTTGCTTTCATAGTTCCTCCCGGGAGTTTCTTTTCACCTATATACCAGAGTATTATAATTCTTTTCCCTACATCAGGCAAGCACTTTTACGGCTCCGCACACAAAAAAACGTGCATTTGTTCCAATAATTGCCTGAGAACTTCCAGAATTTCCCTGTTCTTTTCCCTTGAATTTGCTCCCAGATGGTAAGTGAAGTACGGTCCCTTCGGATCTGCCGCAAATTTCAGTGATGGAGCAAATGTTTTTACCAGCTCCGGAATACGCTGTGCATGAATCTTTGCTTTTTCGTACATTAGGATTTTTAACAGATCTTCTCTTTGAACAATTTCCTTAATATATACACTGTGGGCAACCGCTTTGAGTCTGGCAATTGTCAGCAGATTCTGCACAGACTTCGGAGGCTCTCCAAAACGGTCAATCAGTTCTTCGAGCATTTCCTCCGCTTCCTCATCCGTTTCAATTCCGGCGATCCGCTTATACATATCCAGTTTCTGCGACTCATTTGCAATATATGTGGACGGAATAAATGCATCCGTCCGGATATCAACGGAAGTCTCAAACTGTTCGGCCGGTGCTTCTCCCCGGGCTTCTTTCACCGCTTCGTGAAGCATCTTGCAGTACAGATCATATCCAACCGCCTCCATGTGACCGCTCTGTTCGGCTCCCAGCAGATTTCCGGCTCCCCGGATCTCCAGGTCCCGCATGGCAATCTTAAATCCGCTGCCCAGATCCGAATACTCCCGGATGGCAGCCAGTCGTTTTTCCGCCACCTCTTTGAGCATTTTGTTTCTGCGGTACATAAGAAACGCATACGCCGTACGATTGGATCTGCCGACCCGCCCGCGCAGCTGATACAGCTGGGAAAGCCCCATATTATCCGCGTCATGAATGATCATGGTATTGACATTTGAGATATCCAGTCCCGTCTCTATGATTGTCGTTGATACCAGTACATCAATGTCTCCATTGATAAACCGGTACATGATATCCTCCAGCTGGTTTTCTCTCATCTGTCCATGAGCAAATGCCACATTTGCCTCCGGCACCAGCTCCTGAATGCGTGACGTCACTTCATCAATATCCCTTACTTTGTTATACACATAATATACCTGTCCTCCACGGGCAAGTTCCCGCGTGATTGCCTCCCGGACCAGTTCCTCATTATATTCCATGACATACGTCTGAATAGGGACACGGTCCATCGGGGGTTCCTCTAAAACGCTCATATCCCGGATTCCGATCAGGCTCATGTGAAGTGTCCGCGGAATCGGTGTGGCAGTAAGTGTCAGCACATCCACATTGGTCTTTAACTGTTTGATTTTTTCTTTGTGAGCCACACCAAACCGTTGTTCCTCGTCCACGACAAGAAGCCCAAGATCTTTAAACTGCACATCTTTTGACAGAATCCGGTGTGTTCCCACAATAATATCCACCTGTCCTTTTTTCAGATCACTGATGGTCTTCTTCTGCTGCGCTGCCGTGCGGAAACGGCACAACAGATCCACCCGGACAGGGAAATCCTTCATTCTCTGGGAAAACGTATTATAAATCTGCTGGGCAAGAATGGTTGTCGGCGCAAGGTATGCCACCTGTTTATTCTCCTGCACTGCTTTGAAAGCTGCACGGATCGCAATCTCCGTCTTTCCGTAACCGACATCCCCGCAGATCAGCCGGTCCATAATCTTATGACTCTCCATATCCCGCTTGGTTGCATCAATGGCAAGCACCTGATCTTCGGTCTCTTCAAACGGGAACAGTTCTTCAAACTCTCTCTGCCATACCGTATCCGGTCCATACATATAGCCATTCTGTTCTTCCCGCTCGGCATATAATTTCACCAGATCCTGTGCAATCTGACGCACGGCTCCACGCACTTTTCCCTTGGTTTTTGTCCACTCCTGGCTTCCAAGTTTATTGAGTTTTGGTTTTCTTGCGTCTTTCCCCGCATATTTCTGGATCTGGTCAAGCTGTGTTGCAAGAATATACAGATTGGAGCCTCCCGCATATTCGATCTTGATGTAATCTTTCACCTTTCGGTCGACTTCTATCTTTTCAATTCCTTTGTAGATACCAAGCCCATGATTTTCATGTACGACATAATCCCCGACACTCAGATCCGTAAACTGCTGGATTTTTTCGCCCTCATAGGTGCGGTGCCGCTTCTTTTTCTTTTTTTCTTCCCCGAAAATATCCGTATCCGTAATCACTGCAAACTGCAGGATCGGATATTCATACCCCTGATGCACTTTTCCGTAGCAGACCATGATCTGTCCTGCCACCAGATCGTGATCGTAATCTTCCGTATAAAAACAGTTGAGTCCTTCGTTTAAAATATCCTCCGCCAGACGCTTCGCGCGCGTGCGGGAACCGGAAAGTAAAATAATACGGTATCCGTTTTTTTTGTATTTCTTCAGGTCTGCGATCAGAAGTTCAAAGCTGTTATTGTATGCGCTTACGCTCTTTACATGAATGCCGAACTGCCCATTGGATTTTAATCCGCAGGTCTTGATATCCAGTGCGGAAACCGCACAGCAGGAATATTTTTCAAGCCTTCCCATGATTTCCTTATAGCCAAACAGTTCGTTCATCTGCCCCGGCAGAATATACCCCATTTCCAGACGCTGCTTCATGCTCTCCGAAAATTCCAGTTCCGTCTGCCGTCCGCGTTCCGCGCTCCGGCTCAGCTCATCGAAAAACACAAATGTATCTGCCGGATCAAAATAATCCAGAAGGCTCCACCGTTCCCTGCAGAAATAGGACAAAAAAGCATCCATTCCCGCGGTTTCCGACAATTCTTCCCATTCCTGTGCCAGTTCTTTTGCCTGTGACAGTGCCCGATAGGCTTCCTCGGTTTTCATTTCTTTCCGCAATTTATCGGAAAAAGCTTCTGCTTCCTTTAACAGTCTGCGGATACCTTCTGCTTTCTCTTCGGTCGAAAGAACCAGTTCACATGCCGGATATACCACAAGCTTTTCTATATTTTCAATAGATTTCTGACTTTCCACATCAAAGGTGCGAAGGGTATCTACTTCATCATCCCACAGTTCAATCCGGACCGGATTTTCTTCCGTCAGCGGAAAAATATCAAGAATTCCACCTCTTAATGCAAACTGACCGATATTATCCACCTGATACTGCCGTTCATATCCCATCCGCACCAGCTGTTCCACAAGTGCATCCAGATCCAGGGTATCTCCCTGTGCAATATGCAGCACACTGTCCCACACCTGTGCATCCCTTGGCATCGTATTCATCAGGGCATCAAATGTTGTGATCACCGTCACCTGTTCGTTTTCATGAATTGCCCGCAATGCACTGATCCGCTCTGCGGTAAGAAGGTTTCCGCGGATATCCGATTGATAAAACAGCACATCCTTTGCCGGATAGTACACCACTGACGGATCAAAAAAACGGTAGTCGTCATACAATTCTTTCGCTTTCTGCTCATGAAACGTTACGATCAGACGCCGGCTGCGTGTCCTTCCAAGCGTGTAAATCATATGTGGCTTCTGTGCATCAATACAGCCACTGATGGTCACCAGTCCCGGCTGCATGGCCGCTTTTGTCATATCTTCATATCCGCTCAATTCCTGCAACGGTTCTATAAATGCTTTCACTTACTTTGTATTCTCCTGCTTTTTTGCATTAAAATCATTCATTGCCTTGTCTGCTTCCCCCTGAATCATCAGGACTGCTGCATCTTCCGCATCCCGTATGGCTTCTTCCACCCTTGCACGGTCCTCCCCGGAAAAACGGCCAAGCACATGGTCTGCCAGATCCCATCCCTGTGGCTTTTCCCCAACGCCGACTTTAATTCGCATAAAGTTTGAGGTTCCCACACTTGAAATAATGCTCTTGATTCCATTATGCCCACCTGCACTGCCTTTTTTGCGCACACGGATATTTCCCGGTGCCAAAGAGATGTCATCAAAAATAATCAGCATTTCGCTCTCCGGATCAAGCTTATAGAAATTCACGATTTCTGCGATGCTTTCTCCGCTTAAATTCATATAGGTCTGCGGTTTGGCCAGGATGACTTTTACGCCTTCGATCACACCGCTTCCACACAGCGCTTTATGTTTTTTCTCCGTGATGCTGATGTTGTATTTTTCTGCCAGTGCATCGACGGTATCAAATCCAATATTATGTCTTGTTTTTTCGTATTTCTTGTCCGGATTTCCAAGTCCTGCAATTAAAAACATGTATCCAATTCTCCTTTTATTTGAATTTTTGTCCGTTAATTACGAAAGGTACCGCCGGGTGGCTCCCGTGTGGTGGCTGGGGCTGCTGCTTCCTGTGGCGTGCGATTCAGACAGAATCTTAGAATTTGCGAAAATGATTGCGTGGCTCTAATTTTGTGTCCGGGCAATGTTTCGACAGCGGCGCCAAAAAGCACAGCGGAAAGTGCGAGGGCAGACTGGTGGAAGTTCTCGAACCGTCCGGGCTGGAAGATAGAGAACCGCTCTGTCCGCACTATGCGGTCTGCGGCGGATGCAGCTATCAGAATATGAATTATGAAACCCAGCTGAAATTAAAAGGTGATATGGTGAAACATATCATTGACCAGGTATGTTCTGATTATGAATATGAGGGAATTCTGGGAAGTCCGATGGAAGTGGGTTACCGCAATAAGATGGAGTTTTCCTTTGGAGATGAATACAAGGACGGACCGCTTGCACTTGGTCTGCATAAAAAAGGAAGTTTTTATGATATTGTGACCGTGGATGAATGTCAGATCGTGCAGTCCGATTACAATATGATATTGCGCATCGTCCTTGATTTCTTTAAGGACCGTGATATTCCATATTATCATAAAATGCGTCATAGCGGATATCTGCGTCATCTCGTTGTGCGCAGGGCAATTAAAACCGGAGAAATCCTGATTCATCTGGTAACGACATCGACCTATGCGGAATGTGGCGAAAGTAAGAAAATCAGCGAGGAAGAACTGCTCGGACAGCTGAAGGAAAAACTGCTGGCAGCGGACTACTTCGGCAGTGTCGCAGGAATCCTTCACACTTATAACGATAGCCTTGCCGATGTCGTACAGAGCGATAGAACTGATGTTCTCTATGGCAGGGACTATATTACCGAAAAAATCCTCGGACTGGAATTTAAAATCTCAGCATTTTCTTTCTTCCAGACAAATTCGCTCGGAGCAGAAGTTCTGTACAGCAAGGCGAGAGAATATGTCGGGGAAACAAAAGACAAAGTAGTCTTCGACCTGTACAGCGGAACGGGAACGATTGCCCAGATGCTGGCAGCCGTTGCCAAAAAAGTAATTGGTGTGGAAATCGTAGAAGAGGCAGTCGAGGCGGCAAAGCAGAACGCAGCCCTCAACGGACTGGAAAACTGTGAGTTCATCGCAGGCGATGTCCTCAAAGTTATCGATGAAATCGAAGAAAAGCCGGACCTCATCGTCCTTGATCCGCCGCGCGACGGTATTCACCCGAAAGCACTGGAAAAAATCATAGACTTCGGTGTCGATAAACTCGTCTACATCTCCTGTAAACCGACCAGCCTCGCACGCGACCTTGTCATTCTGCAGGAACGAGGATATAAAGTAGACAGGGTATGCGCCATAGATCAGTTTCCAATGACCGTTCATGTGGAGACTGTGGTAGGACTACACAGAAAGGATATGTAGAAATCCTTGAATTTACGCACTTTGTAGAGTTTTTCAGCTTCAACAGGATTGCTGAAAATCACAAGGAAAAAGAGCTTGTGAGGAAGGTGACTGTTGTTGTAGCGTTAGACCTCGGTTGTGGGAACACAAAGAATTCTGAATATGAAAGTAAATAGAGAACTATCAGATATGTTGATAGAACGTAGGGATACTTGAAAGAGTGTCCCTATTTTTTATATTAGGGCATTCCATTAGGAGTGCCTTTTTCAATTCAATTTAAAAGGAGGTTCACTATGAACAACACAGCGTTAGGAGCAGAAAACAAAAAGGAACAGGTAAACGAGTGCAGGCAGTATACAGTGGCGGATTTGTTCTGCTGTGCCTATGCACCTTTCTTTTGGCAGGCGATACAGATCCGTTATCCGGAGTATGCGACTTATAACCGGGAACTGTATGCCTTGCTAAGGTTGTTTTGGGCACACATGGAGGGTGTGTCAGTATAAAAAATTGGTAATAAATTTACAGTTTGTAAAATTTTTTGCAAAAATTAATGAAGCCTTTAATCATTTGGAAAATGTCAAGCGTTATTATATATAGAGAATCACAAGGGAGGAGGCTGGAGAGTGTTAAGTGATGACAAATTGATAGATCAAATTAAATATGGAAATGAACGGGCGGCAGAAGAATTGATTACTCGTTATTATGCATCTATACTGCGTTATTGTAGGTGGCATTGCTCCAGCGTGGAAAAGGCTGAAGATTTGACGCAGGAAATATTTTATAAGTTGTTTAAAAATATATCCGGCTATCAGGGAAAAAGAAAATTTAAAGCCTATTTATACACCATTGCAAATAGAGTGTGTATTGATGAAAGCAGAAAGATACATTTTTGCCCGTTAGAGGATGAAGAAAGTATTGTTGACGAATGTAATGAAATACTCAGGCTGGAGGATAAGGAGGAGGTAAATTATCTTTTAAGTACCTTATCCCCCGAACAAAGGGAAGCAATTATATTACGATTTGGAGAGCAGCTTGAATTTCATGAAATAGCAAAAGTAATGGGATGTAACATGAGAACTGCACAAAGTAGAGTCTGTAATGGATTAAAAATCATGAGGAAGGCGAGAAAATGAAAGATAGAACATTGAAAAGCAATTTGTATCATTCTTTAGGACAGGAAGTACAACCAAAGAGACTGGAAGAAACCATAAATTACTGTACTGAAATTATGAAAGAACAAATGCTTTATAAAGAAGAGCCAAGAACAGGTTTCTTTCAGTATTTGTCAGATGTTTTTCGGTTTGAAGGGATACCGATATTTATTTTGCAGGCGGTAACCTTATTTTTTGTTTGTCTGATGATTGCCAGCGTGGCGGATATTCCACAGAATATTCCAATCTTTATGCCACTTTTTGTGGTGACTGCTATGCCCGTTCTTTTCAAGAGTCAGTTATATGGAATGAGTGAAATTGAGGCGGTAACGAGAGCATCCGGTGCCCAGATTATATTGGCGAAATTAGTCTTGGCAGGTTCTGCTAATCTGGTCTGTATCACGATTGTATTATGGCTGGAAGTGTCATTACAGAATGATTACAGCAAGCTAGGACAAATGGTGTTGTATTGCCTAGTTCCTTATCTGGTTTGTATGACAGGAATGCTTAGGCTAGTACGGTTACAGAGAAGAGAGAGCATATGGACATGTGCGATTGTAATGCTTGGTTCCTGTGTTTGTTGGGCAATATCATCAAGGGTAATACCGTGGTTATACGCAACATCCGCAATTGGATTTTGGTTGATTGCATTTGTAGTATTCGGGATATTTTTTATGAAAGAAGTTCTATTTATTGTAGAGATGAGAAAGGAAGGAAAAATGTATGGAATTATTGCTTGATCGATTAACGAAACAGTATGGGAGTAAAATTGCAGTAGACTGTGTGAGTGCAACTTTAAAGCCAGGGGTATATGGTCTTTTGGGAGCAAATGGTGCTGGAAAAACAACTTTGATGCGTATGCTGTGTGCTATTTTGGAATCAACTTCTGGTGAAGTGTTGTTGAATGGAAAAGAGATAACCTCGCTGGGGGCTGATTATAGAAATGTATTGGGATATTTACCACAGGATTTTGGATATTATCCCAATTATACAGCAATGGAATTTTTGATGTATGTTGCAGCTCTTAAAGGGATACCAAAGGATATGGCAAAGAAAAGGGCAAATGAACTGTTAGAGGTAGTAGGGTTAAGTAATGTGGCAAATAAGAAAGTAAAAACATTTTCCGGCGGTATGAAACAGAGAGTTGGAATTGCACAAGCATTATTGAATAATCCGGGTATTTTGATTTTGGATGAACCTACAGCAGGACTTGATCCGAAGGAGAGAGTGCGGTTTCGTAATTTACTTTCAGAATATGCCGGAGATAAAATTGTGATTCTTTCAACGCATATTGTGTCGGATGTAGAAGCAATAGCAGATGAAGTGTTACTGATGAAGAAAGGCAAATTTGTGTTGCAGGAAACGGTTCAGGAATTAACAGAAAAAGCAAATGGTAAAGTTTGGGAGCTTACCGTTTCCCCGTCAGAAGCAAGAAAATGGCAGGCAAAAACAACAGTTGCAAACTTACGACATGAAGGAAAAGACATTGTGCTGCGTATTATTTCTGACAATATGCCTAGTGAGCAGGCAGTTTCGTGTGAAGCAACCTTGGAAGACCTTTATTTATATTATTTCCCAACAGAAGAAGGGGGACAGTAGGATGGAATTATTTTTATTAGAACATACGAAATTATGGAGAAAGCGCATAGTTAAGATTTGTGTACTGCTATGTTTTATTTATATCGTGATTTTTGGGAATATATTATCTTTTCAATGGTTTAGTTTTGGAAGTTCGGGTGATTATACAAGTGCTTTTGGAAACAATTTTGACGGCTATGGAGTAATAAGGGAGAGTCAGGAATATGCACTCAACTTTGGAGAAGAATTAACGGATGAAACATTACAGCAATTAGTGAGAGATTATCAGCAGTTGGAAGCTGCCGGTATGGAAAAGGAGTTAGAAAAAACGGATTGGAGAATTATCAATAGCTGGCTTGCAACATTATATCCGGAACTTCTGGACACAGAGACTTATCAGACAATGATAAGTTATGTCAATCCAGACAAGTTGACAGGTTTTTATGAGAGAAGAGAGCAGGCGATTAGTGACTTCTTAGAAAACAATGGTCAGACAGGAGCTGAAAAAGAATATCTGCTTCATATGGAGCAGGATGTAGAGAAGCCTTTCCGTTATGAATGGGTAGAAGGATGGTCACAGCTTCTTGGAAGCATAGTTGCAGATTTTGGTGTTGTAATGGCATTGTTTTTGGCAATCGCTTTGTCGTCTCTATTTGCAGGCGAGTGGCATGATAATACAAGTTCTTTGGTATTAACAACGAAGAATGGCTGGGGAAAGATTGCTTTTGCAAAAGTTTTAACAGGTTTAGCATTTACAGTAGAATTATTTACGATACTAGCTATTCCCAATATTTTATCGCAGATATTTTTTATGGGGACATCAGGATGGGATATGCCGATTCAGAATATTAAGCTGATTGCAATTGCACCTATGAATATGTTACAGGCTGAAATCTATGAATATGTTTTTGCATTGCTCGGAGCAATTGGATTTGCAGGTGTTGTAATGTTTATATCTGCTACCATGAAAAATAATGTACTTGCATTGTTGTTTAGTCTGGCTTGTGTTTATGGTCCAATGATGATAGCAGAATATCTTCCATATGAATTGCAAAAGGTATTGGATTTGTTACCATTGGTTGGCAGTGGTGCGGATATTTTTAGAACGAATACGTTTCATATCTTTGGAAAATATATATGGTCGCCTTATCTGTTGATCACAGTTCCAATGATGATAGGTATTTGTTGTATCCCATTTGCCATAAGGAATTGGTCAAGAAGAATGAAGGTATAGAAAAATTATGGCTACAAGGGAAAAGGCAAAATGGCTTGTAAAATTATTGAAAGTAATAGTTGTAGTATATTTGCTATTAATCTTATACCAGTTAATTGGTAATGTTTATTCCAGATTGAGTAATACACATGAGATTCAGGTTCCTGAGGAGTGGAATTTAATTGTTGTGAATAGGTGGAATGAATTGCCGGAAGATTACGAGGTACAATTAACAGAATTATCAAATGGTCAGATGGTAGATAGTAGAATCTATCCTTACTTACAGGAAATGTTTGATGCAGCAAGAACAGAAGATGTATATCCTGTTGTTCGTGAAGGCTATAGAACAGCGGAAGAGCAACAGGAGATACTGGATGATAAGATACAAAGCTACACAAATCAGGGATATTCACAGGTCAAAGCAGAAAGAACGGCGAAAGAGTGGGTAGCATTGCCGGGAACCAGTGAACATCAACTTGGGATCGCAGTAGACATCAATGCAGACAAATCAAAGTGCAGCAATGAAGATGTTTATGGGTGGCTTGCTGAGAATGCTTATAAGTATGGTTTTGTTTTGAGATATCCACCAGGGAAACAGAAAATTACCGGAACAAGCTACGAACCATGGCATTATCGTTATGTGGGAGAAGAGGCTGCTAAGGAAATTTATGAACGTGGAATATGTTTAGAAGAATATTTTAAGCAAATGATTGAGGAGGTAGGATTATAGCTAAGTTATTATTACTTTGGGTAATTGTGAACTATATGATATAATATACACAAAGTGTAAATGGAGATGATTGATTATGGAAAAATTTACAGATTGTCAGATTGAAATAAAAAAACTTCGCGAATCTACCGGCATGAATCGAAAGGAGTTCTGTGAGTGTTTTAATATTCCTTATCGTACAGTTACAGAGTGGGAAAGAGGAACTCGTAATGCGCCAGATTATGTTCTTAGGCTGTTGGCATATTATATTAAGATGGAAAATATGGTGAAAGATAAGAGTAACGAGAAAATATGAGAAATATGGAAATGAAAGAGGTGGAAGGCAATGCCAAATTCCAATATTTTGATGTACACAACAGAAGATGGACTGACAAAAATAGAAGCAACATTTGAAAATGATACCGTCTGGTTGTCAATTGATCAGATGGCAGAGTTGTTTCAACGCGATAGAAGTGTAATTGGAAAACATGTTAGAAATATATTCAAGGAAGGAGAGCTGAATAAAGAATCAGTTTGGGCAAAATTTGCCTACACTGCCGCTGATGGCAACAGGATGAATTGCTGTCAAATGTAGAAAATGATTTTATTCATAGTATTGAAATGCTTGAGAAAATTGAAGATAGTAATATATCCGCTGCAAAATGTGTGTCAGGTTGTAACCTCGGATTAGATGTCGCGATTTGAGGCAGTGGAATAGATGTTAAGAGAGGTTATACAAATCGGAATTTAACGGAGGAATCATTATGTGTGGAATGACAACTGATTTATAAATAAAAATAAATCGGAGGTTTATATGAATTATTCAATAAGAGAATTAAAACAAGATGGAAATAAGGTATTAGATACTTTTTTGTACGAGGCGATTTTTATTCCCGAAGGAGTTTCTGCACCGCCCAAAGATATTATTAACCAACCAGATTTGCAAGTATATGTAAAAGACTTTGGTAAGAATAAGGGAGACTTATGTTTGGTTGCTCAAGTTGGGGATAAAATTGTTGGTGCCGTATGGGTTCGGATTATGAATGATTATGGTCATATAGATAATGAAACACCGTCTTTTGCAATTTCACTTCTTAAGGAGTATAGAAACTATGGTATCGGAACAGAATTAATGAAACAGATGCTAACAAAACTAAAATTAGAAGGATATAAACAAGCATCATTATCAGTTCAAAAGATGAATTATGCTGTCCGTATGTATAGGAAGATAGGATTTGAAATTATTGATGAAAATGATGAAGAATATATTATGATTTGTAAATTATAGACACTTGCAAATTCCAGGCTTGTAGAGAGTCTGAAAGCATGCATGAATTTGATTTTTACTAACGTGCTATATTGAGGGATTGATTTCGATTTAAAACGAATTAGAGGTTGTTGTTATAGTTTGCGTATGGTACTCTGAACAAAATACAACCAGAAAGGTTCAAAGAGTGTTTTATGAAGAATTATAAGGTAATTGTGCGATAGCAGTGGCTATTGCAAAAAAAATTAAATGCTATAGCCATTGCATCCTAAGGTGACAATTAGGAGGACGCATATGAGCTATGTTAATGCAGATGAAGTCTTGCCAGAAGACTTGATTAGAGAAATTCAAAAATATGTTGATGGCAAAGTTTTATATATCCCGCGCAGGAGTGAGAAAGCAATGGGCTGGGGTGAAAAGAACGGTGCTAAAAGCAGGCTTGCAAAGCGAAACAAGGAGATAGTAAGTAGATTCAATTCGGGTGAAACTATCGCAGAACTTGGCAAAATGTTTTTTCTTTCAGAAAAAAGAATTCAAGGAATAATACGTGAATATGAATCCTCAAAAAATCAAGATGGAGGATTCAACAATGAATAGAGAAAACAAGCGCAAGCAATACGAAAAGGGATATTATAAAACGCATCCTTGCAACGAAACATTTGTTTGTAAAAATTGTGGAAGAACTGTAGTTCCAGAAGGGGCAGGAAGTGACCATAGAAATCATTGCCCGAATTGTCTGTATAGTTTACATGTTGATATTGAACCGGGAGACCGAGAGTCCGATTGCGGTGGTCATATGGAACCAGTATCAGTATGGGTAAAAAATAAGGGTGAATGGGCGATTATTCACCGATGCAAGATGTGCGGAGCTTTAAGTTCTAACAGAATTGCGGCAGATGATAATCCAATGAAGCTAATGTCAATTGCAATGAAACCTATTGGTAATCCACCATTTCCGCTTGAAAGGATTGAGGAAATGACAATGCTAATGGGTGGAGAGGGATATCTTAAGTAGTTAAATTAAAACATGGGCATCTGTCATTTGGTTAACGGATGCCTTTTTGAGTTTGGAGAAAATTGCCGTATAAGGAGAGAAAGTGAAATGATTATAAGAAATGAAAAAAAAGATGATTATAGAGTCGTAGAGGAAATGATAAAGAAGACATTTTGGAACTTATCTGTACCGGGATGCAATGAACATTATTTTGCTCATTTGGTTCGAAATAGTGAAGATTTCATTCCAGAATTAGATTTTGTATTAGAAGAGGATGGGAAAATAATTGGTCATATTATTTATGTGAAGGCAAAGCTTGTTGCTATGGATGGGATAGAAAAAGAAATCTTATCTTTTGGACCATTTACAATTCATCCAGACTATCAAAGGAAGGGCTATGGAAGAAAGCTTCTTGAACATTCACTGGAGGCAGCAAGAAAGCTGGGCTTTGACACGATAGCGATTTGGGGAAATCCAGAAAATTATGCTTGCTATGGATTTAAAAATTGCAAGCGATATAATGTATGCATAGACGAAGATGTATACCCGGTTGCTCTTATGGTAAAAGTTCTTGATGAGGATGCTCTTGATGGAAAAATGTGGAAATATGTTGAAAGCCCTGCACATGAGATGGATGAGAGTGGCTTTGACGAATTTGATAGTTCTTTTGAGCAGATGGAAGAAGGCTATAAATATACACAAGAGCTGTTTTACATTTATTCAAGATCGAATGTATTACGATAGTTTGTTACAGTTAAAAAATCGGGAGTTACCGATGCGGTTCCCATTCGCATTTCGCTCATAGAAATGCGCAAATTTCAGTTTGAAAAATTGAGAAATCGTAAAATTGAAGAAAAAGAATGC